>JAABUU010003363.1_pt1 | contig 20495 bp, 21 predicted proteins | sample 5559301 | NCBI WGS metagenome assembly JAABUU01 (sample SAMN10711884, study PRJNA513360) | rock metagenome | isolation source: Antarctica rocks | place: Antarctica: Victoria Land, Richard Nunatak white | reverse complement strand
AATCCGGCGGCAATCCGGCGGGAGATCGAGGCGGGACAGGACGCGCTCTGGCGGCTAGCCAGAGTAAGAAACATTGGTGAGGCAACGACCCTGCAGGAGTAAGATTTATCCATGAGGCAATACGGAGCGTTTTTCCGCGCCGTCCGGTCGTCGCCGGATACATGTATTTCCGCAGTGGCGTTACGAACGGGAGAGAAAATCTGCTACACTCCCAGACATGGAACGATCGGCGGCGGAACACGCACCACGCGCACGGAGGGGATTGACATGGTCGCAACCTGGGAAACGACTGCGCTCATCGAGCAAGACATCGCGCATATGCTCCATCCGGTCACGAATCTGCACCGGCACGCGCAGGAAGGCCCGCTCATCCTGACCGAAGGCAAGGGTTCGACGCTCTGGGATTCCGAGGGCAAGGAGTACATTGACGGCTTCGCCGGGCTGTGGAATGTCAATGTCGGGCATGGGCGCGAGGAACTGGCCGAGGCGGGCCGCGAGCAACTGGCGCGCCTCGCCTTCCAGCCGACCTTCTTCGGCCTCGCGACGCCGCCGGTGATCGAACTCGCCACCAAACTGGCAGCAATGCTCCCCGGCCCGATCAACCACTTCCAGTTCACCTCCGGCGGCGCGGAATCGAACGAGACGGCCTTCAAGATCGCCCGGTACTACTGGTCTATCGGCGGCCAGCCGGACAAAGTGAAGATCATCTCGCGGCAGATGGGCTACCACGGCATCGCGATGGGCACGCTCGCCGCCACCGGCATCCCCGGCTACTGGCAGCACTTCGGCCCGCGCGCCCCCGGTTTCCTCCACGTCTCCGCCCCGTACGCGTACCGGAACGGCGAGGGGATGTCCGAGGCCGCGTTCGTCCAGTCGCTCGTCAAAGAACTCGAAGAGATGATCGAGCGCGAGGGCGCGGAGACGATTGCCGCCTTTATCGGCGAGCCGGTGCAGGGCGCGGGCGGCGTCGTCGTGCCGCCGGATTCCTACTGGCCCGCCATCGCGGCGGTGCTGAAAAAACACGACATCCTCTTCATCGCCGACGAAGTGATCAACGGCTTTGGGCGTACCGGCACGATGTTCGGCGTCCAGCAGTACGGCGTCCAGCCAGACATCATGGCAATGGCGAAGGGAATTACCTCTGGCTACGTCCCGCTCGGCGCGGTCGGCGTGACGGATGCCATCTACGAGCGGATGATCGGGCCGGACACGATGTTCATGCATGGCTTCACCTACTCCGGCCACCCGGTCGCCTGCTTCGTCGCCCTGCGAAACATCGCGATCATCGAGGACGAGGACCTACCCGCGAAGGCGGCGGCGCGCGGCAAGCAATTGCTTGGTGGCCTGCGCGAACTGCAACACCACCCGAACGTCGGCGAGGCGCGCGGCAAGGGAATGATGGCGATTGTCGAACTCGTCGCGGACAAGGCAACCAAGGCGCGCTTCGATGCGGCGTCGGATGTCGGGAACAAGTTGCAGGCCGCGACACGCAAGCGGGGCCTGATCGTCCGCTGCTCGGACACCGGCATCGCGATCTCCCCGCCGCTCGTCCTCACTGCGGATGAGACCAACCGCCTCGTCGGCATCGTCGGCGACGCGATCACGGAAGTGCTGGGGTAGCAGGCAACGGGCAGCATCGGTAGGGGCGCACCGGGCACCCTTTGGGCAGGATGCGCCCGGTATCCTTCACTATGCGGCGACCGATCCCCTTTCCGAACGAGAGGTCAGCGCAAAGAATGCTCCTATGAGACGATCGTACCGACATCACGCAGAAGGGCAGCGAAGCCTCGATATTCCGTGAACTCGCCGAAGCGGATGAAAGAGATCAACGCGGCATACGAGGAACTTCAGCGCAATCGAGCAGCATAGGAACATCAAAGGCGAGGAACGACGCATGTTTTATCGGCAGAATATCTCCCAGCAAATAGTAACGCGGTTCCAGCGAGTCGCCAACGCACCATTCAGTGCCTATGAACATCAGCTTGGTCAGCTGTTGACATTTATCAATCGAACGCCCTATTTCGCCGCGATTATTCACCAACTCGAGGTGGCGTATCCCGACTGGCGTTGGAACGTGCCAGCAGAGCAGAAATGGTTCAGTGGTGATGGATTCCTCACCGGGGGTGAAGAGGATGAGCATGCGCTGGTCTCTTATGGTTTGATACGCGAAGCGATTGCATCACCGCAGTATGACATCCCGATGCAAGTAGGCTATGAGATTTGCCGTGAAAATAGTGGGGAGATCTGTAAGGGGGCATTCACTTCGACATACGTCGCGCCTCTCGTCGACTACCTCCTCGAACGTATTGCTGAGGGAAACAACGTCTTATTCCTGCTCGAAAATATAAGCACAAGATCGAGTGGTTTCGCCGGGCCGAATTGCTCAACCGCGTGAGCGAACGCAGCCGTGCATCGGAACAGGCGGTTGACGACAGTTTGCGCGAATATCTCTTCGACCAAGGAATTGAGTATCCCTTTTCGCAGCCGCTCAGCGAATCTGGCCGCGCGGATATCGTCGCGGATGTCGGCGAGGTAAAGCCGCTTGTGCTCGAAATCAAGTTATTCGATCCGGATCGCGGCTATGCGCGACCTTACATTGCTAAAGGGTTCAGGCAGGCACTCTCTTACGCGGACGATTATGGCCAGAATGCCGGGTATCTCGTCATCTTCAACTGCACGCCGAAGCGCATCATTTTCCAGACAGATGCGCTCGACAATCTCTGGCCGCCACGACTCCAAGTCGGCCACACAACGATCTTACTGATTGTCATTGACCTTTATGTTTGGGAACACTCCGCAAGCCAGCGTAGTGATATCGAGCAGTATGTGATCACGAGTGAGCAACTACTCCCCAGTCCGGACGAGTTAATGGAGGGGGCGGTGTAGAAGGATAGGAACATACGCCGTGTACAGGGATGTATCGTCTGCGGATGCGGAAGCGATGGAGGAGCCCAGTGATTATGGACGGCGGCATCGGCTCCGAGTTGCAGGTGATAACTCTTCCGCCCGCCGATACCGCATGTCTTCGCGGTTCTCCCCGATCTCATTCCCGATCCTGGTCGCTGCGGACTGGTTTGAGGCCGAGCGTCCAGAGCGTCGGTTGCTCGGGTGATGTGCCGGAACGGGTAGCCTGCCACCATGCCGCAAGCCGCGCGAGCAGGAAGCGGAAACGGGCCACGGTCCAGCCGACGATGACGACGACGAGGGCAATGCCGCCGAGTTTCGCCCACATCTCCTGCACTGCGTCTGTCGCCGGGACGCGCCCGGGCGCCCCTTGGGCAGGTTGCAACGCGGTCACGCCGACGCCGCGATCGTAGACCATCTGCCCGCCAAAATAGCCCGTCAGGACGATGCAGACGATCAGCACGCCGCCGAGCGCGAGATAGCCAAAGACGCCCGCGCCGTATAACCCATTGACATTGCCGAGCCGCATCCCAACCATAATCAGGCAGCAGAGTACAATCAGCGCGGCGAACAACTCGTGCCGGTGGAGAATCGTCAGCGAGGCGGCATCCTTCGCTGCCTGCTCCGGGCCGGAGAGTACTGCCGCCGTCGCGGCGAGGCTGCCGATAATCAGCGTGTAGAACCCCGCCTGTGTCAGGCTCGGCCGCCGGAAGCCGACACCGAAGGCGTCCAGCACGACGCTGACGATCAGGAGCGCGATCGGGAAATGGACAATGGCCGGGTGCAAAATCATGGAACGATCCCTCCGAGTGCGTACCGACGTCGGACCCACGCAAAGAGTAACACCGGGGGCAAAGCGGATGAACACGCCTGCCTCCCTGTGCGGGCGAAGGTTCCGGCGGGAAAGCATCTCTCCTTTCCTGCACAAAGAGATGCAGATAGTTTACATTGTTTCACGAGAGCAATGGCGCGCTACCCGGCGTCTGCCGGGCATTCTCGGGGCAGTATGTGGTCCAATCTATTTCATCTTACGTGTTCAGGTAGGCCAAGCCCTCGCGCAGCGACTTTGGCGGGTGGCCAATCAGCGTCGCGGTCGCTGAATGCTTGCTGCTGTTGTCGAGCCGCAGCATTTTCAATTGCTCGGGCGTCACCGGCGGCTTGGGCAACAGTTTGTCGAAAGTGAATGCCGCCGGTTTCAGGAGCGCGGCGGGCAGCGAGAGCATCGGGCGGTGTTTACCCGTGGTCGCCATCAGCACCGCGACCATTTCTTTGTAGGACATGATCTCCGGGCCACCGAGTTCGTATGTCTTGCCAATCGTCTCTGGATCAGCGAGCGCGGTGAGAAAGGCATCCACGACATCATCGAGCCAGACGGGCTGGAACTTCGCCACACCACCGTCCGGCAGGACGAACGGCACGGGCAACTTCGCCAACCCCGCGAGCGTGGAGAAGAATTGGTCGCCGGGGCCAAAGATGAGCGAGGGGCGGAAGATCGTCCAATTGAGGCCGCTCGCCTGGACGTATTGCTCAGCACGGTATTTCGTGTCGTGATACGGGAAATTGGGGTCGGGGAGCGCGCCAAGGGCGCTCATCTGTAGGTGACGGCGCACGCCCGCCGTCTTCTCAGCATCCACGATCTGCACCGTTCCGCGATAATTGACTTTCTCGAAGGTGCTACTGCCCCGCTCGCGGATGATCGCGACGAGGTGAATCACCGTCTCCACACCCGCCAATGCCGCCGGGAGCGTTTCCGGTGCGGTCACGTCCCCGTGCGCGAATGCGACGCCACGCGGAAATTCCTTTCGTGCCGCCACCGGATCGCGCACGAGAAGGCGCACGTCCTTCCCTTGCTCAACCAGTTTCCGCACGAGGCGGGAGCCTACATACCCCGTTCCGCCTGTCACGAGTATCATCGCTGCTTGCTCCTCTGAGTACGATTTTCGGAGTTCGATGTTCGAAGTGGGAGTGGAGGCCTTTCTTCGAACTCCGAACTCCGAATGCATTCTATCCGAGTGGCACGACATAGCGGACGATCAGCCAGAAGCAGCACGCGCTGCCCCCCAACACAAAGAGATGCCAGAGCGCATGTGAATCGAACTTACCGGGGATGAGGTTCGGTCGCTCCAAGATGAAGATGAACGCGCCGATGGTATAGACGGCGCCGCCGCCGAGCATCCAGATCACGCCTGCGGGCGGGAGGGCGCGAAAGAGCGCGGGCGCGGCCAGCACACCGATCCAGCCAAGGAGGATGTAGAACGTCGTTGAGGCCCAGCGCGGCGCGTCCATCCAGCGGGTCATCATGATGAGACCGGCGAGAACGAGCCCCCAGATTACACCGAGCAATCCCCAGCGCCAGACGCCGTGAAGCGCGAGCAGACAGACCGGCGTATACGTCCCGGCAATCAGAACGATGACCATCGTACAATCGAAACGCAGCAGACGGGCATTGCCGCGCGGTGAGAGCGAGAGCGAGTGATGGAGTGTGCTCGCCGTGTAGAGGGCGATTTGGCTGAGACCGAAGATGATGAGGCCGATCAGCGCCAGCACATTGTCCATCTGTATGCCGATTACCAGCAGGACGCCCATCGCAATGACTGATAGCAAAACGCCGGTCAGGTGGGTCAGGCCATTCGCCGGTTCGCGGACTCTCATTGTTATCGCGTGCATCTTTGCTCCATAACGCAAACTAAAGAGTTCGTATCCATGTGTGGTATCTCCAACGCTTTCCGCAATCAATCCGGCGCGACACCCCTCTCCATGCATCTCGTGGGCAGAGCCAGTTCAGTCCATACTATCATCCTGGCATGTTGCATTGCCTGCAGCACATCCGCCGTCACCGGCAGGCTCTCCGGTTGCCCGGAGACGATGATCGTCGGGTCTGCGGCGTCTCGCAGTCTCCCCAGAGGCGCTTGAAGAACTCCCACCCGTCATCGCGTTGCGTGAGCCAGAGATCGAGGATGATGAGATTCGGCTGCGCACCAACAGAGGATATTGTAGCCTTCGTCAGTGAGTACATCGTGCATGAAGGAGAGGAAGAAGGGGTCATTGTCAAGAAGTGCAATCATCAGGCCCCCTTCCCGCCACGCTGGATACAGAGAAAGCGACTCAGGGAGCAACTGAGATTCCGCTCCTGCGCAATGCACGATCCTTATCAGCGTGGCACCTGCGATACATCACAAGTATGAATTCGTTCATACCTCCATAGGATGCATGGATTGTGCCACCGGCGTTGCGGCAGATCGTTGTAGCAACGGTACGACCTGAATACACTCATATCAAATTCACCCGAAGTCTACACAAATCTGTCTATGCATCGCCACGGGAACGCCTCAATCATCACGACTCCTCGATGCTCCCGATGCCGAAATGACTGGCAATTGTATGGCGCATTCATCTGTGTCAGAGCGTAAAGTGGCAGCCAGATGAGCATCGCTATCACTCGCCCGCAATGGTCGGGGCGAGTTCGTTCCAGACGGTTTCCATTTCCTGCAACTGTTTGTAAGTCGTGTAGATCGAGCGCCACATCGTGTCAATCGCGTCCTTCGCGGCGGCATTATCGCCTGTGGTCAACGCGTTTCGCAGGTTCGTTCCCGCCGCTTCCTGTGCCACCGCGTTCGCCACGGCGGCATCGGCAAGTGCGTGCGCGGCGGCGAGATGGCGGGCGAGCAGGGCTTCCGACGCTGCGGGTGGCACGGTGCGGGCGCGGCGTTCATCGCGCGTCGAGCCGCCGTACTGGTACGGCAGTTTTGTGCCGCCCTCATGGTCCCACTGCGTGTGCGTCGGCTCCAGATGCGGCGTGACGGAGAGGTAGTAGGTCAGCGGTTCATCCCCGACGACGCGGATCGTATGCCACTCGTCGGCGCGGGCGATACAGATCTGCCCCGGCCCAAGAACGGCGGACTCACCCGCGATGGTGAACTCGGCCTGTCCTTCGAGGACAAGAAAGATCTCGTGCCCGAGATCATGCGTATGACCGCCGCCAGCGGTGCCCGGTTCCCTGCGGATGATACGCGCCCGCATCTCTGGCGCGATGAAGATGTTGCGAACGTCCGTGCGGTAATCGAAGACTTCGAGCGGCATCGCGATTCCTCCTGAGATACATCGGTGGCTCAGATACACTCTGATCCCGATGATACCAGCATCGTGGAGGGATGCGATCACTGCTTCTCAGGATGCCTGTCAGGCAGTCGAGGGAGAGCCCGGCGGTGTACGACGGTGTCGGCGCCGGTTCGCCAAAGTCCCGGCGTCATTGATCGTCGCGGGAATGGCAGCGCACGCGCAGACGCACCGGATTCGCGCGCATCGCTTCGCGGTCTTCCAAGCGGGTAATGAGCGCATCAACCTTCCGAACCTCACAGGTAATGCGCGCAAGTGCCGTGGCGACAGAGACGAGCAACCGATCAGCGTCTGCGGAACCCGCGTGCTTGCGCTGCAATTGCGTCACGGCTGCGTTACGGCAAGCAAGGCGACCGTGAGTTGCGTGCGAATCGTTACCAATTTGTCGTGTTCCGGGTTATTCATTTGCGTTCCGTCCCAATCTCGGCGCGTGCCGTTATACCGTTTAGGCAAGAGTGCTGCCCCAGCAGGGAGCGGCCCGGACGACCTGAGGAATGCTCGATGCGAACGGCCCGCCATGCGGATGAGGATGGAGAGCAGACATGAAGAAAGCCGCCCCTACTGGGCGGCTTTCCTGTTCAGACACCCGTATTCAGAGCACAAGGGTGGCGAGTACCGCTTTCGCGAACGGGTCGAGGCGTTCCGCGTCTGGATGTTCGACCACGAAGAGCAGCCCCGTATTGCGCGTGAGAATGCGCGCATAAGCGCCAAACTGGACGACGGTAGGAAAGGCCGCGTGCGTCAGGCGGTACCTTCCATAGAGGGTTTCGTACCCGCTCACAGTCATCGTTTCGAGATCGCCGAGGATCGTCCCGTCCCGCTCCTCGATGCTCTCCTTCATCGTCTGGCTGTATCGCACGCGATTGAGCAGCATTGCCCGGTGATAGCCGATCAGTTCCACCTCGACCGTGCCATCACCCGGCTCACCGCGCCACCGATACTTCGGCAATGGTTCTTTTGCGCGCAGATCGGTGGTTGAGACGAACGTGAGCGGCACGTACATAATGCCCCCACCCGGCAGGGAGACGCGCTTCGATTCCTCCCACTCGCCCAGCGCCGGACCGTGCAACTCTTGCGCATTTCGGGATCGCAGTGCCATTGTTCCCGTGCTCCTTCCTGGCTGGGGATCACGCGGAGCCGCACCAGCGACGATCCGCACCCCGTGAACAGTATGCGTCCCACACTAAGATGAGGGTACGGCATGATGGTCGCCCCTCTCCCGGCACATCGCAAAAGATTACGCGCTGTGTATGCGATTGCTCCACCAGCGGCGGTGTTCATCAGCAACGATGGCGACGCCAGTGGGCCTGGTTTCTTCCTGCATGCGGGAACATCCCTGTTCTGCCTCGCAGCGACGCCGGATGCACCGGTAGTGCGTTCACACGCCTATCGCTGAAGAGTGAAAACTCCGTGCGGCTGACACGAGGATGAACGTCGCCCGAAAGACCGAGCTGTGTTTCTCTCGCCTAACCAGTATACCACGTTACCGCATGCCGTGGAGCGATACGCTGGCCTTCCTCAGTCCTTTGTCCTACCGAAAGTACGAGAGGTACGAGTAGATCGTCAGACCGATCAGGAACCAGAAGGAGAAACGGCGGGGGGCGCGACCGGCGGCGAGTGAGAGGCCGAGTGGGACGAGAAAATACCACGTACGAATGCGCGGCCAGAGGATGAGGAAGACGGCAAGCGAATCCGCCCATGCCGCCAGTTCAGCGTGAATCGTCCACGCGTCGAGTGTGAGGCGAGACTGCCAGATCTCCCGTACTTGCCAGGTGGCGAACAGGAGCGCGGTGATGCCAACAATCACGGCAGGCGTGTGTGTCGAGAGGCGTCCGCCGGTCAGCAACCAGAGCGCCCCGCCGATCCCCTTCGCGACGAGATTGTTTACGCCCCGGCCCGGTTCGTTGACCGTGCTCTTCATGCTCTGGTACCCGGCCCAGTACGGGATGAACGCGCAGACCGCCAAGACAAGCGTCACACTTGCTAGCCGGATTGCCAGCCACCATCGCGCTCGGACCGGCGTGCGGAGCAGGAGACGCAGGCCAGTCAGCCCGACCACCGGCAGTGTCGAGTATTTAATCAGCGCGGAGGCGGCCAGGCCCGCAATCGTCAACATCGGGCGGCGGCGCGCGAGCAAAAGCGCGCTGCCGAGCATCACCGCCAGAATCAGTACGTCATTGTGCCCAATCACCACGCCCTCGACCAACACCATCGGGTTCCAGGCGAAGGCGAGATAATACCATCCCGCCTGCTCCGGCCATCGCTGCCGCACGAAGGTGTAGATCAGCCAGCCATCGAGTGTGGTGAAGACGAGCGCCACCACTTTGAAGCGGAGAATGAGTTCGAGCGGAGGGGTATCCCCTCCGAGTGCAATCGCCTGCGAGATGAGCGTCCATAGTGGGCCATACGGCGAGGGAATATCCCGCCAGTAGAGATAGGGGATGAGCGCATCCCCCGGCGCGACACTCTGCGCGGTCGAGAGATAGGGGTTTGCATGGTAGATCGTTTCGAAACGGGCGTACATCGCATACGAGAAGGGATCGGTCGAAAAAAGCGGGGGGGCGATCAAGGCTATCAGCCCGAGTATAATCGCGCCACCGAAGACGATGCGGTGATCAATCGCCTCGCCGCGCAGTTTCCAGATCAGTGGCAGGTAGATGAACCACAAACCGACGACGCAGCACCAGCCAACGAGCGCGAGTTGCGCGGGCGGGAAGGCGGCGACGCTCGGGAAGATCTCGTGGAAGAGCTGGGCGTTGCGCGTGATCTGCTCGTACGGCGGGACGGCCGAAGGCCCGATGGGCCAATCCGCTGTGATAGAGGCGAGGACGAACAGGACGCCGAAAAGCGCCGCCCCGCCCGCCGCGAGCGTAAGCGCGATCGCTGGCGCGCCCGTCTGCGCATCCAGCGTGAGAAGAGTAACCCGGCGCTCTTCGGCAACGCTAACCGTCATGGGGCCTTCGCGCGGGGGCGATGATTCTCTGAGACGCCGCAGGAACGGCGAACCAGTGCCGCCGCGGTCGTGTCACACTTCGCTGATCGCTGATGGCGCAATACGACACTGTACCGTGCCCTCCTGATACTGTGCGAACCCGGACAGGCCTGAGCAGACCAGTCATCCTCACGCAAGTTCCGCGCCATACTCTATCAGATAGGGCTGAGAACTGAGGACTGAGGACGAAGGAGGAGAGGTACTGCTCGATGTCTTGGCCTACCTTCTGGTGGCATACGGGTCAATCTCAGTCCTTAGTCCTCAGCCCTCAATCCTTCCCCTTCCCCTACGGCCACGCGGGCATGCGGGGGAAGTCACTCTCGGTATCGGCCAGGAGCGGGGCAATCACAAAGGTATCGCCGGGCGGGGCGGGCGTCCCGTACGGGCGCCAACCGAGATATGAGGGCCAGTTCTCGTAAGCACTGCGGACGATGCCACTGTCGAGCGCGGAGAGCATCGTGCCGTCCCCCAGGGCGATGCCGACATGTCCGTTCGGATTGGCGCGTTGATCGAAGTAGACGACGCTCCCCGCCGGTGCATGACCGCGATAGAGCGGCCCACTGATCGCATCGAGCAGAGCCGTCGCGTAGCGCGGATGCGCGATGCCCGCCTCGTCCATCACATTGCCAATGTACATCTCGCACCATCCGGCCCACGAGACGCCATCTGGCCGACTCTGCTCGCCGAAGTGGCGGGCGGCGGCGTGGATAATCGCCAGGTTGCCGCCGATGCCCGGATCATCGAGCAGCACAAGGTGCGCGAGCGCCGCGATCTCCTCCGGATTTGGGGTAACAACCGGTGTACCTGTTGGTGTGCCGGTCGGCGTACTCGTCGGCGTGCCCGTTGGTGTAATCGTCGGCTGGCTCGTCGCAGTCGGGATCGGCGTCTGTGTATCTGCGGGGCGCGTCGCGGTCGGCGGCACGGTCGGCGCGACAGTTGGCGCCTTGATTGTGGGGAAAGACGCACCGGATGTTGCTGTCGTTGGTGGCATTTCCACCGTCGGCGGTTGCAACGGCATGGCAATCACCACGCCGGATGGCGTCGGCGACGATGGTGGCGACTGCTCCTGGGAAGATGTCGGCGACGATGCGGCGGGATTGAGTTTTCCCGCGACGCCAGACGACGGTACGGTGGTCGGTGGCGCTTGCGGCGCCTCGGTCGGGATCGTCGTCGGCGATGCGACATGCTGCGTAGCCGTCGGAATTGTGGTCGGCGGTGTCGTCGGCTGCGTCGCTGGTACGGTTTGATTTTCGCCAGGCGTCCCCGCCGCGACACTCTGCGCCGCGAGAAGCATCAACAAGAGGAGGATACCTGCCCCACCACTACGGACAATGCATTGCCGGAACTGTCGAAAGCGGTATAGATCGTATGCGCATCCGTGCGTTAACCGGAGCCACGTACTCTCGTCCTGACCCATCCATTCCCCCTCACCCCATGTCCCAGTGTCCCAGTGTCCCGACGGTGGCGCCCCGTCATTGAGCGCGCCGGTTATCCGTCTGCAGCTATTCTCACGCGATGCCGATCTGTACGTACGGCGCGCGCAGCATGTACTATACCAAAGACGGCACGGCAACACAAGCACAGTTTCCACACGTTGTCAAACAGCCGAAAGTGTGCGTCGGTAACAACACAATATTCATGAAACAAATGCATACTAATACCGATTCTACACAGGCGCCGCCGCGAATCGTGAGGCGGAAAGAAAGCCGATTGGATGGCGTGGCGTGGCGTCGGTCGCGAGGTCGGCCATTACTTCGCCGATCGCGGCAGAGAACGTGAAGTCGTGACCGGAGAACCCGGCGGCATAGACGACGCGGGCGTGTTCCGGGTGGCGATCAATGATGAAATGGCTATCCGGCGTCATCGTGTAGAGACACGTGGTGGCGGCGAGCATGTCGCCCGTCGCGCCCGGCATGTAGGTGTCGAGCACGGCGCGCATCACTGCGATCTCCTCTGGCTCGATCGCGCGCCGTGCCGTTTCGGGCGTGCAGACATCGCCCCGGTCGTGCCGCCCGATCTTCAGGCCGTCGCCCGGCAGCATCGGCACGCCATAGTATGATCCTTCCGGCCCTCGGAGGCCGTAGACCGGGAAGCGATCCGGCCCGAACAATTCGGGGCGCGTCGGCGCGAAGTAGACGTTGTACATCCGCCACGGTTCGAGCGGCAGGTGCAGGTCGGCGAGGACTTCCCCCGCCCACGGCCCCGCCGTGATGACGAGCGCGCATCCGCCGTGTACGCCGCCGTTTCCGTCTCAACACGGATGCCCGCGCCATCCGGCGACCAGCGGCGCACTGGCTCACCATGATGCACTATCGCACCGTGCGTCGCGGCAAGATCGAGGTGCGCGGCGACGCACGGCTCCGGTAGGAGGAAGCCGGCATGCGGATCGTACATGCCGACGTACCCAGCCGGTACCCGAAAGCCGGGCCAGCGCGCCATGATCTCCTCAGCGCCTAATTCCTCGACGGTCAGGCCGTACTGGGCGGCGGCGGCTTTCTGGTTCGCGCCGAAGCCCGGTTCAGCGGGGCCGATACTCATGCCACCCGTGATCGTCAGGAGATGTTGCCCTGTCTCCGCTTCCAGTTCGCGCCAGAGGGCGTACGCGCGCTGGGCGAGCGGGACGTACGCGGGCGATTCCCCGTACGCCTCGCGGATGCCGCGTGAGCGACCGTGCGATGAGCCGTTGTGGTGGCCGCGCGCCAAGGCGTCGAGGCCGAGGACGCGCCGCCCGCGCCGCGCGAGGTGGTATGCCGCCGCGCTGCCCATTCCACCGAGTCCGAGCACGATCACCTCGTACTGCGTCTCCACACGCATCGTTCGTACCCTTTCATCGTACGCATGCGCCATCGCCGCGAATCGTCCGCATCATACTTGGCAGTGGTGGCACAGTCTACAGGATTCGGATACTGCACGCGGCATGCTATGCTCACGCCAGAGAGAAGGATGGCGGAGCTATGGAGTGCTGAGGTGACCGATGATGCAGTGACGCTCGCGGGGCGGAATATCCCCTATACATTGACGATCAGCCATCGCGCGCGGCAGCCACGGTTGATCGTCGCGCCGGGCACGGGGCTGCGCGTCGTCGCGCCTCTGGGATATGACCGCAATCGCCTCTTGCATTTCATCCTGCGACGGCAGGGCTGGATTTTGAAGCATCTCGACCATTTCGCCACGCTCCCTGCCGCGCCCGCCGCCGACGCACCATTGCCGGAGCAGATCACCTTCCTCGGCACGGCGCATACGATCCGCGTCGTGGTCGTACCGGGCGAGCGCACGACGGTCGCCCGCGACGCGCAGGCATTCGCGATCACCGTCTCGGAGGCGGCAGAGGCCCGGCCCGCGCTGGAAGGATGGCTGCGCGCGGCGGCACGGTTCGCCATCGCTTCACAGGTCGCGTCGCGCGCGAAGGAAATGGATCTCGCGTATGGCCGCGTTGCCGTCCGGGATCAGAAGACACGCTGGGGCAGTTGCTCGCGGGCGGGTAACCTCAATTTCAACTGGCGACTCGTCCTCGCGCCGTCTGCCGTGCTCGATTACGTCGTCGTCCACGAACTGGCGCACCGCGTCGAACTGAATCACTCAGTCCGCTTCTGGCGCGTCGTCGCGCGCTACTGCCCAGTCTACAATGAACACCGCGTCTGGCTCCGCAAACATGGCACGGAACTGCGATTCTGAGCAAGGAGAAACCCGAATGACCGACACCCCACGACCCCATCACCTCAATCTCGCCGGTACACACTGGGAAGCGAGCGCCGCCTTCTATCGCGACCTGCTCGGCCTCTCGCCCGTCGAACTGCCGCGCGATCGGGAGGCGTACGGCGCGACGATTGCCACGATGCAGGACGCGCGCGGCTACCAGTACCACTTCATCCCCAGCGATCCCGACTTCGCGACGTGCAATAACCTCCCTGTCAATCCGCTCGGCGCGGGGCATCTCGCCTTCCGCGTGGACGACATCGCAGCAGTGCGGGCGCGGCTGGACGCGGCGGGTATTCCGTACAGCGACATGGGCGAGTGGGCAATCAAGGGCTGGCATCAACTCTTTTGCGCCGACCCCGACGGCCACGTGATCGAGTTTCATCAAGTCATCGAAGGAGCCACCGAAAGGGAAAAGGAGCCTTCTTCTCCCAACGTTGATATGTGACTCCCGCTCACCGATTCGTGGCCACAAACGCCATCGCTTCTCTCGCCAGCGGTAGCTAGCGATCTTCCGAGGTGACGGATAGATGACTCATGACAGCAACATCTCCCGCGTCAGCACGGCGCGGAAGCACGCGCGCTCTTCCATCGTGTGATGCGCGGCGAGCGTCTCCGCGATTGCCTCCTCCCACCGCGCGATCTCCGGTTCGAGCGTCGTTCGGAGTCGCCGCCCGGTCTCTGTCAGCCAGACGCGGGCAACGCGCCGGTCTGAATCGGTACGGCGGCGTTCGAGCAAGTCACCCGCCTCCAACTGTGACAGATCTCCCGCACGACGCTATGCTTGTCACGTTCGGTAGGCGGATGAGCAGGAGGAATGCGCGATGAAGATCACGGCGGTACGGTGCATCCAGTACACGGGCACGATGGATTTTCCCGGCGTCTTCTGGGAGGAGCGGTTGATCCGCCCCGTAGATATCTATCCACAGTTCAGGAACGAGGGCGCGGGCTGGCTCCCCCCGGTGCGTGATGGCGCATACACGATGACCTCCACCTTCGTCCACATTGAGACGGACGCGGGCGTCTCCGGCATCGGCGGGCCGATCACGCCCGATCAGGCATTCATCATCAAACAGAGCATGGAACACTACCTACTCGGCGCGAACCCGCTCGCCATCGAACGGCTCTGGGACATCCTTTACCGCGCCGCCGTCCATGGCCGCAAGGGCGTCGAGATGATGGCAATCAGCGCGATTGACTGCGCCCTCTGGGACCTCAAGGGGAAATGGGCGAACGTGCCCGTGTATGTCCTGCTCGGCGGCCCGACGCGAGAGACGCTGCCCGCCTACGCCTCCGCTCTCGGCTATGGCCTCGATCGCGACCGCGCCGCCGCCGTGGTGAAGGGGATTACCGAAAAGGGATACAAAGCGACGAAGTGGTTCCCCCGCTGGGGCCCGGCAGACGGACGCGCGGGGATCGCGAAGAATGTCGAGTTGATGCGCACACTGCGTGAGGCAGCGGGGCCGGACGTGGACATCATGATTGACGCGTGGATGAGCTGGGACGTGCCGTACACGCTGGCGATGGCCGAGCGTTTCGCCGAATATCAGCCGCGCTGGATCGAGGAGCCGGTGCTGCCGGACAAAATCGCCTCCTATGCCGCGATCACCGCGAAGATCGGTCACGGCATCGCCGTCTCCGGCGCGGAGCATGAGTACACGCGCTGGGGCGTCCACCAATTGATGCAGGCGAACGCGATGCACGTCTATCAGCCGGACATCTACTGGGCGGGCGGCATTTCCGAACTCCTGAAAATCGCTGCGCTCGCCAGCGTCTACGACGTGCAACTGATCCCGCATGGCCATTCGACGCCCGCGACAGCGAACTTTCTCTACGCACAACCCGTCACACTCTGCCCGATGCTGGAATACCTCATCAAGTGGAATACGATCCACCAGTGGTTCCTCAAGTATCCCGTCGAACCAAACAACGGCTTCGTCCCCCTTCCCACCCGCCCCGGCATCGGGATGGACCTGGACGACGCGAAGATCGAGCGCCAGCATGAATTATAAAGATGTATTCATCGTCGTCTTCGACGGAGAGTACGCCTTGGGACAGGGCGCCCGCGATGGATCGTTGCACCGGAAATGCGAGAGGTATAGATGCGGTCATCGTCGGAAATAGATACGCGCGAAGGGAGGCACCAGATGTACCTGTACGTCGAGATGTGGAAGGCGCGACCGGCATGGCTGGCGCTCGGGCAAGCAGAGCGGGAAACGTTCTTCGCCACGATTGGGCAGGAGATCGGCAATCAACTCGGCGCGGGGGCCGAACTCGTCGGCGTCGCGCGCAATGACGCCGACACGCCGCATCGCGCCGACTACGATTACGTCGCGGTCTGGAAGATCCCGGACATCGCGCGCGTCCATGCCTTCGCGGAGACATGGGTGCGCGTCGGCTTCCATAACTACTTTGATCAAGAGGATGTGCGCGGCGAACTGATGGCCCCGGACGCCTTCATCGGCCACCATCTCGGGCTATAAATAGGCCCGGCGCATGGGTGGTCGCGGTATTTCGAGAAAGGGGATGCACATGTTTTGTCGTCTTCGTCGCCTGTGTGCGGTCGGCGCTATTGGCGCCGCGATTCTCGTCATCGGCATGAGCAGCGCGGAGTCGGTTTCCGCCGCGATTGACCCGGTGGCCTTCCAGAAACTCGGCTGCAACAATGGCGACTATACGTGCTACTACGCACGACTGTACGGCGGCTATCCGCTCCGGACGCCATTCTGCGATAACACGGGCTGCGCCTACGCCGCTGTCGGCGAGGGCTTCTACGGCGTCCCGTATTACACGGCCCCATCCTTCACGGGCTATCCCTACGGCTACGGCTACGCCTATCCCGCCTACGTCAACCCTGTCAATGTGCCGCTCGCGTCGCAGGTGACGGGTGGCTTTATTACCCCGCTCAACCATTGATCCACTTTAGCAATGAGCAATGAGCAACAAGGATAGAGACCGTTCCTCTCATTGCTCATCGCTCATTCCCGCGAACGCTTCCGCGATAGCGTCTTCCCGCGCCAGCGTCTTGCCCGCTTTCCATGCCGCCGCGAATCCCACTTCCCCGAGCGCTCCGCGTGCGGCAGTGATCGCAGAGGCATAGAAAAGATGGTCGGCGGGCGTGAGCGGCGTCTGCGTGTCTTCGCGGATTGCCGTGGCTGCTCCCCAGAGCCGCGCGCCGTGCGTCGCATGCCCGATTGCAGCCGCGACGCACGCCAGTCGCTCAATTGTCTGCGCAATGCTGAGCGCGAATCCGAGCGCCGTGAATAGCGGCAGTGCTTCCCGATACCGTACGATCGCGCGATCGTACGCTGCCTGGGTATAGGCGACGTCGCCGAGCCTGTTGAGGATCGAGGCGATAAGCCGTTGCTCGCCGGTTTCGCGCGCCAGTGGCAGCCCCTCCTCGAGCATCGCGATTGCCCCGTCGTAATCGCCCCGTTTTCGCGCGATAGCGGCAAGCAGGCTGAGCGAAGCGGCAATTCCCTGCTTGTCACCGACTTTCCGCCGTAACATGAGACTTTCTTCGTGCAGGAAAAGCGCGCGTTCGTCGTTACCTTCAGACTGTGCAGTCATCGCGAGATGGGCAAGCGCGAGCGCGATCCCCCATTCATTCTCCACCGCGCGTTGCAGGCCGAGACTCTCCTCAAAGAGCGTCGTCGCGCGTGCATACTCGCCCTGCAACCGGGCGAGCGCGCCGAGATTGGTGAGCGCGATGGCGATATCATACGTGCTGTCGGACACCCGATACAGGGCGATACTCTCCTCGTAGAGGGCCGCTGCCCGGAGGAAGTCGCCCTGTTCCTGCGCGACGAGACCAAGAGCATTGAGCGCGTCCGCCGTGCCGTATGCATCCGCCAATGCTTGAAACAGCGCGAGGCTTTCCCCGAGAAGCGCTGCTGCCTGTTCGTGTTCATACAGCCGGAATGCCACCATTCCCGCCCCGAGGAGCGCCCGAGCGCGTGTGGCAGGCGGCGCGGTGAAACCCGTTTCCCGGTCCAGCGCGAACATCCGCGCGAACCACTGCTTCGCCTCGAAGAGATGACCATGCGCCTGCCAGAACCACCAGACGGCGGCGACCAGGCGCAGACCGATTTCCGTCTCCGCCTGTGTCAGCGCCCAATCGAGCGCCACGCGCAGGTTATCGTGCTCGCTTTCGAGCCGACTGACCCACATCGCTTGCTCCCGACCATCCAGTTCGGGCTGCGCGCGCTCCGCCAGCGCGAGGTAATAGGCCGCATGCCGCCGCTCGGTCATCGCCCGTTCGCCGCTGGCGACCAGTTGCTCGCACGCGTACTCGCGGATCGTCTCGTATATGCCAATCCGCGTCTCGTCCTCCGCACTGGCGGTCTCCGCGCGGAGCAGGTGGTGTTCGAGCAGGTTCTCTGCCGAATCGAGGATCGCGGCGGCCGGGAGATCATCGTCGGCGCAAACCGCCTCCACCGCTCGCATCGTCCAGCCGCCGCCAAAGACGGTCAACCGCCGGAACAACCGCCGTTCGTCCTCATCGAGCAGATCGTGGCTCCAGGCGATTGCGTCCCGCATCGTTTGCTGGCGCGGGGGACGATCCGCAGGCCCGGTCGTAAGTAGGTGCAGCCGGTGATCGAGTCGTGCGAGTAATTCGGCGGGGGCGAGCAGGCGAGTGCGCGCCGCCGCCAGCTCGAGGGCGAGCGGCAGGCCATCGAGGCGGCGGCAGATGTCTGCCACGGCGTCCGCAGTGCCCGGCGTGAGCCGGAAGTCGGGCCGGATCGCCCGCGCGCGCTGAATGAAGAGGTCTACCGCCGGGACGCGCGCGAGCGCCGCAATGTCCGGCGATTCGCGCGCGAGCGGTACGGCGAGGGGTTCGAGCGGGAACTCATGTTCGCCGTAGACACGCAGCGGGACGCGGCTCGTCGCGAGCACAACGAGCCGCGGGCAGGCCGCCAATGCCGCACCGACAAACGGCGCCGCCGCCGGGAGTGCTCGAAATTGTCGAGGACGAGGAGGAGCCGCTTCTGCCCAATTGTGCCGAAGATCGCCGCGTCGAGCGATTCTTCCGCCCGCTCGCGCACATCGAGCGCTTGCGCGACCGCGTACGGCACGAGGGCCGGATCGCGCACGGCAGCGAGCGGGACGAAGAGGACGCCGTCCGGCATCTCCGCGCGCAGTTCGTCCGCGACCGCAATCGCGAGCCGTGTCTTTCCCACACCGCCCGTGCCGGTAATTGTCAGGAGACGCACCGATGCGCGGCGGATCATCGTGGCCGCCGCCCGCACCACGTCCGCACGCCCAACAAGCGGCGTAACCTGAGCGGGCAGGTTCGACGGCGCCGACAGCACCGGCGCGAGTGCGGCCACTGCGCTACGCTGCGAGCGTGCAAGAGCGAAGAAACGGTCACGTTCATCATCGGCAAGATCGAGCGCGTCGGCGAGCAAGCGAAGCGTTTCGCGGTGGGGGCGCTGCTTCGCCCCGCGTTCGATATCCCCGACGGCCCGGACGCTGAGGGCCGCCCGCTCCGCCAGTTCCTCCTGCGTCAGCCCCGCCGCGATTCGGTATCGCCGCAGCAGATCACCGACCGTCTCAGGATGCAAGGCGCGCGGTTCCCGATGGGCACGCCGCTCCCGTTCAGCCGCATTGATTGCCTGCGACGTACCACTCATCCGCCCTCACCCTTCGGTCACATCATCATCCGCGCCGCTCGTGGCACGCGACCATCCTGATAAGAATACCGATACCCCGATTATACAGGAAAGTGCATCTTCGTGCCGATCTCGACAAAATGTGCCGACAAAGATGCCGGAGAAAGTGCCGGTCGCGCGTGGTGGACACGTCATTGAGGCCGCAGACTGGTCTCGTGGTGTATACGCGTTATGAACGCGGGGCATGGAAAGGAACGTACCGATGGCAGCACAGCAGAGAGAGAGTAACGCCAACGACCAAATTGAAGACCGAAAGGTGCTGAAGCGGCGGGGCATCCTCGCGGCGGCAGGGGCGGCGGTGGCGGGAATCATGGCCAAGCAGATGGCGGAGCCGGTTGCGGCGGCCACCAATGATCCAATGATCCTCGGTACTGGTATGTCTGCCGATACGCGGACGAGCGTGCTCAACAACGCACCAGCGACATCGCCAGGGCCTGGTTTACAAGGATCCCGCTCCCCCGGCACTTTCAGTGTCTCCTCTTCGATCAACGCGGGGGTGATCGGATACATCAGCATCTCCCCCGGCTTAGGCGTGCAGGGCACAGCCACCACCGGTACGGGAGTCGGGGTGGGTGGGTACAGTGGTCTGGGTGCGTTCTCCAATGCCACCGGCTTCCCTATCGGCGTGCAGGGGGGCGTTGACGATAACGGCTACGCTGTCTATGGGAAGGCGGGCATCGGCTACGGCGTCTACGGTACCGCCCCCAGCGGCGTCGGTGTCGGCGGGGATTCGGGCAACGTCGGGGTGGCGGGACGCGGCGGCGGGGACACCTCCGGCAATGATACCGGCTTCCCAATCGGCGTGCGGGGCAGTGTGTCCAACAACGGCTTCGGCGTTCACGGCAAAGCGGGCAACGGCACGGGCGTTTACGGCACGGCCACCGGGGGCTACGGGGTCTACGGCGTCGCGGTGAGCGGCAACGGGGTTGTCGGCAGCACGAGCGGCGCGGGCAATGTGGCCGGGCTGTACGGCACCTCATCCACAACGTACGGCATCATCGGCAATACGACCGCAAAGGGTTACTCCGGTCTGACCGGCATCACCAGCACCCCCGGCGTCGCCGCCCTCGCCGCCTCGTCTACCACGACTGCTGCCTACGCCGCCTACTTCAGTG
>JAABUU010003362.1_pt1 | contig 20504 bp, 26 predicted proteins | sample 5559301 | NCBI WGS metagenome assembly JAABUU01 (sample SAMN10711884, study PRJNA513360) | rock metagenome | isolation source: Antarctica rocks | place: Antarctica: Victoria Land, Richard Nunatak white | reverse complement strand
CAGGCTTTCCGGAACGCGGCACCTGTCGCCCTAGCTGCAGCACCATCGATCGGCATCTCCCGCATCTGCAGGCGCGGGTGGCCGAAGGATGCGAGGATGCCGCCGTGCTGTGGCGGGAGCTGCAGGCGCAAGGCTTCACCGGAACAGCCAGGCAGGTGCGGAGATGGATGAGCGAACGACGTCGGAGACCGGCCAGGACGGCGCCATCCCGTTGGCGCGGGCGGCCATCAGCCAATCCAGGTCCATCCAACAGCAGCCCAGTCACGCCGTTGCCCGCGGCCCGGCAACTCGCGTGGCTGCTCGTGCAACCTCCCACAACGCTGCCGGCGGCCCACGGTGCAACGGTTGGACGGGTGGAGCAGGATAAGGACGCCCGCACTGTCGCGAAACTCGCCCGCAGGTTCATCGCCCTTGTGCGCGGCTGTAACGCCGGCAACAAAACCGACGCTGGTGCAGCGGGTGCCGAACTGGATGCCTGGCTCGTCGAGGCCGGTGGGTGTGGCGTGCCGACGACGGAACGTTCGCTGCGGGGCTGAAGAAAGACGGCGACGCAATACGCGCCGCTCTCACCACGCCCTAGAGCAATGGCCAGACCGAAGGTCAGGTCAACCGACTGAAACTGATCAAACGCCAGATGTATGGTCACGCCAGCTTCGACCTGCTCCGCCGACGCGTTCTGCTTGCGGCATGATCCACGCAAAGTTATGTGGACGGCTCTGGAAGTGCAACGCTCATTTTAGTTCCTCACAGCATAGTCTCGCATGTTGATTAGGTGATTGACGAAAGATGGGATGCTGCATCTACGCCAGTAGACAACAGACTGACGCGCGTGGGCACTGGCTTCGTCGCATGGTTAGCGACGACCAGCATGTGCAGCAAAGAAGGTATCTTCTTTCCTTCAGGAACTGCTGTTGACGAGCATGAGGAGAAATCCGGTCAGTTGCGCCCTTATGTCCGGCCTGTCGCGCGGCGTATGCCGCTGGCCATTATGGGTGTGCGCTTGCGTGTCAGGCACCAATCTGCGGGGCGTGCTCGAGGCACAACTTTGCGTTCGGCATTGCCTGAACTGCCTTGACTACAGCTTCTCCCATCACGCTGCTCAGCACATCCTGCCGGATCAGCCGGGCTTGCGCCCGCTACCTACCATTTTGCATCGGGCTATCACGCCACAGCATTTGCTACAGCTACGACACATCCCTTCGCATGGTAGATCTCTTTGCGCGTCATCAATGCCCATGCGATGCGCGCCATCTTATTTGCCAGCGCCACCGTCACCAACCTTGTTGGGCGGCGCTCCAGGATCACTCTGACCCACGCTCCGGCAGCACTGTTCCATGCCGGAGCTCGGCGAACCATCGACGTGGCTCCCAGCACCAGCAATCTCCGTATCTCCCGGTTGCCCGCCTTGGTAATCCGACCAAGCCGAGTCTTCCCGCCGGTCGAATGCTGCCGTGGCACCAAGCCCAGCCAAGCGGCGAAGTGCCGCGCGCTTTGGAAAACGCCGATGTCGGCGACTGTGGCCGCAATCAGCGACGAGGTGATCAGGCCGACGCCGGGGATCGTTGCCAGACGGCGGGCGGTGTTGTCGTTTCGGGCGTGGGTCACGATCTCCGCTTCAAAAGTCTCGATCCTCTCGTCCAGCGCGCAGCATTGGTCATATACGGCGCTTAGCGCCTGCCGGGCGTTTGCCGGAACGGCCTTATCCGCGTCGACGAGTGTCATGAGTTCTCCTAGCTTGCTCATGCTTTTTGGAACCGTCAGGCCGAACTCTGCCGCTAGACCCCGCATGGCGTTGGCCAGCATCGTCTGTTGCTTGACTAAAAGAGAGCGAGCCGAATGCAGTGCCAGGATGCCCTGCTGCTCCACGCTCTTGATCGGCACAAACCTCGCGTTGGGCCTGGATGCGGCGTCGCAGATCGCGGCAGCGTCAGCTGCATCGTTCTTCTTGCCCTTTTTGACGAAAGGCCTGACCGCCTCGGGTGCGATCAGCTTAACGTCGTGTCCGAGGCCAGCCAGCACACGGGCCCAGTGATGCGCCGCGCCGCACGCCTCCATCACGACCGTGCAGGGGTCCTGCTTCTCGAAATACGGAAGCAACTCGTTCCGGAGCAACTTGCGCCGGATCACAACCTGCCCGGCAGCATCCACCGCGTGGACCTGGAAGACTGATTTGGCGGTGTCAACACCGATCATGGTAATGCTCATTGCGGGCGGCTCCCTTTCTGCCGGTTCTCACGACCCGCACTTTGGCACATCGATGCCGCGGGGGCCGTCCACCCCATCTGCGGGAGAACCGGCCATTGCCTTCGCGCTCCGTTAACCTGTGCCGCTACTCGTCTTCGACAACGAAAATGCATGTATAGGGCGTAGGTTAATCCCACGGAGTGTTCAGGGGGCGAGTATCCTTCGAGCAAAGCTAAAACCGCGGCTTGCGGCAAGGGGCCAGAACGCAGCCGGCGAGGTCACAATGGCCTTTAGAGCGGCGATTGGCTTATGGCCGCGCAGGTGCTCCCTGAGTTGGGCAAAGCCTTCCAGCGCAGCCATCTTGCGGCCACGGCGCTTCAGGAGCTCGAGGTGGCGGAGCGGCACACTGGACCGTAACTCGGATACCACGCGGTCATTCATTGCCTTGATGTGCTTGAACGGGTAGCGCTTGCGGCCATCCTGAGCCCATTCGCGGGAAAGAGTCCCGAACGGCTGCACGTAGTAGTAGAGCGGCTCGTCAACCAGCAGCGCGACTCCTCCGATGCGGAAGTAGTCGAGCAGCACCCAGTAGTCGTATCCGTGGCGAGCGTATTCTCGATATTCAACATGATGCTTCCGGATGAACTCCGTGCGGAAGATCGGCTTCAGCATCCCGATGTCGAACGCTGCTATTGGGTCAGTCTCATTTAGGAACGTCTCGATGTCGATTTTGCGGTCGCGCCCCCTTGGGAACGCCGTCCCGACCATACGTCCGGCCTTAAGGTCGAAGACGCATTGGTTGTCTGCCACCATGTCGACGGCAGCCGCCTCGCCGGCGTCCAGCAGGCGTTGCAGCCGGGTCGGGGAATACCAGTCATCGGTATCCAGCAGCGCCACCCAGCCGCCCCGAGCTGCGTCTGTGGCACGGTTGAGCGCTGCCGCGGCGCCGCCGTTGGTATCAAGATAGGAGAGTTCTAACTTGAGGTAGTTCACGGCTTCTGTCAGGTTTGCGGCCTGTGTTTATGGGGGCTGTGGATGTCTGCGGGTGGGTTGCGGTGCAAGCGGTGCGGCGTGTCGGATTACGCGAAGAGCGGCATGGCGCGTGGGCATCGGCGGTATCGCTGCCGGGGATGCGGCGCTCATTTCACTGACACGCCTTTGCGTGGCAAGCCGGCTGCGATGAAGGCGCTGGCCGTGCTGCTGTATGGCATGGGCGGCATGAGCTTCAGCGGCATCGGCCGCGTGCTGGGGGTGAGCGACGTGGCGGTGCTGAAGTGGGTGCGCGCCGAAGCGGCCCGTCTACCCGAGCCAGAGGTCGGTGCATCGGTGGTGACGGTCGAGGTGGACGAGATGTGGCACTTCCTGAAAAAAAGTCTGCCAAGCTCTGGGTCTGGCGCGCCTATGACCTGGATCAGCGGCGCACCGTGGCCTGGGTGCTGGGTGGGCGTGATGATGCAAGCTGCCGTAGGCTGATCGACAAGGTGGGGCTGGCTGGCAAGACGTTCGTCACCGATGACTGGGAGGGCTACCACCGAGTGATCCCGCCGGACCAGTTGTTCACCGGCAAGGACCTGACCTTCCCCATCGAGCAGGACAACAGCAACGTCCGCCACTATCTCGCGCGCTTCCGGCGCCGCACCAAGGTGGTGTCCAAATGCCGCACCATGGTGGACCTGTCGCTGCGCCTGCTGCACCACTTGCAAAAGCCCAAGACCTATGCCGCCTACGCCGAAAAGTTCAGAGCTATCTTTGGTTAGAACTCTCCAAGATAGATCGGCCGGATGCGCGCATCGCTGGCGGCAAACTTCTTGATAACCTCGCGGGTGCCGTCCGGTGAGAAGTCGTCGACGATAATTAGCTCGAAGTCTTGTTCGGTTTGGGCAAAGGCGGACCGAATGGCGATGTCCATGAAGGATGCAGACTTGTAGGCTGGCATGATGATGCTGACGCGCGGTGCGCTGTGCATTGGCCGGTGTCCCATTTCAGCAAGGTACTTATCTTATCAAAATTAAAGCTATAACGCCAATTTAAACCGTCGCAATTGTAGAGGGCGGTCCAATTTCAGGCCATCTACCCGCCATTCGCAGCAGGCTCCAACCACCTACAATCCAAAGGCCGGATTGGTAAGAGGGGCAAAAGCCCGGGCTATTAAGGTGATCTGCATCGCAGGCTGACGAGATCCGGCAGATACGGAATTGTCGGGCAGGCTGGGGCGGCAAGTCTGCTGCCAAGGTAGTCCCAGAAGGCGATGCGCAGCTTGCTGCAGGTCTTTGCCAGGCTGAGGAAGGCATCGCGGCAGTCGCGTCCAGTATCGCTGCGGGTGCCACCGCTGACTTTGCGCTTGGTGACCTGACAACGGATGTCGTTCTCGGAACCGTTGATGTGCAGCGGCACCTCCGGCCGGTCGAGCACCATCAGCAAAGCGGGCTTGTTGGCGTGCAGCCGCTCAAGCAGGCGGTCCAGGGTGGCGAAGCCGGTCTGGCGTTTGAAGATGCGATCGAAGCGCGCGCGCAGTTCCGTCCTGCGACGGGGTGTCGGGTCGGCGCGATAGGCTTTCAGGTCGCTATAAAACCACCAAATCAGCCCGCGAATGTAATCCTGCACGGTCCGGTGCAGGTCGGTGAACGTGTCGAGCTTATGCACGAGGCGTTTGGCGTGTACCCAGCACAGGACATGGCGAGCGATGTCGAACTGGCCCGCGCCATCGCTGAGGATGACGGTGTTGGACAGGAAGCCGCGCGCCTTGACGCTGCCCCACAGCGCACCCTCGGTGGCCAGCCGCACCGGGTCCTGAATGGCTTGCAACGCAACGCCAGGGTTCGAAGTGCGCGATGCTATGCCGAGCTGGGCCAGATGCGCCTGCCAGGCCACCAAGTCGGCGAAGTGCGTCTCGGCTTGTTCCGCCAGCATGGCCACCACCGGCGCGGCCAGGGCCCGGCCGCGCATGTAGGCCAGCGCCGCGGCATTCACCACGTAGTCGGTGTGGCCGGCGCGAAGCAGATCAAGGAAGTTCAGCCGGCTCTTGCTGGCCGTGGTGGCGAACCAGGCAAAATGGTCATTGCCGATCTGGGTGCACACGCCGTTGGACGCCCTGTGCCGCGCACCGGTGTCGTCCACGCTCAGCCAAGCCGCGTTCGTCAGGCCAGCGCGCAGCACGTCACGGGCTTCGTCGATGAAGCCGTCCTGGCCGGCGATCAGCAGGCGCATGACCTGGCGCTTGGACAGGTCGAGGCCGATCGCCTGCAATTGCGCCAGCAGCCGTGCCACAGTCACTTGCCCCTGGTGGTGCTGAACCAGGATGAAGCGGCGCAGTTCGGCGCCAAAATGCCCGCGCACCGCCGTCGACAAGGGTGCCGTGATCGTCTGTCTGTCCGGTGTCAGCCAGCGCTCGCGCCGGTAGCACACGACGTGCGGACGCAGCACCAGATCCTGCACCACGAAATCCTCGTAGCCCTTGAACCGCGAGCCGGCCGGCGCTGCCGCCGTGACCACCCGATTCTCGATAATGCCGGCGCCGGCGGCGAGCCCATGCACCTGCTGGTGGACAGCACGGGCCTGAAGCTGTGCGGCAAGGGCGAAGCTGGTCAAGGTTCCGCTCGCGTAGCGAGTGGAATACCAGCGAGGGGAATGGCTGCTCGAGAAGCACGGGACGACAACAGGCCGATCGTGGCGCATGCTGCACCTGGGCGTGGACGCCGACACCGAACGGATCGTGGCTTCCACACTGACCCCCAAAAGACGTGGACGACGCCTCGCAAACCGGTCCCTTGCTCGATCAGGTCGCAGAACCCGTGCGTCGTTCACCGGCGACGGCGCCTATGACCAGGATCGTGTTTACGCCAGCGTCGCTGAACGCCATCCTGAGGCGGCCGTCGTCGTCCCGCCGCGCGCAAGCGCCGTGCCCAGCGACACGGCCGAGACCGCCCCTGCGCTGCCATTCCAACCGCTACGCGGCCGGAACCTTGAGCAGTTCCGCCCACGCAGCGGGACGGCCACCTGCAGCACATTGCCGAACACGGGCGCATGGCGTGGCAGAACGCGTCTGGATACAACAAGCGTGCCCGGGTCGGAGCCACCATGAACAGATGGAAACACGTCATCGGTGACAAGTTGCGCGCGCATACGGTTGAGCGCCGGGCGACCGACATGGCGGTTGCCGTCCACGCGCTCAACCGTATGCTGGAGCTGGGACGCCCAAGCTACGCCCGCGTCGCCTGACCCCAGACGAGATTGGGGTCAATGCGCCCGTACCAGTGATCCCTGCACCACGTTGCCACATCCAGCTCATGGCCAAGCGCGGCCGCATGGGATGGCAAAAGGCGACGGGATCCGGCAGGAGAAACCAGGCCGAAACGGCAGTGGCGCGATACAAACACCTGATCGGCCCCAAGCTTCGCGCCCGGAGCTTGCCTGCGCAGCGGGGCGAGGTCGCCGTAGCCATCGCGGTGCTCAACCAGATGATCGGAACCGTAAAGCCCGTCTCCGTCCGGACTGTCTAGACGGCGCCCGGGAAGGGTCAGCTCAGCCTTGCGCTGGTCTGTGCAACAACGCCCTTGGCATGGCGTTCCTGCGCCGCTGCATCGGCTGGGAGGCGTAAAGGGATTTCAACCGGCCGCGCCGCGCGGCTGGACGACAGTTCAGGCAATTGTGTTGCAAACGCGACGGGGGGCTGTTTGAGGTAGGCGGTAGCGAGACGGGACGGCGAGCGGGCACGATGGCGATGGATCAGCGCCGATAGCCGGCCCCCAGTGCAGGCAGTCGGTCAGGTTTGCGCCCAGGACACGATGCGACGCTTCAGACCTGGGATCACCCGGCGATGCAGTGGCTTCCTGGGTCCGTACCCGACCGGCGGGACGAAGCGCGACGGCAGCGATGCGGGGCTTGCTTCGGCCGCCTCCGGCGCCGCCAACAGGAACGCCTCGCTGAACATATGCAGCCACAGCCGCTCCAGCACATAGCCATACATCGAGTGCGCGTTGGCGGCCTCCAGGGCCAGTTCGAGGCTCCCGCGCGGCGCCTGGACCAGAAGCCGCTGCCTCGCCGCGAACAGCGCCCCGTAGGAGAAGCGCCCGCAGAGATGGGTGCGGGCCTGCTCGGCAAGCTCGGTCCACTCGCACCGCCGCAGAAAATCGGTGGCGATGTTGGCGCCGTTCGGCAACCCATGCAGGCGCTGGTAGTCGTCGCAGATTCGCTTGGCGCCGGGATCGTAGAACTGCAGCGCGGTCCAGCTGCACAGGGAAAACGTTTCCGGCCTGACGCGCAGGCCACCGATAAAGCCGGCCGTTTCGCCCAGCAGCACGCCCTCGGGTGGCAGCTTCTCCGAGGACAGCCATCCCCACGACAGCGGCTGCAGGTCCCGCCACGACCGCCAGGCCGCCAGCAGGGCGATGAGGTCCGGGCTGTGCGCGAACGGGTCACCCTGCAGGAATACCGTGTAGCCGTCCGTGAACTCGGCCTTGGCCAGGATGTGGCGCAGGAACGTATCGGATTCGCGGCCGCTGTTCGCCAGCTCGACGATCCTCTCGGCCCTGCCCAGGACCGTGTCGGAGGCGATCTTGGCGCCCTTGTTGTAGATCGTGACCGAGAACTCGGCGGGTATTCGCGTGACCCATTCGAGGTCCTCGGAGTAGCGGGCGATGACGACCTCGCCTGCCATCGAACCGGCCATCAAACTGGCGCCAGCCCGTCCGGCAGGGCCATACGCCTGATGGTGCCGGTCGTGCTGTGGCCCTGCTCAAGCTCGATCAGCACCACTTGGCCGCCATGCTGGCGCACGAAGGCGCCGCCCACCACCTGATCGACGCGGTAGTCGGCGCCCTTGATCAGCACGTCGGGGCAGATCGCCTCGATCAGCCGCTCCGGCGTGTCCTCGGCGAAGATGACCACCAGGTCGGCCGACTGGATCGATGCCATGACGGTGGCGCGCGCGGTCTCGTTCTGCACCGGCCGGGTAGGACCTTTCAGGCGCCGCACCGAAGCGTCGCTGTTGAGGCCGACCACGAGCCGGTCGCAGGTTCGCCGTGCCTCAGCCAACAGCTGGATGTGGCCGGGATGGATCAGGTCAAAGCAGCCGTTGGTGAAGCCGACGCGGGCGCCCTCGGTGCGCCAGCGGGCGATGCGGGCCAGCGCCGGGTCAAGCTCGGCCACCTTGTCGTCGAGGTCCAGCAGCTCGCGCTGGTGCAACGCCGCTGCCAGCTCCGCCTGCTCGACCGCCGCCGTACCCGCCTTGCCCACCGCGATGCCGGCGGCGAGGTTGGCGACCACCGCCGCCTCGTCGAGCGAGGCGTCGCAGCCGAGCATGATCGCCAGCGCCGCGACGAACGTGTCGCCCGCCCCGGACACGTCGGCCACGGCGCGCGCCCGCGTCGGCACGTGCAGCGCCGGCCCCTCGCGCCGCACCAGGGTCAGGCCACGCTCCGAGCGGGTCACGATCACCGCCGCCGCGTCCGCCTGGACACAGGCGGCGTGCCCGGCCAGCTCGACCGCGGCGTCGTCGCCGCCCTCGATGCCGGTCGCCCGCGCGGCCTCGGAAAGGTTCGGCGTCAGCACGCTGACATGACGGTAGGCGGCGAAGGTCGGCCGCTTCGGGTCGGCGACCGTCGGCACGCCGGCGCGCCGGGTCTGGGCGATGGCCTCGGCCAGCACGCGGTCGGTCAGCACGCCCTTGGCGTAGTCGGACAGCACCACGATGTCGCAGCCGGGCGGCGACTGGGCGAACGCCGCCAGCACCGCTTCTTCCCCGAGCGGCGAAAGGGCGCCGCTTTCCTCCTTGTCGAGGCGCAGGAGCTGGTGCGAGCCCGACATGAAGCGCGTCTTGACCGTGGTCGGGCGCCGCGGGTCGCGCACCAGGCTCGGCGCCATGCCGCCGATGCCGCGCAGCGCCGCTTCCAGCTCGTGGCCGCCGGCATCCTCGCCCACCACGCCCACCAGCGTCGCCCGGGCGCCGAGCGAGGCGATGTTGCGCGCGACGTTGGCGGCCCCGCCCGGCACCGCGCGGCGCTGGCTCGCGCGCAGCACGGGAATTGGCGCCTCGGGCGAGATGCGCCGCACCTCGCCCAGCACGTAACGATCGAGCATGACGTCGCCCAGCACGAGCACGCGACGCGCGGCGAAGCCGGCGGGATTTGTTGGGTTGAACATGCGGATGCTTTACCGAACGCGGCAAATCCCGTCAAAACACCCTGCAGCGGTTCGAAAGGCGGCATGGAATGGCTGATTGGTTGAGTAGGCCGGGGCGCTGCCCCGAACTCCGCCAGAGGACAGTCGTCCTCTGGATACCTGAAACCAAGGGGTGAAGGGGATGACCATCCCTTTCCGGGCGCGGGGCGGAGCCCTGCTGGCATCGCCATGGCGGTAACTCCGCCGGCCATCGCCGCGGCGCCGGCTTCCGCCAATCTGGGGCGCAGCACGGCGGCCGGGTTCCTGTGGCTGCTGCTGCCGAGCCTAAGCGGGCGGGTGGCGAGCTTCGCGAGCCAGCTCGTGCTGGCGCAGCTGCTGCTGCCCGAGGCGTTCGGGCAGATCGGCATGGCCTATACGGTGACCACCCTGGCCGCCGCCCTCATCAGCTTCGGCGTCGACGACGTGCTGCTGCAAAGGTTGCGCACGTCCAAGATGTGGGCGTAGCCGACGTTCTGGAGCAGCCTGGCGCTGTCGCTGCTGGGCATGGCGCTGATGCTGGTGGCGGCCCCCGTCGCCGGGCGGATGTACCACAGCCCCGACCTGTTCGGGCTGGTCGCGGTGCTGGCGATCGCCCTCCCAATCGCCGCGCTCCCGACCGTGCCCTATGTCAAGCTGCGCGCGGCGATGGATTTCCGCTTCCTGGCCACCTACAGCAGCGGCGAAATGCTGGCGGTGCAGGTGGCCTCGGTCGCGCTGGCGGCGCTGGGCTGCGGCGCCTACAGCTTCGTGCTGCCCGCCCCTTCGCCGCGGCGGTCAAGGCGGCGGTGTTCTGGCGCAAGGCGCCGACCCGGATCAGGCCCGCTTCCGCCGCAGGCAGATCAACCACTTCGTCAGCAGCGGCTGCCTCGTGCTCGGCACGCGGCTGATCGTCGAGGCGGTCAACCAGGGCGGCTACGTGGTGCTCGGCCTGATGGCGACGGACACGGTGGTGGGAGTCTATTTCTTCGCCTTCCGCCTAGCGGCGCAGCCGTTGCGGATGCTGGCCGGGAATTTCGGCGCGGTGCTGTTCCCGGCCTTCACCCAGCTCCGCTCCGCGCCGAGCCGGAGCGCCACGAGGCCGCCGCCCTGCGCGCCTCGCGGGTGCTCGCCTTTCTCGTGACACCGGTCTGCTTCCTGCAGGCGGCCTTTGCGGCACCCGCCCTGCACCTGATGTACGGCGCCAGGTGGAACGGGGCGAATCCGCTGATGCAGGTCTTGAGTCTAGGCCTACCAGGAGATGCCGTGGCCTGGGTCGCGGGCGCGTTGCTGGTGGCGCGCCGGGAGTTCCTGCGCGACTTCATCCTACTGGCCGCCTTCTCGCCGCCGTTCTTCATCTTTGTGCTGGCGGGGGCCTATCTCGGCTCGTCGCTCGGTGTCCCCATCGGGGCCTCGCTGTATTACGCGCTGGTCAAGCCGATCAACTCGTGGCTGGTGCTCCGCCGCAGCATGGTTGGACGGTTTCATGGAGATCTACGTGGCGCCCCCGCTCCTCGCCGGGGCGGCGGTCGGCGGCGCCTACGCGACCTCCCTGCTGACGGACCGGGCGCTGGCGCAGATCGCGGTCATCGCGGCACTCGGCCCGCTGGCCTACCTGGTGCTGCTCCGCTTGCTGCTGCCCGGCATCCTGCGTGAGATCCTCGACCGCTTCCCGGTGAACAGGACGATCCGGCGGCTAATGCGCAAGGCTCTTGTCGGGTTCCGGGGTGGTAGGCCGGGGTCATGCTACCAAGGCTGCAACAAGGGCACCGAGCAAGGCTTTGCCGCGTCGGCGCGCGTTGGGCACGAACTGGAAGAAGCCCAGGTAAAGCGGCAGCTTGTCCTGCGAGATACCGCGGTGCGGGCGCAACCAGGAGCGCAGCAGCGCCCAGAACCCCTCCATCATGTTGACGTGGACTTCGCAGAAGCCGTCGCCGTCCTCGTCGCGGGCGTACTCGCCACCGTCCGAGCCGCCCCTTTTAGCCACCTTCTTTGGCTGCCCTTGTGCCCGGCCACCACGTAAACCTCGTCGATCTCCACCTCGCCTTGCAGTTCCACCGCCGGCGTCTTGGCGGCCAGCCCGCGGCGCAGTTGCTCGGTCATGGCCTGCACATCCGAAACAGCCAAGCCCAGCTCGCCTGCGATCTGCCGATTGGAAAGGTTCAAACCCATAAAGTAGAGGCATAATACCCAGACCCGGAGCGGCTGGTGATGGCCGGCCAGCACGGTGCCGGTGAGATCGTCGAAGCGGGCCACGCACACCTTGCAGCGGTAACGCTGGCGGTGCGGCTGCGTGTCGTCGCACCCGTCCCGGATGACCGAGTAACTGTCGCATCCGGGGCAGCGCGCACCCTCCGGCCAGCGGTGCTGGCGCACAAGCGCGAAGCACTTGGCGTCGTCCATCAGGCCCGAAAGGTTAACCAAGTTAGATGCAGGTATGATGGCAAAGGCCCCTTGCAGCTTCCGCAATCACACTAGATACCCGGCAGCGGCACCACCCGGATCACCACCCTGGAACCCGACAAGAGCCATGCGCAAAGGCGCCTGACTTAGAACGCTTAACAGAACTGGAACCTAAGTAGCTTACGATCCATGTCGCTTGCATGGCAAAGCCTTTGCTAACTGATGTTTTATGGGCGCACATCGAGCCGTTGCTGCCCTCCCTGCGGCCTCAGCCCAAGGGGGGCCGTCCGCCGGTCCCGCACCGGGCGGCACTGACCGGCATCTTGTTCGTGCTCAAGACCGGGCTGCCGTGGGAGTACTTGCCCAAGGAAATGGGGTGCGGATGCGGCATGACCTGCTGGCGCAGGCTGCACGAGTGGCACAAGGCTGGCGTGTGGGTCGCTCTGCATCAGGTCTTGCTGGAGCGGCTGGACGCAGCGGGACAACTGGACTGGAGCCGGGCATCGCTGGACAGCACCAGCCTGCCTGCCAAAAAGGGGGGTCCGCGACGGGGCCGAACCCCACGGATCGGGGTCGGCCGGGCACAAAGCGCCACCTCGTCGTCGACAGGCACGGCACGCCGCTCGGCGTGACCCTGAGCGGGGCCAACCGGCACGACAGCATGATGCTGGCGCCTACTTTGGACGCCATCCCGCCGGTGCGCTCGGGCAAGCGGGGCAGGCCGCGCCGCCGCCCCGCGAAGCTGCATGCCGACAAGGCCTACGACAACCGCCGCTGCCGGGCGGAGTGCCGCGCGCGCGGCATCAAGGCCCGCATCGCGCGGCGCGGACAGGACAGCAGCCAGCGCCTGGGACGCCACCGCTGGGTCGTGGAGCGCACGCACGCCTGGATGGCCCGCCTACGACGCCTCGTCGTGCGCTATGAACGACGCGAGGACATCCACATGGCCTTCACCCTGCTCGGGTGCAGCCTCGTATGCCTCAACCAGATTGCCCGGTTGTGTTAGGCGCTCTTAGTCCCGGAAAAGCTGGCCCCGGGAGGATTGGCCCCGGGAGGATTGGCCCCGGGAGGATTGGCCCCGGGAGGATTGGCCTGTTCGGCCCGCAGCCGGTCCCAGGTCCGGCCCACCGCCTGCTCCACCTGCGCGCTGGCGATGGCGCGCAGGCACTTCAGGTCGAACGGGCACGGCGTGCGCAGCCAACAAGGCGCGCAGGGCACCGCGGTGTAGAATTCGGCGTTGCCGGGGTAACGCGAGTTGATCGGATGCTCGTAGCCGCCGATGACCACGACCGAAGGCGTATGCACGGCCGCCGCGATATGCATCGGCCCTGACACCGGCCCCAGGTAGATGTCGCCCGCCGCGACCGCCGCCACCAGTTCCGCGAGCGAGGTCTGGTCGCGCAGGTCGAGGTAGCTGCCCTCGGGCCTGTCACCCTCGTCGTCGTAGCGGTTGCCGATCTCGATCACCGTGCCCGACCGGCACAGCCGCCGCACGAGGTCGCGCCAGGACGCGGCCGGCCAGTCCTTGTTGGGCGTGAAGCGGCTCGCCCGCTGCAGCACCAACACCCACGGGCGCGGTAGCCCGCGCCACGCGTCGCGGTAGCGTGCCACCAGCCGCTCGTCGACGACGCAGTCTGGCCGCGTGTCCTCGACGCGGACGCCAAGCCGGTCGCCGATTATCGTGGCGATGTGCGTGGACCAGGGCATGATCTCGGTGTACTCGGCGAAGATGGCGGAAGCGGGCCGAGCCTCGAACGGATGCACTTCGTCGATGTAGGGCAGCCCCTGCACCAGCCCGGGGAACTTGGTGTAGAATCGGATGCGGCTGTCGGGATGCGCCCGTTTCAGCGCGCGCAGGGCAGGCGTGCACATCACAACATCGCCCAGGCCGGTGTCGCGGGCGACGTCGATCGTGGGCCGGCACGTGGGACTGAGGGGCGTGTAATACAGAGCCTTGCGGGCCAGGAACCGCAGCCGCAGGAGTTGGTGGCGCGTCCACCACCAAGGCTGCAGCAGCCGGTGGTCCCGCCAGCTTTGGCTGGCGGCGGGCGCTGGCGCCTGCACGCCGTCCACCGTCACGCTGTCTCCCGCTCCCCCAGCCCGCGCTCCCCCAGCTCCCGCTCACCCAGCCAGGCATGGACCCCCGCCAACGACTGATTGATGACCTGGTGCATGTCCAGGTACTGGTAGGTGCCGCAGCGGCCGATGAAGCTGATGTTGTCCAGCTTTTCGGCGCGTTCCTTGTAGCGGCGGTAGACCGCCTCGTGGCGGCCGTCGCTGGTCTTGACCGGGTAGTAGCGCTCGAGATCGTTGTCCCGGTAGTCGCACGGCTCCTCCTGGGTGATGGTCTTGCGCCCGGTGTCATGGATGCGGTGGCCGGGCAGCCGGCTCCAATCGGTCTCGCGCGTGCGCGGGCCGGCATCGGTGAAGTTGACGACGGAGGTCTCGCCCAAGGCGTAGTCGGCTGGCACGCTCTCATGGTGGAAGCGGATCGAGCGATACGGCAAGGCGCTGTCGTCGTAGCCGAAGAACTCGTCGATAGGCATGCTGTTGAAGCAGTGATCGTATTTTTCCAGCATCGCGTGGTCGAACGCCTGGCCAAGCTCGACCCTGATCGCCGGATGGTCGAGGATGACGCCCACGGCGTGAGTGTAGCCGTGGCGCGGCAGCACCTGAAACACGTCGTTGGGGAAGTAGCGGTCCTCGTCGTCGTAGCGCAGCGGAATCCGTTTCACGACAGCGGCGTCCAGGTCCTCCAGGTCCATTGCCCACATCTTCTTGGTGTAAGGACGGAAGAACAGGTCGGTGAGCGTGCGACCGATGTTCGCCACCAAGTGGTCGGCGGCGTTGCGGATCTCGGCGCGAGGCTCCGCCTGCTTGGCCAGGAAGTCGCGTACCTGCTGCTCGCTCTCGAGCGCGACGTCGAACACGTCGTTGATGGTGCGGCGGTTCACCGGCAGCGGCACGCAGCGCCCGCCGGCCAGGCGCGCTTCCACCTTGTGCTCGTAGGTGTCAAGCACGGCGAAGCGGGCCAGCCAGTCGACCACGCGCTGGTTGTTGGTGTGGAACAAATGCGGGCCGTAGCGATGGATGCGCACCCCATCGGCGCTCACCTCGTCGAAGGCATTGCCCGCGATATGCGGCCGGCGATCAATCACCAGGACGTTATGGCCGTGATCGGCAAGGGTCCTGGCATAGACGGCGCCGGCGAAGCCGGCCCCGACCACGAGGATCGTGCGTTGCGTCAATTCAAGACTCCTAGCTTTCGCGCCGTTGATACAGCAGGATTTGCGAGATCGCGAGCCAGACCAAGGCTTTCCCTACGCGGGCTTTCCAACGGCAGAGCCGTTGGAGCCTTAGGCCGCTTTGCCCTGGACCACTGGGGCCTGAGGCCTTAGGCCCGCAATCTACGGCGCTAATGGCGGAGCCGTTGGAAGGCCCGCGTCGGGAACGCCTTTGGCCTTGAATGGACGCACCGTCAGCCGCGCCATTTGGATGAGCAGCCGCCAGCGCGTGGGCGAGGTGGCCAGGGCGTAGCCGTAGCCGCGCGCGAACAGCAGCGGCAGGAAGGCCGAGTGGCCCTTAATGTCGCGAAACCGTCCTGACTTCAACTGGACCCGGTGGATCTCGATCTGCATGGTGGTGATGCCGTGCCGCTTCCAGAACGCATCCAGCTCGACATCCGGCGAGATGCCCCTGGCCTTCATCGCATCGTAGTTCGGGCCGCCCAACGGGCGCGTGTGACGCATGGCGACCGCGTCGACGATGGCGATGCCCGATGCCTTGTTGGTGGCCAGGCGGGGCCACAGCCAGTCGATGCCCCAGCCGCTCTGGGTGGCGTTGAACGTTGGCAGCGCCGCGCGCAGGAAGACGCTGCTAAAGCAGGGCGCCATGACCTCGACGAAGTTGGTGAACCGCAGTCGGCAGGCGGTGTTCTGGATCAACAACGGGTGCGTCACCGGGCTGCCCACGGTCAGCGACGGCTGCGCCAATTCGAGATTGTGCTCCGCGCACAAGTCGAAGAACCGGTTGAGGTCGGATTTCGACATCTCCAGGTCGTCGTCCGGGAACATCACGCGGTCGTAGCGGTCGAGCCACTCCGGGTGCTGGGCCACGAGCGCCTGCAGCGGCGGCCATTTCGGGCCCTTGCTGTCGATGCGGACGACGTCGTCCTCGCGGTAATGGTCGGGATTGTCGCCGAAATAGTTGACCACCAAGTCCCAGTTGCGTGGCTCGGGCCCGGCCAGCCAGCCGGGATGCAGCGAACTGTTCCCGGCCCGGACGATGACCAAGTTGCGGCGGATCAGGTTGATGATGGCGATGCACTCAGGTCTTGGAACGGTGGCTTGCGCGCCTTGAACGGACGCAGCGAAAGGCGGGCGATCTCGTACAGCAGGCGCCACCGGTATGGCGAAACGAACGCCGCGCGGAAATACCCGGCCGTCAGCAGCCAGATCAGGAACGCGGACGGGCCCTTGACGTCGACGTACTTCCCGGATCGCAGCAGGATGCGATGGATTTCGATCTTGATGTAGTCCATGCCGTGGGCTTCTAGGAACGCCTCGAACTCCTTCCAGACTCCGGCGACGCCTGCCGTGTTGGCCGCCGCGTAGTTCGGGCCGCCAATCGGGCGGGTGTGGTGCATGACCACGTCGTCCACGATCGCGACCCCGGTCCTGGGATTATCCGCAAGCGGCGGCCACAGCCAATCGATGCCCCAGCCGCTCCGTGTCTTGTTGAAGGTCGGCATCGCCCCGCGCAGCAGCGAGTTCTTGAAGCAGGGCGCCATCACTTCGACGAAATTGGTGAATCGCAGGCGGCAGAAGCGGTTGTGGATCAACAAAGGATGAGTGAGCGGGCTGTTCGCGGTGAGCGAGGGCTGCGCCAGTTCGAGATCGAATTCATGGCAGATGTCGAACAGGCGATTTAGGTCGTCCTTGGTCATTGCCAAGTCATCGTCGGGAAAGCAGACATAATCGTAGTCGTCGATGAAGTTCGGGTTCTGCTGTAGCAGGGCCTGCAGCGGCGGCCATTTCGGCCCCTTGCTGTCGATCCGCACCACGTCATCCTCGCGGTATAAGTCTGGATCATCACCAAAGTAGCTTACCACCAAGTCCCAATTGCGCGGACCCGGCCCGGTCAGCCAACCAGGATGCAGCGAGGCGCCTCCGGCACGAACGATCACGAGGTTGGGTCTCACGGCGCGCCCCTCACATACGGCGCGACGATGACGCCCCGGCCCGGCCGGATAGCGTTGTCGATATGGTTTCCTGTATTTTTCGCATGATGCTGGCGGAGAGCGCCGGCACATATTTATGCGCCGGCATTCGCCGCAGCTTCCGGCCGACCACGTTGCCTGGCTTGAAATACTTCATCGGGCCATGCTTCAGCAGACTGACCACGTAGCGCGCGTCATCCAGCACCGGATGCATGAAGGCATTGCCCGGCAAGGAGGCAAGGTCGTTTTCCCTATAGGGCGGCCAATGGTCGTAATCCGACGTGTCGCCATACGCCGAGAGGTCGCGCAGCCTGAAGCCTGCGGCGCTCAGCTCAGCGCCCAGGAACACCTCACAGAACGGCCACATTGGCAACTGGTTGGCGGCCAGCAACGCAGCCATTTCCAGCCGCTTCTGATAAAGGAAGTGCAACGCCGGGCGCGACACGTAGCATAGGCAGAACAGCGTTTCCTTCATTTGCTCGGGCGCGTAAAGCGTTTGGTGGCGCTCAGTCCAATACCAGTCATCAATCGGCGCGTCGCGGAACTGCGCCACGAAGTCGACCCGATCCGCGTCGGCAGATTGGACCATGCGGTCGAGATCCACGTTGGTGGTCACGTCATACTCAAGGAACAGGTATGATGCGTATTGCGGGTATGCCTCGTAGAACGCATACATCGGATAATCGCCATTGTACCAAAGCACCGGTCCAATATTTGCATCGGAAGGCAGTCCCATCTCGGCGGTCTGCTCTATCGTGAATCGCATGATTTTGTCGTGGTCGATGCCTTCGACCCGGCCGTTGCTGTCGTCGACCTGGATGTATATATCAGCATCGCGGCAATGCCCGCGAAGCCTGTCGAATTGCCGCTGCACATATTGGTCCCAGAAGTGCGTCTTTACGATCAACGCATAACCAGCCAAATTACGTCTCCTTATCAGTTACAGCTTGTCGGTAGGCGGGAACCGAAGCAAACTAGCTTCCTCGTAGGCGTAACGCCCGTCAAACGCAAATTTGCGTTCCCGGTGGCGGTGTTGTATAGACTAACGCAAGACTGAGCTGGTCGTTCCCCGGCGCTGTCTAGGCAATCCGGACGGAGACGGGGTTTCCGGTTCGGATCATCTGGTTGAGCACCGCTATGGTGACCTCGCCCCGCTGCGCAGGCAAGCTCCGGGCGCGAAGCTTGGGGCCGATCAGGTGTTTGTATCGCGCCATTGCCGTTTCGGCTTGGTTTATTCTGCCGGATCCCGTCGCCTTTTGCCATCCCATGCGGCTACGTTTGGTTACGAGCTGGATGTGGCGGTCACGCGGGCTTTGGGCGTTGCCGTCGCTCCCGTCCGAGCTTGGCACTGCCGACGCCCGAGGCGGGACTGACCTGCCCCCCTAGAAGTGAGCCGCCGGCTATGACAGGCCGGGGGCAATCGGAGAGGGATTGGGAATGGCGCGCAAGTATCACAAGCCGGAGGAGATCGTCACCAAGCTGCGTCAGGTCGAGGTTCTGGTCGGGCAAGGGTCATGCGCCGCCTTGACCATCTTCAGCGAGATTGCGTCAGAGCCCCTCTTGGACGCCGATATGGGGTCCCCTTCCGGCTCTGACGCACTTTCGCTGATTAGAGCCGAGCGCACGATACCAGAGGAGCAAAAGCCATCTTGGCGGTTGCACTCAGCCACCAGTTTTGGATGAACTCAGCATTAGAACGCCGCTGGGGCACTTCGCTAAGCCGGATTTCGCTCATCGTCAGCGAAAGTGCGTCAGAGCCGACCCGACACTCCGTCACAGGACGGAACTGCGCGCACGCTTCGATCGCATCTTCAAACGCCAGACCGGCTTCGCCACCCTGGACCGCCTGCTTGAGCGGCTGCACGCCAACAAGCCCGCTTTGCTGATGGTGCTCGACCGGCCGGAGGTGCCGCTGCACATCAACGGTTCCGAGAACGACATCCGTTGTCAGGTCACCAAGCGCAAAGTCAGCGGTGGCACCCGCAGCGATACTGGACGCGACTGCCGCGATGCCTTCCTCAGCCTGGCAAAGACCTACAGCAAGCTGCGCATCGCCTTCTGGGACTATCTTGGCAGCAGACTTGCCGTCCCAGCCTGCCCGACAATTCCGTGTCTGCCGGACCTCGTCAGCCTGCGATGCAGATCACCTTAATAGCCCGGGCTTTTGCCCCTCTTACAGACCGGACGGCTAAGCCGTTGATCTCCCGTGCTGCGGGATCCGTGGCAGGGTCGCCGCCACCTCGAAAACGATACACTTCTCGCGATGCAATGCCCAAACTGCTTCGGCGAGCGTGTCGGGTATGGTAGAAGTCAGCATGCCTCTACCTGCCCCGTTCAACGCCGCCGAACGCGCCCTGCTGCGCCACGAGTTCATGATCCGCTTCGGCCAGCCGCCCTCGCTCGCCGACGGCCTCTGGCTGCGGCGCTGGTGCAGCGGACCGCAGGCCGGGCAGCCCAAAATCCCCGCCGCCATTGCCAGCATGCTCGCGCGCGGCCTGGTGGAGATCGGGCCCGACCGCATCGGCTTTCGCGCCCGCTTCACCCCCGCCGGCGTCGCCGCCCTGCGCCTGCTCGCCCAGGACCGCCGCGCCCTCGATCCCAAGCAATACGCCCACATCCGCGAAGAGCTCGGGGTTGACCCTGTCGTCGCCGTTGATCCCGACGCAGCCACATAGCCATGGCCAAGCGGGTGGCGCGTGCCGTGAGTCCCCGGACCCGCAAAGCCGCCCCTGCCCCATCATCGCCGCAACTGCCGGCGCGACGTCCGGCCAAGCCTGCTGCCCAGGCCCGAGACCCCGGCCCGGCAGCGCAGACCGCGGGGATGCAGCTCTATACGCCAGAGGGTGCCCGCAAATACCTGACAGCCGCGGAGCGGGACACCTTCCTGGCCGTGGCCGGCCGAACTGACCGCGACATCCACACGCTGTGCATGACCCTGGCCTACAGCGGCTGACGCCTGTCCGAAGTCCTGGCGCTCACCGCCGACCGGGTCGACCTCGGCGCCGGCACCGTGGTGTTCGAGAGCCTGAAGAAGCGCCGCGACGGCATCTATCGCGCCGTGCCGGTACCCCCCTGCCCTGCTCAACGCCCTCATCATGGCGCATGGCGTTCGCGAACTGCAGGCCAAACGCGGCCGCGGTCAGGGCGTCCGGCTCTGGCCCTGGTCGCGGATGACCGGCTGGCGGGCAGTGCACGGCGTCATGGTGGCGGCCGGGCTCGACGGGCCGCACGCCTCGCCCAAGGGGTTGCGGCACGGCTTCGGGGTGGCCGCCATCACCGCCGGCATCCCGCTCAACCTCGTGCAGAAATGGCTTGGACACGCCCAACTCTCCACCACCGCCATCTACGCCGATGCCGTCGGCGCCGAGGAGAAGGATATCGCCAGCCGGATGTGGGGATGTCGCGCGTCCGAGATCGCGAGAATTTTGGCCGTCCAGCCGTAAGAGGGGCAAAACTCCGGGCGCGCGCGAGATTTTGCTGGCGCGCCGCGGCGGGTTCTGAATCCATATGGGGATGTCACCTCCGCCCGACCTGGACGCGCTATCGTCTGCCGAACTGAAGGCGC
>JAABUU010003360.1_pt1 | contig 20523 bp, 21 predicted proteins | sample 5559301 | NCBI WGS metagenome assembly JAABUU01 (sample SAMN10711884, study PRJNA513360) | rock metagenome | isolation source: Antarctica rocks | place: Antarctica: Victoria Land, Richard Nunatak white | reverse complement strand
GAGTTCGCCGCGCGCTTCGTCGCGACGGCCCAGGCGTAACAACACGCTGGCCAAAGCGAACCGCGCCCGCGCATAGTGCGGCGATAGGTTCAGCGCCGCTTGAAATTCACCGAGCGCGGCGTCGAGCTGCTCGCGGCGGACTTCGGCGAGCCCGAGATCGTAGTGCGCGACGGCGTACTTCGAATCGGCTGCGATCAGCGCGCGAAAACTTTCACGAGCCGCGCCGTAGTCGCCGGCGCGCAAGGCCGTGAGTCCCGCATCGTACAGCGCGAGCGCACCGGCCGGTGCGATCCGAACGAAGCGTTCCGCCGCGGCGCGCGCGCGGGCAACGTCGCCCGCGTCGAGCGCGACGCCGACCACATTTGCGGCCGCGGCGGCGAACCCGGGATCGCGCGCGAGCGCCGCCTCGAATAAGCGCATCGCTTCGCGATCGTGATGAAGATGCGCCTCGGCGAGCGCCAAATCGTACAACGCCGTCGAGCCTTGCGGCTCGGCGGGTTCCAATGCGACGGCCCGCCGAAACTCCGGGACGGCGGCGCTCCAGTCCCCGCGCGCTTCGGCCGCTAGGCCCCGCTGGAAACGTTCGTGGATCTCGCGCCGCACGATCGACCTCTTCAGCGCTGCGGGATCGGTCGTACGGGGCGGTTCGGTTGGCGTAGCGTAGATTTGCGCGACGGCGGCGACTGGTACGAGCAGCGCCGCGAGGGTCAAGATGGCGAGCCGCACTTAGCGATCGGGGTCGGGTAAGACGGCCCGCGCGGCGCTCGTCGCCCGAGCGCGAATCTCCGGCAGGCACGTCCATCCCGTGCGGCCGGCTTCGTCGATGGGCTCGAGCAGAGGCGGCGCAGCACTTGGAAGCAAAGCCGACACAGATGTCTCGAGGGCGCGTTCGGCTGCGAAAACGGCGCCCGTCATTGCGACGCTTGCTAGCGCCAAGGCAAAGATTGTGATCCGCGCCCATCGATCCGAAGCATTCGCTTCAGTATACGCCGAGCGCATGAAGCTTGGCTGAAAATCGGTGCCGCAGTGTCCCTTATCGTCGCCGTGCCGCAGAGCGCGCACGCGGCAGAGCTAGTCGTGGGCGCGGTTCGCGATACCGCCGGGTATCCGGTCGAAGGGGCGGCGATCCGGCTGCTCACGCTCGCTGGAAACGAGACGGGCGCCGGCCATTCGGCGGCCGACGGAACGTTTGCGATCGAGACGTCGCTGCGTGTCGAGCGCATTCGCGTCGGTTGTCGCTACTGCGTCGCCGTGGACACGGTCTTCACACCCGGCACACCGGTCGTTATCGTGCGCCGCTTTAGCCGGGCGATCGTGGGGCCGCCGAGCGCCGCGGATATCGGCGCGCTGCCGCCGCGGACGTTGCCGGCACTCGAGTCGCTCGTTCCATTTGCCGTCGCTCGCGGCGACGCCGTCTCCGATCGCGGGTTGCTGCGCGGAGCCGACGCGACCGCCTTCGACGGCATCGACCTCTACCGCAGGCTAGATAACGCCCCGCTCTCGTCGCTCGTGCCCGCGACGGACGCGGCTCGCATCGATCAGATCGTACATACGTTTACCATCTCGTCGTCGGGAGCCGACGCACCGCGGATGCGCGCCGGAACCGCGAACGCCGGTAACGCAACGCTGCGCGGCTTCTCAAATCCGGTCGTAACGCTCGGGCGCGCGTACGAGCCGTCCAGTACCGCGGTCTCGATCGCCGGTTCGACTTCGCTTGCGACCGGCACGCTCGGCGGCGCGCTCCTGGGCGTTTCCGCACGAGCAGGCAGCATCGCCGGCGCGACGCTGACGGGGACCGTCCCGCGTCAAGGGTTCGATGTCGTCGGCGCGGCAAGCGCGGTGCGCAGCGCCTACAACGGACGTGCGGAAAGCGACGTCGCCTTCGACGTTCACGTCGCCGATCGACGCCCCGTCGCGCTCGTCGCCGGTTTCCGAGGAACGTTTAGCACGGCCGATCGCGATGCCGCAAGCGCTGGAGCGCGGCTGGACGAGGCGGCGTACGGAATTGCAACAGCACGCGTCGGCGACACGCTGCTTCGCGCGGGCGTGTCGATCGAGCCGCGCCTCAATGTCACGCTCTGGGCAAGCCACCGCCTGACCGATACGCTGCACCTCGACGCATCCTATCGGCAGTACGCGCAAATCGCCTCTCTCGTGCCGGCGCTACGGTCACCGCGTGCTCGGCTCGCCGAGATCGGCCTCGATGCGACGGATGCTCGGCGGCTCAGCGCGCGTTTAAATCTTTACGACGAGCGCACGTCGAACGCCGTAGCGGCCGGTATCGCCGGCATCGGTTTGGCGGTAAACTATCAGCTCGCGCCGCTCGTATCGCTGCGGGCGTGGGCGTTGCGCGCAGCGACGGCGCCATTACCGTACGTTGCGTCGCGCGCCACGGACGCCCAGCTGCTCTGGCTCACGTACGACAACGGCCTGCGTTTCGATGCGATCTATCGCAACGGTCGGCCCGATGTGAGCGTATACATGCCGCTCCGCGGCACCGGCGTTTCCTTCGGGACGCACGAGCTTCACGGGCACCGCACGTTGTCGCTGGATATCGGTGTGCGCTGACGGGTCTGCGGTGGACCGCAGCCGTAATGTGCGCGATGCAACGCTTCGACCTCCCCGACGGCCGGGTCGCCGATCTGCTCGTCGCCGGCGCGTCCCACGGCCCGGCACTGGTGATGCATCACGGCACGCCGTCGGATGCGTCGCTGTGGTCCTCGTGGGACGGCGTCGCAAAGGAGCACGGCTTACGGTTGCTCGCGCTATCCCGCCCCGGGTATGCGACCTCGACGCGCGCGCCCGGGCGCTGCGTCGCCGACGTCGCAAACGATGTGCGCGCCGTGCTCGAGGCCTTCGCGGTGCCGTGGTTCGTGACGGCGGGATGGTCGGGCGGTGGACCGCACGCGCTCGCGACCGCGCAGATTCTTGCCGATCGCTGTCGCGGCGTCGCGACGCTCGCGGGCGTCGGCGTCTACGGCGCCCCCGATCTTGATTTCCTCGCTGGGATGGGACCGGAAAATCACCAGGAGTTCGGCGCCGCGTTGCGCGGCGAAACGGACGTACGCGCATGGCTTGTTGCGAATGCCGCGGAGTTCGCGACGGTGAGCGGCGCCGGGCTCGCCGAGGCGTTCGGCGGCCTCGTCCCGCGGATCGATAAGGACGTCTTACGCGGCGGCTTTGCCGACGAGATGGCGGCCGAGATGCGCCGCGCCCTTGCGAATGGTTTCGACGGATGGATCGACGACGATCTGGCGTTCGTGAAGCCGTGGGGCTTCGATCTCGCCGCGCTAGACGTGCCGGTTACGATCTGGCAGGGCGACCGCGATCTCATGGTTCCGAGTGCCCATGGCACGTGGCTGGCCGCAAGCATCCCGCGGGCCGTTGCGAAACCGGCGCTCGGGCACGGACACGTCTCGCTCGTCACGACCTACCGCAAGCAAATCGTCCGCGAATTACTCGAACGATGCGAGTAGCGCGCCCGACGCGAAATGGAACGACAAAGTTGCGCGCCCCGGCGTAACAGTATGGCCCAACGCCCCGCTGCCCGCCGCAGGGCCGATTCGAATGTGGCCGATGTCGCCGCGCTCAGCGGAGATTCCGTGCGTTCAACAATTCTGTTCGCGCCGCTCGGTGGACGGGAGCTTCCCGCCTCGAAGTTTGACTTTCGCGCAGGAGCGTCGCGGCAAGCCGTATGATCGCCGTCATCTTCGAGGTCTGGCCCCATCCCGATAAACGACAGCAGTATCTGGACATCGCTGCGTCGCTGCGTCCGCTGCTCGAGACGATCGACGGTTTCATCTCCGTCGAGCGCTTTCAAAGCCTCATACAGCCGGAGAAGCTGCTATCGCTTTCATTCTGGCGGGACGAGAAAGCCATCGCGCAATGGTGCGCTCTAGAATCCCATCGTGAAGCCCAGTCCCGAGGGCGCGAAAACGTTTTTGCCGATTACCGTTTACGGATTGCCGGCGTGATTCGCGACTACGGTCTTACCGAACGACGTGAAGCACGCTGGACAGCCAAGTTCGATTCGGCTAGTCCGTAAACGGTTCCGCCATCAAGGCCGGTCGAGATGAAGGCTGCGACGTCCGCATTCGGGTTGCGCGTCGGGCTTCGAAAGCAGCCAGTCGCGGGCGTTTGGCAACGCACGCATTATCTCGTGCAGACCGGCGTCACGAATCGCGATCTGCACGTCGGCGGCCTTGGTTCGCAGTGCCATCACGTCTTCGGCAAAGCGACGTAGACGCCCGAAATCGGCGACGTGGACGTCCTGTATGTCGATGACGACGGAGTCCGTGCCCGCAGCAACAAGATTCGCGATTTCAGCGAGCACGTCGTGCGCGGCGCGATCGTCGAAGGTCCCATTGAGCACGAGCGCCGCCGACGGCGGCGCGGGTCGCACGGAACGGGCCGCGGCGTCGCGGCCTTCGATCGGATCGCGTTTGGCCGCGATATAGCGCTGGAAAGACATTCCGATGTGTTAAACGGCGTCGTCTTTGTCTCACGCCGACCAAGCGGACACTTCCCGGCGCGCTCGATGAGTAGCGCGTAACACCCGTTTCGGGTACATCCGCGGCGAGCATCATGCCGCCGCATCGAACGAGCTCGGAAAGCAAGCGCATCCGCGGAGCGGCCGGCTTGGTGAACGTGGTTACGCGCAGGACGCACTCGCTGCGTTCGGCGTCTGAGAGCGTCATGCGGCAGGGAGACCTGGAGACGCATCGGCGATGCATCGGCATGCTCCGAAGCGGACGAGGCGTTCGTCGTCGAGCCCGAGGATGCCAGGCCCCGTCGCGCGCCTAGGGGGTCGCAGCCGGGAGCGGTATTTCCGGTAACCGCGGAACGTTCTCGTCCTCTATCAAATAGCGCACGTGGGGTCCCCCGTCGTTGGGATCGAGAATGATTTTTGTGATCTTACGATTCGCCTGAACGTTCATGAGGACCATGCGCTCGTGAACCGTCTGCTTCGTTTGTAATTGGCTCGCGCAAATGTGCGTCCGCTTCCGACGAACAAACCGGTGGCATGGCCCGAGATCTGGCTCTCGTCGTCGAAAACTTCCATGACGTTGATGGCGGGGACATTGCCGGGGTTGCCGCCGTTTTGCATTGAGAACGTTAAAATGATGTAACCGTTGGTCGGGTTTCTTAAAAGCTGATCGCTTGCGATCGGCCGCGCATCGAGCCGTCGCAACGATAGCGGCTCGCCGTCAAAAACGCGTCAAAGCTTGACGCGCTGTGAGCTCAGAATCGCACGTACGCCGTCGTCGTAGGACGTCTTATGAAGAGGCCCTAGCAATTCACGCAGCGCCGAATCGTCCAACACGATCGGGTCTGTAATAAGGTAGTGCATCTCGACGAGTTCGCGCATAAGGGAGTTGAAACACCCGATCAGACGGAGCATCGTCTTGCCGGCGACCATCGTTTTTACCGGCCGTCCGATCTCGCGTTCGATCCGTTCGATCATCGCGCTGGGTCGTGATTCCGGCGCCGGCAAGGTGCCACACGCGGCCGTACGCAAGCGGTTCGTCGACGAGTCGCGCGACGACGGGTCCGACATCGGGCACGTATACGAATTCGTGCGGCCCGTCGAGGGGACCGATCAGATTTGCCGTCTTGCCGGTGACGGCGAAGGTGAAGAGTTCGCTGAGAAAGCTTTTAGCGACGCCGGGACCGTAGAAGTCCGGCAGCCGCAGCACGGTACCGCGGATGCGGCCCAGACGGTCTTCCTCGAGCAACAGATCCTCTTGCTCCTTGCGCATCCGGCCCTTGAACGTGTGGGGCGTGCGCGGGTGCCCTTCGCGCACCGGCGTCGTCTGCGGCCGGCCATACGGGTAGACCGTACCGACGAGCAGCAGTCGCGCGACGCCCGCGGCGATCGCACCGTCGAGGGTGGCACGCATGAGGATGGGGTGCAGCTCGAATCGCGCGTAGTCTACACCGACCAGGTACACGATCGTGCTGATGCCCTCGGCCGCAGCGCGCACCGACGCCGGCACTACGGGATCCCACGTTACGATTTCGGCGAGCGGATCCGATCCGAACGTGCGCTCGAGCGACGTTCGCGAGCGACCCACCACGCGATACGGACGCCCCTGCGCGCGCAGCTCGTTTGCGATACTTTCGCCGATCGCGCCGGCCGCACCCCATAACGCTATTATTCCCACCAGACTCCTCAATAAACGAACAAAGAACGAATTTAGAACAACGTTCGCTAAACCACGTTCAGTATACGTTGACTGTTTGCTTTGTCAAGTGTAGGATCGACCTATGCCAGTAACCGACCGGCGCGAGCGACGTCGTCTCGCCCTACGCGAGGCCATCGTCGAGGCGGCGCGTACGATCGTGCGCGACGACGGCCTCCACGCATTAACCATGCGCCGCATCGCCGAAGCGATCGATTACGCACCCGCCTCGCTCTACGCACACTTCGACAGCCGCGAGTCGTTGCTGGCCGAGCTTTGCCGCGAGGGTTTCGCGGCGTTGCGCGCGTCGCTCGAGCGAGCGGTCGAAGGGCTACGCGAGCCGCGCGCCCGCTTGTCGGCTCTCGGTAACGCCTACGTGCGCTTCGCGCTCGATCACCCCCAAACGTATCGCTTGATTTTCATGGAGAATGCCGCGCTCACGAAAGGCGTTTTCGAATCGGGCGATTCGGACGACGGTCCGCGAGCCCTCGCGCTCCTGATCGCGCCGCTCGCCGAATTACGCGCAGCGGGTTTGGTCCAAAAATCCACCGATCCCGCGCGTCTGGGCGATCTTTTTTGGATGGTCGTCCATGGCATCGCGAGTTTGCGTCTCGCGTGTCCCGCCGTGCCGGCCAGCGACGATGCGACGCTCATCGCATCCGCCGTCGCCACGATCGTCGATGGTTCGCAACCTCGCTCGGGGCGCTGATATGTTGAGCAGGTCTGGGCAACCGGACCGTCCGACTGTTCGGGACGCCGGAACACGGACGTGATCGCCGGTGGATACCGCTGTGCGCTATGGGGCATCGACCTCTTCGTCTACCATCGGTGCCCGGCGATCGTCGAGCGCGAAATCGGACGGTATTTTTCATAGGCGGCTCTCCCGAGCACAGCCTTGACGTCGCAACACGGTATCTAGACGCTTGCCGCGAGCTCGCCAATCGGAACGTCGCCGGTGACGAAGGCCGTCAGAAAACCCGCGCCAGGCCCTTCGCTTCTTCGTGCGCGTGGCGCAACGTCGACTCGCTCGCCTCGGGACCCATAAGCGTTTTTTCCGCGACGATCGACGCGACGTCGGTGATGCCGATAAAACGGAGCCACAGGTCGACGTACGGCTTCTGCTGATCCCACGCGGCGGCCGGCGTATCGAAGGTGGTCGTCGGCGCGTAATCGACGCCGCGTGCGTAGACGACAGCGGCTTTGGCATGGGTTACCAGACCGTTGAACCCCGCCTCGGTGAACGTGAACAGCAGATCTTTCTGCGAGATTGCGTCGATCAAATGCTTGAACTTATACGGAATGCCGAAGTTCCACATGGGAACCGAGATCAGCAGCTTGTCGGCGGATCGCACGCGTGCGGCGATCGCTGAGATTTCCGTCCATGCGGCGTCTTGCTCCGGCGTGCGCTCTTGGCCGCGCAATGCCGCGTACTTCGCCTCGAGCACGTCACCGTCGAATTCCGGCAACTTCATCGACCAGACGTCCATCGTCTCGATCGTGTCGTTCGGATTGACTTGCGTATACGTCTCCACGAACGTCGCCGCAATCTGACTCGATGCGGAATCGGCCTTTCGCGGCGATGTTTCGATATAGAGAAGCGTAGCCATCGGCGGCGCTTTCCGGATATTCGCCGTCGACGCCTTCGCGCATACGTGCTTGCCCTTCGCGGTGCAGGTCGCAACGAACCGGCCGCCGCCGTCTAGCCTACGTTACACCGACATGGCGTCAGGCGACGACGCTCGCGCGACCCGCAGCGCGAACGCGGACGCCGCCAGTCCCAGAACGCCCGCGGCGATGACGAGCGTGAAACGGTACGAGCCGGTAGCGAGCGCGACGCGGGTCGCAACGAGCGGACCGACAATTTGGCCCACGCCGTACAGCCCGGTCAGCAGCCCGATCGTCGCGTTTCCATCGGCCGGGCGCAGCGCGCGCCCCAGGGCGTTCCCGAGCGACGAGATGCCGATGAACGTCGCGCCGAGTCCGATGGCGAGGGCAAGCGCGCCGGCAGCCCCCTGCAGTACGAAGGGTGCCAGCATCGCGAGCGTTTGCACGACGCACGCAACGACGAGGGCGCGTGGCAGGCCCCAGGACCGCGCGGCGGAGCTCCACCAGATCGTTGATGGGGCGGTGACCGCACCGACGAGTACCCACGTTGTCGCTCCGTAACCCGCGAGCGACGGCGTTTCGGACACCATCGCAACCAAGAACGTAGCGGGCACGATATACGCCGCACCTTCCACGGCATATAGAGCGGCGAGCCAATTGAAGATCCCGGTATCGATCGCGCTCCGCGTTGCAGTCGCTTCCGGCGCGCTGCGGGACGTCGGCAGAAACGGTAACGCGAAGGCGAGCGCGACGGCTCCGATGGCCGCAAGCCCGAGCCAGGCACCGCGCGATCCGCCGAGCAAAACGAACGGCGGTACGACCAGACCGGCGCTCGCGATGCCGACGCCGACGCCCGAAAACATCACGGCGACGCCGTGGCGCGAGTCGATCTCCGCGCCAAGGTCGAGCAGTAGGCTCGCGGTCAAGACGAACACGAGCCCGCTCGCCGCGCCCGTCGCGCACCGCGCCGCAAACCACACGGGCGGCCCGAGCGCCATTAGTGCCGTCGTCAGAACGACGAGGGCGACACCGATTCTTACGAGCGCGGTACGGTTCGCGCGCGCGAATGGATGCATCGCGAGCAGCGCCCCGGCGAGGTATCCCGCGAGATTCGCCGAGGCAAGGACGCCGGCAAATTCGACCGTAAGCCCGGCGTCGCGACGCATGACGACGAGCAGCGGCGTGTAGGCGAAGCGCCCGATGCCCATCGCAACTGCGAGGACGGCCGCCGCTGCTACGAACGGAAGTAACGCACGTCGCGAGCCGTCGTTAGCGCTATGAATAGAAGCGACCGATCTCCCGGCAAAGGGAACCGTTCCACACGATGCTATGCGTGCGCGTTCACGTTGGAGCTTCCTGTCGGGGATTGCGGTACTGTACCGTGTCGCAGGCGGCGCGCTTGCGGTCTTTTGCCTTTTGGGTCGTTTTTCGAAATCGCACACACGAGGTGCAGACCGATGCGTAACGCGACGTCGCGCGAGACCGGTGTAACGGTCAGTGTGGAGGCCGTTGCAGCGGAACCAAATTTATGCCAGCCGCCGATCTGCCACTCCGCAGCCGCACCGTCGAGTACCATCATCGCGTGCGATTCGACCAGGAGTTGCGCGCCGTGACACACACGGTTTGCCGTGTGCAGCACGACGACGTCGTCCCGCCAGCGGCGTTAGCTCCTCGACGTGCAGTTGGACGCGCGTACCGCGAGAGTAGGTGTCGTACGCCTGCTGCTCCGCGCGCGCGATCGCCGTTCGCCCGATGGAGCGCTCGAACGTCGGGGTCGTGAAGACGGCGTCCTCGCGAAAGAGCCAGGCCACGGCCGTACCATCATGAGCCGCCCACGCGGCTTCGACGTTCATGCCTTCCGGCGCTTGAACTCGGCACGCCGAAAAACGGCATACACGATCGGCATCATCGCGCGATTATAGACAAACGCGATCGCGTTGCTGCGTAGACCCGGCCCTAGGCGGCCTTCGTCGGCGTCGAGCATCGCGAATCCCAACATGCGACGCTCGAGCCCGGCGTTAAAGGTGCGTCGTTCGTCCAGGCTCCGGCCGCTTTGCGCGATAGCGCCGCGGGCGACGTCATCGTCATCCGAGCATCGTTCGACCAGCGCCGATATCGTTGCATCGTCCGTCTTCAAGAAACGCAAAACTTGTCCGTCGATGAAGTCGTTGTTTCCGTAGAGGTAGCCGTTCATCAGGTCCGCGCCGCTCGAGCGCCCGTGCGCGTGGCGACGTGCTTTCTCGATAAGTCGCGGCAGCCAGACGAGCCCATCGAAGGCGTCTCGGGCGGGGCGAGGGATCCAAGGCATAACGCAACTCCTGGCTCGAGTTTAAAGGCGACGGCTCCGTTTCTTGTTGGGGGTCGTCGCTTTTCTAAATGTAGCACCGCTGCGTCAGGAAGCCGTCAAATCGAGCGGGGCGCCGGCGACGCCCGTTTCCGTAAGAGCCGGAGTAAGGAAAAGAGCCGAGCCCGGAGAAAATGCACGCCCATCGCCCACCGCCGTCGGCCGGGTCGCCACCTTACTTCGCCCGTTCGCCGACGACGACTCCTCGATTCAGCGTCTCTACATGCTGCGCGTCGCGCAGGCGATGCCGACGCGGGCGACCGTGTCAGTGCCGCGTGGCAGACGTGCCGTGAGGTGCCGACCGAAGAGGCGATCACGCTGGATTATTTGGTCGCACCGCTCCCGCGCGCCGCTCGCACGCGTGGGCGAGACCGTGCGGCGCCGCCGCGCCGGAAGCGGCTCGTTCTGGCTACCCGCCCCACGCACCGAAACGCACCTCGGCGAGCGCGTGTCGTAGCGGCAGTTTTTGACGGGCTTTTGACGGCCCCAGGCTACGGTGGAGCGGTGCTCCGTTCCGTAGCGCGGCACACTTTCCACCAAAACGTGTAAGGAGAACCCACGACGCAACGAAAGCGTACGCTCGTAGCTATGCTGGCCGCCTTTCTTTATGGTCGCGCCGGCTCGTGCAGCGCCCGACGATGACGCGACGGCGCGGAATTACGTGTTGACTTCCGATAAGGCCAAGCGTTTCGCCACGTATATGACGACGTTGAAGCGCGACGGCGCGCACGATGCCGCACTACGGGCCGAACTTTCGCACCAAAGCGCTAATAACGACACGCCGCTAAGCGAGTCGATGAAGACCAAGCCCGTGATGCTCGGCTACGCGCGCCGCGCCGGTCTAACCGAGCAGGACGCGTGCTTCATCCCAATCGTTATCATGTATGCGGGAATGGCATCGAGATGCCGCCGGCCCAACGCAAAACCACTTTGGTGTCGCCGGCGTCACTCGAGTACGTGCGCCAACACAAGGCCGAACTTACCGCGCTTATGAAATCGCTACAGTAGCGCCGCATCACGTTCGCCGAACGCTGTCGCCCGGACGCGGGGCACCGTTGGCGAGAAAGATCTGGGCGACTGCCGGATCGACGCGCAGTTTCTGTTCGTCGATCCGCGATGTAACCCGCCGTTACGTCGCTGCATGCGAAGCCTTCGCGGGCGTAACGCATGGCGATACGACGTGTCGGACGAATCCTTGATGCCTTCGAGGCGCGTTTCGCTGGCCGGCTTCAGTTGTGCAGTGCGGACTTTACTTCGCGGGCCGCGAGTTTCGCGGCAACCGCGCGTTGCGTAGTTTCGTCGAGAAGTTTCGTGAGTGCGTACACGTGTCGCGTCGCCGGCACGGGGATAGCGAGACGCTCGCCGAGTTCGACGACCGCGCCCACGATGCAATCGATTTCGAGCGCGCGCCCAGCTTCGATGTCTTGCAGCGTCGAGGTCTTATGCGGGCCGACGCGTCGTGCGCCGTCGACCCGTTTGTCGATCGACACTTCCAAGATGACGCCCAGCCGCGTGGCGATGGCGAGCGACTCGGCCATCATCTCGCGCAGTAACGGCTCGACGAGCGAATCGGTCGCCATGTCGACGAGCGTCGCTCGCGTTAAGGCGCTAATCGGATTGAGACACACGTTACCAAGCAGCTTCGTCCAAACGTCGCGCCGCAGGTTCTGCTCCACGGGCGCCTTGAGACCGCCCGCCACGAACGCTTGCGATATGGCCTCGATTGCGGGCGTCACCTCGCCGCTCGGATGGCCTAACGAATACCGCGTTCCTTCCACGTGCTTGATGACGCCCGGTTCCACGATTTCGGTCGACGAATAGACGGCGCATCCGATGACCCGGTTGGGATCGAACGTGCGCGCGAGGACGCCGCCGGGATCGACCCGTTCGAGCACGAGGCCCTCGAGTTCACCTCCGTGGTTTTGAAAGTACCACCACGGTATGCCGTTTTGCATCGCGATGACTTGCGTCTGCGGACCGAACAGCGGAGCCATCGCGTCGAGCATCCCGCCGATCTGATGCGCCTTCAAGGCGACGATCACGCAGTCCACAACGCCGACCGTGTCGCAGCGATCGGTTGCGGCTGGGCGAACGTGAAATTCACCGCGCTCGCTCAACACTCTGACGCCGTGCTCCTGCATGGCACGCAGATGCGCCCCGCGGGCGACGAGCGTAACGTCGGCTCCGGCTTTCGCGAGCGACGCGCCGACGTACGCTCCGATCGCGCCGGCTCCAATGACTGCAAAACGCACGTGCGTGACCCCCAGATTGGTGTTGATTGCGCGTCGTACCCAGCAAAGGGCCGACCGATAGGGCGCCGAAGCGCGTAGCTCGCACTTTTTTTTATCGAGGCGCTAAGACTTGATTACGTTACCGGATAGTTTTCTGCGCGGTTCGTACGTACCGCTCGTTACGCCTTTCCGCAAGGAAGAGGTCGACTACACCGCCTTCGCCGCCCTCGTCGGACACCAAGTCGAGCACGGCTCCCACGGCATCGTCGTGGCGGGGACGACCGGCGAGTCGTTCTCGCTCACGTCTGAAGAGCGTATGCGGCTCTTGGAAATCGCGGTAGATATTGCCAAGCGCCGGCTGGTAGTCGTTGCGTCAACCGGAACCGACTCGCTTACCGAGACGCTGCGGCTTTCTCAGCAAGCCGAGCGCGTCGGCGCGAATGCGTTGCTCATCGTAACGCCCCCGTATATGAAGCCGCCGCAGCGCGGGATCGCCGAATATTACATGCGGCTTGGCAACTCCACGGGTTTGCCGTTCATGATCAACAATAATCCCGGGCGGACCGCCGTCACGCTGTCGGTCGAGACGGTCGAACGCATCGCGGAGGCTTGTCCGAACCTCGTCGGCATCGACCACGCCGTCGCGGATTTCGGCTTCGTCGCTCGCATTCTCGAACGCCTCGGGACCGATTTTCGCGTCTTCGCCGGCTTCGAAGAGATGAGCTTTCCGATGCTCGCCATTGGGGCATCGGGTGTCATGAATGCTGTCGGAAATATCGCGCCGCGCCGCATCGAGCGTCTTTGGACCCTTACGGCGCGTAGCGAAATGGAAGAAGCCCGCCAATTGCACAACCACCTGGCAGAGCTCAACGCGGCGATCCATTCCGACACGAATCCGATTCCGATCAAGTACATGATGCATAAGGTCGGGCTGCTCACGCACAACGATCATCGGCTGCCGATGGTGCCTGCCACGCGCGAGCTCGAAATTCGCCTCGATGCGGTGCTCGAACGCGCCGGTCTCATCGATCAGAGCTATGCCTAACGCCCGACCACATCGCCGCCCGGCATTCTGCTTATAAGTAAAAGGCCGGTTTCGCGACGCGATTAGCGTAGGCGTACCGTGCGTGCGCGGTCGCTTCAATCACGCGTGCGCTACGGCTCCGGACCGGAAAACTCGCGCTCTAGAAACGCGAGGGACGCGTTAACGGCCAATTGCCCGGACGCGAGATCGGCGGCGATTTGAAACGTCGGAAGACGCAGTCGTGCCGGAGTGGAGAGCATCGCGTAACGCGCAAGATACGCCGGCGAAGCGCACACGATCCAGCGGCTCGGGGCGATCGTCGCCTAACGAGAGACGAGTCCGCGAGCGAACCGATCGCGATCGAAACGTCGATATGAACTTCAATCGAATTCCAGCCGTTCGTTGCGTCAGTAAAACTCGAGCCGAAGTTCGGGATGTTGCGCGAGCAAATATGGCGGGCGCGACGCGAGCTGATGCCGCGCAAACGACGGCAAACGGGTGACCCGTAGTGTTCCGCGGCGCGACGCCGGAAACGCCCCGGCGACGCCGCGGCTTCCTCGCGAGCAACGAGGGTTCGAACGGCCGCATCGTACAGTGCCGCCTTCCAGCGTCAGGCACGATGCTTGCGTGAAGCGTTCGAACAGGCGGACGCCCCAGCGTGCCTCCATACGTGCGAGCGCGCGGCTCCCGATAAGCTCTTCGTCTCGGCGATCCCGACGAACGCCGGCATCGTACTTCTCGTCGACGGTGGAATGCAGGGCCTGCGCCGCCAAAGCGAGCGCCGCAACGAGCGCCGCGTCCGGCGCCTCCCCTTCACGTAACGGTTAGCGACGGTGCCGTCGGATGCGGCCCGTATCGCATCGCCGATGCTGCACGCTATTATGGAACTGCGTGCAGAGGCGTGCCGCGAAATGCGGCGATTCGTTACGTCGAACGCGCCGAATCCGCATAAGAGGTCATTTCCGGGGCGCGGGCAACGCCCGGTACTCTGTTGCGTATTTCTTAGGAAAGGCGTCGAGGGATGCTGATCGGGCGCCTGAAGGCCGTCGGAATTCTCGGGGCGTCGTTTCTGCTCGCGGCTTATGTCGTTGGGAACAAGCACGCCGTCGACGGCTTGCTCGCGGCGCTCGGTCCGTTTGGGGTTCCGGCTGCCATCTTGATCTTTGCGATCGTGGCGTCGGCGCCGTTCTCCGTAACCGACGCACTCGCGGTGTCGAACGGCGTCCTGTTCGGACCGTGGCTCGGGTCCGGCGTGAATGCCGCCGGTCTCATCCTCGCGGCCATTCTCGGCTATCTCGTGGCGCTGCGCACCGCTAAACTTCTCAACATCGAAGAGCAGATCGAACGGCTGCCGGACTGGGTTCGCCGTTATCGTGTCGGGTCGCCCATGTTTTTGATCCTCGTGCGAATCATTCCGGGTCTGGGGGGAACGATCGCAACGCAAACTGCGGCGGCACTGCGCGTGCCGATATGGCGCCAAATCTACACGATGGCGATCGTCACGATCCCCGTGTGTACGCTCCTGGCCTTTGGAGGCAACGTTATCTCCAATTACGTCGAGCAGCACATCGTCGCGCCGGCGCAACACTATGCGGACCGGCACCATATCCATCTACCGCGCCACTCCCCGCGTCCGTAGGGCTCAGTGCGCCGGCGAAGAAATAGAGGACGTCGAGCAGGCATTTGGGCGATCTTTGGAGTGAGCAGTAAGCCGTTCGCAGGCGGACGAGGCTTGAAGCGCTGCGGGCGCCAAGCAGTACGCGCGCGCAATTGGGAGTCTACGTCCAAACGCCCCGGATGGTCGCGTCGTCGGATTTATGTTAAGGCTCCCGTGATCGTCGCCTATTCCGGTCGCTTTCATGGCCGCTAGCTCGGATAGCGTTCACCAGTCGATCGGCGCATTCGCGCGTAAGACCCCGGATGTTTTTGCGCTTGCTGAAACCGACGGCTCCGGCGTGACGTACCGCGAGCTGCTTCGACGTGTCGACGCTATCGGCGCGATGCTCCGCGGTTCCGGAGTTCGGCAAAACGAGCGGGTCGCAATCGTGCTGCGCGACGGCGACTTCGAGCGCGTGGCGCGGGCGCTGCTGGAGGCCCCAGACGATTTCGATAACTTTCCGGTCGTTCGGCTCAACGAAAACGGCACGTTGCCCCCGTTGTTCTTCTTGCACGGTCTCGGCGAAGACCGTCCGTTGTGTCTGTTGCGTCCGCACGGAGTGGACGGCAAAGCCGCTTCCCGCTTCGATTGCCGACATGGCTGCCGACTACGTCGCGGTCCTCAAGCACCGAAGCCGCGCGGGCCTTCGCCGGTCGGTACTGCGGCTCCATGACCGTCATCGTTTCGGCGGCGACGCAGGACGCGCTGCGGAGGCGAATCGGCAATTGGGCGGCCTTTGCATCCAACGCCGACGTTCGAGCGGTTTCGCGCGACCATCAATCGTGTATCACGGAATTCGTAGCGGAGACGGCGCGAGGAGTGTCGGGCACGCTCGCCCGTGTTCGCTAACGTATGGCCGGAGTTGCAGGTGTCGCTCGTCGATCTCGACGAGGTCGACGAGCCGCTCGTTGCGGAACTGCAAGCCACGCTTTCGAACGCTGAGCTGCTTCGAGCAGCGGCTTTTCGATTCGCGGAGCACCGGCGCCGCTTCGTCGTGTGCCGCGGCATGCTGCGGCGTCTTCTCGCAGAACGTCTCGGCGTGCCACCCGACGCGATCGAGTTCTCCTACGGGCCCTGGGGTAAGCCGGCGGTGCGTACGAAAGGCGACGCTGAGACGGCACACTTTAACGTGAGTCGCAGCGGTTCGAGCGCGGTGATCGCGCTCGGCTGCGACCGCGCGGTCGGCGTCGACGTCGAGCGCACGGCTCTTTTGCGCGACGTCGAGGCGATTGCACGACGCTATTTTTCAGACGACGAACGCGCGCGCATTGTTGCCGTGCCGCCCGACGAACGCGCACGTGCGTTCGCACGCTGCTGGACGCGACGTGAAGCGGTTCTTAAAGCTGATGGCATCGGGCTCTCGGGGCTCGACATGGCCCCGGGCGCATACGAGCAGATCGAGCGAGGGTACGTTTTGCGGACGCGTGAGCTGGGCCAAGGTCGCGTGGTTACGGTTGCCGTCGCAACGACCGCCGCGGAGGCGACGGGGCGCGTCAGTCGGTCTCGCGTGCGTTGAGGTGAATTAATTCGGCGTTGATTCCGCTCGACGCGTCGCTTGTATGAAACGCTAGGACGTCGGCGACTTCTTGGGGCGTCGCCGCCGCGGCGAACTCGTCCGCATCGAGATACGCGCGTGCCGCCTCCGTGGCGACCGTGCCGAGGACGACGGCATTCGCAACGATGCCGTCGGCCTTGTGTTCGCGGGCGATCGCTCGCATCAGCGTATTCACCCCGGCCTTGCCGATGCCCATCATTCCGCGCGTCGGCGCAGGATCGAGCGAACTGCCGGCGGTCACCGCCACGAGTCGTCCGCGCGAACGCGCGCCCGCCCGCGACGCCTGCTTCAACATGACGCGTAACGCCGGGACGATTAGGTTGTATGCCACCTCGAGATTATTGCGGATCGACTCGGCGAGCACGTTGGGATCCGAATCGACGATCGAGACCCAGGCGGATCCGCCGCCCGCTAAAGAAATACGGCGTCGATTCGCCCGAACCGTTGGAATACGTTCGATACGGCTCGCTGCGCATCCGACGGATTCGTAAGATCGACAACGACGATCGTCATGCGTTCGCGCGCATCGTGCGCGAGTTCCCGTTCGACGGTCGCGGTTGCTCGCGCGCGGTCGCGCGAAAATAGAACGACATGTGCGCCGCGCGCGATCAGGGTCGCGAGCGTCGCGCCGCCGACGCGGCCGGTTCCGCCGGCGAGAATGACGACGTCGCCGTCGCCGACTGCATGCACGTTGGGCATACTAATCCGCCGCGCTACGCATATTGCGCCTCACCGTTACCGAACGACCAATTTTCTTTGGGAACTTCGATCAAATTGATAAAGACATCCTCACGTCGCAGGTTCAGACGCTCGTGAAGACCGTCGGCCACGGCCTTGTAAAACGCCTTTTTCATTTCGACGGTGCGTCCTTGGTTGAGCGTCAGCTGGATGAAGATGCAATTCTGCGAGCGTCGGATTCCCAAGTAACCGGGGTCGGCGACGAGCGCGCCTGCCGGGTGCTCCGCTATCACTTGGAAACGGTCGTCTTTCGGTACGTTGATGACGTGAATCATGGCCTCGTACACCACGTCGCCGACCGTGCCGCGATACTCGGCAGACTTGCCCGCGGTGAGGTCGATGCGCGCGAACGGCATAGTGTTTCTCCTTTCAATGTGTTCGAGAACTTCGCTCCATGTGAGCTTCGGCGTGTGCGCGCTCCCCGCAGCCCGCTAGCGTGCGAGGATGGTGACCACCGCAACGGCGGGGCCGCCGCCGAGATGGCCTCCGGGATTCTTAAGCGAGGGCCACGCGCGCACCGTCGACTTGTCGTCCGCCGGCGTGGCCGCGTAGGTGTCCGGTCAGTTCCCTTTGCATGTTGGCCGTTGCGCTGGCCGCCCCTAGTTCCGGCAACGCCGACGGTCAGCCGATCAAGATCGTCGTCGTCACCGACATGTCGGGCGTGTACGCCGCGCTTGCCGGCCGCGGCGCCGTAAAAGCGGCGAAATGGCGGTCGACGACTTCGGCGGAGCCGTTTTGGGCCGGCGGATCGAAGTCGATGTTGTCGATCATCGTAACAACGCGGTGGAGGCGGCGTCCAAGGCGCGAGAAGCGTTCGATAACGGCGCCGACTTGGCGCTTGACGTTACCAATTCGGGGAGCCGCGCTCGGCCGTGTCCGCCGTCGCGAAGGAAAACACGAACTCGCGATCGTGACCGGCGCCGCAAGTTCCGCGTTGACCGGCTCGGCGTGCGACAAGTATACGTACCTGTACGCGTACGATACGTATTCGTTTGCGGCATCCACGGGCCGCAGCATTGCCCGCCAAAGCGATGGGAAAACCTGGTAGGCCTCGATCCGAATTACGCGTTCGGTCAACAGATGCTCGCCGACTTCACCGCAGCCATCAAGCCGGAAGGCGCGCGCTTCATCCAAGCCGACTCGATTCGGCTCGGCACGACCGGCTTCTCGTCGTACCTTCTCGCGGCCCAGAACTCCCACGCACAAGTGCTCTGCGTTCTCAATGCCGGCGCCGACACGGTGAACACGATGAAGCAAGTCAAACAATTTGGCATCGATAAGCACATAAAGTTCGCCGTCGGATTGCTGTACCTTACCGATGTCGACGCGCTGCCCGACGTGTTCGCCCATGCCCGTATCACGACATCGTGGTACTGGAACGAGGACAAGGCGGCGCGCACCTGGGCCGATCGCTACACGGCTCGTTTCGGCGGTGGCATTCGCCCGAGTCAGATTCAGGCCGCCGACTATTCGGCGGCGACGCAGTGGCTCAAGGCCGTTAAGGCGGTCGGCTCGGCCGATGCCGACAAGGTCGTCGCGTATCTTGACGGACGACAGTCCAACGATTTCTACGCGCATGCGGGGGAATGGCCCGCGAGATCATCGCGTGACACACGAGATGTACGCGGTAGACGTGCTGCCAAAGAACAAGTAAAAGAGCCGCATGCAAAGCAAACTGTCATGCGCGCTCTGGGCCGGACCGTCGAAGACGGTCTACGCGCTGAGTCACGCTCGTTCGCGGACGTCGCTTATTCGAGTGACCTCGCGGAAGGCTTAGTCGCGTTTCGCGAGCGCCGTGACGCCGATTTCCAAGGGCGCTAGCCGCTCCGTAACGCCGCCGATTTCTCGTCGCTTCGTGCGGCGGCGAGAGGTATAACCCAGGTGCCGCGTCTTACATGTGACTTCGAGCATGTTGGAATCGATACGACCGCATCGACGACGCGATGTAATGGGCGCTGTTATTCTCGCATTCGCGTTGTTCGCAACCGGACGTTTCGCGAACGCGCAGCCTGTCGTCCCGCCGTCGCCGCTGCCGGCGTCATCGCCTGTCGCCCCCGCCGCACTTCCCGCGGCAGGCAAGATCCCGGCGACGCTGACCCTCGATATCACGGGTTCGCCCGGGGCCGACGCCGCCTTTCTCGACGAGCAGATTCGCGCTGCGTTAGACCGTGCGATCCGGCCGACGCTTCGCCCCGGCGCCTCGATCGCATACGGACCGATCGTGCCGTGGCCGCTGCTCCCACTCTTCACCGGCGAGCGTGCGGCCGTGAACGTCACGGTGACGATTACCGCCGACGACGTTAGCGCGCCGTTGCAAGGCGTTACGCTGATCGTTCTCAATAGTGAAACCGTTCCGCGCGCGGAGCCGGCCGTGCTGTTTTTGAGCGACGATCCGGAATATTTGCTCGGTGAGGGCATGATCTATCGCGGCGACGTCACCGTGGATCGGGCGGCGCGGCTGTACTACTATCACTCCGATATCGGTTTGCCACGCGATCTCGATATCGTCCTCACGGCGAACGCTCCATCACGCGTGCACCTCATCGGCTCCGCGGCCGGGCCCGATCTCGATGTCATGGCCGTCGGGCACGCCGTGTCGCGCGACTATTTGCGCTATCGAGAAAATGGTGAGGGCACGGTCACGAATTTGGTGCCCGGTAAAGCGTTCGTCGTGCGCCACGCATTGCTGCTGCAGGGCGAAGTCGTCGCCGGAGTCGTCGACGTTCGCGTGTTGAGCGGGGGCCCGGTGGCTGCGTCGGTGGTCGCTTCGCCTGCGGGCGGTCGGCCTGAGGCCTATCTCGCCGGGCCGCGCGTGGCATTCGACGGACATCACCGTCACGGTGCGTTCGACGTGTCGAGCTACGGGACGATCGCCGCTTCCTACGCCGTCGGCGGTGAGCCAAGATCGGTGCAGTACGGCGGCCGCAGTCCGACACCCCAAAATCTCGATCCTCGCGACGACGGTCACGATTACGGAGACTACGGCGTCGCGCGCCGAGTGACGTTCGCACTCGCCAATACGACCGATGTTTCACGACTCGTGTATTTTTACGAAAAGCCGCTCGGCGGCCCGGTCCGAAGCAGCTTCGTCATCGACGGCCAGCTCAAGGAGATCGGGTGCGCGCGCCTGCCGCAACGCTATGGAATCATGACCTATCAGCTGCCGCCGCACTCCAGTGGCGCCTCG
>JAABUU010003358.1_pt1 | contig 20529 bp, 22 predicted proteins | sample 5559301 | NCBI WGS metagenome assembly JAABUU01 (sample SAMN10711884, study PRJNA513360) | rock metagenome | isolation source: Antarctica rocks | place: Antarctica: Victoria Land, Richard Nunatak white | reverse complement strand
TTAGCTGCGGTATGATGGTGTGGTTGGGGGGGGGGTTGGTGGGGGGGCGGACCTGTGCGGTGCCGTTTAGGGTTATGGCTGGGCCGTTGGGGTGGATGGGGCCGGTGTATTGCAGGGGTACGAAGATGGCGTTGGTGAGGGTTGTGGGCGTTAGGGCAGAGGCTGGGAGGGGTTCGGGTGCGGGCGCCGCTACTGGGGAGGTGAGCACCTGTGGAGGATCAGCGGGTGGGTCGGGCGACAGGCGAGGAGTGGAACGCACCAGTCTACAGCTGCTTAGAGGCGGGAGGAGGATGATGTGGGTCAGGTGGAACTTCATTTTCGCCACGCTCGTGAGGCGTCGGTTCGAACCGGGGTGGAAAAGCGTACTGGGCTTCTGATACAGATCTGCGGGGCGAACTCGAGAGTGACGGTGTTCTTGAGGACGAACGTCCAGCCCACTAGAGGTGGTCTAAGGCCTTCATATACCGCCAGACCGTGCACGCAATCTGCAAAAGAGGGCTGGTCGCTAAGGATCAGGAGCCCTCGGGCAGCCGGTGCAGATGGGACGGCAGTCCAGTGGTGGGCGGGAATCTACGCGTCTCGAGATACCCCCTCAGATGATCTTCTCGTACGGTTTAGTCGGTTGCCTGCACCTGAGATGTCTCTGCATATCTGCATCTGGCCTGCTCGGATTGCCGACTCGCATGCGAAGATGGAGGAAGTTTGAATCCGCCTCGATCCAATCGATGCGGGCAGTCATGTCTCGTCTCTGTTCGCAATGGGCTCTCGGTGGCATGTGAGGGCGTTTCTCAACTGGAGGACCTTGCCTGAAGACCCGGGTATTCCGGGGTCGTTCTGTGCACGGTGGATTGCTTGGTTCACCCCCTTCAGGAGGTAGATTTGCCTTATTTTCTCCCCATGCCGACTTGACTTGCTAGATGAACCCTTGATCACCTATCGACACCTCAGCTTCATGCCTTTGGGTATGAAGTCAGCATGGATTTTACGCACGAACCTTTGAATCTAAGTAACTTGCTGAATTCCCAAAGAGAAGCTCATGCCACCGAGCTAGATCTCTGGGCCTAGTCCGACGCAGGTCTGTACTCGGGTAGGATTGAGGTCGATGCCCATGCTGATGCCCATAATATCTATGATCTGCGGTGAAACGCTACAGAGACCTCTCAACTTTTCTAAGGAAAGACTAGACGTCGGGATTGGCATCACCCCAACATAGTCACATGATCTCGCAACATATGAATCAAATAGTCGTATCTAGGGCTAAGGGCTTAGGGCACCTGCATCGCTTAGCCGTTGGACTTTAGCGTGATGCACGACCGTTGCGTACCAGGTACGGATACCTTTCTGATGCTCTTCCTGCCGGCCATGAAGCGCAACGCCAGAGATCTGCTCCATACCTTATGTGGGTGGCAATGAGCAAGCGACGACGCACAAAGCTCGGATCGTTTCTCCCCTCGCGTCCTTGAGTAACCAAAGTTCTACCTCCACTCGTGCAGTCGGGCGGTGGTGTTTAGGTTACAGTAAGGCGGTAACCGACTGTCGCGTGCGTGCGTGCGTCCACTACATGCGCCGACCAAGACTAGGTAGAAGTATGGAGCCAGTACTGACACCTCCAAGCTCTTGAGGGATGGCGCAAGGGTGACGTTGCCTACTCTTGCCTAGTAACCCCGAACGCTGCAGCACGCTTCGCCGCGGCGGATACCTGCCTGCCGCTTGCGATTGACGACGTATAAAGATTCTAAGATTTTCTCCCGTACCAGGCCACGCTCGAGACGGAGCACGTATAGGCTGACTACATACATGGTCGTCTCGAGAGGTTCTGTGTTGGCTGTTACTACTTGTCTTTGGGCTAACGTTTCTTCCCTCAGTCCTCTATTCTGATTCGTTTGGACCCTATGTAAGGACACTGTCATCGTTAGACAGTGCTCTGGCGAGGTTTTCTTTGACGTTCTTTCTTTACATCTGTTAGGTAGTTCAGGTATTGGCCATTGGTTGGTTTTTATTCTTTCACTGGCTGCATGAAGTTGGTTAGGGCTATTGGCCCGCGTACATGGCTGTAGTGAGTCAGGCTTTGGAAATGGACGACACAGTCTACAGGTCTGCATTGATAATTCCACAAACAACAGCGCAAGAGGGTTGCACACCAAGCTGGTGAGGTCTGTGTGTGAGACGTTGATATGATCATAAGTCTCAAGAACTATTGTGTGTCACGGTACCGTTGAGAGTGCAGTTCAAGCCAGGGCCTAGGCCCATCTGCCTCTTCTGAAGAGGTCTATTGCATGAGGAAGGATAAGAAGTGAGCACCGAAGGCACTGTGGTACCGCCTCCTAAAACTCAAATTCCAAGGGGGGGTTTTGCTTCGGCTGACGAGGCGGAGCTTGGAACGGGCCGGAAGAGTTTGCGGCTGAGAACGCGGCAACCGGGCAGCTGTTGGTTATTGGAGTAAAGAGGTAAATGGTAGAGCGGGAGGGGCATCAACTGAAGCAGCTAGGAGACGAGGCGGTCGCTAGGCTGAGACGAGGTTTATGACCACATTTTTCGCTCTTATCTTATTTTATATTCTATACCATCGTACATGTTACTAAATCTTGTTGATACCGTATATCAATATCTACACCTCAAACTGTCATGACCTAGCTCAGCAGATGGTGTGCAGCCTCTTGACACTTCTGACAATGAGATACCGCTTCCCCTTCCGGTCTTGGAAGGGAGCAGAGCCGCTTCACGAGGGAGTATTGAGTGAGCACGAGGGAGCACCGGGGAAGCATCATTGTAGGTACGTCTAGCCAAGGCTGTTGCCTGAACACAGCCAATCTCCTTCGACTTTCAGGTGGTACACAAAATGTACTCCGCACCTCGTTAGATGAACGGTTTCTTCTAAATTACTGTCCGCAGTCTGTCGTTCCTATTACACCAATCTTGAAAATCACGATGATGGTTGCCATGTAGCATGCCATTTTAGAAGACGGCTTTGATTCTCCTTACTATTGCTACCTGGGACCATTTGTCTTCAACCTCTCAAGACTGCCTAAAGCGAGGAAGCAGGCATGGAGCCTGTTAACGAAACTGTCCAATTACATACGCTTTGCGAGACCTGTCAGAACCTTTGTCGCGATTCGAAACTTCTGAATGACCCCCTCGCCTGGGAAAGAAGTCCAGACCGATATGGAGATTGGGAGAACGGTTCCCATGCCAGTGCAAATCTTGTTCCAACCTCATACTTTGGCCTGTTTAATGGATTTCATACTCCTCAGGACCGAGATCGTATCCAACAATTCATCGAACGATACCCCACTTCTTTCGCCAAGATGACGTTTCCTGCATCACGGCAAACGAGATCTAATGTGCAAGATGACGAGCACAACAGTACTGAGCCTGGAAGCAATGCAGATGAGAGTGATCAGCCCCGCAGCGATAGCCAAGAAACCAGGTCAGGACTGCCTTTTGACAAGATGCATATCTTCTTCGAAAGAGCTTTCATGCGCCGAAGCACAGTCCATGACCTTGAAGCGTCCGCCTTGCAAGGTTGCCACTGATGTAGTCTGTTGATTCCACGGCATCCTCATTAACCCAGAGACCGAGATCTTTTTAGGCCTCGGAATTTGGTACCCCGTCGGACGTATCCTACTTCTTCATTTATGGGAGGCTGGATTCAGTGGGGTCCGCATAAGGGAAATAAAAGAGGACTCGATGTTCTTGGAAAACCGTCGGTCTCTTCTCCGGCTATGAAACTCGTTCATCTGGGCTGGGGATCTCTAATGGGTAGTTACTTTTAGTGGAAGAAAAGCCTAGTTTCCAATTTGACCGCAACCTGATACCCGCTCGCGATAGCGTGTCAACTTCCTCAGAAGCAACTTTCGCCTGGATTCAAGAACAGTTGAGCGAGTGTATTAAAGAGCATAGACAATGTGACTTCCTCGTGAAGCCTTCAGGGAACCCACCAACACGGCTCTTGGATATTGGCCCGCCAAGTGGTATCCAAAAACCACACCTACATATCTGCGACTCTCAAAAAGATAAGGGCATACAATATGTGGCTCTTAGTCACTGCTGGGGTAATGCAGACATTACGAGATTAGAGAAAGCTACTCTCACTTCACTGATTGCCACCGTGCCGTTTCAATCCCTTCCACGAACGTTCCAAGACGCTATCCATATCTGCCGCAGACTAGGATATCGCTACCTGTGGATTGATTCCCTATGTATCATTCAGGACGACCATGACGACTGGAAACATGAGGCCGAAATCATGGCGGGTGTCTATTCAAACTGCGTCTTTTCTCTCGCCGCTCTTCATGGTGCCAATAGCGCATCTGGATGTTCTACATCGCGGGACCCTCGTTCCTATCTTCCATGCAAACTACCTCTAGCTCGAGGACTTTATGGTATGAGCTTTCGACCATCTACCAAGCACATTGAACGGAAGACCGAGAGTGATGGTCTGCTGGAAGGCTTCACTACAGCCTATCAGCCATGGGAAGAAAAAAGGATTTTGAAAGCACCTTTACTTAATAGAGGTTGGGTATTCCAAGAACGGCTCCTTCCGCCCAGAACCATCTACTTTGGAGCACAGGGCGTTTATTGGGAATGTCGTACTTCGCAGACTAATGATGGACATTGCATATTCCATGACCAGGTGCCAAGAAATGGCAAGCTATTTTTTGACCTTTTACTTTCAGCTCAACAAAGTCAAGAATACCACAAAAATGCCTTGTCACTAGAGGATGGCTATCCCATCACCGCGTGTGATGAAACAAATCAAAAATAGCATCCAATCGCTCAAACAGGCAATCCAATTTCGATACCGCAAACGGTGAGACGTCAGCAGCAAAGCCTTCGGGAATCGACTCGCGCGAGCCGATACAAACAACGGGAGGAAAGTTCGCTTCTCTAGAGCTTGACTGGTCCGCGATTGTTGGAAACTACAGCAACAAGGGTTTCACAAATCATGGAGATAAGCTCATCGCTTTGCAGGGTCTCATTGACCTAATTGCGGCTCATAATGGTCATCTGACACCTTACTTTGGGATGTGGAAAGAGCTTTTGTTCGGCGAGTTACTCTGGGAAGTAGTACGACCTGGACGTCGTCTGAAGAAATATATTGCGCCTTCGTTCTCCTGGGCGTCTGTAGAGAGCCCAATAAGGCGTTTGTACGGCAACATATTCGAGGATAGCGCTCGAAGGTGTTTACTGGCGGCAACTGCAGTCGATTCGTCTCTGAACGAAGATGGTAAATGTGGAATTATCACCATGAGTGGTAAATACACGCATTTTCACGCTCCTGGATACGCAATCAAGTTGTCTAAAGAGCCTTCAAGAGCAGAAAAAAGCCGTCACACTATAACAATAAAGCTGGATTCAATAGCGGATATTCAACAGGAGCTCATTCATATCCATTTGCTGGTTATGGTCTGTTTGAGGGGAATGGTTATACGCGTCGCGGGCAAGGGCTGATCCTCAGACCAGTTACAATGCCAGATAGCGAACTTGGGCAGACTGATAACCTGTATGAGCGTATTGGTGCCTTCCAGTGGGAGTTTCCTGCAGAAGACATTCCGTGGTGGGATGAGGTCGATGAAACGACAGGAACACCACGTTATCCGGAAGAGGAGTTGAAAATAATCTAAGGTTGATGTTATGGCATAGTACGTAAAACAAGGACGAGGACAGATACATACAGACTCTGACTTGAGACACAGACTCACAGAAACCCGGCTCAACCTATATTGTATGAGCTTCTCAGGCGCTTAAACACCTTTGATCATGAACCAGATTGTTTCATATGACATAAGTCCTACTCCTTTCTGAGGAATGGTCCGGCACCAGAATCTGGGCAAGATTCCACTTGCTGTCGCTCTGGCGTTCCCATAAAGGCTTGTACAGCGTGGATTTCATCAGAGTGGGTGTAGTCATCCCTGAGGTTGACATGATAAACCCCATCCTCATCAGGCTCGGTGTGGGTATATAGGGCGAAAGCCTCTCCTGGCTTCGGCGGCATGGAGGCCCTTGTCCTGGGCGGGCAGGGTTGGCAATTGAAGCGGTATGATTGGATACAGCTGTGAAAGCCCAACGTCAGACTGCAAATGCAAATGGCTGCCTTGTTTATTTATGCGGCCGACAGGCGTTGTGAGTCAATTAGGGGGAGTAGGGGTTCGAGTTGAGCGCTGAAGGACGCGCTGTGTTGGGCAGATGGTTCTCCTCAAGGGAGCGTTCGCCGGTGTCCTGTCTTGTATGGATGACAGTATTAGCCGTATTTGAATATGATGGAAGGATTAGAGGCCAATGACAAAGCTGAAGCCTTCTTTGCCACTCCATTTACTGCTCTTTTGGCTCGATCGACCTCAGGGGTCTTAGGCATCTAAATTGAATAACGACAGTAAGGTACGAAATGGGTTCATATCAATGTTGGTAAGGTGTTCAAGACAAAACAGCTCATCCTGATGGACAGCCCAAGTACAGGCTCAACCCCAGATCTTTGCAAGAGGACAGAGGGGAGAGGATGTAGGTTGGCTGAACCATGCAAGACCTGTATACTCTCACTATCACTATCACTATGTATCAACCACTGTACAAAGGTAGCTACGGTAACAGGTCGGGAATCTGAGCGAAAAAGATCACCTCAACATTTTTGTTGTAAAGCATAAAGACCACGGTGAAGTCTTATGTCTATGGACACTTGTAAGATGTACTTGCCACACACAGATGTTGTATGTATTTTGACTGCATTCAAGGCGGAAAACCAAAGTCCAAGTTGTGTCTCAGCCTTCTCATATTCAATCCACAATCTCCTCTATCTGCATTACAACCCTTTCTTTCCTTTAACGCAACCACTCTGCACTTGGAACTTCACAAGCTTGCAATCACCGCTCCAGCGCTCATCATGGGTGTCGCTTGGTCTCAGTTCTTCCCACCCACTCCGAACCTCACGGAGCAAAATCTACCGAGTCAAAAAGGAAAGGTCTTCATCGTCACAGGGGGCGCTTCAGGCATCGGCTTCGAGCTCGCCACCATCCTCTTCCAAGCAGGCGGGAAGGTCTACATCGCTGGCCGCTCTGAATCCAAAGCGCGGCAAAGCATCGAGCAGATCAAAGCCCCGACACATGACACCCCAGGCCAGCTCGAGTACCTACCCCTCGAGCTCGACGATCTAACCACCATCAAAGCCTCCGTCCAGGCCTTCCAAGCCAAAGAACGCAAGCTCGACGTCCTCTGGAACAACGCCGGCATTTCCCTGCCCCCACTCGGAAGCATCTCGAAACAGGGCCACGAGCTACAACTCGCCACCAACTGCCTCGGCCCCTTCCTCGTCACCCAGCTGCTCCTCCCCTCCCTCCACGCCGCCATGGAGGAGCAAAGCAGCACTCCGGGCAGCGTGCGCGTCGTCTGGACCAGCTCGCAGATCGTCGACCTCTCCGCGCCCACCGGCGGCCCCGCCATGGCCGACATCGCCTCGCCGCCGCCCGACAAGACGCAGAACTACGTCGCCTCTAAGACGGGCAACTGGTTCCTCGCCGCGGAGCTGGCACGCGCCGCAGCCATCCCCGGCAGTCCGGCGTACGGCATCCTCAGCCTCACGCAGAACCCGGGCAACCTGTCGACTAACCTGCTGCGGCACGCGTCGTGGATGAAGCTTCTGTCGGCCCCGCTGCTGCACCGGCCGCGCATGGGTGCCTACACGGAGCTGTGGGCCGGCTTGGCTCCTGAGCTGACGCTCGAGGCTCACGGTGGCGCTTATGTTGTGCCCTGGGGCCGGTTGCACCCGGCGCCGCGTGGGGATCTGCTGGATGCGTTGAAGAGTGAGGCTGAGGGGGGGACCGGGCGGGCGAGGGAGTTTTGGGAGTGGTGCGAGCGGCAGACGGCGGACTACATGTAGGTGATTGGATTGCATGGTAGGAATTCATGAGTGGGAGATGCCCGGAGCGGCGTCCGAAAGGCGCGCCCAAAAAAAGGTGGTTCATTGACTCTACGATCACGGCTATAGTCTTTATGGACGCTTCTTGGGCACTGGTTTACTTTCGGGCCTCGAGACACCCCGCTTAAGGCGACGCTACACCTTGTCCACAATCTGCCGGTAATGAACCCTTTGCGTTTCCGTGATTGATTCAGGAACGCACTCTATGAGTGGAAAACCGATCAGGGGCAGAAGCGCGCGACAATGACAAAATTCGCAGCCTTGACGCTGTTGAACACGGAGGGCAATCCAAAGGTGACAGTGAGAGTGCCCGAGGCATTGAAAGGACTCACCAAAGCCCAGGTCGCCGAAGATGTCAAACGTGGTGTAATTGCACCACGGCACCATATCGAGTTCGACTCCTTTCCACTCCCGGCCGGTTGGGGCGCCGTCGACCGCTTCGCGCAGTCGCTCGATCAGCAAGCAGACATACCTATGCACAATCGGCTCCTGCGTCTTCAGTGCGCATTGTGTCAAACCAGGGCTCAGGAGCTTTCGCATGCGCGCGTGGCCCTGGATATGGCCCGGCCGAGAACGAAAAGATCTCTGCGCAGGCTGCAGCTCTGGGCGGAGTGATTTCGTTTGGCGCAGTACGGAGGACGGTTTCGGGTCTCTGGTGTAGCGTCTCAATGTCCTGCAGGGGACCAGCCGAGCGGACAAGGAAATTGGGCGAGAGGACTGAAGTATAACTCCGTAGATGGCCTGGTAGAGCGGATCTTGTTGGAAGTTGGTTTCCTTCGGGTCTTGGTTAAGACAGGCAGGCCAAGCATGAACTATTTACTGCAAGACGCAGAAGGATCGTCTTCAGGCATTTCGTGGAAGCCAAAGAAACAGAGTATGGATCCAGGAGAATTATTTGGAAGACAACCCCTAGACTGAAGAGTGCTCAACAGCCAAGCACTGGTTCAGCTTCTCTTGCATGGTTGTACATACATACCCATTAATAATTAATAATATTGTGTATTGCAGCGCAACACTCCAAAGATCATTGAGGATGCACGTGGAGTACAGTACTTTGTACTTACAGCCACGTGTTGGAACACTTCATTGGGCTTCAACCCTCTGGCCTGTACTGTACGTTAGCACCGCCTGCCATTATTGCATCCCGTCGTCCGTTTCCATCGGCTTAGAACTGTGGCCGTGATGAGTTTAAAAGCATAAAGATCTAAGATTGCATCTGATGAAGGTTTCTCGGGCCTTCATCTCGATCCCATTCGATACCTTACTTGTACCTCCCTACTGTATCAACGGAGGACTTAACCCGACCGAGAGGCGGGGCTGCCGGTGAGGAAAGCCACGATAGAGGCTGGTGTGATTGTCACTTGTCATTTATGTATGCATGGGTATCGTTGCATTTCTCCCTTGTAGACGAAAAGCTTAGCATTCGGCTCACGAGCGGAATCGAGTTAGCCATGCCGTGTCAAAAGATTCCCATTCTTCCCATTCCTCCCATTCTTCAGTTTCACGGTTCTTCCCATTCGGGCCCGGGTCATTCGGGGTTTGGATACTTCAAGTTAGAGTGGAGTACCTCTCGTACCCTTGACTTTGAGGCTATAGAAGCTATTAACATCTCGCACACCGCATCACTGTCGTGAGGCTTGTCTTTTTCACCGGCTACCCCGCGAGACTTCGTTTTGCTTGCAACGTCGAACTAGGAACTCACCATTTACTTAAAGCAGGACTGCGGTACGGCCAATCAACCGCTTCCATCTGCAATCACTCGATAATTATCCGGTTAACAATCAATTACCTCTCTCACTTCACGATAAGACACGACATACAGAGCAGTCGCGAGGCACGGCAACAGCTCTCCCACTCAGAGCAACATCGATTCGTATTCCAGTCGTTGACCGAAACCAATTCAGTCTCGTGATGTCGTTCTTTCCGGGCCAGCAATATGGTGGTGGTGGTGGTGGTGGAGGAGGCTATCCACCGCCCCAACCAGCTTATTCCGCCCAAGGTTATCCGCCACCTCAACAAGGGTACCCACCGCAAGGGTACCCGCCGCAAGGGTATCCTCCCCCTCAATCATATCCGTGAGACTTCCTCACATCTTTCACCCGCTTACTGTGATTGTTCATTTGAAGCTGACGCGAAGTTCAGACCCCAAGGTTATTCCGGTTACCCACCACCACAAGCTCCTCCCTCACCACAGCCTGGCTATGGTTACGGACGTCCCCCGCCGTCACCACAACCATATGGTGGTGGCTATCAGCAGGTGAGTGGGATTCTTTCCAGCAATCGCTCAGTCAAAACTGACCCTTATATCTAGTCACAACCTCCACAGCCCGGATACGGCTATGGACCCCCAAATGGAGGACCGCAGTATGGAGGTCGACCAGGTTTGTGATACCGATCGATAGTCCTCGCAATCAAGCAGTGCACTAATGCTTGGTCCCAGGACTTCCTTCGGTGAACTCCAATGCCTATGTTCACGGCAACACAAATGCACCCCCACCCCCACCGTCAGGCATGATTGGCTTTGGCCAGGGCGCCCCACAGGGCTATAATTTCCAGTATTCTGCGTGTACCGGTCGAAGAAAAGCCCTTCTGATTGGTATCAATTACTTTGGCCAGCGAGGACAGTTGAGAGGATGCATCAACGACGTCAAAAACATGTCCACCTACCTGAACCAGAACTTTGGATATGCCCGAGAAGATATGGTCATCCTGACCGACGACCAGCAGAATCCTATGAGCCAACCGACGAAGCAGAACATTTTAAAAGCAATGCACTGGTTGGTGAAAGAGGCGAAGCCGAACGACTCTCTCTTCTTCCATTACTCTGGTTAGTCACCTGAAACGCGCTGAACCGGTCAGAGTTGATTGTCGTATACAGGTCACGGTGGGCAAACGCCGGATCTCGACGGGGACGAGGATGACGGCTACGACGAAGTCATCTATCCAGTCGACTTTCGAGTGGCTGGGCACATCGTCGACGATGACATGCACGACATCATGGTCAAACCCCTGTCACCAGGCGTCCGGTTGACTGCCATCTTTGACTCGTGTCATTCGGGGTCCGCGCTCGATCTACCATACATCTACTCTACCCAGGGTGTACTCAAGGAACCCAATCTGGCCAAGGAAGCCGGACAAGGGCTACTTGGCATCGTATCGGCATATGCTCGTGGCGACCTCGGGGGCATGGCTTCGACTGCGATGAGCTTCTTCAAGAAGGCCACCACCGGAGAACAGGCTTACGAGAGGGCCAAAGTGACCAAGACTTCACCTGCGGATGTCATCATGTGGTCTGGTAGCAAAGACACGCAGACTTCGTTAGTCGACACTTTTCCTTTCACGGGATTCTGTTATCCCTTCACCATGCCCGGTGCTTGATTCTTCTTTGCTCTTGGGGGTGCCTGCTTACCATCGTCCGGCGTCTTATTGAGACACCGCTTTCTGTTCCAGGAGTAGTTGTATCACCGCATGTACTTTAGTCTTGTGTAACGAATGCCTCGAGTCCTTCAAAGTCTCTCTTGCCAGAGACCGACAATGGGCTTGCGGCGGCGAGTCACGTTGGGCGGCATCCTTTTTCCGTCCTCTTTCGTCTCTTTTTGGACCAGGTGGAGTAACTGGAGATTGTCTGGAGTTACTGGCTGACTCAATTCTTCCACACAGACAAGACGCCCAAATCGGCGGCGAAGCGACGGGGGCCATGTCCTGGGCCTTCATCAACGCGCTGAAGAAGAACCCGCAACAGAGCTACGTGCAACTACTCAACAGCATCCGCGACGAGCTGGCATCAAAGTACACACAGAAGCCGCAGTTGAGTTGCAGTCATCCTTTGAGTAAGCGCCCCTCTTGTTTCGACTACCTACTGCACATCGTACTGATGCGTCCTGATTAGACACGAATCTCCTGTACGTCATGTAATGGGTCACGGATCCAAAGGCTTCTCGGAAATCGTAGGATGGTTTCTCTCCTCTAGGTTGTGGTGGACGGTATGAGCGATTTGGGATTTAATCTGGCTGTGTAATCTATGGTTCTCTCCTTAATATTGAGTGCTTTGCGAGCAGCTTAACAAATAAATGGCAATGCTGTACGCAGGTGCTGTGTCCGCTCTAGCCGTGCAGGGTTCCCGGGCGCTGGACTTGGTATTCAGCAACCCCTATCTAACCCTAAGATAACACGTTATAGGTACTTTGTACCTTCGTACCTGGTACGGCCGGAGTCCTCCGTCACGGGACCGAAGCGAGCCGAATTCAAGCGAGGTTCGAGATACAGGCCACGACCGTCGGACTGAGAACTTCACATCAACATCTCAGCACTGATTCCAACCGCTCGACGACCCGCAAGACTAATCCGGAAGGGTGTTGCGAACTTGCCCTAACTAGAGGCCAGAACAACGGGATTGTGTAAAGGTAGGGAGGGAGGGAAGAAGGAAGAGAATAGGACTACGAACCGTAAAAAGCACGGATTATCGTAAGACTACTTTTCTTTGCTGTTCATTTATTGGGACAATGACGCTCAAAAATATTTTGTGTGTCTTAGCTCAGACTCGAACGTAGCTTATCTGATTGATTTGCTTTCGGAGAAAAACACAGTCACACAAGACATCAATTACTTCAGGAGTCCCTGTTTAACGCCTATTTCTCAGTACCATTTTTAATCACAGACTCCGATCATTCATATTAATCTCGAATCTCCCTACATATCAAAGAAAAAAAGAAGAAAAAAAAGAAGAAAAAACGAAAAAGCAAACGAAAAAGCCCACCATGCCCGCCATGCTCGACGACCCAACCGCCCCCACCATCCACCGCACCTCCGGCGCACCCCCCTACCCGACCCCAACCGGCAACCCGCAACTCCCGCCCGACATCGTCCCCCGCCCCGTCACGCTCCGCGACCGCGTCACCATCGCCACCTTGCTCCCCTTCTCCTCCGCCGCGCACGTCCCCCCCTCGCTCCTCGCCTACCTCTGCGACCAGCTCAACCGCGAGATCGAAAAGGGCGACACCTACCCGATGATCGCGCCCATGGCCCTTTCCGCCTTCGGGCCCTACTGGTTCCAGAACTTCGGCGCCGTCATGCTGCTCGGCGAGATCGGGAGCGTCGACGAGGTCGGGAGGATGGAGAGGGAGGATTGGGCGAGGGAGTGTTTGGGGAGCTTTTATATCAAGCCGAATTATCCGGGGCGCAGCAGTCATGTTTGTAATGGCGGGTTTTTGGTCACGGATGCGGCGAGGAATAGGGGGGTGGGCAGGTTGATGGGGGAGGGGTATTTGGAGTGGGCGCCGAAGCTGGTGAGTGTTACTCCGGATTCTCGGACTCGTGGCGACACACTTTGTCATCAATCACCATCGGTCTCATTCACAATCCCGACGCCACATACATGTCAAGCCGATCCGCTTTCAACACGACAGCTAACCTTCTCCCCAGGGCTACACCTACTCCGTCTTCAACCTCGTCTACGAAACCAACGTCGCCTCCTGCCGCATCTGGGACGCCCTCGGCTTCAAACGGATCGGGCGCGTCAAAGGCTGCGGCAACCTGCGCTCGCACCCGCACGAGCTCATCGACGCCATCATCTACGGCCGCGACCTGGGCCCCGAGGGCGAAGACTTCGTCTCCGAGGAGCGCTTCGACAAGATCCGCTTCTACCTCAAGCACGGCAAGTACCCCAACGGCGCCGACCGCGCCGAGAAGAGCCGCCTGCGCTCCGCCGCCACCCACTACAAGCTCGTCCCCGGCGACGACAAGACCGCCGCCGCCGCGGCCGAGGGGAGTGAGCGGCTGATGCTCAAGGACAAGGAGGTCGTCGCTGACCCGCAGCGCCAGTATGAGATTGCGAGGCAGGTTCATGTCTTGCAGCATGGGGGTATCAATAAGACGACGGCTACTATCGCGGAGAGGTATCATTGGGTGCGCATCAAGGAGACGGTCAGTCTCGTGATTAAGAATTGTGCCGACTGCAAGGAGATGACGAAGGTGCCGAGCGTGCGGCCGGACGGCGCAGCAGTCGCCTTGGCCGCCGCCGCAGCGTGTAAGCGGACACTGCCAAACGGCACGTCTGGGATGGGCCAGGGGCTAGCGCAGGGCCAGGGAGGCGTCAGCGCCGCGGGGAGGTTGATCAGCATCCCGAGCTCGGTGCCTTCGGCGCACGACAGCGGCGACGACGCCAACGCCGACGACGTCACTCCATCCCCTCCTCTGCAACACCGCGCGCACGACCACGACCAACAGCACCGACACCCCCACCTCCACGAACAACCCCTTCCGTCGCCCGCCCAACACGCTCACACTCACCCTCACCCGGACATGCACCCCCTCCACCACCACCACAACAACGCCATCCGCGCCCCCGTCGCAAATATGCAGCTCCATCACCATCATAATCCTAATCACACCCTGCACTCGCTGCCAGACTACGACGATATCCCCCTCGACCCGCAGATCATGCAGGACGTCCGCCAGCATCTCACGCATTACCATGACCACAGCCATACCCACAACATTGATGGCCACAACCACAATCACCACGACGCTCTCGACGAAGATCCTTATCGAATAGATGATGCGCACGTCGCAGGAGACCGTCTCGCGGCCTCGACGGGGCCGGCCGTGCTTCGGGACGGGGAGGGCGGGGTCGAAGGCGAGGGCGAAGATATGGTCGACTTTGATGGACCTGGGGTTGAGATTGGCGATGTGGATATTGACGGGGAGGGGGTCGAGGACGTGGACGTGGAGGGCGAGGTGAGGAGGCAGTTGATCGGTTCGAGTTCCGAGGATGGGGTCGGGGTGGGGGGCTTTGGGCCGTAGCTGCTCGCGGGGGAGGGGGTGGAGTTGGAGTCCACTTCAGAGCGTGTTTGCTTAGGGCTGGATTTTTTGAAATCATGAAACTATAAGGGCCTGTGATACATGACCGCCCCTGAATACGACGAGGACTCCGTAGCAGGCTTGCTGCGTATTGTACATGTACACAGTACGGGGGAGTCCTTGATATTTCGATCTGCTGTAAGATGCACGGGCGTGGCATTGAAGTACGGGTAGGCTTAGGGTTGGATTTCGTGAATTTATGAACTATAAGGGTCTGTGATACTTGACCTTCCTCAGTCTGACGGAGACTCCTTGCCTCCGTAGCAGGTTTGCTGCGTATGGTACATGTACACAGTACAGTGGAGTCTCCTGATATTTCGTTCTGCCGTCGGATGCAGAGGGATGGTATCCAAGTACGCGTAGAAGTATGCTTTTGGGCTGAAGATGCTCTGAGAGAATCATCTCCCTAACACCATTGTAGAAGTCTCGGCGCCGAGAGTTAAGGAGTGTTGTGGACCTTTTTCCAAATTGAAAGTGTGAAAGGACATCCACCCACCAACCTGTCTCCCACACAACCTACACTCTTGTCAGCCAAGTAACACGTACATTTCCAGCACTATCAGCACGTTAGCTCAGCCAGTCTCTAGTAGCACGTGCCTGAACTTGCACGCAGGAAGACTTTCACGTGCCAACGTCACTCACGATAATTCACCGCACCACCGCGCTAGAAGTTTCGCGCTAGCTATGGATAATCAAAGTGAGCTCTTCACCCTCGATGTTCACTTCTGGTCACTTAACCATCTAATCCTTTGGTCATAGACGAATCTATTGATCCTGCGCTCCTCGATCCTCTTTTCTCCGATCCAGTGCTCTTTCAACCTGGTCTCTTTGATCCCGAAGCTATTTATCCTGAATCTCTTGGGCCTGAGACTTCTCATTCGGAGACTCTTGAACCTGAGACTTCTGAGACTGAGAGTTTCGGTTTGCAGAGTTTTGATTCTCAGAGTTTTGATTCTCAGACTCTTGATCCGCAGGCTTTTGATCCTCAGGCTTTCGATTCTCAGACTTTCGATTCTCAGACTCTTGATCCACAGACTCTTGATCCTCAGACTCTTGATCCGCCGACTTTTGACCTGCCGACTTTTGACCTGCCGACTTTTGACCTGCCGACTTTTGATCACGTGCTCTTTACATCCACCCTCACAGCAATCTTGCAAGGACCGACAATGGGGGACGCTCTACAAACCAATGACGGAGCAGCAACGCAAGGAGAGGCGGCGATGACGCAAGGTGATGTGACGATGACGCAAGCGGAGGCAGCAGCGACGACACAAGCAGAGGCGGGGATGATGGCGCTAGCAGAGGCGGCGATGACTCAAGCAGAGGCGGGGACGACGCAAGCAGAGGCAGCGACCACACAAGCAGCGGCAGCAACGACTCAAGCAGAGGCATCAGACAACGGTGGGGGGACTGGAGAAGTGAAGTACATCTGTCCTATCTGTGGCCAATCGAGAAGCCGCCGTTATACCATCAAGACGCACTTTCCGGGGTGCGTCAAGAAATACGGCAACCCTCAGGGCCTGGAGTGGACTGATCATCCCTCGACGAAGGCGCACCGCGCGCGCAAGCAATCGGTGTGGAACACGGACAGGAAGGCGTGGCTTGATGCCAAAGACCAGGGGGCGCCAGACGCATAGGGCAGACTGCGTGAGTTTTCTGCAGGTGGCCAGCATGAACTGGCGGCATCTTACTGACAACCAGTCAGGCTGGCGTCCTCTTCCTAGTGGCTGGAGCACCGCCAACCCCTTTCATTATTCCTGGAGTTATTTGGTATGCCGCCACAATCCTTTGATGACTGTGACCACCTACTGACTTGCTCTCGTCGGCCAGTTTTGTTGTTGTGCGCCACGGGGACTCCCGTGTACCTAGTAGTTAGCTACCTAGGTAAAGCTCGGTTAATCAAAGACGCGCTTGTCCGTTTTCAAACCTAGCGTGCCAAGCATTACGCAAGGCCTCTGGCACCCTCCCTCCACCCCTAGCAAACCCAATGTTGAACGCAAAACCGTTCTCACGAGGACCTCTCTGAACTGCCCATTCCATCTCAACAACACCGAGTCTTGAGAACTATCCGAACTTGACCAAACACTTCAACCCCATTCTATTAAACCTCAGTCGTAACCCCCATCTGATCAGGCATCATGTCGTTCTTATACAAAGCCTCCACCTCCGCCTTCCGTGTAGCTCGCCTAGCTCCCCGAGCCGCCTTCTCCGCCTCCGTCCGCTCGCAGAAATCCGCCATCGACGTCGCCAAGGAGACTCTCAAGGAGGTCGACAGGACCGTTGCCGATGCTGCCGTGAAGGGCATCGAGAAAGGCGGTAGGTTGCATGACTTCAACAATTGGCCAAGCTACCTATACCGAGCCCGCTACTTGTTTACTTATCCCCTGTAGCGCGGGATCGTATAATTGACAGAATCTCGCACCTACGTCTCATAGCTGACAATTTACTTTCTACAGAGCTAGCGTCTCAGATGGTCAAGGAAGCCGCGGGAATCAGCACGCACAAGGCCGGGGCTACGGCACAGCAGACGGCTGGGGAAGCGAAAGGGACCATGCACGAGATGGCGGGGAAGGCGAAGGGTACCATGCGAGAGATGAAGGGAGAGGCTAAGGGGAAGGCGAACGAGTTGGCGGGGGAGGCGAAAGGGACGACGGCGGACGAGATGATGGGGCAAGCTAAGGGCAAGGCGCAGGAATTGGCGGGCAAGGCCAAAGGCACCGCGCAGGAAATGGCGGGCAAGGCTAAAGGCACCGCAAATGAGATGGCTGGAGAGGCTAAGGGCAAGAAGGAAGAGATCAAGTCGAAGATGTAAGGTGCTTGCGCACTGAAGTGACGAATGCCGAAGGGGGTTTGGAAATTTGCAGGGATAGCGGAGCGGCAGAGTTGTTGACGTTGCCCCGTGTATTGTAAGCGATCATAGCGTGCTTATACGTTGCCCAATGGTCCAGCTGTCTCAAGCACAACGGCAGAGCTGTTTAGTTGCGCTTCTCTCCTTTTTAAGCTACCCTGCGGGTGGCAGCATGAGCACATACTCCCTCGTGCTCAGGCCGAACTGGATCATGTCTTTATCGCGAAGCTCAAGGTATCGGCTAGGCGGTATCCTATCCCCATTAACCATCGTCCCATTGGCGCTATCGAGGTCGATAATATAGGGCCTATCCAGAGCCGTCAGCACCAAGGCCCCAACCTTCCACATCACTAGACAGTTCGACCAACCTCACCCTCCCATCCATATCCCCAAACTCATTCGTCTTGACCACATGCCTAAACTGCACCACCGCATGCTGCTTGCTACAACTCGGATGATCCACCGGAAAATCCACCACCATCCTCTCCCGCCCCACCAGCCAGCAGCTTCGACCCCCGAGCTCCACCGTCTCGAGCATCTCAGACCCCTTGAAGACGTATAGCCGCCACGCATCCCTCGCCGCTGGTTTCCGCGCTTCCGGTGGCTCGTTGTATTTTAGCACGATGTTCGTCCCGGCGACGGTGTTGGTCTCCGCGGCTAGTTTGCCCGTGTTGCTGAAATTCGGCTTCTGTTTCTCGACCTCTGGTGCCTGCGAGAGAGCACCGTTCTCTTCGTTGAAGGCTTTTTCTTGGGGGGCTAAGGGAGCGTGAGAGCGTTTGCTCACGGCGAGAGGAGGACTGCGGGGAGGGTTGGGGTGGGGTCGCGGTGCGGATTGGGAAGTGCTCCGTTGGCGTTTGCTAGGTCGGTTTGCATCTTCGTGGTTGTGTGAGTGCCTCGCTCTGTGAGAGTCTGGACTGCGTGTGCGGCGCCTCCTGCGGTCGTCCTTCTCGCTTTCGTGCCGATTCTCTCGAGGCCTCCTTCGATCACCAGCGCTATGGTGGTCCTTGACGTGCCTGTCCCTCTTCCTTCGTCTTCGCTCGTCCTCGCTGTGGGTGGAGTAGGAATGACTTTGTCGCCGCAACCCTCGGTCGTCCTCATTGCTGTCAAGCATGATTGAAGCAAACAATGGGTTGTGGTTAGGGAGCGAGTTTATACAATGCACAGATAGACAGAATTATGCACGACGGCGACTAGCGAGAATTTATGCGCAAAGGACGACCACGAGTCTGTGTGATCGTCAATGTCTCCTCCTTCTCATGATAGTGCCTAATGTCAGGTTCATACTCCTGCTCACTACCTATAGTCCTATTGCTTTCGCGTGCGTTGGTCGTGTTTCTGTTCAGGTTGTCACATGCTTCGCTTCCCCGGTCGCAAACACATCTCTTTTGGAGATGGCTTTTGGTGCATTGGTCTTCAGTTGGTCGCCAGCCAGCTGCTCTCAGCACTTACTTTCAAGATTGTTCTCAGTATCCGTCTGTTCTCTTCTCCGTTTTGCTTCGTAACGTTTCTTGTTGTCCTGTTCCTTTCCACTTTCGAAGAGGGAGGACAGCACCTTCTATTTAGCCAGGGACGAAACATGAACACTGCAGCACGGATCTCGTTATTCCTACATGATAGACTCTTTAGATGATGTTAATATGTTTCCATAATGTGTCAAGGGTCTCAGCGATGCGTAAGAAGTGGTGTTGGTTGATGCAGATGCCAATATCGCAATGGAGATGTTGCCTGGAACTGAACCTCACCACCAGGTTTTCCCTATCATGGCATTAGGCTGTCTTCAAGTTACGAAACCATCCCATTGGCTCGGTTAGGGAGCTCCAGAGCAACATGCACCATGTATTCACAATCTTGAAGTTCAAATTAGCGCAAGACGTTGACCAGCGCTTTTCGTCGTACTCCCTTAACTCCACCGGAACATCAGACACCAACAGCACCATACTGAACCGTCTGGAGTGCTTCTGATACCATCATACCTCTTCAAAGAGGAAGCGCCTTGTGCTTTTTTTCTTCTCTACACTACACTCTCATCACCGGCCCCATCAGACTAACCATTCACTCACTCACTCATATCAAGCATCCAGCATCTGCCATAACCACGATCAAAGGGCTTGTTCTCCTCCTCCTCATCGTCATCATCTCCCCGTCCTCCGGAGTGCTCCACACCACCACCACCGCCACCACCACAACCACCACCACAACCATGCCCTTCTGGAAGAAGGCACCCGCCGCCGCCAACGACCCCCAAGACCCACCCCCCCGCCCCGCCAAACCCTCCCGCCTCCTCGCCAAACTCAAACGCGGCAACAAGACCGTGGAAGACCTGCTCCCGGCCCCGGAGCCGGTCTACCACGGGCGGCCGACGTGGGCCGACGTCAGCGTCGAGGCGAGGGCGGCCGAGGTGACGACGGCCCTCTACCTCCGTCAGAGGGAGGAGTTCGCCGCGCAGCGGCGGAGGGAGCAGGAGGCGGAGGAGAAGGAGAAGAGACGGCGGGGGATGGTGTTCCCCCAGCCCCAACCCCCACCCCGCAATCCGCAATCCGCACTCCACAAATGCAATCCGTAAATCAACTAACAACACCCCCCCACAGTACAACGCCAAACCGGCCCTCCCACTGTCCCCCGCCGCGTACGAAGCCGCCTACCTCCGCGGGGAAAACGCCCGTCTCGCCGCCGCCCTCGCCCGCCGCGACGCGCAGATCGCGCGTCTGAACGAGCGCATCGTCGCCCTGGAGCGCCGCCTCGCCGCCCCCGCCACTCCCGCCACCACCACCGCTCCTGCCGCTGCCTTCCTCCGCCGCGTGCCCTCCGGCTGGGAAGAGGAGGAGGAGGAAGAAGAGGAAGAAGAAGAGGGCGAGCGGCCCCTCACGCCGCTCCTCCCGCCGATGCCACCGCGGCCGCTGTTTTTTTAGGGGGG
>JAABUU010003356.1_pt1 | contig 20537 bp, 16 predicted proteins | sample 5559301 | NCBI WGS metagenome assembly JAABUU01 (sample SAMN10711884, study PRJNA513360) | rock metagenome | isolation source: Antarctica rocks | place: Antarctica: Victoria Land, Richard Nunatak white | reverse complement strand
GGCCTATGCTGGCAGGGCGCCGCGGCGGGGGTCGGAGATGTTGAGCAGGAGCCCCACGAGGAAACAGTTGGTCAGCAGCGACGAGCCCCCGTAGGAGATGAACGGCAGCGGCACCCCGGTCAGCGGGATCAGCCGCACCACCCCGCCCATGATGATCAGCGCCTGCAGCCCGAGGATGGTCGCGAGCCCCACGGCCACCAGGCGGGCGAAGCCGTCGGCCGCCCGCAGCGCGATGTGGAGCCCGCGGTAGGCCAGCAGCAGGTAGAGCGCCAGCACGCCGAGCGTGCCGAGCAAGCCCAGCTCCTCGCCGAGCGCCGCGAAGACGAAGTCGGTCTGCACCTCCGGGATGAGGGTCGGGGAGCCGAATCCGAGCCCGGTGCCGAAGAGCCCCCCGCTGGCCAGGGCGTACTGCCCCTGGATGATCTGGTAGCCGGCGCCCAGGCCCTGCGGCCAGGGGTCCAGCCAGATCGCCACCCGCTGGCCGACGCGCGCGAAGAGGTGGTCGGCCAGCGCCACGCCGCCCCCGAGCGCCCCGAGGCCGGCGAGCACGTAGAGCAGCTTGCCGGAGGCGACGTAGAGCAGCGCCAGGAAGATCCCGAAGTAGAGGAAGGCCATGCCGAGCGCCTGCTGCGCGACGACGATCAGCAGCGCCGCCCCCCACAGCAGCACCATCGGCAGGAGGTACGGCACGGGCGGCAGGGGCAGCGGGCCGAGCCGGTAGGGGGCGGCCAGCAGCTCGCGCTTGTCGTCGAGGTAGCCCGCCAGGAAGAAGACCAGGACCAGCTTGAGCAGCTCGGCCGTCTCGACGTCGATCGGCCCGACGCGCAGCCAGAGGCGCGCCCCGTTGATCTCCCGGCCGAACAGGAGCGTCGCGAGCATGAGCGCCACCCCGGCCACGGCCAGGGTGTACTTGTAGCGGCGCAGCAGGTGCAGGTGCCGGAAGTGCACCGCCGTGTACCACAGCACCACCAGCCCCACCGCGAGGTAGGCCACCTGCCGCGCGGCCAGGCGGCCGTAGCCGGGGTGCAGGCGTTCCAGGGCCGGCGCCAGCCGCTCGATGGCCAGGAGCCCGAGGCCGGCCAGCGCCGCGACCAGGGGCAGCAGCAGCTGGTCGCCCCGGAAGCCGGCGGCGCTGAACCCCAGGCTGATGCCGCCCACGAGCGCGCCGAAGGCGAGGGCGAGCCAGAGGTCGCGCCAGGTGAAGTCCGCGCTGCCGCGCGGCACCAGCACCACCGTCAGCAGCCCGACCGCGAGCAGCAGGACGGGGAGGACCAGCAACTGGAACTCGGTCCAGCGGAACCGGGAGCGCCCGCGGCGTCGGGAGTCGTCGGGATCGGGCTTGCGCTTCGTCATCACACCACCTCCGCTCGTAAGGGAACGCGAGACCGCCACCGCCGCCCGCGCTAGCGGTCGTCGGCGAGGAGGCGGTAGCCGACGCCCGGCACGGTCGCCAGGTAGCGCGGCTCGCGGGGATCGGCCCCGAGCTTCTTGCGCAGCCGGGCGATGTACACGTGCAGGTAGTGGTCCTCGTCGCCGTACTCCGGCCCCCAGACCCGCCGGAGGAGGACGCGGTCGGTGAGGACCTTGTTGGGCGCCGCGACGAAGGTGGCCAGGAGGGTGTACTCGAGCGGCGTCAGGTGGACTTCCGTGCCGCCCACCATCACGCGCCGGTGCGCGAGGTCGACCGTCAGGTCGCCGGTGCGGAACACGGCCTCGGCCTCGCGCCCGGCCCGCCCGGTGTGGCGCAGGGCCACCCGCACCCGCGCCAGCAGCTCGCCCGCCCCGAAGGGCTTGGTCAGGTAGTCGTCCGCGCCGAGATCGAGGGCGGCCACCTTGGCGGCCTCGGTGTCGCGCGCCGACAGCACGATGATCGGCGGGCGCTCGCCGTCGCGCCGGACCCGGCGGATGATCTCCAGCCCGTCGAGGTCCGGCAACCCCAGGTCGAGCAGGAGGAGGTCGACGCGCCGGTCGCGGAGGCGGTCCAGCGCCGCGCGGCCGGTCGCCGCCGTCTCGACTTGCAGCCCGTGGCGGGCGAGGCCCAGCCCGACCGCGCGCAGGATCGCCGGCTCGTCGTCCACCACCAGGACATGCGTCGCTTCCTCGGCGCTCATCACTCCCCCTCCTTCGTATGCATCATCACCTGCGGCGCGAGGGGGAGCGCGAACGCGAAACGCGCCCCGCCTTCGGGGCGGTCCTCGCCCCAGATGCGCCCGCCGTGCGCGGCGACGAAGCCGCGCGCCACCGCGAGCCCGAGCCCGGTCCCGTGCGGGCCGCGCCCCGCCTCGCCCGCGCGGTAGAACGGCGCGAAGAGCCGGTCGCCCGCGTCCGCGGGGAGCCCCGGCCCGTCGTCCATGACCGCGATCACCACCTCCCGCGCCGTCCGGCGGACGGTGAGGCACACCGTCGACCCGGCGGGCGCGTATTTGGTGGCGTTCTCGAGGAGGTTGACCAGCACCTGCGCGATCTGCACGTAGTCGAGCGCGAGCGGCGGCAGGTCGTCCGCCACCTCGACGACGAGGCGGTGGCGCGCCAGGAGTGGCCGGGTGTGGCCGAGTACCTCGTCCACGAGTGCCCCCGGATCGTACCAGCCGAGGCGCGGCCGCAGGCCACCCGCCTCGATCCGCGACACGTCGAGCAGGTTGGTGACGAGGCGGTCGAGCCGCCGCGCCTCGGCCTCGATCGCCGCGGCGAACCCCCGCCGCTCGCGCGCGGTCCAGTCCACGTCCTCCTGCTGGAGATTGCCCGCGGTGGCGACGATCGCGGCGAGCGGGGTGCGCAGATCGTGCGAGACCGCGGCGAGCAGGGCGCTCTTCAGGTCGTCGGCGCGCCGCAGCGCCGCGGCGTCGGCGGCCGCGCCCCGCAGCTGCTCGCGCTCGATCGCCCCCCCGATCTGTGCCGCGAGGGTCGCCAGGAGCGGCCGATCCGCGGCGGCGCGGGGGGCGGTACCCGGCTGGGGGCGGACTTCCAACGTCCCGAGCCGGCGTTCCCCGGCCCGCACCGGCAGGAGGAGCGGGGGCGCCGCCCCGGTTTCCCCGCCCCCCACAGGCGCGCCGGGGGGGCGGTGTGGCCCCGCGCCATCGATACGGACGGCGGTGGCCCGCGCCCAGCCCAGGGCGGCGGTGATCCGCGCGGCCGCGGTACCGAGCGCGCCGTCGAGATCGCGCTCCGCCCCCCCCATCGCTTCGGTCACCTCGTGCAAGAGCGCGATCGCGCGCGCCCGGCGCGCCGCTTCCTCGGCGCGCTGGCGGGCGCGCGCCGCCACCTGGCCCGTGACGAGCGCCGCGACGAGCAGGACGAGCAGGGTGAGCCAATCCGCCGGGGCGGCCCCCGGATCGGCGATCGTGAACGTGTCCGGCGACCCCACGAAGAAGAAGTCGTCGGCGAGGAACGCGGCGAGCGCGGCCAGGATGGCCGGGCCGCGCCCGTAGACGCTCGCGATGCCGAGCACGACCAGGAGGTAGAGCGAGGAGCCGGTCGGGATGGCGACGCGCGCCGACACGGCACCGAGCAGCGCGGTCGCCGCGCCGACCGCGACCGGTGCCGCCGCATACCCGCGCCAGCGGCGCGCGACGTGCAGCGCCCCGTCTCGCATCGATGACCTCCAGCGTTGCCCCGCGCGCCCGGCGGGTCGCGGTGTTTTCCCCAGCATACAACGCGCTCCCGACACCGCAGTGATCGCCCGCCGTGCCCCCCGACGCGGGCCGGACGGCCCATTTGCTTCCCCCTCAGCCCACAAAGTACCAGCCCACATAGAGCGCGGCGAAGAGGCCGAAGAGCGGAACCATGAGCACCAGGGTCGCGCGGTGAATCAAGGGACGTTCACCCCAGTGCGCGAGCGTCCCATAGATCGGGAAAAAGATCACCATATAGCGCGCCAAGCCGAACATCACCCGCGCCCCGGGCAACGGCGTCGCGAGCAACAGCCCAAAGAGTAACACTCCATACAGGCGATAGGCAGGTGGCCAGCGCCGCCAGGAGGCGAGCGACACGAGCAGCGTGCCGCAGACTAGCACGGTGGACAGCGTGCCGATCAGGTAATCGATGGGTGCAACACTCTGGGACGGATGGAGTGCCGACACGAGTCCGCGCCACATGGTCAGCGCAGGGAACGTCGTATCGCGATGCCAGAAGCGTTGCGAGGCGTGCAGCCAGGCGAGGGGATCGCCGACGACCCGGTAGAGGTACAGCATGAAGGCAAGCAATCCCAATGGTACCAGCAGCAGCCCCGTCGCCGCGCGCCACCGCGCCGCGCCGCACAGCGCGCCGCGCCGCCAAGCCAGGAAGATCTCCAGGGCGAGGACCGGCAGGAGCAGGATACCGACCGAGCGCGTCGCGGCGGCGGCGGCGGCCCAGAGTCCCGCGCGCAGCCATTGGCCGCGCCGCGCCGCCAGGAACGCCGCCGTGCTCGTCGCCAGGAAGAGGCCCTCGGTGTAGGGGATCGCGTAGCAGAAGGCGAAGGGCGCGAGCGCGGCGTAGAGCACCGCCCGCGCCGCCAGAGCCTTGTCGCCGGTTTCGATGGCGATCAGGGCATAGATATTTCAGAACGCGACCAGGGCCACGCCGTTGGTTAAGGCGATCCCGATCGCAAGGACAGTGGGTGAAGCAGCCCCGAACGGCACTGCGGTCGGTGTAGTTGGCCAGGTGACGAGGAACGCCGACGCGCGGAGCAGCAGTGGCCACAAAGGAAAGAATGCGGGGAGGTGATCGGACGCGCTATATCGGGGCATCGCAGCCGGACTCGGCCCATACCCGCCCAGCGCGATAGTGTAATAGTAGACCGCGTCCCAGTGCCAGTGGAGGGCCAGCCACGCGGGGACAGGGGGGGTCACGCGACCGGACCAGCGCGGGGCGCGCGGCACGAGCCACCAGCCGACCACAGCCGCGAGGACGAACGCCAGGCGGCTCAGCGCGAAGGCGGTGAGCACGGGCACGGGCAGCACTTCCCGCGCCCACCCCGCCACCACGCGATACCCGCGACTCCACGATGTACGGACGGTATGCGGCGTTGACGCCGTGGTGCCGCGCGCTCGCCCCCGTGCGTCAGGCCGCATGGCGTGCATCGGCGGACCCCGTCGGCACGTCGGCGGCGCGGGCCGTCGGCGAACGCGCCGCACGCCCGTACACTCCACCGGGCGTTATTGCCACGCCACCGGCCAAGCAGCAGGATGGCGCAGGCTCGCTCAGCGCGGCACCGTGCGCTCGGGGGCGCGGCGCCATATTCGCACATATCCGACCGCGGCGTGGTCCCCCGGCCACCGCACGGATCACCAGGCCGGACGCCAGCCCGGCGAGCGAGGTGCTGTCCTGGCGGAGGGTTGACTGCGCGAGGGTGCCCACCCGGTAACGGCCGCAGCGGGCGAAGGTGTGGCCGACACACGGGGCGATGAGGACGAACGCCGCCACCGCGCACTCGGTCGAGATAGTATTCGTCATGCCCTCCCTCGCTGGATGGTATCTAAAGCGGCGGATGCGCCATAGTCGCGCGGCCGGGCCCGCCCTTGCCACCAAATCCCTGCGGATCGCGGTCATCCCGCCGACCCTGCGATCGCAGTGTAGGGTGCCCGCGCTCAACGAGGTGTCAGCAAGGCCGCGCGATACAGACCAGGGCGGGATGCCGCTACCGTCCGCGCGGGGCATACGAGGGTCTGTGTGGCGGCCATGTCGCTGGAACTGGGCTGGCATGTCGCCCCGCCCCGCAGGCATACGCGCCACGCCATGCGCCCCGGCACGGGCAGCGTGCGCCGGGGCGACCCGCACCCCCGCGAGGGCCTGCGGCACACCGGCCCGCCAGGCCCTGGTGCGTTACCGCCGCCCTACGAACTGCGGTGCGGGGCAAGGCTGATGGTACGAAAGGCCATGTCCGGCCATTGCCCTTTCATCCGATGTAGGTTGTGATGCGGCGACGGTATAACGGTATAATCGGGTATGGTAGACAGGATCGCACGGCACGGCGTCCGACCATCGGTGCCCCGATCTGCTGGAAGCAGCGGGCGTTCGGTTACCGGCCGCCACGTGGGTCGCGCGATGGATAGCGTGGAGGGGCATGGTGCGCGGATATTCGCAAGGGGCGCGGGCGGCGGGTACCGGCGGGGTGCCGCGCTGGCCGGGGGTGATCGCGGCGCTCGTGGTCGGTGCCCTCTACCTGCTCATCTCGGACCGTTACGCGGTCGGCCCGCCCTGGCTCGTCCTCGTCGTCGCCGCGGCCCTGCTCGCCCCGCTGACGCTGGCGCGCTTGCGGGGTGCCCACGAACTGGCGCATTTCCTCGCCCGCGCCTTGAACAGCGTGCTGACCCTCGCTGTCGCGGGGAGCGCGGCCTTGCTCCTCGTGCGTCTCGTCCAGGGGCAGACGCAGGCCCTCGCGTTGCTGCGCGACGCCGCGCTGATCTGGGGCGCCAACATCCTGACCTTCGCCCTCTGGTATTGGAGCATCGACGGGGGCGGCCCGTCCCACCGCCACCCCGGCCGCCACGCCAGCACCGACTTCGCCTTCCCGCAGCAGCAGCAGGCCGACGAACAGGTGGTCGAGGGCTGGTCCCCGGGCTTCCTCGACTACCTGTTCGTCGCCTTCAACACCGCCACCGCCTTCAGCCCCACCGACACCCTCGTGCTCTCCCGCCGCATGAAAGTGCTGCTGATGGCCCAATCGGTGATCTCGCTCGTGGTCGTCGCGGTGCTCGCGGCGCGGGCGATCAACACCATCGGGTCATGAGCTACTCCAGTGCGAGGTGGCGGCGGGGCGCGAGCCCCATGCGGACACGGGTGGGGCGGGCGGCGTCGGGGTCGGCGCGGTCCGCGCCTGTAGCGAGGGTTGATGCCGTGCGCCGACCAAGAATCCGACCGGTTGTGCCCTCCAAGGCGGCACGGGAGGATACCCTCCTGGGTAGCAGCGGCGGCGTGGACGGCGCTGGCCCGGCGTGGTGCCGACAGAGGAGCAGATGAGAATACGCAGAGCGACGACATGCCGGCGCATCGCGGCGTTCGGCGCTGGCATGCTCCTCCTGGGTGTGCTGGTCGGCGGCGTCGCGGGGGTGCGGGCGCGCCAATTCGCCGTCGCCACCTTCCGAGCCGATGACCGCCCGGCCATGGTGGCGCTCCCAGACGACCCGCCGGCCACGGCACCGCCCCCGACGGCGGCCGCGGCCGCCTCCGTGGCGGCCTCGACGCCGCAGGAGCAAGCGCCGCCGCGCGGCCAGGCGGCGCCCGTGTCGACGACGGGCCGCGTCCCGGCGCCGGTCGGCACGCCGACCGCGACCGTGCCCCCGCTCGGGTACGCGGGCACGCCCCTCATCGCGCGGCTGCGCGCGGGGCAGCCCCTCGCGCTCCTCCTCCTCGGCTACGGCGGCCCGGGCCACGACGGGGCCTTCCTCACCGACTCCCTGGAGGTCGCCCGGCTCGACCCGACCAGCGGCGCGATCACCCTCATCGGCGTCCCGCGGGACCTCTGGGTCCAGATCCCCGCCACGGCGGATGGCCGGGGCGGCTACTGGGGCAAGATCAACGAGGCGTTCGCGGTCGGGGTCGGCTCCCGCGGGGACTACGCGACGGGCGGGGCGCTCGCGAGCAAGGCGGTGGCGCAGGTGCTCGGCATCCCGATCGACGCCTGGGTGGCGCTCGACTTCGACGGCTTCCGGCAGGCGATCGATGCGCTGGGCGGGGTGGAGGTGGACGTCGCGCAGGCCTTCACCGACGACCACTACCCCAACAACGACGACGCCGACATCGACCCCTCGTACAAGACGATCCACTTCGCCGCCGGGCCGCAGCACCTGGACGGGGAGACGGCGCTGGCGTTCGCCCGCTCGCGCTATGCGCCCGAGGACGGCAGCGACTTCGGCCGCGCGCGGCGCCAGCAACTCCTCATCGCCGCCGCGGCGCGGCAGCTCGCCACCCCGGCCGGCGTGGCGCGGGCCTTCGGCGTGCTCGGCGCGCTGGAGGGGCACCTGCACACGGGGCTCTCGGCGGGTGAGGCCCGCGACCTCGCGGGGTGGGCGCAGGAGCAGGCCGCCGCCGGGGTGCGCCCGCGCTTCGGCACCGCGGCGCTGGACACCGTCGCGCTCCTGGTCGCGACCACGTCGGACAGCGGGCAATACATCCTCCTCCCGGCCGCCGGGCGGGGCGACTACGGCGCGATCCGGGCCTACGTCCAGCGGCAGCTCGCGCTGGCCACGGCCACGCCCTGATGAGCCACCATCGGCCGATAGGGCCGGCAGTCCCGCCAGAGCCCCCGGCCCTCTGGCGCTCAAGGTGTCCGTCTCGGATCACCATGAACCCGAACGTTGCAGGACCCCGGGCACGCCGCCCGGCGCATGTGCGGACCGCACCTACTCAGCGGGTGTATACGCCACGTAGACGGCCCCGTGCCTGGCAGTATGCCGTCCCCGGCGAATGTCCGGCGCAGGTCGGATGAGGCCATGACTCACCATGAGCGCCGCCGCGATGGGCCGGGAGGCACGGCACGGGTGCGGCGACCCGCTGGGCGGCGACAACGGTGCACCGCGGGTCATCCGTCGCGATGCTCCTCATTATGCTTCGCGCGGGGAGGCGGGTTGTGCACGTTGTGTCTGGGGAAAGGCTGCGCGGTGTCGGGCGGCGCACCGGTATCGCGGTAGCGCTCGCGCTCCTCGTCCTGGCGCTCGCGACGGCCTGCGGGGGGCGCACCACGCCCACCGTGCCGCGCCAACTCCCGGCCACCCCGGCACCACATCCCCTGCCGGACACCGCCACGGCGCCGCTGGACGCGACGACGTGCCCGACTGCTTACCCGATCAAGGGCTACCGGAACAAACGCGGCGTGCCGCTGTATCGGACACCGCGGACGCGCGACTACGAGAAGGTGACGCCGGATGCCTGCTTCGCGACGGAACCGGCAGCCCGCGCGGCCGGCTATCGCCGCGCCGAGGGCCCGTGATCCGGCGGTCGGCAGCGCTCGTCGTCCCCATGGCCGGAGGATGGGCGCAAGCATCGATCAGCCGTCGGATCACCACAGCGAAAAAGCCGAGGAACACGACCATGCCGCCCCTCCAGACGGCGGCGTACAGGCTGGTTGCCACGCCGAATCGTCGGGCGTGGCGATCACCGGGTCGGGGGAGCACGATTCGGGACGCCTCCTCGCGCAACGCTCGCGAGCCAGCGGTACACCAAGGCGCTCTCGTGTGCCGCGATCACCGGCCCATCTTCATGATGCTTGTACCATGGGCACGGCGCGGTCACGGCACGGCGCAGGATCCCCGGTAGGTGGAACGGGAACGCGCGCCGCTCGACCGGCACCTACGGCCCTTCGAGGAGGGGCGATCCATTGACTGCGCCCCGAACCGGACGACCACCCGCGTTCGTGCCGATCCCCCGCCCGCGTATGGCGGTGAGGAGCCACAGCTAGGCGTCGCCGAACCCGACGACCAGTGTGGCCCATCAGCCCGGGTCTCAGCCGCGCAGCGTCTGCCAGAGGAAGGCCGCGGCCGCGGCGGTCACCACCGCGACGACGAGCCAGCCGGCCGCGGCGAGGCCCCCGCCGATGCGCTCCCCGCGCATCGCCGCCCGGTCGCGCGCGATCAGCAGCAACAGGGCCAGCGTGAACGGCGTGGCCAGGCCGCCGGCGATCGAGCTGAGGAACAGGAGCCGGATCGGGCCGACCCCGAGGAAGGTGATGGCCGCGCCGATCGCCAGGCTCGCGAGCATGGCACCGTAGAAGGGCCTGGCGCGCGCGAACGGGGCGTCGAGGCTCGCGCGCCAGCCGCAGACCTCGGCCAGGACGTAGGCGCTCGTCCCCGCCAGCACCGGCACCGCCAGCACCGCCGAGGCCAGCAGCCCGAGCCCGAACAGCATCGCGACATACCGCCCGGCCGCCGGGGCCAGCGCGGCGGCGGCGTCCTGCGCTGTCTGCACCTCGGTGCCCGTCGCCCCCAGGGTGGCCCCGGTGGCGATCACGATGAACCAGCAGAGCGCGCCGGCCAGCACCATCCCGGCGCCCGCGTCGAGCTGCACGAGCCCGAGGCGCCGGAGGGGCGGGCGCGCCTCGGCCGCCTCGATCGTCTCCCAGACGTAGGCGTAGCTGGTCAGCGTCGTGCCAAGCAGGGCGATCGCCCCCGTGACGTAGGCGCTCGAGAGCGCGAAGTGCGGGATGACCGTGTGCCGGAGCACGTCGCCCCAATCCGGGCGGGCGAGGAACGCCGCCGCGACGTAGGCCAGGAAGATCAGGAGCACCCAGCGCAGCGCCCGCTGGATCGCGCCGTGGTTGCCCCAGACGAGCAGGGCACCGGCCACCGCGGCGAAGGGGAGGGCGAACCAGCGGCCGGGCACGCCGGTCAGCAGGCCGAGCGCGGCGGCCCCGCCCTCCAGGTCGGCGGCCAGGGTAACGAGGTTGACGGCCAAGACGGCCAGGAGCGCCGCGATGGCCCAGCCGCGCCCGAAGCGGGCGCGGACCGCGGCGGCCAGCCCTTCGCGCGCGCAGACGCCCACCGCGGCGGCGACGACCTGGACGACGACGAGCATCGGGATCACCAGGACGACGAGCCAGGCGAGGCCGTAGGCGGTGCTGGCGCCGATGACGGCGAGGGTGGCGACGGTGGTCGGGTCGTTATCGGAGGCACCGGCGATCAAACCGGGGCCGAGGGTCTTGAGCACCGCCCGGGGGCGACGGCGGAGGAGTTGCGCGATCGAGGGGCGCGGGATCTCGACCCCGGCCGTGGACTCGGTGATGTCCTGCTCCATGCGTCTCCTCACTTCTTCAGTCGCCGGCGGTGCCCCTTGGCGCGGCACCCGGTCGCCCCCGGACGCAAGGGCCGTACCACACCATTCACCGCCCGCGCCGTGTCCTGGTCGGCACGCGCGACGCACGCGGCTCGCGAACGTCGCGCGCGGTGCTGCCGACGGCGCTTCGTGCGGCGGGAGGGCGACCAGACCGACTGCCGCCGCTGTCGTCGCTGCTATACTGCGTCGCAGCGGATGCGCGGTCGGCACCCACGGCGTACTCGGATCTCCACGACGCGCAGAGGGAGCACGCCGCGATGTTCGGTATCGGGGCCCGGGAGCTCGTCGTCAGCGCGGTGATCGCGCTGATCGTCTTCGGGCCGGAGCGCCTCCCCGAGCTGGCCGCGCAGCTGGCGAAGGCGCTCCGCGACGTCCGCCGCCTGTCCGACGAGCTCACGGGCGCGTTCCAACGGGGTCTCACGCGCGACGACCCGGCCACGCCCGACCAGACCCCGGCCGTGAGGGAAACCGTCGCACCCGCCACGGCGGACGCGGCCGGGTCCACGATCGCCCGCTCGCTCCGGGTGGAAACGATCCCGGACGAGCTGAGCACCCCGAGCGCGACCGCGCCGGGTGCAACGCCCGCCGTCGCCACGCCGACGGGCGATCGCCCGCATGACGACGCCACGATCGGCCGCGCCTCCCTGGCGGGGACGACCGCGGCCGGGCCGCGCAGCGGCCTCGTCGGTGACGCTGCTGCGGCGAACGGCCCGCGTGAGCGAGCCGACCTCGGCCCCACGCCAACCCCCAGTGCGGAGGATGGGCCGGGCGGGCTCGCCACAGCCCTGGCGACGACGGACCAGGCGGGCGCGGCAGGCGCACGAGGCGAGGGTGCCGCCGCCCGGTATACGCCGCTCAACCCGGCGGTGCCCGTCGGCCCGGCGTGGTCGAGCACGGTGCCGCCGGAGGAGCCATGCCGCCTCTTGCGGGGCCGTCGGCGTCTAAGTACATTCACGCAATGATCGCGGCATTGGTCGGCGATGATTGACGAGCGAATCGCGAAACTGCCTACGGCAAACCCACGAACCGTATCTGATTGTACTTAGGTCCGTCCATCCGCACGTGGCGGCGTTCCGTGCGCGCCGCTGCCGCGCGACGTATCGGCGCGCGCCGTTGACACCTTGTTGAGCCAAACTGCGGTATGCTCGGGCGGTGACGCCGCGCGGCCGTCGCCGACGGGGGGGATGCCCTGCTGGGGTCGGTGCTCGCCGCAGCGAGGAGCGTACATCGCGACACGGAGGGTTGCCGGTATGACACAGACGCGCTGGCTGGCGGTGCTCGCGATCGCGGGGGGGATCGTGGCGATCCTGCTGGCGGTCTTCGCCCAGCGCCTGGGGCTGAGCGCGCTGCCCACCTTCGGGTGGAAGAAGGCGCTCGTCAGCCTCGCCGGGGGCGTCGCGATCCTGGCCGGGCTCCTGCTCCTGCGGGCACCGGTGTTCGACGAGGGGGAGTTCGACGAGGAGGGCGAGGAGGTGGCTCCGCCACCCGCGCGCGGGAACGGGGACGAGGCGCGATGAAGCGCAGGATCCCGGAGGAGCTGCAGCGCCACCTCGGCGAGGCGTTCCCGCTCGCGCTCGCCGTCGGCGTCGTCGCGGCGATCGGCGTCGCGGTGACGACGGGACAGGTGCTGCTGGCGGGGCTCGCCGGGGGCAGGGGTGCCGTGCTCATCCTCGGGCTGATCGCGGGGGCGTATTACTGGCGACGGGCGGATCGCGACTGAGGCGCGCGGGCGGGTCCCCGTAGGCCTAGGCGTGCGTGGCGTGTCAGCGGCAAGGCGCTCTACCACGCCCGGATCGCCGCACCCGACTAGGGGGTGAGCGGTCCGCGCATCGGCTTGCGCGGACCGGACCCTGACCGCAGCGTCGCTGTAGGATCGTCCCCGCCGTCGCGGCGCTCCGTGGCCGCCCGCTCCCGTCATGCAGCCCCGCCGAGAGCGCCCGTCACCGGTGGCGGCGCTTACCGGCCGACGGGCACCGGCAGGTCGCTCCGCTTGGGGGCATGTGGGCTGGCGCGCGGCAGGTTAACGGGAGGTTAAGGCGCTGGCATGGTTCCTGCATCCTGCGGCCCGACGAGGCGTTACGATACAGGCCAAGCGCGGATGATGGCCGTTGTACGGAGGTGACAGGATGGCGATCGACGATTATCTGGACCCCGAGGTCGGGGTGGCGGTGGCGGTGAGCGCCGTCGTCTTCTCGCCCCCGGTGCGGCGCGTGGTGCGCCGCGGGGCGGTCTTCGGTCTCGCGGGGATCATGATGGCCGGGGACGCCCTGGCGACGCTGGTCGGCGGGCTCGGGCGGGGCGTCCGGCAGGCCCCCCCGGCGCTGGCGGCATCAGCCGCCGGGGCCATGCCGAGTGTGGTATCGTCGACGGCCCCGGAGCCGGGGGCGTCGGTCCCGGCGGCACCAGCGGCCGACGACGAGCCGACGGTCACGGCGAGCCGGGCGCAGGCCCGGGGTGGGACGAAGGCGGCGAATGAGGGGGCTAATGCGTGAGGCGCCGGACGACCACTTGGCGAAGCCCGGCCCAGAACCGGGCGCCGGTGCGCGGGCGGGGGCGGCGGTCGACCAGCTCGGGAGGCGCCTCGGGGCGCTGGCGCTCGGGACGGGTGCCCAACTCCGCGACCTGGCCGCGCGGGTAGGCGGGCCCGCCGGGGGAACCGGCGGTGGGCAGGGTGCAGCGGAAACCGCGCCGTCGGCCCCGCCCCCCCAATTGGCGCGGGCCGATGCCGCGCTCGACCGGGTCGGCGTGCGGCTCGGCGGCGCGCTGGCGCTGGTCGGCTGGCAGGTGCGGCGGGCGGCGGCGCGGACCCGCGAGGAGGCCGAGGACCTCTGGGCGGAGGCGCAGCGCTTGCGGCAGGGCGCGTGATCCCGACCCTCGTCGGCGCGGCGGGGACACGGCTGGCACGAGCGAAGCGGCCGCGAGTTACGCGGTAGCGCCTCCGCTGCGGCGAGTATGCGACCGTGTCACCACAACGCAGCGTTCCCTGTCCACGTCCACGGCGTGGCCCGCCGCTTGTAGGAGACGCGGATCGCGTTGTCCCCCGCACCACGGTGCCCGGCATTGCCCGGCGACCCCCGCCACATCATGGTCCGCGGTGCCGGATACTGGTTGCGTTCCGGTGCAGTGGAGCGCCTTCGAGACGCGATGACTGCGGGGGCCTGGAGCGCGGAGCACGCTGTTCGCCTGGCGCGGGGGCATGGCGCCAGGCGAACACGTTGACCGGGGCCGGATCGCTGGGAGGATACGATGACCGCCGCCTCGTTGGACGAACCGCGCGTGCTCCATGCAGTCCCTGGCCGGGTTCGCGTGCGGTTGCCCGTCTGGGCCGGCCAGCGACCGGGCACCGTCCGGAACGCGCTCGCCGGGACACCCGGGGTGCAGCGGGTAGAGGCGAGCGCGCTGACCGGCACGGTGTTGGTCCGGTTCGACGTCGCCGCGACGAATCAGGACACGATCCTGTCGCGGCTCCGCGCGCTGGAACCGCCCGCCACAGCGGCGCAGGAGGCGGACCCGCCATTGCGCCCGGATCGCCAGGCCACGTCGCGAGCGCTGGTGGAGGGACACGGCACCACCCGGCGGATGCGGCTCGCCGTGGCGGGCCTGGACCGCGACCCGCGCCTCGCCCGCGCGGTCGTCGCGCGCCTGGTCGCCCAGCCCGGGGTGCGCGGCGCGCGGGCCGATCCCCTCACCGGGCGGGTCCTGATCGAATTCACCGCACACGAACTCGCGATCGAGGAGGTACTCGGCACCCTCACGGGCCTGGAGCTGCCGGACCTGCCGTTCGAGGACCACCCGGGTACCCCCCTCGATCCGCGCCCGTTGGTGCAGAATACCGGGCGGCTGGTCGGGGCGGCCCTCGGCCTGACGCTGGTGGCCGGTCGCCGCGCGGCGGGCCTGGACGGGCCGCTGGTCGGGACGTCCGGCCCCGTGGTCGCCGCCTCCGCGATCGGCATCCTCGAAGGCTTCCCCGGCGTGCGTGACGGGCTACGCCGGATCCTCGGGGCCCACGGCGTCGATCTCCTCTTCACCGGCGCCGGCATCGTCAGCCTGACCCTGGCCGGTAGCCCGTTCGGCCTTGCGCTCACCGGCGCTGCGGCCCTCCGCCTGGTCACGGAGATCCGCGCCCGCCGCGCCGCGTGGCGGGACTATGAGGCACGACTCGGCGACGCGGACATGGAGGCGCCCGGCGAGGCGATCGCACGCACCGCCGGTGAGCGGGTGCCCCTGGCGGCCACCGTGATCGCGGGGCTGGGGAGCGCGAGCGGGATCGATGGGTTACCGGTGCCGCTGCGGCCGGGCGCGCGCGTCCCCGCCGGCGCGCAGCTGCACGGCGGGCCCTTCGTCCTCGCGCCCGACGGCGACGTGGCTTTCGTGCCCGAGGAGCGCCCCGCCCCGCCGCGCCCGGCCTTGTATGACCGCTATCTGCAGGCCGCGGGGCCGCTCTCGCTCGCCTATGCCGCCTTGACCGCCCTGGTCACGCGCTCCGCCCCCCGCACCTTCGCGTCGCTGCTGCTCGTCAATCCCCGTCCGGCGGTGATCGGGCGGGAGGCCGCGAACACCGGGGCGGCGGCGCGGGTGCTGCGCGCCGGCGTGGTGGTGGTCGGCACCCGACCCGGCCGTATCATCCGGCGACCGGATGTCCTGCTCCTGGACGGTCCGCGCGCCCTCGTCCGCGGCCTCGAGATCGGCGTGGCCCTGCCCCTGGCGGGCGAGCTCGACGAGGCGGGGCTGCTGGCGCGGGCGGCGGGGATCGCCGTCGCGGCCGGGACGCCGTGGGGCGACGTCTTCCCCCTGTCCGGCCACAGCGGCGCCACGGACGGGGCCTTCGACGGGACGACCGCGACCGCGATCATGGACGGCGTGGCCTACACGCTCGGGCCGCCGCCGCCCGGCGAGCCGCTGCCGCGCCGGGCCCGCGTGCATCACCGCGGCGAGTACCCGCTGCTCCTGCGCGTGGCGGACGGCGGGCGAGCGCTGGGGCTGGTCACGCTGCGACCCCGCCTCGCGCCCGGGGTGCCGGAGCTGGTGGCGACCTGCGCTCGGCACCGGGTCGCGCTCGGGGTGTGGGGGGCGGGGGACCCGGACGCGGCGGCGGCGGTCGCCGCGCGGGCGGGCATCCCGCTCCTCGACGCCGCCACCGGCGCCCCCGCCGCCATCCGGGCGCGGCAGGCCACGGGCGCGCTGGTCGCCTTCCTGGCGGATAGTGCCGCCGGGGCCGAGGGATTCGCCGCTTGCGACCTGGCCATCGGCCTGACGACCGCCCGCGACGGTCGGTTCCTCGCCCGCGCCGACCTCCTCGCGCCCGACCTTCATGGGGTTGTGGCCATTGTCGAGGCCGGGGCGCGCCGCGACGTCGTCGTCCGCGACGCGGTCGCCCTATCGGTCGTGGCCAACGGCATCGGCGCCCTCTGGGGCTTCCGCGGCGGCCCGGCGCTCGCGCAGGCCTCCTACGCCACCTACGCCGCCGCCGCCGGGGCGCTCGCCGTCGGCTGGGCGCGGCTCGCCGGCGGGCGCCCCTCGCGCTCCGCCGTCGCACAACTGGTGGATCCGCGCCCGGAACGCTGGGGGGCGCGGTCGAGCGCCGAGGTGCTCGAGGTGCTCGGGTCCACGGCCGCCGGCCTGACCGCGACCGAGGCGGCCGCGCGGCAAGTGGCCGCACCGGCGACGCGGCGCGAACACCGGCTCCTGCGGGCCGTCGGCGATCAGCTGGCCTCACCCCTGATCGGTGTCCTGGCGGCGAGCGCGGGGCTGTCGCTCTTCCTGGGCTCGCTGGCGGATGTGGCGATCATCGCGGCGACCATCGGGACGAACGTGGCGGTCGGGGCCTGGCAGGAACGCCAGGCCGGGCGTGCCGCCGAGGCCCTGGCCCGGCTCGCCGCGGGTACCGCCCGCGTGCTGCGCGACGGGACGACGATCACCGTGGCCGCCGCCACCGTCGTGCCCGGGGATGTGCTGGTGCTGGCGGCGGGGGACCGGATCGCGGCCGACGCCCGCCTCCTGGAGGCGCGCAACCTGGAGGTCGACGAAGCCGCGCTGACGGGCGAGTCGCTGCCGGTGGCCAAGGCCCCGGCGGCGGGGCGCGACGCGGACCGCATCGTCCTCGAGGGGAGCGACGTCACGGTCGGCGCGGGCCGCGCGGTCGTCGTGGCGGTCGGTGGCCAGACGCGCCTGGGGGCGACCGCGGCGGCGCTCGCGCTCGACGAGACGCGGCAGAGCCCGCTCGGGCAGCGGCTGGGCCGCCTCCTGCGCCAGGTGCTGCCCCTGGCGGCGGTAGGCGGCGCGGTCGTCTTCGGCTCCGGCCTGCTGCGCGGGCGCGCGCTCGGCCCGCAACTGGCCGTGGCGGCCAGCATCGCCCTGGCCGCGGTCCCGGAGGGGCTGCCCTTGCTGGCGGGCATGGGGGAGGCGGCGGTGGCCAGGCGGCTGGGTACCCGCGGGGCGCTCGTGCGCCGACTGTCGGCGGTCGAGGCGCTCGGGCGGGTCGACGTGGCGTGCACCGACAAGACCGGCACGCTCACGGAGGGCCGCCTCGCCCTCACCCTGGTGGCGGACGCCGCCGAAGCCAGCGCCGCTCCGGGCGCGCTCGTGGCGAGCGACGCGCCGGGCACGACGAGCGCGACGCCGTCCGCGGACCGAGCGGCGCTGCGCCAGGTGCTGCTGGTCGCGGGGCTGGCCAGCCCGCACCCGGAGGCCGCCGATGCGGCGGCGCACCCGACCGATGTGGCGGTGGTGGGCGGGGCGCTCGCGGCGGGCCTGGGTGCGGCGCTGCGCGTGGCGCGCGGGGCGGAGTCGCCGTTCGACCCGGCGCAGGCCTTCCACGCCACCGTGGCCGCCGACCGGCTGAACGTCAAGGGCGCGCCGGAGGCGCTCGTCCCGCGGTGCACCCGCCTCCGCAGGCACGGGCGCGATATCGACCTGGACGCGTCCGCCCGGGTGGCCCTCCTGGCCCGGGCGACGGCACTCAGCGGCCGGGGCCTGCGGGTGCTCATGGTGGCCGAGGGCGGCGCGGCGACCGACCCGGCGGATCCGTCCGGCCTGGTCGCCATCGGTTTCGTCGGCATCAGCGACCCGCTCCGCGCCGGCGTACCGGCCGCGGTGGCCCGCTGCCGCGCGGCGGGCATCCGGGTGGTGATGCTGACGGGCGACCACCCGGCGACCGCGCGCGCCATCGCGACCGAGGCGGGGCTGCTCGTCGCCGGCGGCGACGTGCTGACGGGCGACGCGATCGCCGACCTGGACGGCACGGCCCTGGCGACGCGACTCGAGCGCGCCGCGGTCGTGGCCCGGATCACGCCGCTGGATAAGCTGCGCATCGTCGAGAGCCTGCAAGGGCGGGGCCACGTGGTCGCGATGACGGGGGACGGGGTGAACGACGCGCCGGCGCTCCGCCTGGCGGATGTCGGCGTGGCCATGGGCCGGGGCGGGACGGAGGTGGCGCGGCAGGCGGCCGCCGTGGTGCTGGCGGACGACGATTTCGGCACGCTGGTGGAGGCGCTGGTCGAGGGCCGGAGCTTCTGGCGTAATATCCGGCGCGCGCTGGGCCTGCTCCTCGGCGGCAATCTCGGCGAGCTGGGCCTGGTCGTCGGGGCGAGCGTGCTGGGGCTCGCCTCGCCCCTCGTTGCCCGCCAGATCCTCGCGGTGAACCTGATCACCGACGCCCTGCCGGCCCTCGCGGTGGCGCTGCAACGACCGGCGGATCGCAACCTGGCGGGGCTCGCGCGGGAGGGGGCCGCGGCCCTCGACGCGCCCCTGCGTCGGGACGTGCTGCGCCGTGGCACGGCGACGGCCGTGCCCACGCTCGGCGCCTATCTCCTCGCCCTCGGGCATGGGGGGCTGCCGCAGGCCCGGACGGTCGCCTTCGCGAGTATCGTCGCCACCCAGCTGGCCCAGACCCTCGACGCCGGGCGGAACGAGGACGGCCTGAGCCGGGGCGTGCTCGCGGCGGTGGGCGGCTCCGCCGGGCTCCTCCTGGTGGCCCTCACCGTGCCGCCGGTGCGCGACTTCCTCGCCCTGACCGCGCCGACCCCGCTCGGGTGGCTGCTGGTCGCGCTCGGGGCGCTCGTCGCGGTGCCCCTCGGCCGACGATTGTTCCGCCCGGCCGGGGAGGGCGGGGCCGGGGAGACGGCGGCCGCGGCCCCGGCGGGGCTGGTGTCAACATAGGCATCCAGAGCCGAGCGTTTCGCCTGTCCTGGCCGCTTGGCCTGTCCGTCGGCGCTACGCGGCCCGCTGATACGCGTGGTGGTGGCCACCGAGCACCGGGAACGCCCGCACGTTGCCCGCCCCTCCCGCACGCACGAGGAATGCCGCAGCATCGCCGGGGATGCGCTGTCGGAGACCCTGATGCGGCCGGTCCTGGTTGCAGTAGGCCACATACTCCCGCAGCACGCGCCGCAGGTGGGCCTCGCCCAGCACCAGGATATGGTCGAGGCACTCCCGCCGGACGGTGCCGAGGAACCGCTCGCACGTGGCGTTCTGTCTCGGTGCACGAGAGGCCGTCCGCCGCTGCGTGATGCCGCTCGCTGTCGCGACGCGGTCGAAGGCCGGCCCGTACTTGCTATCGCGATCGCGGACGAGGTACCGCGGCCGCTGGCCGAAGGGCGTCGCCTCGCGCAGCTGCTGCGCGACCCACGCGTCGGTCGGGTGGCGCGTGACGCCGACGTGGACGACCCGGCGCGACGCGAGGGCGACCACGCCGAAGGCGTGCAGGGGCCGGAAGAGCGCGTCGGTGACGGGGAGGAAGTCGCAGGCCCGGATCGCGCTGGCGTGGTTACGGAGGAACGTCGCCCAGGACTGCCCGGCGCGCCGCGGCGGGCGGGCGTCGCGCCTGTGCCGCTGGACCGTGGTCTTGGCGACGCGGATACCGCGCTGCAGCAACTCACCGCGGATGCGCTCGGCGCCCCAGAGCCGATTCGCTGCGGCCAGCTCCCGGATCAGCGCGATCGTCGCGGCCGCCACCTTCGGCTGTGGCGCTGACCGGGGCCGTGATCGCCGTCGCCAGACGAGGCGGAAGCCCTGCCGATGCCAGCGGAGCACGGTCTCGGGCTGGACGAGCAGGACGAGGAGCGCCCGATCGGTCGGCGTGCAGCGGGGGCGCGTGACGCTGCGCCGCAGGACGAGGTGCTGCTGGCGCAGGAAGGCGTTCTCGGCGATGAGGGCGGGCCGACCGCGCACGAGGTCTGCGACCGCGCCCACCACGACGCCCTGTTCGGCGCGCTTCGGCGCGGCGATCAGGCGTTGCTGGAGCGCGTGGGCGAGGGAGCATCCGCGCTGGGCATAGCGGCGGAACAGGCGCGTCAGCAGGGGGGCTCCTCATCGCGTACAGGCGACGACCGCGCGACGCCCACGGGTACCGCGCTGCCAGCGTGTAGCGCTGCCACTCGTCACGTCAAAGTGGCGCTCGACGCGAACGGATATTCCAAACGGCCAACACAAGCGAATCCAGATAGCGCGGACACATGACGGACCGACTGTCCCTGACGCACCGACGGGCGCTGGATACCGAGACAGACAAGTCCACCTGGATGCCAGACCGAAGGTGTGACGCCCTGTACACGCAGTGCTGCAATTCCGTAAGTGCGCCGTTCCTCAAATGCGGTGCACATCAGCACGCGCACAGTTCCTACGCTATTTGTGAGTAATCGTAGTACGTATGCAGGCCACTATTTGCACCGTATTTGAGGAACGGTGCAGTAAGTGGTGCATCCGGTAAATCCTCGCTACTATAATCAGCGAGGAGGAGCGTGCCATGCCGAAGTTGTTGGCCGTCCGTGCGCCGAGTGATGAAGAGGCCATGG
>JAABUU010003354.1_pt1 | contig 20550 bp, 22 predicted proteins | sample 5559301 | NCBI WGS metagenome assembly JAABUU01 (sample SAMN10711884, study PRJNA513360) | rock metagenome | isolation source: Antarctica rocks | place: Antarctica: Victoria Land, Richard Nunatak white | reverse complement strand
CCAAATAATCCCCCCGCGGACTCCACTCGATGCCCCGCACCCCCAACCCGCCCACCTCACCAGCACCGTCTCCCTCCCCGTCACCACCACCCCCCTCATAGCACCGATACAAATGCCAATCAGCCGTGAAAACCACCACCTTGAACCCCGCCCCCGCCGCCTCCCACGCGCCCAACCACCTCCCATCCCCGCTCCACTGCACCCCCTGCGCATCCACCATCGGCACGCTGAAACTCCCCACAACCTCGTACCCCACCGGCGCATGCAGCGTCACGATGTCCTGCGCAGCCGGGCGCGTCAGCAGCGCGAGGTGGCCCGTCTGTCGCCGATAGGAGTAAGCGTGCCCATGCCCGTGGAAGTGGCCGTTGCGGAGGGTAGCGATCTTCGGATCGCGCACCTCGACGCTCCGGCCCGAGTCTAGGAAGCAGATCTTTAGCCTGGTGCCGAAGGCGTCGAAGAGCAGGACGTCGTTGGCGGAGTGGCCGAAGGCGATGTGGGAGGGTGAGGGGTCGGCGACGCTGCCGGAGGGGTGGGTGATTGTGGCGGTCCATTGGGGGTTGTGGGTGGAGTAGATACGGATCGTGGAGGGGTCGGCGAGGAGGATTCGTTGGTGGACTTCCGGTTGGGGTTGGCGATGGGTGGTGGAGGTGGAGGTGGTGGATTGGTGGTGGTGGTGGCGGGTGCGGGACCAGCGGATGCAGGAGACGCGGGATGCGAAGTCGGGTGGGAGGGTGATGGTCCGGTGTAGGGCGAGGCGTTTAGTGCGGTAGATTTGGAGGTGGTTGGCGTGGAGGGTTGCAATGTAGACGCCGTCGGGGGAGGGTAGGGAGTGGTGGGTGGCTTGCCGGGGGGTTGTTAGCAAGATGGGAAGGTTCAGGGGTGGATGTGGGAGATATATGGACTGTACATTGGATGCAGGCTGAGAACTCCATTGTTTTCTCTTAAGGGCCTCGAGAAGTGGCTGTCATTGTGTGGTAAATCTGGTTCTTGCAGGTTGATCGCGGGGTGTAAACAAAGCCTAAGCGCGGTAGCCGCCGCTTGGCTTCAAACGATTGCGCTACTAGCCCTATTAGATTGGGTACTCCCAATCAGTTCTACATCACACTTCCGTGTCAGATTGTCAGCAAGTAAACTACATAGATGCTATCAATTCTGAATGTCTTCACTTCTGCCCTTCCATCTTTTGTCAGTCCCGTAGACTAGCTATCTGCATCCAATATAAGCCGGGTAGATACTGGTGTGAAAATAATCTTAAAAGTGTGCTTCCTCCTCCAGCCATTCTATATCTTCACCTCGTCTCATGACTCAACATGCACAACATACAGTAACTCCCCATTCCCTCTCTTATCCTTGTCCCCTCCTCCTCTATCCATGGCTCAACACATCGATGCTTCACTTCCGCCCAACCCTCTCCTCATCAATATTCAGATGACATAGCACCTCTCTACAGCTACTACCCACGCAAGGAGAGGTAGGTTAGGTAAACTGAAAGAGCGCATCGAAGGTTGGTGCTTGGCACGTATACCGACATGGAACATGAAGTCGCAACAGAAAACAAATTCAGAAAGACGAGGACTATGCCGAAGGAGAGGAGAGACGAGAAGGAGAAAACGGACCGGGATGCAATGAGGCCAAGCCAGAACTACCCTCATCTCTGAAAACCAGGAAATAGTGATTCTATATCTACCACCGTCGCAGCTGACAAAGCCAGAAAGCCAGAAAGAGAAGCAGAGTGGCAGAAAGAATGTGCATGGCCGGGTGAACGGTCTTCAATCAACGATCGGAACAGATACCAAAGCACTGTCTATGTCTCCTACATACGACCACAGACTAAGGAGAACTGGGCATCCCGTCCGCTCTGCCATACATAAACCTTAGATCGGTGGATCAGTAGTTGGGCCGGTGACGACCAGCGAATACCCGCTGTTGTATGTCGGAGTTTTTTTGATTTGTTCGGTTTAGCACCCACGCCGCACTGTCTTCACCCTCTTCGCCCCTCTCCACCTGAAGCTAGGAGAATATATCAGGCTTGAATTACTCAGAGCTCAGGACTCTGGATCTGGCATCATAGAGGCAGAGCTTCTAGTATTGTTTTGCTGAGAGTCCGGGGAACGTGGGCGGGATATCAGAGCTACTACTTTTTCTGTATATGACTGCATGAAGCTCCGAGTTCAATACTACAAGTGAGAATCAACTTCCTCCCCCTTTTTCTTCCCTTCATCACCATCACCACCAACATCAATGGCACTCGGTGGGCTTGAGCCAATCTCTACCAGTGCCCCCACCCCGCCCCCGGGTTCTTCGCAGAGGCATGTAATTTCAGTTGTTGACCTTGTGCTGCTTTCTCAAGTCTCTATTGTCCCTCTGCTAAGCTAAGAACAGTGAGCTTGTGACATTCCCGTCATTGAAGTCACACATCCGCCGTCTATCAGTCTTCGAAGGAATCCCGGACGATGGTCGCTATAAGACAAGGGCAACCGGCGTGTCCGACCGATGGGGAGGATTTCAATACTGCTTCTGGCTGGATGCGACGTCAAGTGATAAAGGTGCTGGGTGCAGTGACCGGTCATGCTTGTAGGCGTCCGATTTACACCCTGGTGGTAACCGCCCTGGTGGCCGCGACGACGTATCTCAATGTGTTGGAAGGGAGCTTGCTGGCGGCCAGCATTGACCTTTCGCCGAAGACCTACGCAGGCAATTTGGAAGTGCAGCCTTTTCTCTTGGGCAGTCGCCGTCTTCGCCCGGGGGAGGATAGTTCTTGGAGATGGCATGTGGACGACGAGCCGAATGTGGACGATACACAAGTGAGCAACTGTTCATTCCACAGTCAAATTTCCGCCTATAGACATCCCTTGCTAAGTTGCTCCGTCTTTGCTTCTCCCAATCAGATCGCACCCCACTGGGCCCTGGTAACCCTGGTGTTTCCCGCTTTGTTAGCGAAGTCCACCGTGCCGTTCATTGAAGGGATCATTCCCGAGTCTGTCACCGCATTACCCGTAACCCAAACGTCCAACGTCTTCGTCTCCCTGTCAAATGAGATGTCGTTGGCTTTTCAGGTGCCATACTCGCAGCTGGCCAATTTCTTGCAGGCCGTCGAATGTGTCTCGGAGGCTCAAGATGGAGGGTTTTCGGACTTAACACCGAACACCTGGGCTATGAAGCACCTCCGCCATGAAAATGGTCACATATCTCTCGGACAATGGCTGCGGGGCTCGTGGATCTCCTTTCTTGACCGTGCCAGACATGCGGAAACCGTGGACCTGGTCATCATATTGCTGGGTTACGTGGCCATGAGTCTGACCCTGCTGTCTCTCTTCAGTGCGATGCGCCGCCTGGGATCCCGCTTCTGGCTGGCGGCCTCGGTGCTGCTCTCCGGCGCATTTTCATTCTTCTTCGGATTGGCGGTCACGGCCGCCTGCGGGGTGGCGATAAGCATCCATCTCCTCTCCGAGGGGATCCCGTTTCTAGTCTTGACAGTCGGTTTCGAAAAATCCATCCGACTTACTCGCGCCGTGCTCCACGCTCAGCAGAACAAGGCCCCCGGCAGTGGCGGCCGACATCAGACGATCCCCAATGCTATCCAGGCAGCCATCAATCGCGAAGGATGGCCAATCGTCCGGTGCTATGCCATCGAGATCGGCATCCTGGCTGTGGGCGCGGCCTCGCGACCACGAGAAGGGTTCGGCCACTTCTGTTTCCTGGCCGCCTGGACGCTCTTTTTTGACGCAGTCCTTCTTTTTACCTTCTATGCGACGATTCTCTGTGTGAAGCTCGAGGTGACGCGCATCCGGCGCCATGCCGACCAGCATTACGCCGTGCCGCAGAGTGAGGGTCCTCGCTCGATGACCAAGCAGCAACTCGGAGCCGACGGCAAGAAAACAAAAGTCTCCGCCTCCGACGACGAAGAGGAACTCGTTTCCCGCATCTTCGGTCACAAGGTGAAGCCGACCAATGTGGCCACATTCAAGTTACTGATGGTGGGCGGCTTCGTGCTCATCAACGTGCTCCAACTCTCCTCCTTCTGGTACTGCATCACGTCCGGGTTCGTCACCAATGCAATGGCGCCTATCTCCGTCAGCACTTTCAAGGTTGCCGCGAACGGTATGAATGAAATCTACGTGAGCGCCCGCGCCATCGGTGTCGAGACGCGCGTGGCCGTGCTCTCACCCATCCGATACGCCGTGCAATTGCCCGAGCTGCCACGAGCGGACGTGACCGGCGGTCCGGTGTTAGAAGGCATCCTGGCCGGTCTGGAAAGCCCGCTCGTTCGATCGTGGCTCATCGCGTTGATCCTGAGCCTGGTTCTCAATAGTTACCTGATCAACGCCGCACGTTGGAATGTCCGCGAGCCAGAAGTCGGCCGCAAGGCTCTGGCGGGCCCGTCCCGCTCTCGCGTGCCTGCCTCTGCGTCGCCCAAGACAGCTTGCTTCACACGGAGCTTCAAGGAAATGGAGGTCTTGGTGAAGGAGAACAAGACGGCGTCGCTGAGTGACGAGGAGCTGGTCGAGCTGTTTCTCCGGGGCAAGATAGCCGGGTACAGCCTGGAAAAGACTCTGGAGAGCCAGTCAACGCCAACCATGACTCGCCTGGAAGCCTTTACTCGCGCGGTTAAGATTCGTCATGCCGTGGTCGCGCGTACGCCCTCTACCCTGGACGTGTCCAGCAGTCTCGAGGAATCAATGCTTCCTTAACAGAATTACAACTATGAATTAGTTCACGGTGCCTGCTGTGAGAACGTGCTTGGATATCTGCCCCTGCCCCTGGGCCTGGCAGGACCTCTCTTAATTGATGGCCAGATGTACTTCATTCCCATGGCGACCACCGAGGGTGTACTCGTTGCAAGCGCTAGCCGTGGCTGCAAGGCAATCAACGCAGGAGGCGGCGCGGTAACAGTGCTTGATGGAGATGGGATGACTCGCAGCCCATGTGTCAGCTTCCCGTCTGTGAACCGAGCGGCAGAAGCCAAGCAATGGGTGGACTCGGCGGAGGGAAAAGTTACCCTGACCGAGGCCTTCAACTCCACCAGCTGCTTTGCACAGTTGCAAACCCTGAAAGTTGCCCAGGCAGGTACATATCTCTACATCCGGTTCAGAACCACCACCGGCGACGCTATGGGGATGAATATGATCTCAATGGGGGCGGAGAAAGCTCTAAAAGTAATGACCGACTATGGATTCCAAGACATGAACACCATCACTCTGTCAGGCAACTTCTGCGCCGATAAGAAGCCGCGGCTGTCAATTGGATCGAGGGCAGGGGCAAGTCCGTCGTTGCTGAGGCCACGATCCCCGCCAATATTGTGCGGTCTGTGTTAAAGATCGATGTCGACACGGTCGTCGAGCTCAACATGGCCAAGAACCTCGTTGGCAGCGCGATGGCCGGCAGTATAGGCGGATTCAACGCACACGCCTCAAATCTGGTGACCGCAGTGTTTCTGGCCACAGGCCAAGATCCGGCGCAGAATGTCGAGAGTAGCAGTTGTATCACGACAATGAAATGGTAAGTCTCGGTGTTTTGTCTTCTTTGCCCCTCATAACCATACTAACCAACTCCACAGCGTCAATGGGAACCTGCACATCGCAGTGTCTATGCCATCAATAGAGGTCGGCACAATCGGCGGCGGGACCATCCTCGAAGCCCAGTCTGCCATGCTCGACCTGCTGGGGGTCCGAGGCGCCCACCTCACCGATCCAGGGGCGAATGCGCGACAATTGGCCCGGATCGTGGCTTCTGCTGTGCTGGCGGGTGAACTGAGCACCTGTGCTGCATTGGCGGCTGGCCACTTGGTCAATGCCCATATGACACATAATCGCAGCAATGGTTCGGCGAGGAAATGATGATGCCGGGAAATATGAGACTGGATGCATATTTTAGACTATTTCTTTCTGTCTTTCTTTCTAGCTATTGCATTTCGGGTTCCAGGAACGACTATGACGCGTATATGAGCAGGTTAGCTTTGTACTTGCTGGTCTTCTGGCAGCACGGGCTCAGACTCTAGTAATATCAGGTGTAGATATTTCCCGGGACAGGGGCCATTTTAGGACGACAATACAAGTATTACATAGGTCGAAATACTGTACCTGACAAGTACATGACAATTGACAGGCGGCTATATTATCATTATTGGCCATCGATCCACGGTCTTTGACTCCTTGGCTGGCGAGGCGAAGCATGACTCCACCACTGACTACAGAGTAAGGCGTGTCATTGTAGGATCAATGTAAGCATCGAATAAGAGCCTCCACAGCGGATCTCACCACTCTCCTGCAAGGTTGCAACACCAAGGAGTATCATGGATAGTCCGACGAGCGTTTACAATCTTCAATTGCACCAGCACTAAAGAAGGGGATCATCACAATAAAACTCAATCGGGGTTTTAGAGTCATCGGGGACGCCCTTTATTTCGCTCAACATATGATGATCAGGAATGGACCGAAGTCACTTGCAGCAAAGGGAGGCTGAGTACGGAGTAGTTGCAGATCTCTATGGAGTAGTCATGCTGATCGCAGTGTGAGTGAGTGTAGGTTCCAACTGCAGAAAGATGAGAGCTCAGGTTATTGTGATGTGACTGTGACATAATTGAAAGGACTCAAAGGAGTTATCTTATCAGTAGTGCTGACCAGCACACACATCCAGTCCTTAACAGAAAAGGGGGCTTTGCAGGGAAGCATGAGCCGTCTTGCTTTGTTTTGTCTGGATTGGGTGTACAGAATTCAGGAGGGTAAAACACTGCCTGAATTGGACCCTGCATCACCCTGAAGGGAGATCGAATAGGGTGGCCATGCGCCTAGCACTGAACAGATGGCCCCGGTGACCACCGCCATACTTCTGCTGCTGTATGTTCTCTTTCCTTCTTTGCTTTGTGTCTTTCCCTGCTTCTTAGAAGTCAAAATCATGGGATCCCTGTGCTGATGAGCTTGTAACCGCTGCAGCATGTAACATGTGACCATCAATGTTGTGGACTCAGGCGAGGCAGGCTTCCGTGTATCTGTCCGTACTGACGTGGATGCGGAAAGGTAACGTAGGCACACGAGAGAGCAATTGTTTTCTTTGAAGCGGTTAGGCTAGGCGATTGTCCATCCTGGGAAACAGCAGGATAAAGAGTTTGCGTCGTAAGAACAAAGCATAAAGCATGACCTCGACCGGACTCTCCGAATCGTATGATGCTGAATTGATTCTTTCAGCGCAGTCGAAGGTTGTAGGATATATATTCGCGGCTCGCCCCCCCCATATTTGAACTCAATCTCCCTTCTCGTCGGAAGTAAGCCGGAAGAGGCGAGACCCATGTGTAGTGACCGATATATAGAGACGTCGTGGAGCATATACCTAAGGTATATATAGATGAGAGATGGCACCAGACAACTTTCAGGGCAGTTTCATACGGATGTTCCTGGCGGCGCAGATGCTACAGGGTTAGCCCTAAGCCCTAGACACCAACGCACCTCTGCCCACAACCAACGTGGCACGAGAACATAGCGAGCAACCTCAACACGTCCTCGCTAGAAGCGACTACACTTCGCTTGACCTCGCTTGCCCGTAGCTGAGCTGCGCTGGCTGTGAATAAGTGAGAGAAAGCTGTGAATCGAGGCCGCAAGCGAAAGTGTTATGGATTTCCGCTCGCCAAGTTTCGTCACTTTGGGGTTTAAGTACCATCGATCCCCCCAGGAGAAGACGAGTTGAAAATCACAACAGATCATCAGCTGTAAGCAACAACCACCGTTGTACCGCAACAGCCTTACAGCCACGATCGACGTTGAAGATCAACTCAGCATCCCTTTTCAGAGCTAACGCTCTATTTCGGCATACCACACCGCTGAGAAGTCTTCAAATCCCCTCCCATACTCCTAGCTTCTTAGGAGTCTTTCCATCCTCTTGACGATCTGAGATAGAGCTCTCAGATCCTCAATCATCACCTTAAAAAACTCGATATATCAAAGTAAGTAAAGCTCTCGATCAAGCCCATGTATTCCCCAGATGAGAACCTCATCTGAAGTAAACTCACCTAACATTATCACCGCAACTTGCCTACCCCTCTGAGCTCCCCTCTCTTGCATCTCCCACTTAACCCGTGCTTGGTCTTACTCCATCCACAACACTCTCTGGGTTTCGCATGCTGACAATGGGTCTCAGATGCCTTCCCAGAACGGGCAAAGGTCGGAAGGTCCATCTCGTCTGGACAATGGTGGTTCATCCTCGCCGTAAGTACCTTACAACTCCGATCTCACCCATCCCTCTCATACTCATCTCTCAGAACCTCCAGCGCCTCCATCCACGCCTCGGGCCAGCCTGGCCCATACGCTCCCTCTCTCCCCGCGCCCGGGATCCCAGCACCCGGTGCAGCCAACCGACGATCTCCAGGCTGGTACGCAGCCCGCTGCCTGGAGGAAGTCGAGGCTGCAGAGAAACGGCTCGAAAGGCCATCGAACGCAGACGAGCTCGTCGCGCAGTTCACAGACTGCACGAGCACTGACGTCGGGCTGGCCGAACTCTACGTCCGCAACAACGGATGGGATCTCGAGGCCGCGCTCCAGCAGTTCTGGAGGGCGGTCCATCCGGAGAGTTCGGACGATGAGCTGTCGGAGCTGTTGTCAGGGGACTCGGGGACTTGGGAGGAGTCCACCGAGGATGACAATGGCGAGGACTCGGAGGAGGACAATGGCCCGCGCAGGAAGGGTGTCAATGGCCCGCGCGGAGGGGTGAAACGACCTCGGGGAGGAAAGGGACATCATGTTCCCAAGTCGGCAAAGGTATGGTTATCCCATTGACTTCAGTAAAACGATGTCAGAGCTGATCAATATAAAGGGAAAGAAGCGGTCCTTTGCCGACGAGAACCCGAACGTGGACCGTTCGCCAGCCGTGAGAGGCCGGCGGGACGACTCCTTGTTGACCATCACATTGATGCGTAATGGTCAACCGTTCGTCTCGACATATGGGCGTGAGGTGGACTGGAGTGACGCCAGCCACATCAACCGCCTGAACAAATACCGACAACAGGTTTTCCGGTATGTCTAGCTCTTTTAATCCGCAGTTCGTTGCTCACTATCCTTAGCCGGAACCTCGCCACTATCCGGCCGGCCGTCATCCGCTACCTACCCGAGGAAGACCAATACCTGGTCGACATCCACCGGGCAGCGGTCCAGGCGAACGGCGGATCATCTCGGAGGCTGTCTCTGCAATGGGACACAGTGGTCGAGGACTTTAACGCTCGCTTCGCGGGACGAGTCCTCGAAGGCTCGGATAAACCTCGGCCCAAGCGGACCAAGGGTAGTCTCCAGTCCCAGTGCCACCGCATCCCGGAGATCGCGGTGGTGACTGGGAAGAAACACCGGTCAGAGAGGCAGAGCACGCGGTCGGAGGGAAGCGAATCTCCGTAGCCAGAGCCTCGGTGATAACGACAATAGCGATGACGAGGACCAGAACCGGCCAAACCCGAAGATATAGTGTGATGCTTCGCAAGGTCCTGGGTTCGTCTGCGTCGTGAGGGATTGGCGGATATACCTGTTGTCGAACAAATTGGGAGAACTTAAAAAGAGATGGGCTCAGGGTTGCAGTTGTTGCACCGAGTAGCTATATAGGAGGGGTTTCGGGTGGGAAGAAGGAAAGGATCGGAAGGAAGGATCAATCACCCCCGCGATACGCAGTCTCAACGAGCTACAACCCCTTTCCATAAAACGATCGATTCTCTTTTCATTTGCTCGGAGGAGCAGCCCGGAGTCGGCTTTCGATCCCGCAATGGCCCCGCGCAGTTTGACGGGCAGGAGGGCGGTGTCTGGACCGCGAAGCTCCAGGCACTCTTTGACTGGGATGACGAACCGCACCCCACCATCAAGAAGAGGGGGTGGCACCGTCAGCCCTTTCGCCTGTACACCCGCTCGGTCTATTCGTACATCGAACGAACCGCCGGGGTCGACGTTGCCGAGCAGTTCCGACGCAGTCTGGGTACCATCGCATCCCGTCACCTATTCATTATCCCTCTCGGTCCAGCACAAGCCGTCCATGCATCACTCTTCCCAAACCCGTACCAAGCTTCAGCAAACGAGCCACATCCAACGCACCAACTGGCTTGTGATGCAGCTGCCGCTGGTGCAGTGGGAGAATGTCCGCCACCTGAACCGGACCTTCGAATCCGGCGTTCCTTCTCGTGAGACTCGTGACATCCAGGACGTCGTCAGGTGCCACTACCTACACCTCACCGTCACCTCACCATCCCCTGGGAGTCGTTCGCAGGCCAGAGTGGAGCGGAGCAAACCACACGAGACCAGACCAGATCAGATCGGGCTTGTGCGGATATTTATGAGTAGGAAGTGGACGAAGAAAGAAGATGAGGTGGAAGATAGAGGATTCAATTATTAGTTGGGCTTGTTCTTTGGGTTATAGAATGAAAAGCAATTTCACTGGCGCAATGATGCTGTCGCAACAACTGGAAACAAGCCGTAAATGTACTGCCCTAGGTAGGTATTTGTACCTGAAAGAGCAATGAGGTTGCCTGATGGCGGGGCTAACGGAGCTTTTGCCCGCTATTCTCCGATCGATCTGACAGTCCATAACTGCAGCATTCATCTATACAGCAGATCAATCGTTAAAGGCAGCTGTCCATGGACCTCAAAACACTTTACCTGATCTCTCATGGGAGCAGGGTTACAGGTGAACCTGTGATGGTTATGGTTGGTGGTTGGGGCGGGAGCTGTGCTGACGGAGTGGTGGCGGCCGTAGAGGGTAAGGCGGTGATGCTGCTTGCGCTGAGGAGAAGAATCTCAAGGACCGACATTCGTGTATCTTGTGAGGAATGTGAGGTTGAAGTCACAGAGCGCCTTGGGCACTGGTGCTAAGAGAGAAGCGGGTGTTCTGTCAGATACACAGCCTCAACTACCTTTGGAATCCTTTACGCCCTCCACCATCCCTACCAGGTATCTATCAAATTTGTCGTGTGGACATTCCTTCGGGCTCTGCATGACTGCCCATTCTCGGTGAAGAGTGGAGTCTGGTAGGCGCGCTGCGAGGCTGTACGGCGAGGCTGTGCAGTCATGTAAGCCGGCCTTCGCTCATGCTCTTCATCTATCCTCATTATCTAACCTCTTGCAACTATCAGCGTCCGCTTCTAATTTGATCATGGATGTACTTGGTGGGGTCGCCTCTGTTATCACCGTCGTTGGCCTTGCGCTCCAGTCCACGAAGGTTATCTATGAGGTTACGAGTAGCATCAGCCATGGCTCAGATGATATCAACCGGCTGGCCAGAGCCACCAGCAACCTCGAAAAGCTTCTCGAGGTCACGAAGCGAGCACTAACAGCGTAGCCGAGGGGAAACTCCTGGAGGAACTGAAACCGCTTGTTGATCAATGCGCCAACGCTTTATGCGAAATCTCTCCGAAGCTCATCCGATTGCAGAAAGACTCCAAGGATGCGCGATGGAAGAAAGCCAAGAAATATGCAAGATTATATCTGGATACTAAAGGAGTCGCCGAGATATGGAACACTGTAAATCACTACGTGGAACTCCTAGGATCCTGTCTCGGTACTGCATCTGTGTAAGCACCCTTCGCGCAGAGTCTCAAAACTACTTCTATCTACGACTAATACTCAGTTCACACTAGTGATGTTGGGCTCTATAATGCGCAGACGCTTCATGTTTTCCACGACGAGCTTTGGGCAGCTTCCCGGGACAACAAATCTCAACTGCTTCATGTCGAAGAGGTTCTCCGGGATCAGAGAGCCCTAGCTCAAGCAAGCTTGGATGCCTTCAAGCTGAGTTTCATCGAGAAACACTCAACGCTAGAACGACCGCCACTACTCAGATCCAAAGCATTGCTGAACAACTAAATACATGGCAACAGCAATTCGGAAGGGCTGCCGCCATTGGATACGAAACCATTGGCGGTATCCGAACAGACGTCCAGGACATGAACGCAATCATCGACGATAAAAGCCATCAAGCTTCTGTTCGGTCAGAAGCGTTTATGACTGAGGTACGAGAGGGTATTTCCAAGGCCACAAGCACATCATCCGCGCAGATTGAAGAGAATAGGCGGATGAATGCAGAATACACGCAAGAGATTCACAGAGTTCGTGACCTCGTGGAAGCCCTTCCCAGCATCGCAAGCGAGCAATTATCGACGCTACAGAGCCTTGTCAAGATGCTAAGTGAGGTGCAGCTTGGGATGCGCACTGGAGGTCAAAATCCACAGACCAGAACTACAACCGAGGCTTCCCTTACTGAGCATGACAGGCGTAACGATCCGGAAATGGGTCCTGATTCTGAAATTAAGAAGATTATGGCCAGACTCTGCCATTTTGCTGACAAGATGACAGCATGCAGATACTCAAGAGAGGCACAATCCGTGATCGAAGACATTGGCAGGCTATTAGGCTTGGTGATGCAACAAATTAGCGTGACAAGCCCAAGTCATGATGATTTACCAAGAAAACGCAAAACCCTGTGCGATTATCATTACTCCGAGCTTGAGACAGCAGTACAATCGATGGATAATCTGGGAAAGGCAAAGCGTATCTTGACCGCTTCCCAACGGGTTCAGATATCCAATCAAGGTCGATAGAACCCTTGATGATGTTGCTCACCTGCTGACTGTGACCTAGACACAAGGCAAATCGACAAAGGCGATCACTCAGCGATCCTGCTACCCGCTGATTCTCCAAACAGACTACCTAAGAATGGTCAACAAAGAAAGGTTTCAAATGTCTCCCTACAGAGCATCACAGGATCATGGACGCTGCGACACGGCAGACTCGATGCCATTTTCAGGACAATGCTGCTCCCAGACGCCGAAGATCAGGATACAGAAAGCGCCGACGAAGCATTCGCGGCGAAGTTGCTCATCACCCCGATGTCTGCTCCAATCTCGAACTTTCAGATCGTCATAGATGTCACTTCAAAGACATACCATGATCGCACCATCTACCTCACGCCGACACTAACATTCCGTGCTATTGTTCCCGATGATTCCGAGGTCTTTCGCGTGGTCGAGGGTGGATCTGTTAGAAAGCTCAGGAGACTACTTAGCAGTGGAGCGGCGTCGCTTGGAGACTGCGATTCAATGGGGCGGTCTTTGCTTAATGTGAGTCTTTTTCAGGACGTAGAGCATGCTCTAAACGAACTCGACTAACTGTGGTAAGTTCGCACTCTATAAATGCAGACGAAAGATGACGAAGTTCTTAATACAATCTGGCGCAGACGTCGACACGCTGGAGCCTCGGCATGCGCAGGATCTCAGTTGGACCAAGCATCAACATCCGTGGTAAGGCATGCGATCTAATCGATACCCCTTTTAGAAACTGGTTCCGAAGCTGAACGCATCTCCCAATGATCTGTAGTAAACCCTTGGACATGACTAGAATCATGAACGACTTCGAATCGACTAGTCATGATCTTGAAAGGGTGGAAGAGTGCTACAAAATACTCGTAGACGCCGGCTCAGATCCTACAGCAATATGTACTAGTGAGTGCGCTATAGGCGCTTGTCAGACATCTACCTTCACAGAACAGCTTGAGAGAGGCACGCTAGTATGGTATTCTTGTCATGATTCGGCCTTTACGAAGCAGCTGACCGTCAATAGGCGAAATTAAAGGCGCTCATAGATCTTGGGGAGCCATCCATAAGCCTAGATTGTACCGGTGACGACAACCCATATGAAACCATTCCCCTCCTGCTCTTAGCGTTCTCCAACTTCTTGGGTTCTAACACTCAGACACCCGACAAATTTGCGTTCCTTCTGAGTCGAGGAGCAAATGCGAAAGCAACAAATTCTCTAGGAAAAACATGTCTCCATCTGGTCTTTCCTCACTACCACGAGGAAGATCATTGCTGGTGTGACGACCGATCTATACGACCGCGCCAACTATGTTTAACCAAAGATATTGTCATCTTGATGATTGCTGCTGGGGCAGACGTATGCGCTGTTGACGAGGCGGGTCGGTCTGTATCTGGCGTCGCCATCCGTTCAGGACGGCAGACACTCTGGACCGAGGCACTCAAGTACTGTGGAATTGATATCAAAGACGTTCTTGCGCGAACCGACATCAATCCAGCTCACTCCACAGCATTGAGCTCTGAGTACAGCCAACCCCCCAGGTCCGTGACCTCGAAGATATCGCTAGAAGAATACTTGGAGCGGCGGAAACCATTCCTCATTCCTGAAGAAAAGGAGGCGTGGAGCATAGAAGATCAGCTCGATTCCTCCGAGGATGACAACGACGAGGATGAAGCCTTGAATTCTCTACCTTCTGCCTCTGAGGATGATGGGAGCGAGAATGAAGACCGGGATCCTGAATTCTGTTCCTTAGAGGACGACGAAAGCGAGGATTTAGACTGGGCTGAGGGTCCGATCGATATCAGTGAGGTTGACATGAAAGAAGCTATTGGAAAGAACAGAGAACATCATGCCAATCACAAAGACTGTATTGCAAAAGGAAAGGCGAAGCTTGACTAAGAGATGGAATCGCTCAAGCAATATTCTCTATGGCTACACACCCCCCCTCTCTCTCTCTCACTGTCTCTCTCTCTCTCTCTCTCGCGCGCGCTCTCTCTCTCGTGGGCAGGTCGATGTATAGAAATTCCCATGGGCCACAAAGCCAAAGGTCGTACCATAGTGCAGGGGCCAACCCAGTAATCAATAACGTGGTGAATAGCCAGCAAATCTATATCCAGCCCTACAGTACCGTTGGGCGGTGGCTGAGTTTCGCTGCTGTAGACTAGACCGATGAGCGGGATCTTTGATTTCTGGCCCTAAATATGTTTTTGAGCAGATAGGTAGATGATTTCATCATATATGAAAAGCCATCCTTCTCGTGTTGTCGAATCCTTTCGGGGCCTTGCGGTCGTCTATATATTTGGGTTTTCAAGAAAGTTGTGCATTGGTGGTGGCAGGAAACCTCTTCAATACCTACGCAGATCTGTTTGCGTGGCGGTTCACACCCTAGATGCTCAACTTGGACTACGAATATGTCTGCTTTCTCTTGGTAGGTCTTCTCTTTCGACCGGGTCGCCTCGTCTAGGTTTGAATCCTAGCAGTACCTTGCAACCTACATGCCGGAAACGAAGACCAAGGTCACAGACAAGCTCCAAATCCCGTACGCCCAGCAATGCTCTCCCCCCACGTCTCTTAACCAACTGCTCAACCGCACACCAATCCCTCCCGCGGAACCTCCACCCGCTCCAAGCCCATCCCCTCCTCGACCTCCGTCCTCCCACCCGATTCCAAACCCACCTCCCTCGCCTCCACTCCCTCCCTCTCCAACCGCTCCTTCTCCTTCCTACTCAACGTCAAGCTTCCATTCCGCAAAGCCTCCTTCGGCAACGGCCTCACATACGGCTGACACACCCACCACGGGCGTCTGCACCGAGCCACCGCAGCAAGGGAACTCGCATCCTTGGTCTCCTCCTCAGCCTGCTGCGCCTCCGTAGCGAGCCGCGACGGTGGATTGTCGTATACTTCGGGAAGTTGCTGGTAGTCGAGCAGGCCTTCCTTAACAGCCTGCTCCGTGAGCGCGAGGACGTTCTCGAAGGCGGCGATGTCGCCCGGTCGGCAGCGCGCCAGGGCGTCGCGCACGTGGGTGTGTTGGGAGACGAGCGGGCGGAGGAGGTGGAAGAGGTGTGCTTGCATGGCGAGCAGGTTCGGCGATCTGGGCTTGGGCTGCTTGTCGCGCTTCCGCTTTTTTGCGGGTGGGTGGCCGTCTGTGTCAGGTGTGCTACTTGTTCTTTCGCTTTCCAGAGCCGTTGATGGTCTGTCCAGGTCTGAGGACAGGAACAGCGGCGCCCGTTGCGGCGGCGGAATCTCCAACACATAGGTGTAGATAATGTTCATGTAGCGCCGGAACACAGCGTCAATCCTGTACCCTCCCGCCCCATCTCTGCCCCTCCAGTACTCCCTCCCCTCGTCCCCTATCGCCGGCGGCGAGGCGAAAATAGTCGGGTCGTGTAGATTCCCCTCCGCGCTCATCACGCCATCCGCACCTGTCTCCCGGAGACACGTCGCGATATCCTCATTCCGCAATATATTCCCATTCGCAAACAGCACCGTGTCGGGCGGCAAGTTATCCCTCAAGTAGCGCAGCACACTCCAATCCGCCAACCCGGTATTATGACCCTTCTGCTCCCGCTGCCTCCCGTGCACGGTGAGGATGCTGGCACCGGCACCCAATATCATCCGGGCGTACTCCAGCGTCCTCTCCTTCGTCTCCAGTATCCGCATCTTCGCCGTCACCGGTACGTCCAACCCCTTATGCAGCGTACCGATCAACTCACGAATAAGCTTCCAGTCCTCCTGCAGAAACGCCCCATACCGTCCCTTCCTCGCTATGCCCTGCGGACAACCCAGATTGAGATCCACCGCATCGCAAAACGGCTGCACGTATCGCGCGGCGTCTAAAAAGTCGGTAGGAGCATTCGCGCAGAACTGGACGACGAGCGGGCGGTCGACTGACGGGTTGCCGTCGAGGTAGACGTCGGACTCGGAAAGCGCGGAGTCCCCGTCCGGACATGCGGTCAAACCCGATCTCGTAGGTTGGAAGTGCGTATCGCGGAACTTGGCCGTTTGCGCGAACAGGCGCGAGTGGAGCATAGGCGTGTAGGCAAGGAGGTCGTTCGATGTAGCGGGGGTCATGTAGGAGCGTGTGAGCACTCGCCAGGCCTGACGGCGCCCCGTCAGTCAGCACAGGTCGCGGCGGGGCTTGGGAGGGGTCGGATACCTACGAATTCGGACTGGTCTACCATGGGCGCGAGGACGAGTTTGGGGCTGCCGATGCTTTCGTAGAAGGCTCGACCGAAGAGTTTTCGCCTACCGGGCGAGGGGGTTGGAGTGTGTACGATTGGGGTAGGAGTCTGATCTGTTTCTCCTGTGAGCGGCGCTGGTGCTGCATCCCGCACGGCCATGGTGACGGTGGCACGCCAACGGGATATTCTCCGGAGTCCTCGTCGAAGGCCGAAGGAGCGATGGGAAAGTAACGCCAGTATTGGAGGAGATACTTCTTCACCAGACCAAGCCTTCGTGCACTGTTTTCAGTTTCGGACTGGAGTTAGTTACTCAGGTACATTTGAAGCAATAAGCTTTTGGGAATAACGGGTAGGGCTTAATGAGCTTGGATGAAGCTAAAGTCAACGTGGTTAGATCATGTTTTCCTTTGATACACGTATCAATATCAGCGACACGGACCATACTACTACCTCCTGCTTCCATACAGGAACCTCAGGTAGATCTTAGGTGCGTGGCCAAATTCATAGGATCCAGCAATTCTGAGGTAGTGGATGACACCTTGGACTGCTTCCACATGTTTGTTTGCCTGATTCTACCATGAAGTGACATGAAGGAAGAAGATTCAAACGCTCGCTCGCTGAGACCACACCCGCAAGCGATGACCATGCTACAAAAACAACAAGAAGAGCTGAATAAGACCCCGAATACTAAAGCCGACAACAATCTCCCTTGACCCCTAAAGCGAACATGCAGCGAAGCACTTTTGCAAGAAGATGAACCGTGGTTTCGCAGAATCGCCTTTTACCGCCATTCACATCCATTCCTCCAGTCAATGGTTCGCGGTCCCAATCTGGGTAGGCCTAGATCAATGCTCTTCAAGCGTGAAGTGAAGAACGTCGGAGATCCATCGTAAGCGTAGATCAACGGAGCCGTCCATCGCCACACGATATACCAGAGTTTCGAATTTGACCACGCTAGCAGAGCATCCCATGCGAGAAAGTCGCCAGAATTTGGGATCGAGATTAGACTCTAAAGCGCTCGAAGACGATATGCCCACGGTGATTGTTCGACCATTATTAGATCTTCGCGCTCCCAGTCGTTCCCGCTTCCTCTTCTGAAGCAAACACGTGAAAAATCGAGTGCAGTGAAACCTGTCAACCATCTCAGGCGATAAGAGCAGAGTTAGGAGGCGAGAGATCGTTAAAACGCATCAACATTCGATGAAGATAGTGGATTTTAGACAGCTCCAAGGGACTGGTACGTCCAGAAGCCGACGGCCAAAGAGATTCCTTTCTATCTCGGGCATGCTAAATTTCGGACCATATTCACAAATCTTGCTTGACACACATAGCAACAAGAGATTTCCAGTCTCATACATGCCTTGTCAACGGACCTATCAGAAGAAATGTGTATAAACTTTGGACTGTTCATGGACTTCCATCTCCTATGTGATGTCAGCGAAGGATGCTATAATCGCAGACGTAGTGCTTACCATCTTGAAGGTATTGAGCTCCTCCTTTATCTGCTGAGCAAGCATCGGTGTTAAGCGATTGCACGTAGCGATTTCTCCTCTCCGGTCGTACTCTCCACTTGGCCAGGTATCGTGGAACTGGATGCGAGGGCTGAAACTGATGTTCCGTGCGGCAATGCTTCGAGGTGTTCCCGGAAGGCTCTTCGTATCTCCATTGGCAAACTTGGCGATGGACATGAAATAATCCTCACCCTCGATGGCGATGGAATCGGTCCTCCGATGCCCACAGCGAGGCGGATGATCGTCTCTAGGGGTGCTCGGGGCGCTAGATCCAGGCGTCTCGTTGACGTGTGGGATTAGCGGCAAGTTGAAATCGGGTGCTCTAGTATCAACTGGCCGGATGACTGGCGAAGAGTTGCCGGAGTCCATGCCATTCCCTAGCCAACGTCAGCGGCAGTAGCCAGCAGACACGCCATGAGCATTACTTACGTTTGAGGATCCCCTTCTTTACCGCCGCCAGGACTTCAGCTCGCTCCTTTTCCCCACCGACTATACTCCTCCTGGGCTGAGCATGTTCACTGCTACGTCGATCGTCCGTGCGTCCGGGATCCTCCACAGCAACGCTCACTGCGTCCAGCGAATTACGCTCGAGCCTCGGAAAGCCGGTCCCCCCACCCGCTTGATCGTGTGGATCCACATTCACGTTGACCTTCTCCCGTTCTGCCTCGACCGTGACCATCGATACCTGAGCCAGACTCGGTTCGGGAAGCGCGGCGTCTGCTGCGGGCACGCCAACCACAGACTTTGGTCGGAAGAGGCCAACAAGTGATCTGGTGGATTTCTTCATCCCTTTGCCCATTTTTCTAATCATCACCGACGCAGATGAAGCCGTCGACGAGATCGATAAGTTGTCGGTCGAACCGGTGAAGAAGTGACCCTGCCCAGAGTAAATGCCCTCTCCCAAACCAGCCGCCTCTTGCTTTTGTGCAATGGCAGCTTGTTCGGCTTCGCGCTCGTCGTGATACCTCTCCTTCCTTAACTTTGCCCGCTCCGCAGATAGATTGTTGTTCAGGTTGTTCTCAGCCGATGCACGACGCAACTCGGCAGCACTTCCAAAAGAGAACGCTCGTCGAAGGCGTGACGACTTTCCTTCCTTCTTTCCTTCTTTCTTGTTGAGTGCCGCAAGTTGCTGAGCAGCAGAGCTCTCCGGGAAACCGATGGTGGTAAGGTTGGGTGATGGCAATGATGCTTCTGTCGCTTTCGGCTGTGGAGAGGGTTGCATTGAGTCTTTGACGGATGGAGACGGCGGTCTCATGTCAACAGGTCTCGAAAGAGGCGAGGGGTTAGGGAGCCTTTTGCTCGGATCGGCAGCGCCTCGAGGAGGAATGTTGACAAGCTTGGCTTCGTTCTTCGATATCGGCGTGCTGAGTATTGTTGTGGCGAGGGGTACTGCGGCCCCCAGATTGGCCTCTCGTTTGGCCTGATAATGCATGGTCAGTGGGATTCGAAAAGAAGCTCATCCGAGGACAATGTCTGGACGCATAGCACGAGCGGACACAAACAGCACTCACAGATGTTGAGGTTGGATCATGAATTCCCAATGCCACGCTGTCGACGCTGCTATTGCGACTATGTGAAGAAGGCGGAAGTGGTGTAACCGAGGGACCCTTCTGATCATGCCGAGGGGCATGCGGGTCATTGGATAAACCCAGCTTCGACTCGTAAAGTGCATAATTTCTGATGTCTTCTGCTACGCTTGCGTTGTTCCCCGCATCGAAGCTTCCTACACTCCTTCGATGGGATCTCTTGGCTTGTTCTGATGTAGGTTGCCGATAGAAAGTCGAGTCGTCCACGCTCACGACCCCGCCCTGTCCCACGAATGAGAGACCGGTAGAGGTCGTGCCCAGCGGAGAGGGAGACCGTCTGTACGACTGATAGGTCGACAAAGATGGTGAGCTTGTGGACTGGGTAGGATGCTGGTAAAGATGACCGACAGATGCCATGCCGGAGCCAGATGGAAAGGCAGAGCCGCCGTGTAAGCCGGGTTGCTGTATGCTCGAGAGTGGTGTATGGCCCTCACCACGACGCTGCGTACGTCGATAACGGTCGGGTGAAGATTTTGCCGGAGACGCAAGAGTAAGGGGTGGTAAGAGAGGAGTTGTTGTAGAAAGATTGATAGTCGAAGCGTGTCTCGGGGAAGCATCACCAGACCTTGCGGTCGTCGAAAGTGAAGATTCATCTTTCGAGGGTGTCTGCTGGCTAGCAGTTGTGGGGTTGGACGAAGAATGCGAAGAAGCTGTGGGTATTGAGGCACACGCCGGATAGCGTTGACGATTTGCACCAGGCCCTTGGTTGGGGGTGTTGTTACTTGGA
>JAABUU010003353.1_pt1 | contig 20558 bp, 15 predicted proteins | sample 5559301 | NCBI WGS metagenome assembly JAABUU01 (sample SAMN10711884, study PRJNA513360) | rock metagenome | isolation source: Antarctica rocks | place: Antarctica: Victoria Land, Richard Nunatak white | reverse complement strand
GCGTCTCCACCACAAACTGCTTGTCGCTGGACGCCAGCAGGTCAACGAAAAGTGTGCCGAGCGCCGCCTGCGCCCTGGGGTGCAAATGCACTTCGGGCTGCTGCAACAACAGGCGGCTTTTAGGAGCCGCCAGCACGCTTTGCACGACAAGCGGTAGTGCCTGGCTGACCCCATATCCCACATCGGTCAGATTGGCCGCTGAGGATGCGGAACGCCCCATATTTGTCACCATCACTTGAATTGGGTCGCTGCGCTTGCGGCCCCACTGCTTGACGGCAACGCGGCTAAACAAGCCGGACTCTGCCCCAAACCGTTCTAAAACAGCACGCTTATCTGTATCCTGCAAGACATCGTCTAGGACAAATGGGATGTGCTCGCCCTCCGGTGAAAACTCTTCTATTACTTCGTCATACGTACGCTTAGGCTTCGTTCTGATGGGTGCAATGGAAACAGGTTGCGGCAGGGATAAAGTACGCAACAACCCAGATAATTCTGTATCAATGCTAAATAAGTGAAGTAATTTCTCGCTACCCTGTTCACCATCTATCGACCTTGGCATGAAACTAATAAGATACGGCAATTCCGCTAGGTTGAAAAGTGAATAGTACTCATTGGTCGCTGCTTTGTCGTTCTCATAAACCTGGGTAATGCTGTCCTCTTTGTGTGTCAAGACAATTTGCAAAGGTTTACCTTCAAGCCATTTTATATGCATGTGCGATACTGAACTTGCAATATCTACTTGTTCCAGTTCTACTAAGCCTTTGTTGTCACGGTAAGTGGCAATGATTTGCAGATTATCGACCCCATCTGCGGAATGTGTGTTGTAGCCTAACGAAAACGATTTTGCCCGTCCTCCCCTGCCACCATGAAACGTGGCTATTGTGTCGTAATTACCTAAATTGTATGGAGCGTTGTTAAAGCGTGGGCGCAAGGGAAAAGTGAACGGATCGGATACCGCCGACAGCGCCGCGAGAAACGTAGACTTGCCCGCGCTGTTCTCCCCTACCAGCAAAGTTAGCGGCTTCACCGGAATGGTCTGCCGGTCTGCGAAGCACCGGATGTTTTCTATTATTAGTTCCATAATTTGCTCCCTCCGCTAAAGCTGTAAAACATTGTATCACAATTGACAATGAGGTTATATCTGTCGCTAGGCTTCTCTTGTTGCGCACGGCTTGCATAAGCGTTCCCTGCTCGTACCAAGCGCGTTTCAAGCCATGATCAACGACGGAAGAAAACCGTCCGTCGTTGGTAGGCGAGGGGTCAGCCTTTGCCAAGCGTATAAGACAGGCTTGGAACGCGCAGAAGGCCCGCTTGCCCTGCCCGCCAATTGACAGTCGTTGCCGCTTTATGCCATAATTGGGGGAATAAGCAGCGGCTCATGCCCGCGCAGGAGCGTTTGCACCATGTCTGAAGACCCCCAAATTACGCGCGAAATCATTCCCAACGAAAAACCCCTGGTCGCCATTGTCGGCAGGCCCAACGTCGGCAAGTCTACCCTGTTTAACCGGCTGGCGGGCAAGCGGATTGCCATTGTGGAAGACACGCCCGGCATCACGCGCGACCGCCTGTACACGGACGGCGACTGGCGCGGACGAGACTACACCCTGGTGGACACGGGCGGCATTCAGATGTTTGAAACCGACCCGCTCAAGGCACAAATCCGCGCGCAGGCCGAGGTCGCGATGGACGAAGCCGATGTGGTTGTGTTTGTCGTGGACACGGTTTCCGGGGTCACCGCCGACGATGTGGATTTGGCGAACGCCCTGCGCCGGTCGCCCAAGCCGTTGATTGTGCTGGCGAACAAAGTGGACAACGGCGATCAGGAGCAGCGCAACGTGCCCGAAGTGTACGCGCTGGGCCTGCCGAACGTGTTTCCCGTGTCGGCATTGTCCGGGCGCGGGGTCGCCGACGCGCTGGATGCCATCGTGGACGAGTTTCCTCCGGCCCCGCCAAAGAGCGAAGAGGACGAAGAAGATGACCGGATCAAAATCGCCATTATCGGGCGGCCCAATGTGGGCAAATCGTCGCTGCTCAATGCCATTTTGGGCGAAGAACGCGCGATAGTCTCGCCGGTCGCGGGCACGACGCGCGATGCGATTGATACGCCGTTTACCATAGAACACAACGGGCGGCTGCGCGAAGTGGTCTTGATAGACACGGCAGGCATTCGCCGCGCGGGCAAGATACAGGGCAGCGTTGAGTATTACATGGCGCTCCGGGCCGTGCGCGCCATTGAACGTTCGGATGTGGTGATGCTGGTGATTGATGCCGCGGACGGCCTGGCAGACGGTGACAAGCGGGTCGGCGGGTACGCGCATGAGGCGGGCCGCGCGGGCGTGATTGTGGTGAATAAATGGGACATCGGGCGCAAAGACGTGCTGGAAGAAATGCCCGGCGTCAATCCCATGAAGGTGTTTTCCGATGAGCTGCGCGACGCCATGCACTTTATGGCCTATGCCCCCCTGGCCTTTACGTCGTGTCTCAGCGGCAAGGGTGTCGCCGCCGCCCTGGATGCCGCGCTGGATGCTGCCGAAAGCCACGCTCAGCGCATTCCAACCGGCGAGCTGAACCGGATTGTGCGCGACGCGATTGAAGCGCACCCCTTCAACGAGAAGGGCAAAACGCTCAAGATTAAGTATGTGACGATGCCCACAGTCAAGCCGCCCAAGGTTGTGCTGTTTGTGAACGACCCCGACCTGGTGCATTTCTCTTACCTGCGCTACCTAGAGAACCGTATCCGGGCCGCCTACGCCTTTGAAGGCACGCCGCTGAAGCTGGAAGTGCGCCGGGCGTCGCTGGACCGCCACGAGAAAGAGTAACACGCCGATGACGGACATCGCGCGCCTGCGCTTTAAGAGTATTCAGAAACCCAAAGAGCACGGGGCCTTAATTCTGACCGAGGACGGGCAGTTCCGGGTGGAGCCGAGCCAGGAGTTCCGTGACGAAATGGCGCGTTTGGAGGAAGCCGCCCTCCGGCGCGCGCACCTTTACGGCACACGAGTGGGACTTGTCCTGCTGGCTTTGGGGGCGCTGGCATTAGGCGTCGGGTGGTTTGTGGGGCGCGTGTTCGGCAAGCTCGGCAGCAGCCTCAGCCTGCCGCGTCCGATTGATGAAGTGCAGATCACGCGGGACGGCGGCGGGGGCGTGCATGTCACGCTGCGGGGCATAGAAAACAAACTCCAATTGATACAAGTGGGCTGGAACGGCGACGAAGTGCGCCAGGCCGAGGCAGACGCGTTCATGGCGGCGTTTGAGGCGATGAAGAGAAGCAGTTGAGGCGATGAAAAGAAGCAGTTGAGGCGATGAAAAGAAGCAGTTGAGGCGATGAAAAGAAGCGACCAAGGCGGCGCAAACTTGGGCAAAACCTAGTAATTGGGCGGGTAAGTGTCTGCTATGGAACGCCCATAATAATACTACCTGACCCATCAATCGCTGCTCGACAAAGGCAAACCGGAGGAAACGCCGGGACGCAAAGCAAACGGGCCTAAACCTTCTTCTCTTGCATAGCAGGGGAAAGGGCAAGGCAGCCGCGCCACCGAAAGTGCGAACAGTGTCTTATAAAACGCAGGCGCCGCTTTTCTCCGAGGGAGGAAGCGGCGCTTTGCTTTGTGTCTGGGGCCGTGTTGCTTTGGGTCTGGTGGTGAATTGGGTTCGCCAAGACGCTATGTGGATACAATAAAGCAAGTTCCATGCACGCACTTTTGTTATTTTCCGTGGCTGTATTGACCGTAGTTCATGTGAGTGTCGGCGTGCTGTGCCTGGGGCTGGGGCCGAGCGTGCTGCTTGTACGCCCCGGCGGGTTAAAGCATAAAGAGCGCGGGCGTGTCTTTCTGCGGCTGATGGCGGCGATGGGCGCGTCGGCGTTTCTGCTGCTCTGCCTTCGGTTCAACAGCTTTTTCTTTGTGCTGGCCGTGTTCAGCTACTACCTAGCGTTCTCTGGATACCGAGTGTTGCGGCGCAAGTCGCCGGGGCGGGGCGACGGCGCGCGGGTGATAGACTGGGCCGCTGCCGTGCTCGCGGCAGGGGCAAGCGCGGGTGGGATTGCCGCCAACGCCCTGGGCGTGCTGCCTGGCGCCCCCATCTTTGTCGGGACAATACTTGGCGGAACTCTGCTGGTCAGCGCCTATGACCTGCATCGGTTCGCGCGCCCGCTCAGTCGTTTGCACCAGCCTATGCTCTGGTTTTATGAGCATCTAGGCAAGCTGCTTGGCGCGTATATCGCCGTGGTGGCGGCGTTTTCGGCCACGGTGCTGACGTTTATTCCCACTCCCCTGCGCCAGCTTTGGCCCGTGCTGGTAGGCATGCCTATTATGATCGCGCTGATTGTCCATTACCGGCGCAAGTTTGACCGCGTGCCTGCATAGCCTCTTCGCAGGCAGGACTTTCCTTGTGATTCAAGGCTACACAGATTTAACTCCCGAAGCTCTGGCCTCCTTTGGCTTTGATGACCCGGCGCAGGCCTGCCGCCTTTTGCAGGACATGGCCGGGCACCAGGTGCCGGACTCGGTCTTTGATGGCGCATTGCGTGTGCTGCTTCCCGCCCTGGCGGACTGCGCCGACCCTGACCGCGCGGTGTCCAACCTGGCGCGCTGGGCGGATGCCGCCCCCTCGCGGCTGGCAGCCTACAACCTCCTTGCCTCGCACCCGCCCGCCGCGCAGATACTGGCCGCTACCTTGGCCGCCTCGCAGTTCTTTGCGAACCTGCTGATCCAAACCCCGGAGACTTTGGAAGCCCTGACCAATACGCGCGCACGCAATGGGGTGCGTACCCCCAATACGCTGTATGCGGACATGGCGCGCCGCGTCCTGCTGCCCGCCCTGCCCAATGCCCGCCGCGATGCTCTGCGCCGGGTCAAGGGACCGGAAGTGCTGCGCATTGGCGTGCGCGACCTGCTGGGCGAAGCGACGTTTGAGGAAACAGTTTCTGATATTAGCGCGTTCGCCGATGCATGCGTGCGGCTGGCCTGGGAGATTTGCCGCGCCGAGCGCCCCGATGCGCCCCCCGAGTTTGCCATTCTCGCCCTGGGCAAACTGGGCGGGCAGGAGCTGAACTACTCGTCGGACATTGACCTAGTGTTTGTACATGGCGACAAGGCCGATGCCAAATCCGCTGTGAAGCTGGGCGAGTGCGTGCGCGATACGCTTGCGAGGCCCACCAGTTCGGGCTTTGTCTTTCGCATAGACCTGCGGCTGCGCCCGGAAGGACGCTTTGGCCCAATCTCGCGATCGCTGGCCGCCTGCCGCGCGTACTACGAGGCGTGGGCGGAGCCGTGGGAGCGGCAGGCATTGATGAAGGCCCGCTTTGTCGCGGGCGACCCTCTACTCGGCGCGGCGTTTCTTGCCATGACCCAGGACTTTGTCTATCCGCCCCATGTAGATGACCAGTTTGTGCAAAGCATTCGCCAGAACAAGCAGCGTTTGGAGCGCAAGATTGCAGATCGCGGCGAGGCGGCGTGGAATGTGAAGGAAGGGGTCGGCGGCATTCGTGACATAGAGTTTGCCGTGCAGCTGATGATCCTGACGCTGGGCGGCACCCATCCCGCTTTGCGCTCGGGCAATACGCTGGACTCGCTCCACCGGCTCGCGCAGGCGGGTCTTCTTTCTTCCGATGAGCGCGGCACGCTGCGTGATTCGTATGTCTTCCTGCGGACAGTAGAGCATCGCTTGCAGCTCTTGGACGAGCAGGCGATACGCACAATGCCGCGCGACGCCCGCGAGCGGCGCAAGCTGGCCCGGCGCATGGGATATTCAAACACAGACGACTTTGACCGCGACTATCAATCCCACACGCAGCGCGCCAACGCGCTGTTTCTCCGCTTGTTTTATGGCGCGTCTGGACCCACAGGGGAAGCGGACACCCAGCACGGCGACGTTGCCGCGTGGACGCTGGCCCCCAATGACAGCGCGGCGCAGACCCATCTCGCCCAAGCTTTGGGGAATTATGGCATCGCAGACACGCCTGCCGCCCTGCGCCTGATTGCACAGTCTGTGCAGGGTTCCGAATATGGAGGCGTGCAGCGCGAGGCGCGCGAAGCTTTTGCCCGGCTGCTCGGCCCGCTTTTGGATGCCGCCCAGCACACCCGCAGCCCGGATGCCGTTCTGCGCGGACTGGATGCGCTTGCCGATGCCATGCCCTCGCGCGGGGCCTGGCATGCTCTGCTCGCCGAAAGCCTGCGCTTGCTGCCGCGCCTGGCCGCGCTTGCGGGCAATGCTCCTGTTCTGTGGCGGATTTTGCTGGCCCACGCGGAGTTTCTGGACATGCTTGCCGATGAATTAGTCATGGACACCCGGCGCGATTTCGCTCCTTCCCCGGCTCCCACTTTTTCCCAAATGGCGACTGATGCCCTGCGCGCCCGGCTGCATGTTGGGGCGCGCGACATTTGGGGGCTGGCTTCGCTAGAAGAAACCCTGGCACAGATCAGCCGCATTGCCGAAGTTCTGGTGCAGGGTACGCTGGCTTTGGCAGCCGAGGAAACGCAGTTTAGCGGCACCTTTGCCGTAGTGGCCCTAGGCAAAGCGGGCGGGTTGGAAATGGCCTATGCGTCGGATGTGGATGTGCTTTACGTTGCCGGCCCCGGCCATTTGGCCCATGCCGCGCGCGTGGCGGAGCGGATGCAGCAGATTTTGCGCACTGAACTCGTCCGCTACGGCGTCACCCTGGAAGTAGACCCCCGCCTGCGCCCTTACGGGCGCGACGGCGCGTTGGTGCTGGATTTGGCTTCCTACCAGGCTTATTACGCGCACTGCCCCACCTGGGAGCGGCAGATGCTCCTTAAGTCCCGTCCCATTGCCGGGGATGCATCACTGGGGCAGGAGTTTGTCGCCCTCGCGCACGCCATCACCTACGCCGCTCCCGCCGAGGGGGCCGTGGTTGATGAAGTGCGTGCCATGAAACGCCGCTGGGAGCGGGAACGGCTGAAAAACCCTTTGGACATCAAATTGGGGCCGGGGGGCCTGGCCGATATTGAATGGACAGTTCAGCTTTTGCAGATGCAGCGCGGCGCGAAAAACCGGCGCATTCGCCTGCCGGGAACCCTACCAGCCCTGCGTGCCCTGCGCGACGATGCCCTGCTGACCCAGGCCGACTGGGAAGTTCTCTCCCAAACTTACGCGCAGCTCGCCGCGTTTCGCAACCACGCCTATTTGCAGACAGGCGTCTCTGCCGACATTCCCTCTGCCCTGCCGGACACGCTTGCCCAGTCCCGGCAGGCCGCCCGCGCCGTCTGCTTGCGCCTGTTTTACGGCGAAGCTTCGCCAAAACAATAACGCCTGTTCGGGAACAAAATACCCTCGCCCGGCGTTGAATAAAGTACGAGACACGGCCTGCTTCCAGCGTTGCAAGCGGGCCGTTTCTCCCATACCGACCGAGCAGCCCGGCGCGTCAGCTAAGCGCGCCGCAATCGGGCAAGTTTCAGAAACGCGGCCAAAGTGGCCTGCGGGAACATGTCTGCCGCACTGCCAGCCGAACCAAGACCCTTGATGGCACGGGAATAATCCCGGCCTTCACGGGTCTTTTGTGCGTCTGGGGCGGGCACTGCTTGTGCTGCAAGGGCATTCCCTGGGCGTGCGGAGCCGTCAGGCGTCGGCGCTGTAAGCAATATCACGTTGCGCTTCCAATGCCGACAGCCGCCCCGCCAGCGCCTGATGCACCCGCTCGTAGGCATCGCTGCCCGTCAGCAGGCGGCGCGGCGCGGGCGTCACCGCTACGCTGTCAATCATTGCCCGCACCACTTTGGCGGCATCCCCGGAAATGGCAAACGTTCCCGCAGCGAGGGCGCGGCGCAGCTCGCCTGAGGGCGTATTCTCATACGCGGTCATAGGCAGCGCGCTGTCTAGGCCCGCACCGAATTTTGTGCGGGTGGGGCCAGGCTCCACAATCGTAAACTCAATGCCAAACGGCGCGACTTCCTGCGCGACCGCCTCCACGAAGCCTTCTATGCCCCACTTGGTCGCATGGTACAGGCTGAAGTTTGGGTAGGCGATCTGCCCGCCCTCCGATGACACCTGCAATATCCGTCCGCCGCCCTGCGCCCGCAGGCACGGCAGCGCGGCCCGTATCACTTGAATTGAGCCAACCAAGTTGGTGTTGATCTGCCGCGTAATCTGCTCCTCTGAAAGCTCCTCGGCGGCTCCGAACAGCCCGTAGCCCGCGTTGCTGACAACAACGTCCACGCGCCCCAACTCTTGAAACGCTTCGTCCACAACGCGGCAAACTGCCGCAGTGTCGGTCACGTCCAGCGCGCGCACCCAAAGCTGTGGGCCGTGCCGGGCCTTGAGGTCATCCAGGCTGTCGGTGTTGCGGGCGGTGGCGGCCACGCGCTCGCCCCGCCCCAGAAGCTGCTCCGCCAGGATGCGGCCTAGGCCGCTGCTGGCTCCTGTGATAAGCCACGTTTGTTGTGCCATTCCCTATTCCTTTCCAATCAAGCGGAAGGCGCGCAGCCCGGAGAGGCAGACAGCTCTCGCCCGCCGTTTACCGCTCTACCATCGCCATGCCGCGCTCGCTGTAGCGCGGCCCGGCGGTTTGCGTCGCCAGTGCGTCCAGCCGCGCCAGGTCGTCAGGGGACAGCGTGATGTTGGCAGCGCCCGCGTTTTCTTCCAGGTAAGAAACTCGCTTGGTGCCGGGGATGGGCACAACGTCCGGCCCCTGCGCCAGCAGCCAGGCCAGGGCAATCTGGCCCGGCACGGCCTCTTTGGCGCGCGCGATGTCTTTGACCACATCGACCAAGGCCATGTTCTTCCCGAAGTTCTCGCCCTGGTAGCGCGGGTCATTGCGCCGGTAGTCATCCTGCGGGATGTCTTCAAACGTTTTGATCTGCCCTGTCAGAAAGCCGCGCCCCAATGGGCTGAACGGCACGAGGCCAATGCCAAGCTCACGCAGTGTCGGCAGGATGTCGGCTTCAATGCCGCGCTCCCACAGCGAATACTCGCTTTGCAGCGCGGCAATCGGGTGAACAGCCTGCGCACGCCGCAGCCGGTCTGCGCCCACTTCCGACAAGCCCAGGTGCTTCACTTTGCCTTCGTGAACCAAATGCGCCATCGCGCCGACCGTGTCTTCAATGGGCACGCCCCGGTCGGGCCGGTGCTGATAAAACAGGTCAATGGTGTCTGTGCCCAGGCGCATCAGTGACGCTTCGCACGCCCGGCGGACATTAGCGGGCGAGCCGTCCACGCCTGCCATCTGCCCGTTTTCTACCTTGAAGCCGAACTTGGTGGCAATAGTCGCCTGTTCGCGCCGTCCCTTCAAGGCTTTGCCGACCAGGCTTTCGTTTTCATACGGCCCGTACACCTCGGCGGTGTCCAGAAACGTGATGCCCAGGTCCAGCGCGCGATGGATCACGGCAATGGACTCGGCTTCATCGCGCTCCTCTGCCGTGCCGTACATGCCGCTCATGCTCATGCAGCCCAGGCCCAGTTCTGAGACGGCCAGGCCGTCGCCGAGTTGATGTGTCTTCATAGTAGTCCCTTTGTTTGTCTCTCGTTGTTTTTTGTCGTTGCTTTTTCCCTAAGAGCGTGCATAGAAAGTGCTGGGTAGGCCCCCGCCCCAATACTGAGGAGCCAGAGTAAGACAGGACAAGACAACTGCCACTCGCTCTTCTCTGTATTGCTCCCCAAACTTGGGGCGGGGGGCCTTTGCAAGGCTTTCTATACACACTTTAAGCTGTCTGTCCCGCCCCAGCACCGGAATTGCAAGCGTGTCTCCTCGGCGCTTTCCGCTCGTTTCCAGCCGATACCAACGACGGAAGAAATTGTTCTGTCGCTGCAACGCGCTCGCAAAGCCGATGAAAAGCCCAAACCACGCCCCTAGGCTCATTACAGCACGATCACGCTGCGCAAAACGTCGCCGCTTTCCATGTCGTGAAACGCCTGCTCCACATCGCCCAAACCAATAGTTTTAGTCACCATCATGTCTAAATTAAGCAGGCCGTCCAGGTAAAGCTGAGCAAGCAGCGGAAAGTCGTAGGACGGCAGGGCATCGCCGCAGTGGCAGACGCGCAGGGCGGCTTTGTTCCAGTAAACGCCCGTTGCCATGTCGCCCAAATTGAGCGTGACGCTGTCCTCAGCCGAGGGAAAGCCAATCGTGGTGGCAGTGCCGCCGTAGCTCAGCATCTTGACGGCCTGCTCGGTGCAGAGGGGAATGCCGGTCGCTTCAAACGCAAACTCCACGCCGCCGTCCCAGCCGTCCTCGGTGAGCGCGCGCACCTGCGCCACCGGGTCGCCGTCGTTGGGATTAACCAGGTGGGTCGCGCCCATGTCTTTGGCCCATTGCAATTTGGCGGGGTTCACGTCAACCGCGATAATCTGCCGGGCATGCTGGAGTTTGGCCCCCTGAATGACCGACAAGCCTACGCCCCCGCAGCCGATCACGGCCACGCGCGCACCGGGAAAAACCGGCGACGTGTTCATGGCCGCGCCGACGCCGGTGACGACGCCGCAGGCAATCAGGCACGCTTTGTCCAGAGGCATCTCGCGGGGCATTTTAATGGCGGCTTTGGCATGCACAACGGCGTGGGTGGCGAAGGTGCCGCAGCGCAGAACAGTGGAACAGGTGGCATTGTCCCGCGTCCGGTGGATGCGCGGGCCGGGGCGCAGGGCAACGTAGCAGTGGCGCGGGTCGCCGCGCCGGCACGCAGGACACTGCTCACAGGGCGCGCGATAGGCAAGGACAACCGGGTCGCCAACCTCTAAGCTCTGCACGCCCTCGCCCACGGCATCTACATATCCTGCGCCCTCGTGGCCGAGGACAATGGGGAACGCTAGGCCGTTGCCGTTTAAGTTTTTAACGGTCAAGTCGGTATGGCAGACGCCCGAAGCGGCAATGCGCACGCGAACCTCGCCTGCGCCGGGTTCGTCAATGGTAATATCTTCCACAACGGAAGGCTGGCCGGGTTCGTTGAGCAGCACGGCGCGTCCTGAGATGGGCATGAGAAAACTCCTTCAATGGGCACAACAGAATGAAGTGATTATAGACAGAATGACGTGATTATAGACGATTGCCTGGGGAGCGTCAACGAGCACAAAGATGAGCGTAAGGCGCGAGGCGAGAACGCACACAAAAAAAGCCCCCGGAAGAAGCTCTTCCGGGGGCGAGGGGCGTTGAGAATACGGGCGGGACTATTTAACGTTCAGTGCAAAATCATCCAGCACAAACGATGTTTGCAGGGAGCTATCTTCCGTACCTACGAGATAGAGCTGGACGGTCTGGCCTTTGTAGGCGGACACGTCAAAGCTTTTCAGCGCGTAGCCTGTCGCGGCGTTGACATTGGAATAGGTCGCCAAAGTCGCCAGCACTGTCCCAGACGTGTTGCGCAGCTGCACTTTAAGCGTATCGTAAGCCCTTGTTCCCGACTCGGCGGTATCAATGTGCAGGTAGAAGTTCAGCGACGCCAACGTGATGGTGCTGGGAATTGCCACGGTTTGCGCCAGCGTGTCGGTGTGCGACTGGCCGTAGCCGTCCAGCCAGGCTTTCCAACTGCCCGCGTGGGCCGCTTCGGCGGTAGGGCTGTCAATCACGCCCGTCGTGACAGTCCAAGGCACAGGACTGGACGACCCATTCTCGAAGCCGGGATTGCCCAAAAGCTGCGCAGCGGTGACAGCCGCCTGCGGGGTTGCGCTCGCCTCGCTGGACTTGGCGCTTGTGCCAGCGCTGTTGACGGCAGAAACTTGATAAAAGTAAGCCGTGCCGTTGGCGGCAGTCGTGTCGGAATAACTCGTCGCAGTCACGCCGCTCTTCAGCAGCGTCTCCGCGCCGCTGGCCGTGCCCCGGTAGACATTGTAGGAAGCCGCACCCGCGCTGCCTGTCCAAGACAGCGCAACCGTGGCGCTGCCTGCCACAGCCTTCAAGCCCGTGGGGGCGGCAGGAACTGTCGGCGTTGCGGCGGCGGGGCTGAGGGCTGCGAGCAGGCTCGCGCCATTAAATGTCCCCCACCCGGTCGCATCATCGTAGCCTATGACGGCAGGATAATACAGGTTCGTGCTGCCATCTGCGATGTCATGGAACGAGGCCGCGTAGCCGCTGCCTTTAGCCACCGTGTAGATAGGCGGGTTGGCAAAGCCCAAAGGAGCCGCGCCCGAAGCGGCGCGGTTCTGGTTCACCAGGGCCGTAAAGGCAGCCCACAGCGGGGCCGCGCAGGAGGTGCCGCCGTAGACATTCCAGGCCCCGCCCACATAAATGGCGTAGCCCGTGTTAGGATTGGCATCCAGCGAAACGTCGGGAACGTTGCGCATGGTCGCCGAGCCTTTGGAAGCCGCCGAAACAACGCCGCTTTGGTAGGAAGGAATAGTCCAGACCGTGCTGATGCCGCCGCCGCCTGCGCCGTTCGCAGTGGAGCCATTGTTCCAGGTGGTCTCGGAGGAGTAAGGGCCGCCTGCGCTTGCCGTCGTGAGGGATGTGCCTCCCACGCCGACCATGTAAGGCTGGGAGGCCGGGTCGTCCACGCTCAGACTGGTGCCGTTATCATTGGCCCCGCTGTCTCCAGCGGCGGCGTAGATGGACTGCCCCTGCGCCGACATCTGCTGGAAGGCGGTGTTCTCACTGCTGCGCACACTGGCCGTGGCCGAGTTCTCTGCCTCGCCCCAAGATGTGCTAATCTCTTTGGCTAAGTTATCGGTGGCGATCTTATTGTACGTGTCCACGACACCGGCGCTGGAGTTTGGCGCTTCATACACAATGACTTTGGTGGCGGACGGGGCAAGCGCGATCTGCAATTCAATATCAAGCGTCACTTCGCCCGCGCCGGTGCCTGCCGCGCCGCTGTAGCCGTCTACCAGCACGTTCTGCAGGGGAACGTTGGGCAGGCCGAAGGTGCTTTCGTAGAATGTCACGTCGCTGGCTTTGTAGCCGTCCAGTTCAAACAAGCCCAGCGTCTGGCCTGCGCCAGTTTGGGTCACGCTGGACAGGTTATAGGCGGCTTTGATATTGGCAGGCGTCAGGCCCCCATTTGGCCCAGTGCCTGCGAGTGGCAGTTGGTACGATTGCAGCCATGCCTGCGGGTTCTGCACATCAGGGCGGGGCGGGGCAAGGACGCGGTTGTGGGCGTGCCATTGGGCCGCGCTGTCCAGGCCAACGACGCCCGAGATGACGGATGCCAGCGCGGACGGCACGACCGGTTCGGTGCGGGGCGCGTAAAACAAGCGCCCGTCGCTCTGCGCCTGGTACACGAGCAGGCTAGTCTGGAAGGCGCGCTCCACGACTGCGGCGGGCGCGGAGACATCCAGCACGGTGCGGTTGGTATGCGTGCCGGTGACAGTCATGCCGGAAGCCTGAGCATAAGCGGCCACGTGGGCATAATCCGCCTCGGTAGGGCTGAACCGCTCGGCAAACTCGGCAGGCGTGAGATACTTTCCATACAGCGAATCATGTGGATCGGCGACGCGGGCTAGGAAGTCGTCTAGTTCGGCCTGGTTGCGCAGAGGCAGTGTCAGCGCGAGGGCAATGGGACGCTGGGCGCTGAGATGGTCTACAGCAACGGCGTGGCTGACAGCGGCAGGGATATGGCCGGGCAGCGCAACAACCCCGGACGCGGACACGGCGAGAGCAGGCCCAGCCAGCAGGGACATCAGCACAGACACAGTTGCCAGGCGGGCAGACTTAGGAGTGCGAGAGGGGCGCAGGGTAAGCGGGAGGGGGGAAGGCATCAGCAGACACGTCCTTTCAACATATCTATGCAGCATATCTATGCAGGACGCAGAGCGTCGGCACAGCGAAGCGGGCATGGGCCGCGGCGTAATCTTTTGCCTATTATTCCACACTTCTTGGTTTCTGTCCAGCAATAAAAAAGCCGCCTGCGCAGTGCGCAGGCGGCTTTGGTCTTTTGCCGATACAGAAGATTAGTACGGGGCGACTATCTCCGTGCGCAGCACCAGGGGCGAGTTCAAATGCACGGTCATTTCCGCGCCTTTGGGCAGGTCCACGTCGCCGCCCGCGCGCTTTTGCACCGCGTTTGCCGCCGCCCCACCCGCGCCGCCTAGCACAGCCCCGCCAATGGCGTCGCCCAGCTTGCGCTTGCGGACAAAGCCGAGCAACGCGCCCGCCCCCGCTCCGATGGTGGCATAGTTGGACTTGTCCGCACGCGCGGCCTGCCCGGTCAAATGGGCCGAAGCGGCATCCGTGAACGCCATAATCGGCCCGCCATCGTTGTTATCACGGTAGGGCTGCGTGTCGCCGTTCAGCGTGCTGTTCGGGGTGGCATAGGTGCCGTTGCCGTTGTCATAATTGCTTGGCGCATTGTACGCGTGTTCGCGGGGAATGCCAAAGCTGACTGTCAATGCGCCGGGATACTTAGCGGTGGCGGGTTTCACTTCGGTCACGCGCCCGTAGAACGCGGTGCCGATTGGCAGGCCGCTGCGGTCGTCCGTGGCGGTCACGGCGCGCACGCGGTCGCCAATCTGAGCGCTCCCTGAATTGACCCCCTGCTGAAGCGTCAGCTTGACTTCCGTGCCTGCCGAAATCTGCTGGGTGTGCAGAATGGCCGCCCCCGAGCTAGACTGCGCCCATGCGCCGCCGCCGCTGAGAGCGAGCAGGGCGGCGGCGGTCAGAACCAGGCTGTTCTGGGCGAGTACCGCCGAACGAGTTTGCGTTTTTTGTGTCGTGTTCATAGATGTTGTCTCCTTGTGTAGCGCTGCTTTCTTCTCAGACGCTGCAAACTTGTATTTTGTTTCTTCCCACATGGGACTTTGTTTATACGCTATATGGGTATGTTGTGAAGGAAACACTCTTTTCCACGAAAGATTATGTTGACAGAAGACTATGTGATGATAAGGACTATGTTATGAGCAACCCTGAGCAGAACGAGCATGTGCAGAAGATCGCGCACATGATCAAAAACATGGATTTCGGCATGCTGACCACGCAGGACGATGACGGAACGCTGCGCTCCCGCCCTATGTCCACCAACGGCAATGTGGAGTTTGATGGCGATGTGTACTTTTTCACCTACGCCAGCACGCACAAAGTGCTGGAAGCGCAGCACAACCCGCAGGTGAATGTTGCCTTCAGCGACCCCAAAAACCAAAATTACGTTTCGCTCTCGGGCACGGCCTCGCTCCTGCGCGACAAGGCCAAGATGACCGAGCTGTGGCAGCCTCAGCTTAAGGCCTGGTTCCCCAAGGGCCTGGATGAACCCGATATTGCTCTGCTGAAAGTCACCGGACACAAAGCCGAGTATTGGGACTCGCCGTCCAGCGCGATTGCCCATGCCATCGGCCTGGTGCAGACATTAGCAACCGGCAAGCCCGCCAATGTCGGCGAAAACGAGAAGGTCAGTTTGGATTAGTTTCGGCTATGCAGACCATAAGCAGACAAAAGGCCCGCCCACGCTTCTCTCCCAATAATAGGAGAAAATCGTGGGCGGGCTTTGGTTTGTTTTCTCAGCGGCGCACATTCACGGGCAACTGGGTGGGCTGCTCTGAAATCGGCTGGGTGACGCCGTCGCTGTTGGCCGGAACAATTGGCTGCGTGGGCGGAATGGGATGCCCCGAGTCGCCCAGCCCGCTCCCGCTTGTTCCGACCGGGGCCATAAAGCCGGGCGGCTTGACATCAGTCACCGGGGCGGCATTCTGCCCCGCGACGCGCCCCGCCTCGTAGCCCGCCGCCCCTGACCCGCCTGCGCCCGCCCCGGTCGGCGACTCGCTTGGCCCGCCCGGCGGCGTCCGCCCGACATGCAGGTCCAGCGGGGCCAGCGGCCCGGCCACCTGGTCTACGGTGCGCGGCTGCCGGGCACAGCCGGGCGCGGCCAGCAGGGCCGCCAGCGCCACGGCAACGTACACTTTCTTCTGAATCATTGTCTTGCTCCCCGGCTATCATACCCTAACTTGGGTAATAATATACTTGGCGCACAAAGCACCCAGAGTCAAAAAAAGGCCGTTCGCTAGACGGCTTCTTTGTGTTCTCTCGGTTTTGATTTTCTTGCTGGCTTCTCAGCGTCGCGTTCGGCTTTTTCTTTGGTGATTTCTTCGTCAAGTTCGTGCTTAGGCACGGCGAAAAGGCGGCGGGCCAGGTCGGTGAAGTTGTCGTATGGCGTTTTTTCGTCAGGTTTGGGATTAGCCTGTGCCAAGTAAATTGCCTTCCTGAATTTGATGCCTTATCTCAATGGGGTAGTCAGCGATAGTTTCCCACTGCTCGTTTCCCTCTTCCCGTAATTCAACCCTCAATGTCACTATTCCAGTTTGCCCTACAGGAAAGCCATTAGCCTTTATTACGGTAGTCATAATCCGCGAGTCGATGTTGGGGTCAAAGCTGAAATTGGTTTCGCCGCCTTCTGCGGTCCTTCCGTCTGGGCTGATCAGCAGATGGTGCTGGAGAAAGGTTTTTCCTTCCTCCCCGTTAAGACGCAACCATGCTGTGACCACACCCCACTCAATAGGCGAATTCGCATCAGGAGGGATGTTCTGATCAGGTTGCTTTAGTATGGTCAGAGTGTTGATGAGGTTAATCAGCGACACCGAACCACCATCACGATCAACTATTGCTTGGCGGCAGGCACCAAAGGTTAAGAGGTTTGGCATACTAGCAGTCCGTTAGGTAAGCCCCGACTATTCACAGAATGACGCCCGCTGTCCGTCCGTATAGCCGGAGCAAATAGCGCAACAACTTGGCTGTGCGTGTGCATGACTGTGGGGCTATACACACGGGTTATACTTATACCGTATTCTCCTGATGCGGCGACAACCATGCCAGAAACCCATGCTATCTCAGGCAAACGGACAAACGGATTTCTTGTAAATCAGCCCATGTGCATTCATAGCCTATGTTGCGAAGCTGGCTTACAGGCGACCAACCATTAGGCATGGATGTGTAGCGGCTCCACCATTGGGCGTGTTCTTTACTGATCCACCGGCGGCGTAGTTCTTCATGGCTGCGCTGGAAATCGCTGTAGCCGAACTCCGTGCCGCAAGAAGAGCATATCTCACCGGAGGCAGTTCCGTCTTCTAGCCCATCATATCCACAGACGGGGCAAAAGATGTTGTTATCTACATGGTTCATGGTTTGTTACACACTGCCTCTCAAAATACCGGCGATTGGTTGGGGCCATGTGCTCGTAAGGATCAGGAATGTAATACGTCTTGATGCAATCATCTGGGGCTAGTGAGCCGAACTCATTCGTCCTACCGTCAAACTTTATGGTGTCACCATTCCTATTCTTGCACTGTCTGCAAGTAACGCTTGCGCTTGAACCTAAGAAGTGAGCTGCCTTTGACTCATATTCCTCAGGAGAGTTTACAACAATCCCGTGAAGTGCTAGCCGGGGGCTGTGCATCTGAAAGTGCTCATTCCTTTTGCGAGTTGTCCTAAAACCCAACACACAAGGCACGGCGGCAGCCTCTCTCGTCGCGCTAGTATCGTTATCGGGCCGTTCGTTGTTAGGCATTTCCGGCAAGTTCTCGGTAAGCGGGCGCTTTTCCTGCTCGTAACTTGTCTATTCGATATAATGGCACATATAGAACGTTTCTGGAATCGGCAATGTTCCCAGGCTATGCCTTGCCGTACAGCGTCAGGTGCCCGTGCGTCAACTCTTCGTACGTCAGGCTATGCCCCGCTATTCGACCAAGAGCCGCCGTGAACCGCTGAAAGTCATTCCCTTTGCACTCGTTGAAACGGTATACCTGATCATCAAGATACCGCTCTAAATGCTGAGAGGGGCAATAGGTATACGTCCCTTTTATGGTACGTTTAAGCAAGGACCAAAAGTTCTCTAGCCCGTTTGTGTGAACACCGCCTTCCACATACTTGACGGCGTGATCTACAAACAAGTGATAGCATTCCGGTGTCAGCCCACGATAAGCAGGAAAAGCGTCCGTCACAAGCAAAGTCCCCGGATTGACCTGCTTCTTAATTTCGCCGTGCAGGGTCTCACGTTTGGTGTTATCTATCACAAAGGCCCGAAGCTCACCGCCGCGCTCTTTAAGGCCTATGACGGTTGTTTTGCCGACTGCCCCACGCCCGGCGTGGAGTTTTTTGCTTTTGTGCTTGTTCTTTTCCAAGTCGCCGATGAACGTCTCATCGGCTTCAACAGCACCTGGAAGTTTGCGGAATGTGCCGGTTTTCATGGCAAGCCGGATACGGTGAAGCATAAACCACGCGGTTTTCTGCGTGACGCCTAAAGAACGATGAAGTTCATAGGAAGAAACGCCGTCCTTAGCATTAGCGATAAGCCAGATAGCGGTGAGCCACTTATCTAGTCCCAATGGAGAGTCTGCGAAAATCGTGCCAACTTTGATGCTGAATTGTTTCTTGCAGCCAACACACCGCCATATACGCCGAGAGGCAATGAAATGAGCGTCTTTTGCCTTGCAATGGGGGCAGGTAAGGCCGTTCGGCCAGACAAACGCCATAGCAGTTTTGAGGCAGTTATCAGGATCGGAAAAGTAGCGGATTGCGTCAATCAGCGTATTCGAGAGTATGTGTTCAGCTATCATATCCTATTATAGCACATTTCCCCGAGTGTGTCAAGTATATTAGTGCCCTAATTCGGGCCGTGGCCTTGGAGCGGCGTTATGCTCACAAAATGCGCGTGCGCTTTGCCAGCGCCTTGCGCGTTTGCAGCAGGGGCAGGCGCTCGCGCACGAAGGCATTCTCCACAAGCCGCCCGAAGGCCTCGCGCTCCGGCCCGCGCACCACCGCCCGCTCGTGCGCTTCCGCGAGGCAGATCGGGTATCCCTGCCCCTTGCGCGCCTGGTCAAAGCAGAGGACATGTGCCTGGTCGCGCAGGTCAGGCGCTTCGGCCACCCACTGCGGGACTTCCACGCGGGCGATTTCGTGCCCGGTATGGAGATAGAAAAAGCTGATCTTTTGCCGCTCCGGGTACCAGTCCAGGCTGCGGGCCGCGCTGCCGAACAGGGGCGAGCGGTCGCCGGGCTTGGTTAATAATGCTGCAAACATCTGCGCATCGGTGAGATGGGCCAGGGCATGGCAGGCATCGCGCGGCGCGTGGCCGCAGTTGTCGGCGCACAATGTCAGGCGCAAAGCCCCCACCACATCCCGGTGCGCGGGGCGGCTGACATAGCCTGCAATGGGAACATTGTTGTTTTCCGCCGTTGTGAGCATGACGCAAAACGCCTCAATTACGGCCTTTTGCTCGCGCTCGCTTTCCCGCTGATCGGCAAAGACCAAGATGAGCGGGTCGTCTACCAGCGCAACTGCGTGCCGAGTTCCATGCTCCCCAATCAGCGCGGCCAGGGCATCGCTTTCCGCAAGCATCCGCTTGGTGGCGATTTCCTTTTCCGACACCATTTGCTCTTCGGGCTTGCCGGTATACAGGTCGTCGTCTTTGTAATACAGCTTTGCCGCAGAGGCGAGGTGGGGACGCTCTCCTGTGCCGTAGTGCAGCGCAATCTCCCCGACATTCAGCAGAAAACAAGGCACGGGGGCATGCCGGTCTAAGGGAATCTGCGAGCCATCGGTCGCCAGGGCCGTATACATTTCGGGCGCAGGGCCGGGCAGGTGGCAGACTGCCGAGGGCGTACCCTGCTTGCACGCCGCCACCAGCCACGGCGGCTTGACCCCCTGCGCTTTCTCCATCGCGTCGGCCCAGGCTTCGTCGCCCATGCGCGCCTGCTTCAAGGCCAAAGCAAGCGCCTCGGCAGCCTGGTTTCCGCGCCGCCGCGCTTCGGTTCCCATGGCCTGAATATCGGGCACGATTTGCGAAAGGTCAAGCATTGGTTTTTGTTTGCGTTGAAAAGGGCGGCAGGCGGCGTTGTTTGCGCGTTTCTCGCGCGTTCCAACGACGGAAGGATTTGTTCCGTCGTTGGTACAGGCTTGCGAAGCCGCCAAAACGAAAGAGCAGCGCCCCAACGACACGGGGGGCGCGAGGTCGAAAACGGCCCTTGTCAGCCGCGCCCATTCGCCGCGCGGTCAATGGCAAGCGCTGTTTGCAGCAACGGCTCCAAGTCGCTGAGGGGCAGCATGGTGGCGGCATCGGACAGGGCATGGGCGGGGTCGGGGTGAACTTCTAGAAACAGCGCATCTATGCCCACTGCCACAGCGGCGCGGACAAGAGGCGGGATAAACTCGCGCTGTCCGCCGCTCGTGGTTCCCTGCCCGCCCGGCTGCTGCACGGAATGAGTGCCGTCAAACACTACGGGGCAGCCCAAAGCGCGCATAATCGGCAGCGACCGCATGTCTACGACCAGGGTGTTGTAGCCAAAGGAGGCCCCGCGCTCGCACAGCAAAATGTTGTCGTTGCCCGTGTCACGGACTTTGCGCACGACATTTTCCATGTCCCAGGGCGCAAGAAACTGGCCCTTTTTGATGTTGAGAACGCGGCCTGTCTCGCCCGCCGCCACCAGCAAGTCGGTTTGGCGGGAGAGAAACGCGGGGATTTGCAGCACGTCCGCCACTTCGGCCACAGGCTTGGCCTGCCACGCTTCGTGGATGTCGGTGAGAACAGGAACCCCAAACTCGCGCTTGATGGCGCTCAGCACTTCCAAGCCCTCGTCCATGCCGTGCCCTCGGTAGGACGCATTGGACGTGCGGTTGGCCTTGTCGAATGACGCTTTGAATATATACGGCAAGCCTAGCTTGCGGCATACTGCCTGCGCGTCAGAGGCCACCGCGCGGCACA
>JAABUU010003350.1_pt1 | contig 20570 bp, 24 predicted proteins | sample 5559301 | NCBI WGS metagenome assembly JAABUU01 (sample SAMN10711884, study PRJNA513360) | rock metagenome | isolation source: Antarctica rocks | place: Antarctica: Victoria Land, Richard Nunatak white | reverse complement strand
CAAGGAAAAGACGTTTCAGTAAGGGCTTTTTGTGGGACATGGACGTAGCAATAGTTTTGACAGGATGATAGCGCTAGAGCCCTTTAGGCGTAGTGCCTCCGGGCGGAATAAATTACCTACCTACCTAAACTTCGGTCGAAACGTTTCAGGTGTTTCGAAGAATATTAAGAAGGACAACGGGCCATTGATGCCTTACCTCACACGCAGGCCAGGTTAGTTCCCATCACCTTCTCTCGCACGGTACGGTAGGACAGTAGGAGTACGAGGAGTAAGTTGAGTAAGGTAGGTACGGGGTCAACCTCAAGTTCATGATCTGCCGATGTGTTGCAGTAGGTAGTACTGAGTGTCTCGGCCGTTACAGCACATGATGATTGAAAGCACCAAAGTACGACCATGGAAAACCAAAGATCTTCCCCGACTGACGCCCTTAAAAGCTGGGTGCGGACCCATAAGCCGACCCGGCGGGCTGATTTTGAATCAGACGCCAAGTGAGATGGGTGCCTGGTAGGGCAGGTAAGGTAGAGCTTGCTTTGCGCATATAGGGTTGAAAGGGAAAACCCCTGCAGTATATGGGTGATCAACAGACGTTGACATTGAGGTGGTGTGAGACATTTTTAACTGATCAAAGGACCACGAGGTTATTCTGTTCGAGATCTACTACAAAAGATTGCCATGACTCGAAGCTCCTTCGTCCTTGGCCTTGCAGGTAGCAGTCTTCAGTTTGCTTGTGGAAAGTCCAAGGCCAATTGTCAGGTCGAGCCATGTTGAAAGCATTGTTGTTCCCTTTGACGATATCTCTCCTTGTCAGACTCGGCACTGCAGCACCGGTCTTTCATAGTCCGAGCCTTATCCCTGGACTGGATTGCCATCCATTTTTCGGCCAGGGCATTCAAGCAAGCGACTGTGCATGGGCACTCGAAAAGTTGGGACGAATGCCCACTACCTCCATTGATCCAGCCACGGGCCGTACAGTCACTTTCAGCGGTGTCTTCAGCCGTGGGATGTCCAATCCCGTATTTCGGATGCCCCAACGCTTCGTGGTCGGGACCTGCGCGATCATCGTGGACATGTCCAACTCCTACGCTAGCGTGACCTCAACCTGGACTTTTGCTGGATTGGGGGGCCACGAGCTGGTCACGAGTTGCGCTCTCGCATCTGGTCTGGGTGGTATCACCAATCGGCTCGGCTTTGACACAGTCCTTGTCAACCCATTCAATATGAACGAGCAAACACTCGGCTTGTGGGACAGATGTTCCGGCCTCATCGACGGCTTCGGTCAGACGACGAAGCCGACTGAAGCTATACAGTGTGTTCCTCCTGATGCGGCCGCGGCAATGAGAGCTGGTTTGGTTCGGTCGGAGAGCACAGGAAGTTTTGATGTTAAGGATCGCACAGAAACAGCATAATAACGAGATGGGTGGTGGATCGAACTGGCTGGGCGTTTCATCTTAGAAGCACAACTCTGTCCTAGACCGTCCTGTTATCCTTTTCAGCTTATATATACGAAGTGCAGAGTACATGGCGGATATATCTGAGTAATGAGCATCACTGCAAACCTGCAAACACCAACCTGCTGCAACCCTATTGAATTGTTGAATGCTGGCTGTTTGCATGTCAGTAAAGTAAGGTATTCCCAATGTACTTACTCCATATGGTTCTGGTTTGTTGGATTCCACGGCCAACAATACTAATAATATTATATTCGACTGGTGGTTAGACCGGGCCACGGTTCAACTCTCACGGTTCAACTCTCACGGTTCAACACTCGGCAGAAAAGGAAACTCAATCAGTGAGGTGGGGCTAGGGTAGTAAAAGGTATTTGTACCTTAGTATTACCTTAGGTATACCTTATGAGTTACTCTAAATTACAGGTACTGTACTGTACTGTAACTTACCCCGCCATTTGGTGGGGAGAAAAAGAATACCTGGTAAGTCAAAACACTCAACTACCAAGGGTAGCTTTACTACGAGGGGCAGCACTGTGAATGTTACATGATTATTGACTGGACTCTCCTCAACGACTTGGATATGCCCTAACCGGACACTCATTATCTTCCATTGTTCATGGAAACTATCTGCCTGCTGATTGTATCACCAGAAGGCCTTGCTATCTCATTGGTAGCAGCTAGAGGCGGTACAGTACACAATGGCTTTGAACCAGACTTCAGATAATTCGGTCATGGGAGATACAGGCAGTGATGCTGTCCCCGCCGACGGCACTGGTACGGCATCTTCTACCTGCAAATTCCCGTAAGCTAATCTGTTCAGGGGTTGTGCAGTTGGATCCTTGGCTTTCGCCCTTCAAGGACGCCTTACGAAGCAGATACAGTCATGCACAAAAGTGGATTAAGACCATCAATGATACTGAAGGTGGCCTAGAAAAGTTCAGCAGGGTCAGTCTGTTCCTTCGATGTGTATGGCCAATCTTGATTGTCCTTTAGGGCTATGAGAAATTCGGTTTCAATGTCCACAAGAACGGAGACATTACATACCGGGAATGGGCTCCTAATGCCACACAAGCCTACCTCATTGGTGATTTCAGTAAGAGCAACGCATGCAACATTTTGAGGAAGTGACAATCTGCTAATCAACATTACATATAGATGAGTGGAACCGTGAAGCAACGTCAATGAACAGGGATGACTTCGGCGTTTGGGAGGTAACGCTGCCAGCAAAGGACGGCCACCCAGCCATACCTCACAATACGAAAGTCAAGGTCAATGAGCCCAGCAAATTCATCGAAGTTATGGACTTACTGACGCGGATAGATATCCATGGTCACACCCTCTGGCGAACGCATCGAACGAATTCCCGCGTGGATCACTCGAGTCACTCAAGACATATCTGTCTCTCCAGTGTACGACGCTGTGTTCTGGAACCCTCCGGAGAGCGAACGCTATGTCTTCAAACATCCGCGTCCACCGAAACCCGCCAGTGTCCGGATTTACGAAGCGCATGTTGGTATCTCTTCACCCGAGTTGAAGGTAACTACATATAAGGAGTTCACGAAGAACGTTCTACCACGCATACATCATCTAGGCTATAACGTCATTCAGTTGATGGCAATCATGGAACATGCTTACTATGCCAGCTTCGGATATCAGGTCAACAGCTTGTTCGCCGCGAGTAGCCGATTCGGTACCCCTGAGGACCTGAAAGAGCTGATTGATACGGCACATGGTTTGGGCATTACGGTACTGCTCGATATTGTCCACAGCCACGCTTCGAAGAATGTGCTAGACGGCTTGAACATGTTCGATGGTTCGGATCATCAATACTTCCATGGTGGCGCCAAGGGAAAGCATGAATTATGGGACAGTCGGCTTTTCAATTACAGCAGTCATGAGGTCCTGAGGTTCCTACTAAGCAATGCACGATTTTGGATGGAGGAGTATCAATTCGACGGATTTCGGTTTGACGGCGTTACCAGTATGCTTTATACCCATCACGGCATCGGAACGTGAGCTGCTGTTGCCCTAAGTGGTCAGACAGATTGCTGACACGAACACAGTGGCTTTTCTGGCGGTTATCACGAGTACTTTGGGCCCGGTGTTGATGAAGATGGTGTGGTCTATCTAATGCTTGCAAACGAGATGCTGCATCAGCTCTACCCGAATTGCATCACCATCGCGGAAGATGTGTCTGGCATGCCAGCTTTGTGTCTAGCCCTCTCGCTTGGTGGTATCGGCTTCGACTACAGACTCGCCATGGCCATACCTGATATGTACATCAAGTGGCTGAAGGAAAAGGAAGATTCTGAATGGGATATGGGAGCTCTGGTGTTCACACTCATCAACCGCCGCCACGGTGAAAAGACCATTGCATACGCAGAAAGCCATGACCAAGCGTGAGTGGCACTGTTTGACAGTCTCCACGTCTCCCAAGCCGCTAATATCATCACTACAGACTGGTCGGTGACAAGTCGCTGCTGATGTGGCTTTGCGACAAGGAGCTTTATACCCATATGTCCATCCTGACAGAATACACCCCCGTTATCGAGCGAGGGTTGAGTCTGCACAAAATGATTCGCCTCATCACACACGGCCTTGGTGGCGAAGGCTATCTTAACTTTGAGGGTAACGAATTCGGCCATCCAGAATGGCTGGACTTCCCACGGGAGGGGAACAACAATAGCTTCTTGTATGCTCGGCGCCAGTTCAATCTACCAGACCACAGCCTCCTGCGTTATAAGTTCTTGAACGAATTTGATAGCAAGATGCAGTGGACGGAGGAGAAATATGGATGGCTTCACTCCCCACAGGCCTATATCAGTCTCAAGAATGAACAGGACAAAGTCGTCGTTTTCGAACGCGCAGGCCTGCTATGGATATTCAATTTCCACCCGACACAAAGCTTTGCAGACTATCGGGTCGGAATCGAGCAAAGCGGCACCTATCGAATCGTGCTTGATACCGATGACAAAGAGTTTGGTGGTTTTGGGAGGAACGAGAAGAGTACGAGATTTTTTACAACTCCTTTCGCCTGGAACGGGAGGAAGAATTTTGTTCAAGTCTACATCCCGACGAGAACAGCCATTGTGAGTACACTATTTCTAACATGTTACCATCGCACTCTCGTATACTGACTGACTCTTGTCTAGGTGCTTGCGTTGGAATCGACGTTGTAAATCAGTGCCCTACGTGGAGTCCATCTGAGAGTCGTGGTTCTATGTTGGTCGGAAAGATCGCTCATGTCATGTAAATACAGAGGAAAGTCGCGCAGAGTTGAGGCATCCCTAATCTCAGAGTAGTCCAGTGCACACGGCAAACACGAGACTGCCTGAATCATATAATCCCTCATCAACGATGATAACTTCACGGTATGTTGATGACGAAGCGAGCCCATTTTCTCACTAGCGTGCCAAGACATGAGCACAACCAACCACAGGCTGGAACCGTTCCTTTTCGCCTTTGCTCTCCTCTCCCGAACGACTGCTCCTTCGTCCTCCCATTCGAAACCACCATTAATCACATATCGTTCGCTCTTTGACATCAGTCACAATGTTCAAGAGGTGCTGTCCCTCTCTCCCTCCACTGTTTGTGGGCTCAATGGCCTTCGACCTTTAGCTGACATTTTCTTCCTCGGCAACAGCGGCCTTGCTCGAACACTCCGGAGCTCAGCGTTCGCACGACCGACTGTCGCTCGATGCGCCTTCCAACCCATTAAGACAAACTTCGCTCCCGCCCTTGCTTCGAGGTTCGCAAGCACAGACGCGCGAAATGGCAAGATCTATCAGGTCATTGGAGCTGTAGTTGATGGTAGGTAGAAAAACCTTACTCGTCTCCGAGCTTCAACCCGAAGCTCGAGCGATGGTTGAAATTCTTCACAATGTCGCTGTCAGCTAATCAATACTTTTGCAAGTGAAATTCGATACCGACCAGCTACCGCCCATCCTAAATGCTCTGGAAACTCAAAATCAAGGGAACAAACTTATCCTGGAGGTTGCGGTACGACAGCCAACGTTGATGCCGAGGACTCATCGCAGCTTACTGATTGGATGAAACAGCAACATTTAGGTGAAAATGTCGTACGGACGATTGCCATGGACGGTAAGCCTCTTGACTCTGCATCAATCTCTGGTCGTTGGTTTTCTAAACGCATGCGTACTGTTCCACAGGTACCGAAGGTCTCGTTCGTGGAGCTACTGCTACCGACACTGGTTCACCCATTATGGTTCCCGTCGGACCTGGCACTCTTGGTCGTATCATGAACGTTACTGGCGACCCAATCGATGAGCGAGGTCCTATCAAGCATAGCAAGCGAGCGCCCATCCACGCCGACTCTCCTACGTTTGTCGAACAAGCTACGTCCGCTGAAGTCCTTGTCACTGGTATCAAAGTCGTTGATCTACTAGCTCCATACGCTCGAGGTGGAAAGATTGGTCTTTTCGGAGGCGCTGGTGTGGGCAAGACTGTGTTCATCCAGGAATTGATTGTACGTCGGCTGACAGACAAGTTGGATCACGAGGAGCGATATGCTAAAACCTGTTTAGAACAACATTGCCAAGGCTCACAGTGGTTACTCGGTCTTCACCGGTGTCGGCGAGCGTACTCGAGAAGGGAACGACTTGTACCACGAAATGCAAGAGACGCAGGTCATCCAGCTCGATGGTGAATCCAAGGTCGCATTGGTGTTCGGTCAGATGAACGAACCACCAGGGGCCCGTGCTCGTGTTGCCTTGACCGGTTTGACCGTGGCCGAGTACTTCCGTGACGAGGAAGGCCAAGATGGTATGCTGTGACAAAAGACCTTCTCATGATTTACATACTGACGTGGATCAGTGCTCCTCTTCATCGACAACATCTTCCGTTTCACCCAAGCCGGTTCCGAAGTGTCTGCGCTTCTCGGTCGTATCCCCTCTGCTGTCGGATACCAGCCCACTCTAGCAGTCGACATGGGTCTTATGCAGGAACGTATCACAACCACACATAAGGGTTCCATCACCTCCGTCCAGGCCGTTTACGTGCCCGCCGACGATTTGACTGATCCCGCCCCTGCCACTACCTTCGCCCATTTGGACGCGACAACTGTGTTGTCCCGTGGTATCTCCGAGCTCGGTATCTACCCCGCCGTCGACCCGCTAGACTCCAAGTCCCGCATGTTGGACCCGCGTGTTGTGGGTGACGACCACTACCAGACCGCCACCAAAGTGCAGCAGATGTTGCAGGAGTACAAGTCGCTACAAGACATCATCGCCATCTTGGGCATGGACGAGTTGTCGGAAGCGGATAAGTTGACGGTCGAGCGTGCACGGAAGCTGCAGAGATTCTTGAGCCAGCCTTTCACCGTCGCTCAGGTCTTCACCGGTATCGAGGGTACATTGGTCGATCTCAAGGACACCATTCGATCCTTCAAGGCCGTCATGAGCGGCGAGGGTGATGATCTGCCAGAAGGTATGTAACTCCGAAGAGGTCTAGTACTTCTTTCAGGTTATGCAGGATACTAATCCGAGGGTCAGGTGCCTTCTACATGGTCGGTGACTTCGAATCGGCCCGCGCCAAGGGTGAGAAGATCCTGGCGGATCTGGAGAAATGATGATGGTTCGCTTTTGACCGGGGAGGAGAAGAGCGATATGTACAGGACGTTTTCGGCGGAGAAGTAGGTGAAGTACTAGGTAGTGTGGAAGTGGAAGAATTCCGAAAAGGGGAAGAAGTTGCTTTTTGTGACCGTTACAATAGTCGCTTCTCCTTTCACGTGTATTACAAAATCCAAAGTCAAGTTCAATCTACTGTGATCTCAAGGCACGAAGTTGCTGCTCAGTGTCGGTAGTTAGCCCACTATGTGGGTTTTCGAGAAGGTCGTTGGCTTGATGACGGTCATATTGAGGTCATAGACGAGACTAATGAACATGGTAAATCAGAACAAAATGGTACAGGATCGATGATCTCCCGCTCGCACCAACGAGAACGGACCGTTGCCTGGGCATACTATTCGTTCGCGTCTTCACCAATCTACCTAGGAAGTCCCGCCACTCATCACAATCCTGCAACAGAACACTATAGCCACCATTCACCGGGATCTGTCCGAAAACAGGGGTATCGAGAACAAAGCACTTTCCACGTCTCCCACTCGGCCGCCGGTTAAAGCCTAAGCTCATCAAATGAAGTCAAGCGTCGAGCAACCGAGGCAAACACCTAGCCGTCCGAAAACTCGAATTGCGAGCAATCCCTCAACCACCAACACTCTTCCTCCTCTTCCCCACATCACCGCCACCACTGCCATTGCCACCGCCACTGCCATTAAGCTTGTACATCGCCATGAACTCTTCCGGCGTCAGGAGATCCAACTAGCCACACACACCAGCATCAGCAGCATTCCAAACGCGAGCCCGACACCGATCCTAATCCACCTACCATTCCCCCCCTAAACAAAATAAATAGAGAGAAGGGGACCAACGTACCGTCTTCCACCTCTCCCCCCACCACTCGACAACAACCGGATGCACGACGTGAAAGCGGCGGATGGCGCTGACGTGGCAGTTCGCCCAGCCGGCGAACCACTCGACCAGATACGCGGCTTTGAGCGTGAGCGTCGGGTGCGAATTGTAGGTTTGCAGCAGGGCGGTCGGGGTGATGAGGGTGGTTCCGCTCTCGGAGTCGGTGAAGGCGTATGCGGGGGTGGGTGGGGAAATGGTGATTAGGAGGGAGTAGAGTTCTGCGTAGAGGGCGCTGTGGTTATGCAAGCGGTCAGTCAATCGGCTAGTGGTGGGGAATGGGGCATGAGGAAGTGAGGGTGGCGATTGAGGGTGGGGAGGGGTGTCTGTATTTAGGGAAATGGATGGGGAAGGGGGGGTTTACCTGTCTTCAGGAAACTCATCGACCAGCTCCGCCATCCATTCCTTGATGCCCGGTCTGCAGAGTAGCTTCCACGTCCCGGCGGGTTTCCGGATGAGCGACTCCTGGAACCATTGCAGGATCTGGCGAGCTGCTTTCGGGTCGTCGAGGAAAACTGACTCGGTGAGGAGGACGGCGCCGCCGTGGGGAAAGAGCCGCTCGCATGCGAAGCGCGAGGTGTAGGTGATTTTGTAGGGGGGCGAGGAGGTCGGGTCGATGGTGGGCTCGGTGGAGGTGCCGATTGAAAAGACGTTCATGTTCTTCCTGAGGGTGGCGGGGAGGGAGGGGATGAGGTGGTAGGCGTCGAAGGTGGGGTGGATCTATCGTAGTGAGTTGTCAGCTGGTCGTGCAAGTGGTGACATTGAGAGCGGAACAATGCTTACTAGGATGACGCCAGCGTCGACGTGGCTTGTAAAGTAATCCCAGGACCCTGGGGTGTAACTAGAGTAGATGGTGGCTTTGTTGGCTTCGAGAAACTTGACTACCAACTCATGCTCATCCTTGCTACTCGGCGGAAACATGAGAAAGAATGTATTTGGATCCTTGTTCTTCCTTGCGTTTTGATGGATGAGTGTCTTGTAGTCTATATTGGCCAAGTGCCGGAAAACGGTTGTGATCCTTGGCTCATCTGGTAATGGCGTTGGGTTTACAGGCAATTGATCCTGTAGTGGGCCATCGAGCAAGTCTTCGAACGGCTGGAGAACTGGACCTCGCATGATGACTTTCAACCCTAGCTTGGGTGATGCTTTTACCTCGGGATCAAGAAAGGCCCAGTCAGCCGTACCTGTCGGATAAACAAGTAAGGTAAATTGTTGTTGTAGATATAGTCCGCCAGATGCGTGAGCGTTTAGTGTCGCGGCCATCGCCTGGATTGAAGGCTTGGAGTCCCAAAATGGCTCAACGAAACCCATAGCGAAGGGCTTTGACGCGTCCTATTCCAACCTTAATAAATACTCCGATTTGAATATAATGGCGCAAGCTGTAGATATGACTACACCTTGGCCGAATGCAGATTTACCTACCTTATGGAGATACCTCCTGTAATCCAATGCTGTACAACTGACCTTGCACCAAACCTCTAGATGCCCTTCGACTTTCGTCCGTAACAGCATGCCTTGATAGCGCCGGTCAACACCCTTCAATTTCACATCGCCCACTTTAAGACCTCCATAGCCGATCCGGATGATGGCCACCAGGGGCCTGGCATCTGGATCTGAACTGGGCTCCTGTGTGAATTTAGGACGAGAAGGGACTGAAAGGTCCGGTTTAAAGCCTGGTCCGGAAAGGCTCCCATCACTATCGTGCCGGCTTCGATGGCGATTATGCACAGAAAGGTCACCTAGATTTACACGATGGGCAGAAGAAACCGAAGACTTGCGAGAGATTTCAGGAACCGATTTGGGTGTCTGTCCTGAGAGCACATCTGGCCGACTTTCCGATCTGTCTTTTTCAAGTGGCACATCTTGCAGCTGATGCTCGGTTGTCTGTGTCGGTCGCACCGACTGCCTTGTCTCTACTTGTTCCTTCGAGCCTGTATTGCCCACTGTCTGTAGAGCTGCATGCGTCACGTCGAGGGCCCCACTTGAGACGATATCCATTGGAACATCTTCATCAACTTGAAGTGCCGCGGTACTTGAATCTTCCAGGTTGCCAAGATCGGATTTCTCATTCTTCAGACGTTCCTGATAAATTTCCCAGGCTAACTTAACAGGTGACGTGTTACGCCTTGGAATAGTAATCGGTTGTGGCACGGCTTTGTCTTTCTTAGGGTTGAAAAAGACTAGATTCTCCGGATTGGGAGCTGGTTCGTTTCTGCCAGCTTTCTCGTATTTCCTCTGTATCGACAATTTGCCGAAGGTCTTTACGTTAGAGCTTGATACAAGCCCAGGAACCACCGTTGTACGTTTCCGAGGCTTCACGGAGGCATCCCATCTACCCATGATAGCAGCACCTTGGACTTTTGGCTTGCCTTGGTATTTCGATTGCTTCGCAGCATAACGCTTTGGACCTGTCCCCACGGCACCTTTGGGTTGGCCTGTCGCTCGGTTCATGGTCCCCGAGTACCTTGACGATGACCCTGTTGGCATTGACTGTCTTCGATCTAATCCAGCAGGCGGTAGCTTTTTGAGTGGCTGCAACTGTTTGAGATCCGTCCCCGCAGGCGCTACCTGTTTTGATGGTTGTGACTGTCTCCGATGTGCCGCAACAGACGGCACCTGCCGCGATGGTGGGTCTGGACTCTTTCCTGTGATGGGTTCTCCACGAGGCTTATATTTCTTCTTCAGTCTCTTGTGAGTCTTGTTGGATTCTTTAGCCCTAAGATCCTCAACCAGTGAATCATCCGACAGGTTATCTCCGCCCTCTGAATCAGACGTCGGGCTTTTGGGAGTCCTGCTGGTCTTTGCTTTCTTTGGGCTCTCACTCTGGACATTGTAATCATCTTCTTTGACGGATTTGTCTCGCGATCTGCTAATCTTATGTGGCGAGTCCCGCCGTGAGTGTGAGGGCCAATCCAGCAGCATCTCACCGTCAGATTCCTGTGCTTCGTCCGAAGAGTCTAGCTCATCTGAGTCTGGAGATACTGGCAGCCCCAGGCGAATCCGTTTCGCTCTGCGCTTTGCTTTCCGCATAGCTCGTGCATGCTCAATAGCACTTACTCTTTCCTCAAAAGCAGCGACATCATATGGCTTGTCATAACCTCGCGCGATCCGCATCTTCTGGGCTTGCCAATCGTCGAGTGTCTCCTCACAAGGGAAAGATTCTCTCGGTTCCCAGGTTGATCTCTCCTCAGGGTAACCCTTCCATTGTACTAGCCATTGCCGGCCATCGGAGGTCCTTCGCTCTGCTAAGATTCTTTCTAGATCATACTGATCTTTCATCTCACTCACGGCACTCGAGGTGACGGAGACGTCGTCATCGTCACTCTTGGCGCTTTGAGGCGACCTATGGCCCTTGGGTGGCATCATGCTTATAGATTTACTCTGTTGTTAAGTCTCAGGAACCGCAAGTACTTCTGTAAGGAAATAGGAAGCTTGCCAGACCGGAGTTCTGTGACGTAGATGGGAATTATTAGAGAAGGCGGAATGCAGGAACAAACCTCAAGAAGGAGCTGTAAAGTACAGAAGACATGTAGACATGGACCGCCCTCACTATGAGTCGCGTATTGAAGACGTTTAGTCGTGAGTAACACGTTCATGGGCTGTTCTAAGTTTCTCCTGCAGTACATGGAAACTAACGGACACAATCTAAGATTGGCAGCGCGCATGAAAACATGTACAATCGTGGTAATTCGTAGTCACGACGTTTCAGGGCAATATCAAGATACCCAGCTGAGATAGTGTGATATCATTGCTTACTCATCTCTTACTAAGCACCCCTATTTATGTCTTAGTCATCATTTTCTATATATACTCTACATAGTGTAAATGAAAAGAGACAACTTTCTACAGATCAATTCACATCTAATAGCATCAAAGATTTAAAACATACTTTTAAGCAGCTCTGAGACTCAGACTTTGATCTGAGCTAATTTAATTTGTATTTTAATTATAAAAGTTTTAATGCAGTAATACATAAACTATATGTTCACTCTTTCTTCAATGCTCATCACTACTTCAGTGTTAAGACTACAGAATAAAGAAATGAATTCTTATACTGTATTGTATAAAGAAAAGTTCTATCTTTCTTATATCATGATATGTTCAACAGCAAGTCAAACTAAATCAGAATTGATTTATTAATTAATGTCTTTAATCATTTATAATCTCTCAGTATAAAGCTCAACTCTATTTCTATAATGATGAACAAATTCATTATCATTAATTAGTCATCAATGTCAGAAATGACTTCTTAAGTTAATTATAAGACAATAATAAATTAAATTGCATTTCTTCAGACTTAATTAAAAAATATTTATGCTAATTAACTGACTCTTATGTCTAAGATTACATCTCTATTTAGTGCAGCTTCAGAAACTTAAAAAATATTTAATGTAATAATGTCTCTCTCTGCAGCAGTATTCAAGAATTCTCTGAAGATGAAGACATCATCTATTTATAAGAATAGTCAAAAAGTGAACACTGTAAAGATATAAATTCTCAAAATAAAAGCTTACTTTCAATTTTACAAAATGTTGATGAACTAACTTCTGAACAATGAAGCAAAGATTACTGTTACAGTTAATTATTTAAAAGATATTATTAAAATATGATGATTTTAAAAAGAAGAATGACTTCAAGCTGAAGAAAATCTGTTAAACATTAAATCTTAAAATATGAACAACTTCTTTCTAGCATTTCTACTGATCTTTAAAAACATTAATGAAATAAAACATTGATGTCATTGTTATGAGACATTGAAATAAATAAAATCAGTTTAATAATATGAAGCAGAGTTTACAAAGATTGTATAACTTTTTCAGTCTATATCAGTTAAATATGAACAGAAATGACAGTTTATTCAGAATTTAAAGTAGAAGATTTGATCTAAACTTTGAAAGTATTCAGAAATTGAAGTAACTACTTTTAATGAGCTAGTTTAACAAGTTAATTGAATTGAACAAAGTCTTTAAGAAATACATAATAAGAATCATCTTAATGTCTTCAGCAGCTTAAATTTAAATTATAATAACTCATTAAATAATTCTTGAGATCAGTCTCAAAGTCATGAAAGATCAATTATATTTAAATTAAATAAGTCAGATACAGAAGCTTATTAAATCTGATGTAAAAAGAATAAAGTGTACTTTCATTATAAAAAGTTCTTACATATAGCTAAAGACTGCTGAGACAACAAGGACAATGATAAGAATAAAGATAAGAATAAAGATAAGAACAAAAATAAGAATAAGAGAAAGAGTAAAGACAAGAAGAAGCTGAAGATTATTAAAGTTGATTTAAACAATTTGAAAAACTAAAGTTGTTCACAAATATAAAAGTGTTCATGAACAAGTTAATAGAAGCTTTTATTCAACTCAATAATAATCTGAGTGAAGCATCTGCACTGAATAGCCTGAAATTCTTATTATTAAGTATAACTTTCAATTAAATCAATGTTCTCAATTTAAATACATATATTCTTGCAGACTGCATTTGAGGCAGACTGAACAAGATAAATATGAAAGTATTAATTGATTTAGATGTAAATTAAATATATATCTTCTCAATAGTTGTCAATTAAATGTCAATTAATAATCAATATAAAATTAAATTACTTAAGATATCTTTATTAAATGAGCAGATCATTTAATCAACTGCAAAGCTGATCTTTTATCTTAAGATAAATAGCTTTCAGCAATGATTAAAAGCATAAATTGTAAATCTTTAAGAACATAATCTCATTCTGAGATTAATCTGACTGAAAGTCACTAATCTTCAGATTGATTGAGCTACAGACTGTATGATAATTTAGAATTGACAACAGAAATATCATTATTTGTTTCTGAAAAAGTGACAACAAGCTGTAAATGAGTTAACATTAAATGTGATTGAAGAATGTATAGCTATGAAGACACTTCAAAATTACAGAACTGTCAGATACTTATTAGTGATTCAACAGAACTCAGAGAAGTCAGAAGCTGAACTGTTAGCTGTTATGAATGAATGATTATAAGTCATTATTAAAGAGTTTCAATTCATATTTAAGTTGACTTTATCAGATAAACTATCATCTAAATAAGTGTTTAAACATAGCATTGACATCAGCAACATTAAGTCTGTTAATATAAATGCTTACTCTCTGTCACAGCTACAGCTGAACAAACAGATTAAACAAATAATAAAGTTAATGAATAAAGATCTGATTCATGAGTCTGTAAGTTTATGAGATTTTCTGATTTTATTCATTAAAAAGAAGAAGAGTACATGATGAATGTGCATTGATTACAGAGCATTAAACAACATTATTGTTAAAAATGAATATTTACTTTTCTGAATTCAGAAATGTCTAGATTAAATCAGCAAAGCTCAATATTTAATTAAGCTTAATCTCACTTTGAGTTATTATCAAGTTTGTGTAATCAAAGACAATACAAAAAAGACTGTCTTCAACATTCATTACAGTAAATATAAGTTCATAACTATGTTCTTTAAGCTATGCAATGTCTTAATGACATTTCAGTCAATGATGAACTCTATATTATGAAACTTACTTAACAAATTCTGCCTAATATATCTCAACAACATACTGATCTTTTCTGACTCAATTTCAGATCATTAAAAACACTTACAGACTGTTCTTAATATCTTAAAGAAACATAAGCTATATGCTAAGTCTAGTAAGTGCACTGTTGAGATGAAAATTCTTAAGTTTTGTAAATATATTATGAAGCAAGACACACTATGATCAGTCTTTATTAAGATATCAGTCATTAAGAATTAATCTGTCTTAAAGACAGCACATTATGTATAGCAGTTTCTTGAACTGACTTTGTATTACTGATGATTTGTACAAGAATTTGCACAGATTGCAGCACTGTTATTAGATTTGCTTAAGAAGAACAACATTAAGTTACATACAAAGAAGAATTAATTCATTGTCTAAAACACATTATACAACAGTGTCTTTCAACAGCTTAAGAATGCACTTACATCTGAATCAATACTTATTTAAGTAACTGTATGTAAATTGTTCACTATCAAAATGAACACTTTTAAATAGGCAATTGACTGTGCTCTGATGCAGAATGAAATAGATAAGAAACATCATTCAGTTATTTATGATGATTAAAAGTTACAAGATGCAGAGCTTAATTATTCTGTTTATAAAAAGAAGTTATTGATCATTAAGCATGCACTTCAAACTTGACAGTACTATATTGAAAATGATTATACTACAACTATTATTATAAATTATAAAGATCTACAATATTTAAAGAATACACTGCACTTATTTAAATGACTAACTCAATGAATTAATGAATTTCAGCAATATAATCTTAACATTCAATATTGACCTGAAGCTCAGACTGTTGTATCAGATTTGATTAGTTATTAACTTAATTTTATAGAGAAAAACTCAGCAAATAAAGCATTCTTAGATGCTCTGTAAGAATTAAATGATGTAAAATGAAAGAAAGTGATGATACTGTATCTGAAAGATGATACAGAATCTGAAAAGTCATTGCTTTGCAAATATGTGTGCAAAAATAATGTGATGAATCAATTTTGACTACATTATGATTTGAAATCAAATGATCTGTATTTAATTCAAAAGTAAGACAACAGCAAAGCATCATTTTTATAGTTTCAGTACTGTGCAGACTTTTTAAAACATATATACACTGAATATGAGCATCTAGAAGTGCTGAGACTGCTAAAAGTCATTTGACTTTAAGCTTAATGACATAAATTATTGCAGAATATCAAATTGTTTATAAAGCATTGTTTTAACTGTTAAGTTGCTCAATGATCTTAAAAACATTAAGAGATCAAAGAATATTTATATTTGACTTGTAAGAATTTATTATCATTTAAAAGATAAGAAATCAACATAATAAATATACTATCTTGAATGTCTTAAGAAAACTGCTAAATTATAACAGCAATTAATTATGCTACAGACTGATCTGTGACTAAAGCTGTTTCAAATGCAATAAAAACAACAGTTACAGATTTTCTATATAACAAAATCTTTACAAATTATGATTCACTGAGAGAGTTACTATTTAATAACAGTACAAACTTTCTCAATTATGTTGTGATTTACTATTTGAAAAAGCTTAAGACTCAATATAGAACAATAACTTTCTATTATTTCTGCATAAATGAAAAGATAGAAAATCTAAATAAAATGTTGAGCTTCATGCTTACAAAATATCTTATGAATAAATTAACTCAATTATAAGACAAATACTTACTGTAAGCACTTTTTGTGACTTAAATCTGAGCTTATAATACAACTAAACAGAGCTCATTCTATCTACTGTATAAGATAAATTTATAATTATTAGACAACTTAAACAATCTCTGACTGCTGAGAGAAATTGACTTTGAAGATCAGTTAAAATGAATTAGGCAGATACAGATGATTTAAGCAATTATTAATAAAATTCTTTTATGAAAGATTATTAAATCAAAAACAATTTGTAATGAAACAGTGTGATTAAACACTATAAAGAAAGAAGACTGAGTGCTTATATAAAATGAAGAGTCTCAGAAGTTTAAAGTTAAATAATTTAAGTCTTATAAGATATTGAAAACTCATTCATTAGAAATTTATGTATTAGAAATGTTTACAGAATGTGTTTTACAAAATTTAATTTATAATAATTAACTTGTGAAAGCACATATCTTTGATATCAATGAATTTTAAGCTAATTTAGAGCTGCAAAGCAGTCTGAAACAAGTTAAATTATTTGTGCAGTAATTAAATCTTAAAGTTAATAAGATTCTTAAACAGAAAAAGTCACTGTTGTCTTTTTATAAAGAACTCTTAATCATATCTTGAGTCAAATGAGATCACAGACAAAAAGAAAAACTATATAAGCTCTTAATAAAGAAGAAAGAAGATCTCTTTTAGAAGACAATTTATAAGATATAAAAATGTTATGAACAGATAAATTTATCTGTATTCTCATTACAGAACATTTTAAAAGCACACTGAAGCATTGCTTCTTTTAAACTGATCTTGACTGAAGTAAATGATGTGATGAACACATTACAGAAGATTATTGAAAGCTGAAGAAATATTGATGATTTAACTTCAACATTCATGACAGAAGAGAGATGTAACTAAGAAAGAGTAAAAATCTCAGCATTATACAGTATTAAGAAAAAACTGAATGATTAAAAATGATCTGATAAAGACTTGTGACAATGACATAATGAGTTGAAGTTAAAGCAAACAAGAAGTAAAGCTGAAAAGAAAGACTAAAAAGTCTTAACTTCAATAATGATTAACAGTGATCTGACAATGATCTATGAAAGAAATATGAGCTTGTATAATCTACATAAAAGACTTAAAAAAAGACTTTTATAAACTAGAAGATGATAGTATTAGAAGCAAAGCAATTTCATTAATTATTTATTTATTGAAAAAAAAAAAAAGTTATGAGCTAAGTACAGACTGTATTCAAAGTAAAATTACTGTTCACTGCAACAACACAACAATGAGTGAGAACACAACTGATGTGAACAGAGCAGTGATGCAAGTAAAGTAACAAATACATTAATGTTAAGCTTTTCAGCTCAACAATAAAGAATCTTAGCAGCTATCTTTAACTTATCTACAGTGCTCAAAACATTCTCTGTTAACAAGTAATTGTAGTTAATAGAGAGTGTAATGTCATCAATGATGATGATGAGAACAGCAGATGAAGCAGTAATATAACAATAATGAAAAGTTATTAAGTTAGCAGACAAAGAGAATTTAAACTTTACATGATCTAGAACAATAAGTAGTCATCATATTAATATAAATTTATACTTACAAAAGCTGCATTAAATACTCTGTGCATCTTAATGACAGTTTATACACAAATTATAAAGAAAATAATAGTCATTAAACTTAATCTAAATGCACACTGTAAACAGTCTGTCTTTATGCACATAGTTGTTGCAGACAGTCAGCTTACATTTCTTATAAATATGAGTGACAACAGCTTCACAATATGTTCAGTAAGTGCAAAAACAATTTAGATTCATGTTAATATGTAAAATTAACTATTAAATTATTGACAACATCTTAAGCTCAGTCTTAAGTCAATTCTTCAACAGCAGATTAATTAAAACATTAAGCAATAAGAAGCTGAGCTAATTATTAATTAATTTATTAGAAAGAAAAAAGAAAGCAGTATTAGAAATAGAATATTTAATCAGCTTTATGTATTGTTAATTTTTAAATTAAAATTGAGATGACAACATACTGAGAAAAGAGTTTTGCAAGCTTTTTTTAAGATAGAAATGATCAGTAATCTTGTAAACACAATTAAAAGTAAACTTCTTTTAATTTAAGTTGTTGTCATCTGTATCTGACAACAAAGCAACAGCAACACAATGTGAAACATGAATCTCAAGAGATAATTTATGAAACATTAATGACACACTGTAAACATATTACAGAAGTTTATATGATGATAAAGCAAATAAAAAATTAATAAGTTGATGAAGTAGCAGTTAAAAGTCAGAGTGTGATTGAAAACTAAAGAAAAAAGAAGAGAATTTTTTTTGAGAAATTGTGATTAATGATATAAACAGATAATGTAAACAGTGAATAATTTATCTTACTGTTATAACAACAATAATTTACACTTCTAGTCACTTTTGAATGACAATAGTGATGTGAAGTGAGATAAAACAATGTGAATGTAAATTGCAGACAGAAATTTTACAGAATGTCAAGTAAATCTCTGCATTCACATCAGTGAACTGTTGTGACTGTGCAGTAGAGAAGAATGTGATATCATTGCTTACTCATCTCTTACTAAGTGCTTCTATTTATGTCTTAGTCATCATTTTCTATATATACTCTACATAGCGTAAACGAAAAGGGACAACTTTCTACAGACCGATTCACAATAGTCTTAGCGCGGCATCACGTGCCTACCATAGTGTTGCCCCTGCTGTGATGATTTACCCAACCAGCATCGTTCCTGCGCCAAAGAACACCCAGGGAGCAGACTTTACCGTACAAGAAAGACACAGATTGACTTTTTCACACCTTCATAAGCATACGGCCCTGCAGAATTTGAGGATCAATCCTGTGGAAGTTACTAGGTTTCTTTGCCTCTCAGTCAACTCGCAGGCGCAGCTCGCCAACGTTTACCCACTGCATCTAGAACATTGATCCCTCGCCTGAACATCTTGACGTCTCACTAACATCCACGACATCTTGAGCTATGGCGAATGATGAGTATGATGTAAGTCGTCCTGGTGCGACGTTTTGGTCCTTACTAACACGTGCATGTAGTTTCTCTTCAAAGGTAGCGGCTCCTTTACCTACCACACGCCCCGCAGGCGCAACACGGAGTCTAGATACTGACCTCACCACCACAAACAGTCGTTTTGATCGGAGACTCTGGAGTCGGGAAATCCAACCTTTTGAGTCGATTCACCCGCAACGAGTTCAACCTAGACTCAAAGTCCACCATCGGAGTCGAGTTCGCAACACGCTCCATCCAAGTTGACGCAAAGACCATCAAAGCCCAGATCTGGGATACGGCCGGGCAGGAACGTTACCGAGCTATCACATCTGCGTATTATAGAGGTGCTGTTGGGGCGCTGCTCGTGTACGATATCAGCAAGCAGCAGACGTACGAAAACGTGATGAGGTGGCTGAAGGAGCTACGGGACCACGCGGACTCGAACATCGTCATAATGCTCGTGGGGAACAAGAGTGATCTGAGGCATTTGAGAGCGGTACCAACAGAGGAAGCCAAGCAGTTTGCCAGTACGTTTGCCATGCGGAAGCAGGCTCCAAAACATAAGCTTACTGTCATAGGCGAGAACAACTTGTCCTTCATTGAGACCTCAGCCCTTGATGCAAGCAACGTTGAGCTCGCATTCCAGAACATTTTAACAGGTACGTGACCTCGGCAAGAGCATGCGTCTCACTCTGTCATCTGTGACAAGAAGTAATGCTCGTAACCACAGAAATTTACCGCATCGTCTCGAGCAAAGCACTCGACAACGGCGACTCGTCACAGAATCCAATCGGGGAGCGCAAGGTCCTGGAGATTAGCAAGTCAGCTGAGACGGAGAACAAGGGAGGGAAGTGCTGTTGAGAACATGGAACGTACACACGAACTTTGCTACGTCAGGTTGTCATTCCAGACCGTGGGAGATACAAGGCTTGGCGTCTGTTGAGAGGCTACCTGGTATTGCTTGTGCGGCCGACATGTTCTTGGCGTCATTATGTTTGCAATCCAGTTCTCGTCTTCCTAACCTAGGGTTCGATCTTTTTAGGGGTCAAGCATGGAATATATTGACCTGTATGACTCTCATGCGTTCAATTACCTACTCAAGACCTGAGCCAGAAGTTTCTCGGCTTGCAGAACCGCTCTATTGAATCATAATCCCTATCATACATACTGCAAATCGTGGCAGATACAGATAGCCTTCAAGCACTGAATTTAGATATTGCCTTGTTCCCCATCATCCGACCTCCAGCCCCCCCCTCTCCCATCTGGCCGAAACACCACAACCCCCATCAAAACTTCCTATACCCTTTCCCCCCCGACACCATCTCATTCCCCACCACCCTATGCTCCTCATCCGGCCTCGTCCAAACCGCACTCGCATC
>JAABUU010003348.1_pt1 | contig 20581 bp, 17 predicted proteins | sample 5559301 | NCBI WGS metagenome assembly JAABUU01 (sample SAMN10711884, study PRJNA513360) | rock metagenome | isolation source: Antarctica rocks | place: Antarctica: Victoria Land, Richard Nunatak white | reverse complement strand
TGAAAACTGACTCATTCGACTACGTAAACGACGAAGTTCTCTCTCAATATGATGATGAAGAAGTACTACATTCGATTGCTTTCTATAGCAAGAACATGTCTTCTGCTGAGTGCAACTACGAAATATACAATAAGAAACTGCTGATCATCATTCAAGCATTTGAGCATTGACGACTTGAACTGAAGTTGACTGACATTTCTATCAAGATGTTCATCGATCATCAAGCACTCATCTCATTGATGAAAGACAAGAAGCTGAGTCAACGACAGATACGCTGAGTTCAGAAGCTAGCTGACTTCAACTTCAAGATAATGTATCGATCTGACAAATAGAACATTAAGATCGATGCATTAACTCGTCGAGCTGACTTCATGCCTAGAGATCTCGACGATGAATGCATTCAATATCAAAGAACTATTATTCTGACATTGAATTGAATGAAGATCGCTGATCTAGAGAAGAATAACGATCAATCAATCTATAAACAGATTCTTGAGATTAATGAGATCGACGAGAATTGTACGCTACTTCGTGAAGCAATAGCAAGAGACGAAGCACAATGCGAAGACATCAAGCTGAAGAATTGTCGAGTTCAGAATGAAATCTTATACAAAGACAGTCAGCTATGAGTTTCGTTCAATGAACTTCTGCAAATGAATCTGATTCGTGAGATACATGATCAGTCGTCGATCGATCATTCTGAAATTCTTAGAACAGTGAAGATCATAAAGTGAAATTACTATTGATCTTCTATGCGAAAAACGATAGATCGATATATTCGAAACTGCTACGTATGTCAACGTTCAAAGACATCAAGAAATAAATCAAATGACTTGCTTCAATCTCTATTTATATCTGAACAGCGATGACAAGACATAGCAATGAACTTCATTATCGATCTATCTGATTCGTACGATTACAACGCTATTCTGACTGTCATCTGCAGATTGTCAAAAGAGAGACATTATATCTCTTGCATCACTGATGATGAAGATATCACAGCTGAAAAGACAGCTGAAATGCTGATTCAATGAGTATATCGAACTCATGATCTATCAAGCTTCATAGTATCTGATCGAGATTCGCAATTCACCTCTATACTATGAAAGTTTCTTTGCAAACGACTGAGCATTTTCCTTCAATTGTTCATCGCCTATCATCTTCAGATCGACGATCAAAGCGAACAAGTCAATCAGAACGTCGAGCGTTAACTTCGATTCTTCTGTTCGTATATGCAGAACGACTGATCTAAGTGACTATTCATGATTGAGTTTGTCGACAATAACGTCTTGTCATCAGTCATCTTCTTGATTCTCTTCTTCATGAACAAGAACTTTCATTCTCATATGAGCTTCGACTCTGACATCATCGAGTATGAAAGCATTCGCGAACGCTTGCAGATCAATCGAGTCAAGAATATATCTGAACAAATGAACAAGACTTTGATCTTCGCTCGTGAAGCTCTGATCAAAACACGAAAACAAATGATGAATCAAGCTAATAAGCATAGAAAGAAGATCAATTACGAGATCGAATCAAAGATGTTTCTGAACGAACGAAACATCATTACAGCGAGATCTTTCAAAAAATTGAATGACAAGATGCTCGACTCATTTCAGATCACTGAGTCTGTTGACTCATTCTATAAGTTGAAACTATCAGAGACTATGCGTATACACGACGTATTTCATTCAGAGCTTCTTCATTCTGTCGTTGATGATTCTCTGTCTGATCAAAAGAATGAATCTTCGAGATCAATAGTGGTAAACGATGAAGACGAATGAAAAATCGATGATATACTGAACTCTCGATGCTATAGAAGATGACTTCAATATCGAGTCAAATGAAAGAGCTATGACAACGATCTCAACTGATATAACGCTGACGACGACGAATTTATGAACGCTCAAGAGATGATTGACGACTTTCATATCAAATATTCAAGAAAAGCGCACTAAGAAACAACATTCATGCGAACATGAATAGTCAAGAAGAAAGAGTAATGTCACGATTCTAGTCTTCGCCTATTCTTCAACTAGTCTTCGCCTGGTTTCATTCTAATCGAACCTAGCACAGAGCTGAGAAATACACATATAAGAATTGAGTTCTTTTCTGTAGATACTTTTCTTTCTTAGCATTTATCTATTAGTTAAATGACACTTCTATGACTCGCTCTAGATCGATCTCTAACACTAACATTAGATAAATGCTCATCATCTACTACTTTGCTATCAATGAATAGATGATACAAAACAATCTATTCAATAAGAAAAATTTGCAAGAGATTCTTTAAATTTGCATCATCATTTTAGATTGCAAGAAATTCTTCGATTCTACACTCATTTTCATCAGTCTATTTGCAAGAAATTCTTTGAATAAAGCACTCAATTATTATTTGAAATTCACAAGAAATTCTTTGAATTTTCACTCATCAAAAAACATCAATTCAAAACATCAATCTCTCATCTATTCTTATCTCAACAACTTCTATCTTCTCTCATCATGACACGTGACGTCAAGTCAGTTGAGCTTTGAACAACTCGTCTGCTTAAAAGCACTGTCAGTAGAAGAGTTTCACTTCTACTTATCAATGCTTCAGTCGAAGTCGAGAAAGCTGTCATTGCATGAAACATAAACATCAAAGAACAACTGTTTCATTGAGTCAGCAATCAACTCAACGAAGTCATCAATATGCTGAACGAGCTTCGAAGTCAGCGAGACTTGACTCTACAACTTAATGAACACTGACTTCTTGTACAAGAAGATCATAAAAAGAGAGCGAAACAACTAGAAGTCGCTTTTGATAAGAACGATGAGCTAGAGAAAAAGATCAGTCAGTTACAAGACGAGCGATTGAACTTCAGAGCAAAACAACGTCAAGTCGATCAATCTATGTCTCGTCAAGATACTCAGTCAGCTGAGCAACGAGTCAATCAGAAAGAAGCTCACTCTCAACGAGAATCTTCTACTTTATCTGATAATGAAAACGAAAACAATCATCACAAGTTCATCAAGCTTTCGAATTCACTCATCTTCATCGAAACAGATGATTCTATCTGAAAGACATGAAACATCAAAATAGTTGACAAGCTCAATGTCAACGTGAATCATTATTCTACTGAAAAGATTCGTATTGTCTATGTAATTTTCAGACTAGAAGACAATGCTGATCAACAAATTTATGCAAAGCATCATATTGATGCTTTCTCATTCTATCAGTCACTATCAGAGCTACTGAAACATCTGAAAGAAATTTACGAAGATCAGAATTTGATTTAAAAGTGTCGTTGCGAGTACGTTGCTTTGAAACAGCTCAACAAGTTCTTCAGCTTCTTCTATTCAGAATTCACTAGAATATTCAGCTTTCTGAACTACGATGATATCACTCTGATGAACGACATTCAGAATAAAATCAACAATCATCTTCAGAATGCGTTGTCAGTTTGTCTCATAGAGTTTAGCTCGCTTGACAAGCTTAAGATCTTTCTTCAAGATGTGAATAACAAACAACAAGTCAATTATCAGCTACGTGACGAGCAATGAACAGTCAAATCGATAGCAGCTTCGAAAAAACATTTTGTTTCTTCGTTGACATCAGCTTCAGCCTCAACTACTAGCTATGTTCGACTTGCTACTTTTTTCACTCTCGAATCTGAATAATCAAGAATGTCAATCATCTGCTTCAACTGCAAAGTATTGAATCATCTTTCAAAGAACTGCTCTCAGCTGAAGATTAGTACTTCAACATCTCATGCATTCATTTCTCGTCTCAATGAGATCATTATGTTGAAAGAAGAGAAGAAATTATTTACAGAGAAATCGAAGAATGAGGCAAAAAACTAGTGACTTTCATCAAAGATGCAATGAAAGATGTGTTAATTTCTTTAACAATGAGCAGCTCAAATGATCTCTTTGCTTTGAAATCTTTGACTATTGAATGTGTACTATCTAGCAATAAAATTAATTACTCATTACAATCATTGATTGACATTGAAGCAGCTGACTATTCATTCATTGATGAATTAATCGCGCAGAATGTTTGTGATCATTTGCAAATTGAATCGTTATCTTTAATCAAGCTCAAGTCAATAAGAAAATTCGATGATCGTTATGCAAAAAAGCTCATTACTCATGCAATTTATTCAAATCTGACTGTTCAAGATCATATGAAACGTTTCGTCTTTATGCTAATTATTCAATTGAGTCAGCATCAGATGATTCTTGAAAAAACATGAATGAATAAGATCAAGATAACGATTGATATGAGAAACGATCGTCTTCAATTTTCTGATTCAAAGACTCATATTGATGCTAGCTCAATCTCTCTTTCTGTCATCAAGAAAATCGCGATAAAACAGAAGAGTTTGATTTCTACTCAAATACTAAAAACATCTATTTCTTCTGTTGTCATTCGACTCAGCGAGAAGTCATCTTCATTCAGTAAAATCATGAAATCATCTAATTCAGTCAACTTCACTTCGTCTTTCGATTCAATGAACATAGTAATGATAGAGACTGCAGCATATAGATTATTAGTCAAATGATCAAATGAAACTACTTTCGCGATCATCATCACGAAAATTGATCGACTTCTAAAAACAGCTAGAAATAAACTCAAAGATGTAAATTTACAAGAGCTTTCACATGAAGAAATCTTGAAAGAAGTCAAAGCTAAGCTTTCTTTGAAATATCATGACTATCTAGACGTGTTTGATCGAGCTATGACTGATCAACTATTCTCTCATCGTCTCTATGATCACAAAATCGAGTTGACAGACGAGAAAATGTCTTCTCGAAGTCGTTTCTATCATATGTCTGACTACAAGCTTCAAAAGATGAAGAATTATCTGATTGAACATCTGAATAAGAACTTTATATCTTTCAGCTCGATCTTATACACTTCGCTCATACTATTCATCGAAAAGAAAGACGATAGTCTGCGTTTCTGCGTTGATTATAGAAAGCTCAATGCTTTGATCAAACGAAATCGCTATTCTCTATTCTTAATAAACGAAACTCTCGCTCGTATTCAAGATAGCAAGTATCTGACTTGATTGAATATAATAGTTGTCTTCAACAAACTACACATGCATTCGAGTAACAAAGATTTGACTATCTTTATTATCTCTTTTGACTTCTACAAATATCACGTGATGTCTTTTGAATTAATCAACGATTCAACTTTCTATCATTACTATATAAACGACGTACTATTTAACTATCTTCATCAGTTTTGTCAGATTTATCTGAATGACATTATCATTTACAGCAAAACACTGAAGAAACATAAGCGATACGTACGACTAGTTCTACATAGACTACGAGAGACTGATTTTCAGATGAATATAAACAAGTGCAAGTTTCATGTTCAGAAGATCTTCTTACTGAAACTATTGCTATTCATTAAAGAACTAAAGATGAATCTCAGAAAAGTATAAGCAGTAGTCGAATGATTTACTTCTACAAATCTCACTCAAATGCAGTTCTTCATCGACTTCTGCAACTTCTATCGACGTTTTATAAATAACTTTTCGAAGATTATTCATTTTCTGATTCAACTAACTCAAAAAAAGATGATATTTGAATGAAATCAAGCTTGTCAAATGATCTTTGATCATATGAAGAAATGAATGACTGAAGTATTTATTCTTCGTCATTTTGATCAGAATAGAGAGACTATTCTTGAAACAGACTCATTCAACTACGTCAACGATGACATACTTTCTCAGTATGATGACGAAGAAACATTGCATTCAATAATCTACTACAGCAAGAATCTGAGTCTCGCTGAGTGCAATTACAAGATTTATGACAAGAAGCTACTAGCGATTATTCAAGCATTTAAGCATTGATGATCTGAGCTGAAATTGACTGAGTTATCAATCAAGATGTTCATTGATCATCAAGCTCTGACATCATTAATGAAGAATAAAGAGTTGAGTAGACGTCAGATGCGCTGAGTTCAAAAGCTCGTTGACTTCAACTTCAAAATCATGTATCGCTCAGACAAATAAAACATCAAAGTCAATGCATTGACTCGTTGAGTTGATTCAGTTTCTAGAAGCTTCGAGAATGAATGATGTTACTATCAGCAAACTACGATTCTGACGTTGAATCGAATGAAAATCGCTGATCTAAAGAAGAACATTGATGAATCAATTTATAAACAGATTCTTGAGATTAATGAAATCAATGAGAATTGTATGCTACTTCGCGAAGCAATAGCAAGAAATGAAGCTCAATACAAAGATACTAAATTAAGAAATTGTTGAGTTCAGAACGAAATACTATATCGAGATGATCTTCTATGAATTCTCTTCAATGAGCATCTTCAAATAAAGTTAATTCAAGAAGTTCATGATCAATCTTTTATTGATTATTTCGAAATTCTCAGAACGATGAAGATCATAAGAAGATACTACTATTGATTTTCAATGTGAAAGACAATAAATCAATATATTCAAAACTGTTACATTTGTCAGTGATCAAAGACTTCTCAAGATAAATTCAATTAACTACTACATTCTTTACTCATATTTGAACAGTAATGAAAGAACATAGTCATGAATTTCATCATCGATCTATTTCTTTCAGAAGATAAAAACATCATACTAACAGTGATATGTAAACTGACAAAGAAACGACATTATATTTCTTGCTTCACTGATGACGAGAAGATCACAGCAGAAAAAACAGCTGAGCTAATGCTTCAGTGAATATATCAAATACATGATTTACTCAATTTCATTGTTTTGAATCGAGACTCTCAATTTATCTTCATTCTATGAAAGTCGCTTTGCAAAAGACTAAACATTAATCTTCAACTCTTCACAGTCTATCACTCTCAGATCGATGATCAAAGTGAACGAGTCAATCAGAACATCGAAAGATATCTTTGATTCTTCTGTTTGTACATGCAGAATGACTGAGCTAAGTTACTATTCATGATTGAGTTTGTCGACAATAATGCTTTGTTCTCAATCATCTTTTTGATCTCTTTCTTTCTAAACAAAGACTTTCATTCTCATATGAGCTTTGAACTCAATGTCAGCAAATATGAAAGTTCTCAAGAATGCTTGCAGATGAATAAAGTCAAGAATATATCTGAACATATGAACAAAACATTGAAGTTTGCTCGCGAGTCGCTAGTCAAAACACAAGAACAAATGATGAAACAAGTCAATAAGCATAGAAAAGAAGTTGATTACAAGATTGAATCAAAGATGTTTCTGAATGAAAGAAACATCGTTACAGCGAGATCTTTCAAGAAGCTAGATGATAAAATGCTTGATTCTTTCATCAATCTAGATCTTGTCAACTCTTCATATAAACTGAAATTATCAGAGTTTATGCATGTTCATGATGTATTTCATTCTGATCTGCTTCGCTCTGTCGTCGATGATCTCTTGTCTGATCAAAAGAATGAATTCTCAGATTCAATAGTGATAAACGATGAAGATGAGTGAAAAATCAATGATATATTGAATTTTCGTCGATATTGAAGACGACTTCAGTATAAAGTCAAATGAAATGACTATGACAATGATCTCAATTGATACAACGCTGATGATGATGAATTTATGAACGCTTAGAAGATTGTTGATGATTTTCATATTCAATACTTGAACAAATCACGCTAATCAACAATTCAATCAATCACGATTTAGATTGAGCAATCAATCAAGTTGAGCAGAAAATACATTTATGCAAACATGAATCATCAAAGAGAAAGAGTAATGTCACGATTCTAGTCTTGTCAGACTCAATCTTCTAGTCTTGTCAGATTTATTTTCACTTCATCATCTTGACTAGTTTCTATTGAGTCTAGCGTCGACTGAGAAACACATATATGTAGTCAGCTTCTTTTCTGTAGCTATCTTTCTTTCTTAGCATTTATTTTCTAGTTAAATGACATTCATATTAACTCACTTTATGCTGATCTCTAACATCTTGCAGCATGTTTAAATGAACATGCAATGAGCTTGTGAATGTTTTTGCTTTCAGAGTCTCAATGCTTACTCTTTTGAACATTTTTGCAACATGACACAGAATCTGATTCTGTAATGTTTCAAGTTTGCATTCTTTATCTGACAGTTTTTTCTTTTTTTCTCGCTGATGTCAAACTGATACTTTGAATGCAATTTCTGATTTTACTACTGCTGAGTATATTTATCTTGCTTTTGTGAAAATTGTTCTTCATATGAAGACTTTGAATCAATTAAGTGTTAGCATTCATGTGATGTGATTCACTTCAATTTGAAGAAAATGCACATCTTATTGCAATTTCATGTTTAGTTGTACTTTCAGAACTTGCACATCTGATTTTAACTTAATAACTGAGCTTTCTATTTATATGCTAGTCATCATGTCAAATCTTTTTGTTTTTCTGATGAAGTGTGTAAATTCATACTTTTCTGATGTAAATGTTGCATCATAAGTGCATCATTTCATGCAAATATCATGTGCTTTGCTCAATATTCTGTAAATTTCTTCAATGAATTTATTGTATGCTAGAATGTTAATGTCATTTACAAAGTTAAGCACTTTAATCTTAATTCTCAATGTTTTGCACTTCTCAATCAGACTTACGTTGAAGAATAGAAATAGAATCAATGAAATGAGAAATCTCTGCAATATGTTTGCATTTATCTTACATATATCATTTGTTTATTTATTAAATCTCAGCAATATTTCTTGATTTTTAAGAAAGCTGCATGCTCATTCAATTATATAATTTGAAGTTCTTTTTATTTTCAAAATATGCAGAAGTCTGATGTGTAAGACTTAATTGAATGTTTTGATGACATTTAAACTTAGTATAAACGCTACATATTTAATTTTGCAGTTTCATATCATGTGAACTTAATTTACTAGTAAATCTAATGTCAAGATCACAAATCACTTGCATCTCACTCTCATTTGAACATCAGATAGCATGTGATGAGTCTCAGTTATATTGCTCAATCTTTTAATTATGATTGACTTCAGAGCTTTTTTCATGATATCAAGTAAAGCAATGAGTCAATATGTTTTTAAATTAGTATAATCACTTTTTTTAATTTGCATAATACTATCATTTGAGTCTTTTTGAACTGCTTTGAATGATATCTGTGTATTATATATGCATTGAATAAACTCATTAATATCAAGATCAGTTTTGCAAGATCTGTTTGCAATGCTTTGTTTAAAATGTCTGAAATGTTTGATGCTTTGTCTGCTTTTATTCTTTTGATTATCTGTCTTACTTCATCTTTTGAAATGTGTAAATCAAATGACATTGTCAAGAATATAAATGAATTTGCAATATCATTGATGTTTATTTGAAAGAATGAAGAAAAGAATTTTTCTTACAATATCTCGATTTTTTTCTCGAATGTTGTTGTTATTTAATCAGTGTCACTTCACGTTAATGATGAAAACTGAGAAAAAATTTTAAATAGCTGACTTTCAATTTTGACTCATTTTGCGAAACATTATATTAACTTAAGTGCATCACTCAACTTATGCATTTGTGATCTAAAATGTGCGCGCTTCACTTGTTAAATGATCTTGTTTTTATGATCATTGTGTTTCAGATATTCATTTCACGCATTTAGTGTGCTTTGTGTTTTTCATATAATTTGCAGTCATCTTGATTTCATTACTATCTTTGAGCAGTTTGAATTTCAGAAGTTCTTTGCTTAACTTGATGACTTTGTCAAGAAAATAAATTTCTCAATGATTTTCTGTAACATCTTGATAACTTTACACATTCTTTCGTTCATCATCATCTTGCTGTTCAAAGAATGATTCGACGAAAAATGCATATGCAGATACGCGCTCAATGCTTCTGTATTTATTTTCTTTCATAATCATTAAGTTTAGACTGATTGTTGAGTCGAGTTTCAATATCAATCTTCTGACTCAACTCAAGTACTTGATATCAATCTTCTGACTCATCTCAAATACTTGATTTCAACATTCTGACTCGATCTAATATTGATCTCAAGTCGATACTTGATTCAAGTTTTCAACTCAACTCATCAAGAAATCGAAAATGACATCAAGAGAGTTAAATATAGAAATTTTTCCGGTTTTTCGCCTTTGCATTACCTTTTTGCATTATCTATTTGATAGAAAGTCATAAAGAAAAACATGAAGAAAAACATGAAGAAAAACATGAAGAAAAACATGAAGAAAAACATGAAGAAAAACATGAAGAAAAACATGAAGAAAAACATAGAGATCATTTGATAGAAAACTTTGATAGAGAACTATGATAGAAAGTCATGACGAGAAACTATGAAGACTGTTTGATAAAGAGTCATGAAGAAAAGTCATGAAGAAAAGTCATGAAGAAGAGTCATGATAAAGAAACATGAAGATTATTTGATAGAAAGTCATGATAGAAAGTCATAATAGAGAGTCATAATAAAACATCTATCTATTTATCTTCATGTCTTGATGAATCGAGTTGAAAATTTCAAGTTAATACTCGATTTCAATTCTCTGATTCAATTTGAATACTTGAGTTAAACATCTCAACTTAACTCAAATACTTGAATCAAGAATTCTGACTCGAATTGAGTCTTAACAAGTTGAATACTCGATTTGAACTCAAGTACTTCACTTGACACAATCAGTTTAATTAAGTTGAAGATTGTACTGAAGTTGTTTGTAAACAAAGTTCTGTAACAATCAAAAAATGATTTGATTCTTGATGCAAATCGATGTGTATCTTGCACTTGCATGTCATGAACTGTATTTTCTCGCTGCTAAAAACTAAATCAATAATTGTAAACTAATTATAAGTCTTGCAAGTAATAATGTCTGATTTCAGCAATAATTTCAGCTTAGCATTAGTAATGATGTCAAGTAAACTGTCAATCACTGCATATTAAGTAAAGCATCTTCATCTCTTTCAATGAGAATGATGTAGATTGAAATTTCTCATGATCAATTGTTTGCAGTCGTCTTTAAGTAGCTCACTCAAGCGAGAAATGATTGAAAATCTCTTTGTAAATGTAAAGAACAGTGAACATGAATTGTAAACATTTATAAGTTGCAACGTCTGCATTTCATTATTTATATTGTGAGTTAATATTCTGATTAAGCAAATGTCTGACTCAATTGTTTCTATCATTCATTGATTGAGTTTTAAGCATTTGTTCACATATATGCATGTTCTTGACTGTAATAATGTGTTTTTCACTAGATAAAAGAAGTTGTAAGCTGAGTTAAATGATTGAATGTTGTTAATGTTGTGACTTTGCTTCTGTATGATTACAATGTTGAAATCACGAATTTCTCTATCAATCAGAAATGATTTCTGAATTTTCAATGATTTTCTGATATTGTACTGCAATATTCATAAAAAAGATTGTTTTATCATAAAGTTATTTGTAGCTGTTGTTGACTCTGTAAAGAGAAAACTTTTTAAATGCTCTCAGTCATCAAGAGTTTATCTCATTTTCTGATTTGTCATTTCTGACTCTGCTCAAGCGACGTTTCATCTGAGTCGCTACTCATGCAAGAAAAACAATTAACACGTCTTTTCTTGACTTTTATCATTTGTCATTGTTGAGATCGTGTCTAGATCATTCAATCAAAGAGACTCAGAGCTGATATGTATGTATTGTTCTTTAGAGATAGCTATAACAAGACATTAAGAATACAGAAGAGAAAAAGTGCAAGCTCTTTTATAAATAATGACTTGAGACTGCGCTAGACTCGATACAGATGTGATGTAATAGATCAAATGTGTTTGTTTAAAAGAATGATGAAAGAGATGAATGAAGAAAGTGCTGAACAATGAGAAGAAGTGCTGAGAATGACTCAAAGAGATGCGCTAGATTCAAACTAGACATAGCATCATGACTTGCTTTAATCAAATTGATTAGAGTTAGATCTGAATTCTGATCGATTCAGACATGTTCATAACATTACTTCTTTCTTCGAACATTCATGTTTGCATGAATAGAAAAGAAATAAAAGCAAAAAATTCACCCTGTTTTCAATTTAGTGCGACTTATTTGAGTATAGCTTGTGAAATTCGTTCAGAACTTTCTTCGAGTTATTGAATTTTTCTTTATCGACATAGTATCATTCGTTGTCATGATCTATCTCGATTCATTTGATCTTGTATTGTAGTCTTTCTCTATATCGTCTGAAGTTCAATATATCGTCTACTTCTCAATGCTCTTCATTCTCTTCAATGATCATCGATTTAGAGAACTCAGAGTGTTGTTCTGATAAAAGATTGTTTGATGAAGTTCGTAAATACTTCGAGCTGAACACTGAATGTATATGCTTCATGCTTCTAGATAGCTGAAGATGATAGAAGATTTCAACTTTGACTGTGATTGAATAGAGATCAAGCTGCTTGTCTTTCAAATCTTTGCATAATCTAGTGATTTTGATGTTTTCAAAGACTAATCAAACTTGATCATCTACTTCATAGATAACGTTTCGTCTATGCTTGTTCATCTGAGCTTCAGTGATCTGCTTGATCTTTTTCAATTGTTGATGATTAAAGATAAGAAGTTCGCTCATTCAAATGACAATGTCATCGATCTTTCTAGTCTCAATACGTTGACGAGTCATTTCATAATCAGTCGTATCTGAATTGAAACTCATTCGAGAGTGAAAGTCTTTATTGAAGTAGAAAGAAATCATTGAGATAGTCGAGAATGTATTCAAATTGTCACTGAATTTCATCATTGAAAGTCATTTAACTCAGTCATTCTGCATGTAATTGCAGTAGATTCGAAGTTCGCGTTCAACATCTTGATTAGCTTGTTTCGACTGATTATTGATCTCTGAATGATAAACTGCTGATAGATTGACTTTGATCTTCAGTCATTTACAAAGACTTTGTCACATGATCAATATGAACTGAAAGTCTCTATTCGAAACAATAGAACTGAGTAAATCATGAAGTCGATAGACGTTTCATAGCATGATTCATACTGTTTCTTCAATTGAAATGTCATCATCTTCTCAATGACAGAGAACATAGTGACGTTCTTTGAAGAGACAACATATGATCGTGCAAATGACGTTATAGTTTTTCGATAGAAATAGCTCAGTGATGAAGTTCATAGCTATATCTTGTCAATGCTGCTGAAAAATCGATAGAAGCTGAAGCAAATCATTTGTATCATCTCAAGATGCTTTGCTTCGCTGACAGACATGACAGTTTCAAATGTATTGTCGAATAGTTGCTCGATGATCTGATCAATAGTAGAAGCGTTGAACTAGATCAATCATTCATTTAATGTCAGAGTGCAAGATTGATGATTGATCGTGAATCTTTCAAAGCAATTTCGTATGCATTTGTTTTAACATTCATAGTAGACTCTTTTTGAATAAAATGTTGTCAATGATTTAACAGTTCTTTAGCTTTGTGTCATGAAGCTTCAGTTTGCCTTTGTTCATAGCTTGTTGATACTCATTGCATAGTTCATTCTTCTGATTGATCAGATGTACGCGTTGATAGAAATTAGTCTCGTATTCAGGTTTGATTTTGAACTCGATCGATAAAACGTTTATTTGATTCGAAGTCAGTATAATCTGAAAATAATCATCTATGTCTTTAGCTGATTTTGAACTATTGATCATTGACATTCTAGTTAAAGCATCGACTTTGAAGTTTGTTTTGCCTGATCAAAAGATAATCTGAAAGTTAAACTTCGATAAAATATTCAGATAGTTCGCTTGTCATTGAGTCAGCTGTTTGTTTTTCATAAAGATCTTCAAAGTCTGATAATCAGTAAACATCTGAATAAATAGCTCAGTATCTTCTAGTTCAAGTCGTCAGTGTTCGAAGCATCAAATGATAGTTAGCAATTTCTTGTCATAGATGTGATAATTGCATTCAGCTGAAATCATGCTCTTGCTATAAAAGACTATCGAGTGAAGCACATTCTCATCATCATACTGAGATAGTATGTCGTCTTTTACATAGTTGAATGCATCGATTTTCAAAATAGCTTGACGTTTGACATCAAAATGACGTAGAACTGAAGTCGAGCTGATCTGCTTCTTTAGATTGTCAAAGACTTCGACGCAGACTTCGTTTCAAACAAAAGACGTGTCTTTTCAAGTCAGCTGAGTGAATGACTTGACTAGTTTCGAAAAGTTCTTGATGAAGCGTTGATAGAAATTGACGAAGTCAACGAAGTCTTGTATCTCTTTTAGATTAGTAGATGTAGCTCAATTGACTATAGCTTTCACTTTGATAAAGTTGATGCAAAGATCTTGTTCTGATACTATGATCTTTAAGAAGACTGTTTCTTCTACGTTGAATTTGCACTTTTGAATATCTATCTGCAGATCAGCATCTTGTAGACAATCTAGTATCATCTTGACATGTTGTCTATGCTTCTTTTGAATCTTGCTGTATATGAGAATGTCATCTAAATAAGCTTGACAGAAGTCATTTAGAAAGTCTCATAGAACATCGTTCATATATTGCTGAAACGAGATTGAATCGTTTGTTAATTTGAATGATAGAATCTTTGATTTGTACGCTTCTAGAGCAATAATGAAGATCATATAGTTCTCACTATCGAGATGCATACGAAGTTTGTTGAAAGCGAAAATTATATTCAGTCGAGTCAGATGCTTGCAGTCAACGATTTTGTCAATCATCTCATCTATGAGCGATAGAGAGTAGCGATTTCTTTTGATAATGACATTGAGCTTTCGATAGTCGACGCAGAAGCGAAGATCATCATTGATCTTCAGAGCGAATAGAACGAGTGAGAAATATGAGATCTTGCTAGAAGTAATAAAACTCTTTAACAGATTTTTGTTCAGATATTCTTTGATTTTCTGAAGCTTGTAGAATGACATTCAATAAGCTCGACATCTAGAAGAAGTGACATCGTTAGTGAGCTCTATCTTATGATCATATGAACGATGAGATGATAGCTTATTGACTTGAGCTCGATCAAACACGTCGAGAAAATTCTGATATTTCGAAGATAGCTTGACTTTGATGTTTTCTAGATTTTGAGCTGATGCATCGATGAAAGCGACGTCTTGAACGTTCAGTTCGCATTGAGTGTTGTAGACTATTTTTCTATCAATATCTTTGATCAACATGACAAAAATCTTGATGCAATTCTTCTTTGATCATTTAATCAATGCATGAAAAGATGCAGCTTTCACACTGAACATAGAAAAGTTCTTTTTCAAAGCAGTAGAAGCAAGTCATTGAAGCACTTTGAGAGCTGAACGAATAGAAGAATTTGATGATCGTGATCATTTTGAGTGTGAAACTCTGACTGACATTGAAAAAACAGAAATGAGAGCTTCTAATTGATTCAAAAAAACGATGACATTGTTTTGCATATCTAGTAGTATTTCATTTTTGTTCATTCAGAGCTTTTCTAATATGACGTCATGATGATTTATATCAGCTATTAACATTGAAACAGTCAATTTCTTATGACTTTCGACTGTGAGATTGAATAGAATTTTATGAATAATGATCTTCTTCGTCAGCTTTTCGTCATATTCTCTTATTAACTTCTCTTTAGCTAGTCGTATGAGTTGAATTTCGAGCTTCTGACATATTTGATCAACTAGCTTTGTATGAATCAAGATGTAGATCATCGAGTCACTATCTATCAGAGATCGTAGCTTGAAGAATTCGCCTTGTGAGAATAGAGTGACATTGACTAGAAATGACTTTTCGAAGTAGTTCTCTTCAATAGATGAAATTTTGTCGATTAGATTGCACAAAGAAATGATCTCTATCTCTTTGATGATTCTGAAAGAGATGACTAGTTTTTTGAATCAGACTCTGAATCGAAGTTCAAAGAATGATCAAACTCGTCATTTAATGCGTTAATTCTGAAAGATCTATTCAAGCACTCTTTAGAAGTATGATCAGACTTATGACAAAGAAAGCAGTTTTCGATTAGTAAGTCATTTTCTTTGACGCTAGTCAAAACAGCGTCGTGTGATTTTAACTGATCAATCATCTTCATTTCTATGATTCTACGAGTAGCTTTGACTGATTCTTCAACGAAGATGATCTGTTTAGTTGTTTAAGCTTTGATCATTGCTTCTCTATTCTTGATCTCTCAAATAGCTCGTTGATCGTTATTCAATCAAATGAGATAGAAATGAATTTCTTTCAGAGTACTGAGTTGAATCAATTGAGTTACTCAAGCGAATCGAAGTTGAAAATTTATTTTATTCTTTAGATTGATGATCAGCTGTTTTTCTTGATAGTTTAGATAGAAGAATAGTCGTTGAAATTGAGTATAAAACTCGCTGAATTTCTTCTGTTCTTGAATCAAGTTGTAGTAGTCTTTACAAAAGTTGACTTCTTTATCTGAATCATCAAACAACTGAGCTAGCTCTTTCAAAAGCTCATCGACGATCTTGTATGAGTTGAAACAGTCACGTTCGCGTCTTGACTGAGTGATTTCAGCTGCATCATTGAATAATCTGAAATGTACGTAGCTCAGCTTGACTCGTTCACTTGAAAAGAGATCAACATTCATTTTGAGCTTGTTCTGAACTTTTTCATATCAATTCTCTCAGATAGAGTTCTTTTCATCAGTGAACAATGAAGAATCGAGTATTTTCTAAAATCTAGAACGCTCAGAGTAGATTGACGATGACGAGATAATCTCTCTAGCTTGTAGTTTAGCTTTCAGCTCTTCGCATCGTTTCTTCAAAGCTTTCATAATCATAGAAGATGTTATGATTTCAGCGAATGAGTCGTTATCTTTGACAATGAAGAATGAAGCTTCGAAATGCTCTTTGAAGAGACGAGGCATGAGAAAGAAGAGATTGAATTGAACGAGTGTTTTTAAAAGAAAGAGATCGAGCGAAGAGCGATGCTCGACAATAGAAGATGAAGTTGTTTTTGTTGTTTGATTTGAGAGTTGATTGATTCTCTGAATCGATTTGATTCTCTAGCAATCAACGAAGATTCTTTATCGCTGATTCTATTAATCGAGATGAACGATGTGTACTTAATAAGCTGTAAGTCGTCTAGCAATTCAATCAGTCTCGCTGTTGATTCTATAGACTTTTCAGTGTTGTTCTGTCTTTCGATTGCGTTGATTATCAGATAAACGAATTTCTTTAGACTCAATCTGTCTGAACGAGTATATTGAATGAGTAATGAGTATCTGTATCATATGATAAACGAAATTCTTAATGTAATGTTGAGATCGTGTCTAGATCATTCAATCAAAGAGACTCAGAGCTGATATGTATGTATTGTTCTTTAGAGATAGCTATAACAAGACATTAAGAATACAGAAGAGAAAGAGTGCGAGCTCTTTTATAAATAATGACTTGAGACTGCGCTAGACTCGATACAGATGTGATGTAATAAATTAGATGTGTTTGTCTAAAAGAATGATGAAAGAGATGAATGAAGAAAGTGCTGAACAACGAGAAGAAGTGCTGAGAATGACTCGAAGAGATGCGCTAGGTTCAAACTAGACATAGCGTCATGACTTGCTTTAATCAAATTGATTAGAGTTAGATCTGAACTCTGATCGATTCAGACATGTTTGTAACAGTCATGTTGATTCATGAGCAACTAGACTGCATGTTTTCAGCATGACTGTCGTTTAGCTCAATGAGTTCATTGAACTGAGAGAGTTCATGAACTTCAAAGAGTTCATTGACTTCAAAGAGTTCATTGACTTCAAAGAGTTCATTGAACTTGAAAAGTTCATTGAATTTGCAAAGCTTAAAGACAGTGAAGAGTTCAAGAATTGCAAGAATGTGCAATTGTATTTAGATGCTTCTGAATATTTGAATGATCTGTTTCTATAGATTTCAAATGCTTGTTTCATCTGCTGTCATCATTTGAGACAGATATATCTTCAAAGTTCATGATTTTCGTTGCAGTTAGCACAACGTCTTTTATTTAAAGATGTCATGCACTTCTTAATGTGATGTTTATCTGCACACTTGATGCAATGTTGATTCTTTTTGCAAAATCTGATCATATAATCAAATTCTTGACATTTGAAGCATTGTGTAATGTGACAGTTCTTCTTGAACAGCTTACATGCACATTCATGATATGCATTTAGCATACTTACGTTCATCAATTGATTCATCATTGCTTTGATTGCTATCTTCATGATGAGTGATGAATGAGTCTTTTCGCTCTTTGCTACTTTCTTGAGTCAGACTATTCTTAGAATCTTCAGATTTTCATGAAGTCTTGCATTATTCTTTATCAGCTTTCTAATAACTTTCTTCTGATTACTCATGTTGATTGTAGTGCGCATTTCATGTGTCAGCACTGCGAAGATTCATCATGATATGCGCATCAAATTCATAATTTCTGTTAGAGATTGATCTAGAGCGAGTCATAGATATTTCATTTAACTAATAAATAAATGCTAAGAAAGAAAAGTATTTATAGAAAAGAACTCGATTCTTATATGTGTGTTTCTCAGCTCTGTGCTAGACTAGATTGAGTTGACGTTTTACACATATGATGCAGAGACTCAATGACATCACTTCTAGATCAGATTTTCGCTAGACTTGATTAGAATGAAATCAGACGAAGACTAGTTAAAAAATAGACGAAGACTAGAATCGTAACATTATTCTTCTCTCTTGACTATTCATGTTTGCATGAATGTTGTTTCTTAGTGCGCTTTTCTTGAATATTTGATATGAAAGTCATCAATCATCTCTTGAGTGTTCATAAATTCGTCGTCGTCAGCGTTATATCAGTTGAGATCATTGTCATAGCTCTTTCATTTGACTTGATATTGAAGTCGTCTTCAATATCATCGAAAGTTCAATATATCGTTGATCTTTCATTTGTCTTCGTCGTTTATCACTATTGACTTCGAAGATTCATTCTTTTAATCAGACAGAGAATCATTGATGACAGAATGAAGAAGCTCTGAATGAAATACATCATGTATACGCATAGTCTCTGATAGTTTCAACTTATAGAATGAGTCAACAGAATCAATGATCTGAAATGAGTTGAGCATCTTGTCATTCAATTTTTTGAAAGATCTCGCTGTAATGATGTTTCATTCATTCAAAAACATATTTGATTTGATTTTGTAATTGATCTTCTTTTTATGCTTGTTAGCTTGATTCATCATTTGCTCTCGTGTTTTGATCAGAGCTTCGCGAGCGAAGATCAGTGTCTTATTCATGTGATTGAATATATCTTCAACTCAAGCAATCTGCAGACGTTCGCGAGTGCTTTCATACTCAATGATGTCAGAGTCGAAGCTCATATGAGAATGAAAGTTCTTGTTCATGAAGAAGAGAATTAATGAGATGACTGAAGACAAGACGTTATTGTTGACAAACTCGATCATGAGTAGTCACTTGAATCAGTCATTCTGCATGTATGAACAGAAGAAACGAAGATATCGCTCAACATTCTGATTGACTCGTTCGCTTTGATCGTCGATCTGAGAGTGATAGATGATGAACAATCAAAGAGAAATGCTCAGTCATTTGCAAAGAAACTTTCAAAGAATGAAGATGAACTGAGAATCTCGATCGAATACAATGAAGCTTGATAAATCGTAAGTTTGATATACTCATTGAAGCAACATTTCAGCTGTCTTTTCAACTGTGATATCTTCATCATCAGTGATGCAAGAAATATAATGTCTTTCTTTCAACAATCTGCAGATGACAGTCAGAATAGCGTTGTAGTTGTACGAATCAGATAAATCAATAATGAAGTTCATGACTATGTTTTGTCATCGCTGTTCAGATATTGATAGAGATTGAAGCAAGTCATTTGATTTATTTCTAGATGTCTTTGATCATTGACAAACATAGCAGTTTCGAATATATTGATCTACTGTCTTTCACATGAATGATCAATAGTAGTTTCGTTTAATGATCTTCATCGTTCTAAGAATATCGAGATGATTTATTGAGATTTGATCATGCATTTCACGAATCAGATTCATTTGCAGAAGTTCATTAAACAAGATTCATAGCTGACTGTCTTTGTATAAGATTTCATTCTGAACTCGACAATTCTTCAGCTTGATGTCTTCACATTGTGCTTCGTCTCTGATCTTTACTTCACGAAGTAGAGTACAATTCTCGTCGATTTCATTCACGTCAAGAACTTGTTTATAGATTGACTCGCTGACGTTCTTCTCTAAATCAGCAATTTTCATTCAATTCAACGTCAGAATAGTGATTTGTTGATAGCGAACGCGTTCATCATCGAAATCTCTGAGCACGAAGTCAGCTCAACGAGTTAATGCATCGATCTTAATGTTCTGTTTGTCAGATCAATACATTATCTTGAAGTTGAAGTCAGCTAGCTTCTGAACTCAGTGCATCTGATGTCTGCTCAGCTTTTTGTCTTTCATCAATGAAATGAGTGCTTGATGATCAATGAACATCTTGATAGAAATGTTGATCAGCTTTAGTTCAAATCATCAATGTTCAAAAGCTTGAATTACGATCAGCAGTTTCTTATCATATATTTCGTAGTTGCACTCAGCAGAAGACATGTTCTTGCTATAGAAAGCAATCGAATGTAGTACTTCTTCATCATCATATTGAGAGAGAACTTCGTCGTTTACGTAGTCGAATGAGTCAGTTTTCA
>JAABUU010003343.1_pt1 | contig 20600 bp, 16 predicted proteins | sample 5559301 | NCBI WGS metagenome assembly JAABUU01 (sample SAMN10711884, study PRJNA513360) | rock metagenome | isolation source: Antarctica rocks | place: Antarctica: Victoria Land, Richard Nunatak white | reverse complement strand
TCCGCCTCCGTCAGATGTTCCCAGACGTGCTCGCAGAGGAGGGCGGCGGCGCGGCGCTCCCCGAAGAACGCCGCCCAACTCCCGGCATCCAGCAGGTCGAGTTCGTCGCGCTGCGTCGGCAACCAGCCCGACCAGCGCTGCTCACCCGCCCCGACGATCACGCGCAAGGGGGCGCTGGATAGCGAGGCGGCGTCATCGCGCACCACGCGCTCAGTCGGCGAAGATCCGCACCAGCAGATCGCTCGGGGTGCGGTCGTTCTGGGCGTTCCGCTCGTTCGGGCAGGCGGAGACGGCGACGACGAGATCGGTCAGCGCGCGCAGCACCACGAAATCGTTCGCCTCCGAGAGCGGCTCGCGCACTTCAACCGCGCCATCGCCGAGGACACCGACGTTCATGAAGAGGTTGAACGGATCGGGCAGCGGCTCGTAGGGGATGCCGAACTCGGCGAGCGCGGTCGTCAGGTTGTCCTTGCAGTTCGGGTGATCGGGCAGGCCGTAATAGTCGAGATAGCGCCGTCCGTCGCAGGCGGGCATCAGCAGATCGTGCCGCCCGACCGTGTCCTCCTCCAGCCGGAGCATCCAGTTCCGCCGATTGCTGACGATATGGCCGTTGAGGCGAAGCATGATCGAGCCGAGCCCCTCGCTCGTATGCGTGGTGGAGGCCCACTCGCTGTGGTCGTCCTTCTTGAACACCACCAGAACCGCCGTCTGCTTCCCCGCTTGATCGACGATCTGGATGCGCTCCCCCTCGCGCACCTCGAACGCCGCGCCGCGCCGCGCGGCGATACTCTGCATGGCGCGCGGCGTGGAGAAACGCGCGTTATCGACTTCCGATTCAGGCGTGGACACCAGGCAACCCTTTCCGCGCAATCGTCACACAAGCACCGGTGCCGCTGGGAACGCACCTTGCTCTCCTATGCAGCGCGGAGTATAACGCAGAGTGCGATAGGGAAGCAGGAGGCAGCGATGCAAGAGATGGCCCGCGAGATGGAGCGGACGACCTTTGTCCGCAAGGTGCTCACCGATATCCCCGGCCCCAAGGTATTGGAACGGGCGCAGGAATTCTTCCGCGAGCAGGGGTATCGCGCCACCAAGGGCGGGCTACCCAACACCGTGCGCCTCCAGGGACGCGCCGAGGGTGCCTTACCCGCCGTGATCGGCGAGATCGGCGTGCGGACGACCAATCGCGGGCGCACGATCGTCTCGCTCAGCGGCTACGGCGAGCGCCTACAGACGCAACTCCTCGCCTTCCACGACGAGATGCGCGCCGCGCGCACCCCGAAAGAAGCCCGCCCCCTCACCCCACCCGCCGCGCCCGTCACCGCGCCGCGAGCACGCACCCGCGCGGAGGAACTCGAAGAGGAGCTGCTCGAAGCCGCCGAGGCAGAAGGCAAGGAAGTCGCCCACAACCGCGAGAAGTACGAGGCCGAGCGGGGCTGATCCCCGCGCTCGTCTCGCAGGCGTGCAAACGATCCTACCGTACCGCCGCAACTCCCCTCCATTCATCTCCCGACGGCTACCGTGGCAACAGTCGCTTCAGCGCCCGCCCCGAGGTCGCGGCGTGGCCGAGGCGGATCGCGGTGTCGAGCAGGAAGAGGAGCAGGGCGAGGATCGCGAACGGCGGCCAGATGTCGCGGAACTGCGGCGTGGCGGTCAGCACCGTCCGGTCGAAGACCTGCCCCGGCCCGCTCAACACCCGCCCGCCGGTCCGATCCGCCAGCGCGCCGAGGACGGTGTCGCCCAGCGTCGGGCCGCGCAGCTCGGCGGGGTACGGCACGCTGAAACCGACCGTATCCGTGACCATCTGCCCCGCCCGAGCCTGCCGCAATTCCAGGCTGTATGCGCCCGGTTGCGGCGCGGCGAGGCGCACCTCGTAGCGCCCTGGCGCGCTCTGCGGCAGGACGAGATCGACCGTCTGCCCGGCAGGGGTGCGGAGGCGCGCGTTCGGCGTCGCCAGATCGACCGCCCCGCCGCTGCCATCGAACGCATCGACCGCCAGGATCGTATCCTCCCCATCGGGCGTGGCGATGACGCGATAGGAGGGACTGACCGCCGCCGCCAGACTCCAGCGTACCGCCTGATTCCAGAAGGTCGGGAAGACGCTCGATCCGCTCCAATTGGGCGCGAAGCTCTGGCCGAGGTCGCTCGTCCAGGTCACCACCCGCCCCAGGCCATATTGCCACTGGGCCAGCACCGGTTCGCCCTTGCCCGACTGCAAGATCGCCTGCGCGCCCGGTTTGGCCTCCGTGATCTGGTAGCCGCCGAGCGTCGGGAGCGAGCCCGGTTCGAGGCCGCGCAGGATCGGGCTGGGCGAGGTCTGCACGGCGCGGAAGTCACCCGTGGCGAAGGTCTTGCCCGCCAACTGCTCGGTCTCCGCCAGCGTCAGCTTCGGGATGTCCTGCGGCGTCGGCGCGAACTGATAGCGCCCATTGCCGACCGTCGCCAGCCGCTGCATCAGCGTGATATCGGCGGCCTGCCCGATCGCGATCGTGGAGAGGGTGATGTTCGCCTTGCGAGCGCGCCCCGCCGCCTCATCCGGGTCGAACCGGCTCGTCGGCTCGCCATCGGAGAGGAGGATGATGTGCTTCGTCCCCGCCTGACTCTTCTGGATCTCATCGATCCCTTCGGTGAGGGCACCGTACATCTCGGTGATCCCTTCCGCACGCACGCGGCTGATCTGCTCGACCACGCCGTTGATATCATCGGTGCTGTTGATCGTCCGCAGGTGCTGGATCCAGACGTTCCTGTCGTTGAACGCCAGAACCGCCACATCGTCGCCGGGCGAGAGGGCGCGCACCGCCTGGGCGGCGGCACTCTTCGCCATCTCGATCCGTGTCGGGCTGCTGGTGGTGATCCCCATCGAGCCGGAGGCATCGATGATCAGCAGCAGGGCGGCGGGCGGGCGCTTGCCCTCGGTGCGCGGCTTCACCCGGACCGGCAGGGCCGCTTCCAGCGTGGAACCCTCGTACCCACCCTTGCCGAAGCTCTGCATCCCCCCGGTGACCACGAGCCCCCGCCCGGCCGTGCGGACAAAATCCTGTAACGCCTGCTGCTTCCCCTCGCTCAGCGCCGTCGCCGGGACATCGGCCAGCACGATCGCGTCGTAGCCGTTGAGATCGGCGACGCGGTCGGGGAGCGCGCCGGGGTCGCGGACCGTCACGGTGAAGGCCGTCCCCGCGAGGCTGCGCCGGAGGCCGTCGGCCCCGCCGCGCGTCCCTTCGACGATCAGCACGCGCGGCTTGTCGCGCACGACCGTCGTGGCGGCGAGGGTGTTATTCTCGGCGATCGGATCGCCGCCCCCCGGTGTGACCCGCACCGCGATCGCGTGGTAGCCGGGCGGGAGCGGTCGCAGCACGAAGGAGGCCGTGCCGGTCGCGGCGCTGGTGGACGCAGACAATGTGACATCCTGGCTCACCGCCGCCCGACCATCGACGAGGAGTTGCACCGCCACCTGACCGGGCGTGTCCCCCGCGAGGGTCGCCGCGATCTCGACTTCGTCCCCCTGCCACAAGCCATCGGGGACACGCAGATCGGTGACGCGCACATCGTTCGGCAGGCGACGCGCGGTGGGCGCGACCGCGTCGACCACGACCCCGCGCCCGCTCGCCCCCGCCGCCCAGTCGGTCGCCCCTCCCACCGTCTCCTGCCCGTCCGAGAAGAGGACGATCCGCCGCCCGCCCGCCGAGGGCAACGACTCCGCCAGCCGCAGCGCAGCGGCCACGGCGGTGTAGTCGCGCGAGCCGGTATCGGCGGCGCGCAGGGCGGCACCGATCGCCTCGGGATCCGTTGCGGCGGTCAGCGTGCCGACCGGATAGATGGTCGCCGCGCGCTCGGAGAACGCGACCAACCCCACCGGCTCGTGGTCGGCGCTGCCGCCGAGCGCCGCGACGATCTGCGCCGAGAGGAGGCGCGCATCGTCGTCGCCCATGCTCCGCGAGCGATCGACCACGAAGATCGTCGCCCCGGCGGGTGACGGCTGCGCCAGGAGCGGCCCGGCGAGCGCGAACGCCAGCGCCAGGAAGACGAGCGCGCGCAGGATCAGCGCGCGGGCCGGGACCGCGCCACGGCCGCGCAGGAACCAGAGGACCGCGATCAGCGCCACGACGAGCGCCGCGACGATCAGGATTCGCGGCTCGCGCAGCGCGAATTGCCGCCCGAAGAGGGATCCCAGACCGGTCATCGCGTATTCGTCCCCGCATTCGGGCCACCCAGTCCGGGTCGCGCGCGCACTCGTTCGTTCTCCGCCCGCGGTCGCGCCAGACCGCCCATCCCGACGAGCCACTCGATCACGAGGAGCGCCAGCGCCAGGCCGAGCAGGGTCGGCCACAACTCGCCGAGGTGGCGCGGGGTCACCCCCGCGCCGCCGGTGCCTTGCCCTGAGACGGTCGCCGCCAGCGCGGGGGTTGCCCCGCCCACGCCTGTGGGCAGTGCGGCGGCGACCGCGCGCAGATTCGAGGCGATCGGATCGCCGCCATTGGCCGCGAACGACTCCTGCAAGAGGGTCGCGCCTCCCCCGTCACGCTCGATCAGCGCGTAGAGGCCCGGCTGATCGGCGACGACGTAGGCGGTTGGCACGCCGCCACCCGACGCGCGCAACGGCAGTTCGCGCGTCGCGCCGCTCGGATCGCGCAGCGTCAGCGCGGTCGTCCCGGCCACCGGTTCGAGCGATACCCCCGCCCCCAGCGTGACCGCCGTCGGCACGCGGTGCGATTGCAACCGCTCGACGAGGTTGCCGATCAGGATCGGGAAGGCGAGGCGCTTCGTCAGGCTCGACGCCGCCGGATCGAAGGTGAGCGCGGCGATCTCGCGCCCATCGAGGTTGCCCGCCAGGATCAGCGGCCCCTGCTGCCCGCCGACGACTTCCGTCGCCCAAGCGGGGAGGCTATAGACCGGGGTCGCGCCGAAGGTCAGGCCGCTCAGATCGACCCCCGCGAGGATCGCACTCTCACGATCGACGCGTACGATCTGCGGCGCCTGCTCGGTCCCCACCGGTGAGAGGAGGCCACCGCTCGTGCCGGGGTTGACGAGCAATACGCCGCCGCGCGGGAGGGTGCTCGGGACGAAACGATCGAAGACGGTCAGATCGTATGGCTGCGCGTCGCTGTAGTCGCGCGCCGCCACCGTGGTCACCGTCGCGCCCGACTGCGCCGTTAGCGCGCGCCCGAGGTCGCCCGGATTGTCGGAGACGAGCAGGATGCGGCGCTGGGTCACGTCGCGCGTCACCACGAACGCCTCGTTGTCGGCGGGGAGCGCGTCGGCCCGCCCACCGTTCGGCGTGACCCGCAGTCGCGCGCCGCGTGTGTTGGCCGGGAGCTGCCAGACGACATCGACCGTACCGTTGGCGGCGATACTCAGCTGCCGCGTATCCACGATCGCGCCATCGGCCTCGATCTCGCTCCGCGCGGTGACGGCGCTCGTGGCGTAGTTGGCAACGCGTGCGAAGAGTTCGTTGCGCGTCGCATCCCGCGCGGAGCGCCGGGTGACGAGGGTGGTGATCGCCAGATTGTCCGCCGCCGCCCCGATCGCCTCCCAGCGCAGCGTGGCCGGGAGCGCGGCGAGCGCGGCGCGATCCGGCTCGTCGGCGAAGACGCCGCCCGAAAGGAGGACGATGCGGTTCTCGCGCTCCGGCAGCAGGAGCGCCCGGAGGGTCGGCAGTGCCCCGTTGAGGTCGGCCCGCCCGCCCCCCGGCCCGAGTCCATCGAGCGAGACGAGCAACCCCGCCCGCCCGGCGGCATCGGCGGCGCGGAAGGTCTGAGACTCGTCGCCGAGGGTCAGGATCGCGACCGCCTCATCGGCGGACGCGGCGCGGATCAGCGCGCGGGCGCGCTCCTGCGCGGCCCCGAAGCGGCTCGGGGAGACATCGGTCGCGCGCATCGCCGCCGAGCGATCGAGGACGACGATCAACTGGCGCGGCGGCGTGCTCCCCGGCAGCCCCGGTACGGGCAGCGCCGGACGCACCAGCGCCAGGACGATCAGCGCGGCGATCAGCAGTTGCAACAGCAGGAGGAGCGAGCGCGGCGGGCGACGAAGCGCGATCCGCTGACGACGGTGCCGCTGGGCCTCCTCCCAGAAGTGCAGGGTCGTGATCGGCAGCGCCCGGGTCCGTGCGCGCCGCATGTGCAGCAGGACGAGCAGCGGCAGGCTGAGCGCGAAAAACGCGGCGAGCGGCGCGAGCACGGCGACACTCACCGGCGTACCGCCTCGCGCGTCCGGGCGGCGCGCTCGCCGCGCGGGCCGACGACATCGTTCGACACCAGGAAGCGCAACACCAGCTCCTCGAACGACCAGGCGGTGAGCAGCCGCAGATAGCCGATGCGCCGCGTCGCGCAGGAGTGCTCGATCTCTCCCAACCAGCGGTCGAAGGCGGCGCGGTACTCGGTCAGCGTCCGGTCGTCGGGCGTGACGCGCAGCCCGCGTCCGCCATCGCGCTCAACATCCTGCAAGCGCAGATCGCCGGTATAGCCCGGCTCGACCTCCTGCGCGTCGAGGGTGTGGAAGACGATCACATCCCAGCCGCGCTCCAGGAAGGGGCGCAACGCGGCGGTCGGGTCGCCCTCCACCGGCGTGAGCAGATCGGAGATCAGCAGCAGGACACCCGGTGCCCGCTGACGCCCCGCGTACTCGGCCAGCGAGGCAGCGAAGTCGGTCCCCCCGGCGGCGGGCAACCCTTCCAGATAGCTGAAGAGGGGCGCGATCGCCGCGCGACCCCGGCGCGGGCCGAACCCCACCGCATCGAGCCGCGCCCCGAACGGGGCGATCTGGAGACGATCGAAGTGCCAGAGACCCAGGTAGCCGAGCGCGGCGGCGAGGCGCTTCGCGTAACGCAGCTTATTCGGATCGCCCCAATTCATCGAGGCGCTGGTATCGATCAGGATGTGGACCGTCAGTTCGGTCCTGATCTGCCCGAGGCGCGTCACCATCTCGCCGAGCCGCGCGAAGGTGTTCCAGTCCAGGTAGCGCAGATCGTCGCCCTGTGTGTAGGCGCGGAAATCGGTGAACTCGCGCGAGGGGGCGCGGCGCGGGCTGCGATGCTCGCCGACCGCGCGCCACGCCAGCGTCTGCCGCGTGCGGATCGCCATCTGCTCGATCCGTCGCCGGAACGCGGCATCGAAGAGCGGATCGGCGGCGGCGGCGCGTGTGGCGCGGCGCAGAAAAGGCAATGACACCATCGCTCGCTCCTAGCGCCCGTCGTCGCTATTCGGGGTGAAATACCGCTCGATCGTCCCGCGCTGATCGTAGGGCACCTGATTCGTATCGACCCCGGCCTCGCCGACCGTTCCCTGCTGCACCGTGCCGCCGCCAGCGCCCGCCGCGCCCGGATCGCCGGGGCCGTTGGTACGGCCCTGCTGGCCCTGCGTTGTGATCGATTGACCGCTCGGATCGCCCTTCGGCAGCTCGATCGGCTTGCCATCGGCCCCGAGCAGCGGCGCGGACGAGGCGGCGGGGGACTGCCGCTGCCCGCTCGGCAACTGCGGCGAGACGCCGTTGCCGGTGCTGCCGGTGCCCGCGCCGCTGCCGCCATTGCCATTCTGCGGGCCGTTCTGCCCCTGCTGCCCCTCCTGACCGGTATCACCCGGCTGACCGCCCTGCGCGGTGCGCTCCACATCGTTCGCCACCCGATCGAACGCCCGCTGCGCCCCCGCCGCGTTCGGCTGGGTCAGCCCATTCGCCACGTCGCGCAGATCGCTCGCGAGTTGCGGATCGCCGACCTGGTCGGCGGCATTCCGCACGTCGTTCGCGATCGCCTGCCGCTCCTGCGGCGAGGTCTGCGCGGCATTACCCCCCGCCTCGCGTATGGCCTCCGCCGCGCCCGCATAGTCGCCGGAGGCGAGTTTGTCGCCGGCGTCGCTCGTCGCGGCGTGGTCCTGAAGAGCCCCGGCGACGGCGTTCAGATCCGCCTTCCCCTGTGCGGTCGGTTGCCCGCTCCCTTGCTGTCCGCTGCCCTGCTGACCATTCTGCCCCGCCTGACCGTTCTGGCCGGGCTGCTGCCCCGTCTGGTCGCCCGCCTGGCTGCCCGATTGCGCGCCAGGGGCGTTCCCCGCCCCCTGTCCGGCACCAGCACCGGGACGCTGCCCCGCGCCCGCACCGGCTCCGCCCCCCGTTGCCCCGAAGTGTTGCAGCAGCAGCATGATCAGGAGGACGAGGCAGAAGGTGCCGGTGGCGAGAGCCGCCGCGATCTCGCGCGCCGGGAGGTGCGGGCGGAAGGCGGTGGCGGTGGCGACGTGGCGGGTGACGCGGGTCGCATCCAGGATCTGGAGGGCGCGCAGCCCGACCGGGCGCCCCGCCTGGGCCTCCTCGAGGGCGGTCGTCAGGCGCTCGCGCAGCCCGAACGAGCGGTCGAGGGTGCGCGCCATCTGGCCGCGCGACGGGCGGGCGATCGCGATCAGGAATGCGGCGAACGCCACGACGGCGAGCGCGACGATCAAGAAGGGGCGCGGCGAGAGGTCGCGCCCGGCCAAGACCCGCAAGCCCAGCCAGATATCGACCGCCAGCAGGGCCAGCCAGAGCCCCCGGAAACCGAAGATCGCACGCCGCTGCCGCCAGATTGTCTCGCGCAGGCCGTCGATCTGCCGCAGGATCAGCGGCGTCCGCGCGTCGGCGGCGGGCAGCGCCTCGCGGCGACCCGGCAACGCCGGGGGTGGCAGGGTGCTGCCCACCCAGAAGGGCGTCCAGAGCACATCCCACAGAAAGCGTCCCAGACGGGCCGGAGTCATGGGCGCGCGCGCGGGCGCGCGTTCGATCACCTTGCTCATCGCGAGAACCTCATCGCTCCTATACGGCGGGAGCATCACACGCGGCGGCACGCTGGCACACCAGGCACACATCGCACGCACATTAATACGCAAGAACCATGCGGCAAGGTGCGGGAGAAACGGCGTTCGGTTGTCGGATGAGACGTTGGCGATCATCACGAATGCAACGCACCACCGCGTGGGATGGTTCCCGGGCGGTGGTGCCGTTCGAGCCGTGAATTGGGTACGTCAGGGTGCAAGCGGAATAACGGGCAAGGCACCACCGGCAGAAGCGGTCCACCCGGATCGACCAACCCGCCCAGGGCTGGATGCTGCGGCATCGGGCGCGCTAATCCGCTTTCTTTGCCATCTTCTCGCGCTCGCGCTGCGCCTTATAGAACTTCTTATCCTTCGGCATCGGCTTGTCGACCATCTCCGCGCGCTCCTTGGCCGCGTCGTTGGCCCGGATCGTCAACTGCTGCTCGATCTTCGCCAGATCGTTGTAGACCCGCACATTCTGATTGGCATTCGGGGTCCGCATCAGCATCTTCGTGAGTTGGAGCAACGACTGCGCTTTGGCGTTGTCGCCGCCGCCCATCCGCGCCGCATTCTCGATGATCGTGTCCACCGTATCGAGCGTCGCCGTGGTGGCGGCGTTCGCCACCAGCATCGTGCGGATGCGTTCGAGTCCATCGACCAGATTCATGCGCTCGCTCTCCTCTCGTCGTCGCCACTATCGCGCCCGATACCGCGAAGCGCGGAGCGCCGCACAGTTCCGTCACAGTATAGCCGATCGGGGCGTGCTATCATGCCGCCATTCGCGGACGAAAGGCGCATGCCCTTGTCGAAGCGTGGTGCGCGCCGCCGATCTGCACCGCTATGATGAAGGAGAGAGGCTACCGATGGAGTACCAGTTCGCGCGCCGGGTGACGGCGATCGCGCCGTCACCGACGATCGCCGTGTCCGACCGCGCCCGGCAGCTGAAAGCCGCCGGGCGCGATGTGATCGACCTCGGCGGCGGCGACCCCGACTTCCCCACCCCGCAACACATCGTCGCCGCCGCCGCCGATGCGATGGAGTCGGGCGATACGCACTATGTCGCCAGCGCCGGTATCCCCGAGTTGCGCGCGGCGATCGTCCGCAAGCTCCAGCGCGAGAACGGCCTGACCTATAGCGCCGATGAGATCATCGTCACCCCCGGTGGCAAGCCCGCGATCTTCGCGGCGATGATGACGCTGATCGATCGCGGCGACGAGGTGCTGATCCTCGATCCGGGCTGGGTCTCCTACGCCCCGGAGGTGATCATCGCCGAAGGGACGCCGGTCGGCGTCCCCCTCGCGGCGGACGACAACTACGCGATCACCGAGGAGCGCATCCGCCCCTACATCACGCCGCGCACCCGCGCCTTGATCCTCTGCACGCCGAACAATCCGACCGGGCGCGTCGCCACCGAGGCGGAGCTGGCGACGATCGCGCGGCTGGCACAGGAGCACGATTTCTACGTCTTCAGCGACGAGATCTACGAGAAGCTGGTCTACGACGGCGCGGTCCACCGCAGCATCGCCGCGCTCCCCGGCATGTGGGAGCGGACTCTGACCCTCAACGGCTTCTCCAAGGCGTACGCGATGACCGGCTGGCGGCTCGGCTTCCTCGCCGCGCCGCGCCCGATCGTCAACCAGATACTCAAGATCCACAGCCATTCGGTCACCTGCGCCACCTCGTTCGGGCAACGCGGCGCGATCGCCGCCCTCGACGGGCCGCAGGAGATCATCAAGCAGATGGTCGTCGCCTACGACCGCCGCCGCCATCTCGTGGCCGATGGCCTGAACGCCATTCCCGGCGTCCGTTGTGCCCTGCCGCAGGGAGCCTTCTATGCCCTGCCCGACATTCGCGGCACGGGGCTCACCTCGGCGGAGTGCGCCGAGGTGCTGATCGCGGAGGGCGAGGTGGCCGTCACCCCCGGCAACGCCTTCGGCGAGGCCGGGGAAGGCTTCGTCCGCCTCTCGTTCGCCACCTCCGACGCGGAGTTGACCCGGGCGGTCGCGCGGATGGGCGAGGTGCTGCGGAAGCACAGCAAGGCGACGACCGCCTGAGCCGACGAGGGAGACGGGGCGGGCGCGGCTTACCGCGTCGCGCTCGCCCCGCCTCCCTCGATCAACGCTTTCGGGTGCCGTAGATCGGCACGCACGCCACGCCGAAAGCACGCCGCCAGCAGCGGCGCAAACGGGCGGCAACCGCTATACGTCGCCTCTCGCTTGCTCAAAACGCGCCGATCGAGGACCGGCGTGACGCGATATCCGGTGCGCTATGGGGTGCAGCGGACGATCATCGTCGTGCGCGCGCTAGTGTGGTACTCGTATTCCTGCCCATTCGCCCGTACCACCAGGCGATAGCCCGGCGTGATGATCTGCGAGTAGGCGCGACCGGGCTGCGGGCAACCGAGCGACGAATCGGGCCAGTCGCGCGCCTCGACCGCGACGATCGTCAGTTGATCCGGCGCGACGCCGAGATCCGCCGCCACCTGGGCGAGCGCTTGGCGCAGCTCATAAGGATAATCCATCGTCCCCCTCGTCCCCCTCGTCCCCCTCGTCGCGCTCGCCGACGGTGTCGCGGCGCGCGGTACGGTCGCGGTCGCCGGTCCGCTGGTCGTGGTCGCGCTCGCGCTGGCGGTAGCGGTCGTCACGGCGGTAGTGATCGCCACCACCGTCGCGACAGCGGTCGGCGCGGCGGTGGGGGTCGCGCCGCCGCCACAGGCGCTCAGCGTGCCGAGCAGGAGCGCTTCGAGCAGCACCCCCACGACGCGCGCGCGTCGCCTGGGTACGGCGCGCGCTGCCTCATCGCCCGATCGTTCCGTTGCTCGTATCACGCCGCCACCTTCCTCACCCTGGCCGGGCCGCATCGGCCCGTACTGTTAGTGACGAAGGAGAACGGACAGTGGTTCCCTCACCCCTATGGGAGCGATACCTTCCGTCGCCCTACCGACCGCGCCAGGAGCGCACGCGCCGCCAGGGTCGCAGGATCAGGACGAGCACGACTCCGCCGAAGAACCAGGGCAAACCGCGCCGTACGCCGGTCGGGCGCTCCGCCGATTCGACCGCCGCCGCCATCGCGTCCTGTCCCGCCGGATCGGTCGACCAGACCGGCGCGACCAGCACCCATTGCTCCGGCACCGGGCGAATCGTCTCCTCGGTTGCCCCGGCGAGGAGGCGCATATTCGCCAGGAGATCGGTGCGCTTATGCCCGGTACTGACGAGTTGCAGCGGCGGGCGCACCGTGGCGCGCAAGCGCCCATCGGGCAGGCGCTCCAGCGAGGCGGGCAGGATCGCGGCCCCGCTCCGTTGCGAGAGGATGAGCGGGCCGTGCGAGAGATAAGTCGGGCGACCGAAGAAGCGCACCAGCGTCCCGTTCGAGCCGAGGTAGCGATCCCCCGCGATCATCAGCAGGCCATTGCGCTTGAGGAGGCGCATCGCCCCCAGCACCCCCTCCCGATTGGGGAGGAAGAGTTCAAGCCCGGTCTTGCCGCGCAACGCCGAGACGAACTCGAACAATTCGGGCGGCTCGACCGGCTCGACGAACGCGCCTGCGGGGGTGTGGTAGAGGGCGGTGAATGGTGCCAGAGCATTATAGTTGCCGATGTGCGCCCCGAGGATGATGACGCCCTTGCCACGGGCGAGCGCCGCTTGCAGATGCTCCTCGCCATGCAGTTCAACCAGCGCGCGAATACGCTCCTCCGGCAGGATCGCCAGTTGGGCCAACAACTCATAGCTCAGGAAGAGGTTGATCATCACCTGACAGGCGTGCCAGTGCAGGCGCAAGGGCGAGACATCGCCCAGCACCTGTCGCTGGTTGGCGATGATCATGCGCCGACGCGAGCCGAAGCAGAGATAGAAACCGACGCCGAAGAGGAACGGCAACGGGCGTATTAAGAACGCCGGGATGTTCCGAATCAGCCACAGGGCCGTTTGCAGCGCGCGTAACGTGCCCATCAGGCCGCCGTCACCACGGCAAGACGCGCGCCGCCCCCGCTGGAGCGCCGGGAGTACCAGCTCGGCGACGCCCCGGACAACCGCGCCCTCTCAACGATCACCGACACCCCCCCACCGATCGCCCACGATCTCGTGCTCCATAGGCGACGAGCATCAATCACGCCCGGACTCCGGCCACATGCGGCGAAACATGTACCACTGATCCGGGTATTGGCGCAAGAGATCCTCGACCGCCCGGACCATCACCTGCATCCAGGCCCGAATATCCGCCGCCTCGTCACTGGTCTTCGGGGGGAGGGCCAGGGGCTGATATCCCCCGAAGAAGGTGCGATCCCCCGGTCGACGGCCCACATACCCGAAGAGGATCGGCGCGTCGGCACGGAGCGCGAAACGGGCCGCGCCGGCGGGGAACCACGCCGGCGCGCCGAAGAAATCGACCTCCACGCCGCCCTCGCGCTGCGGGCGATCGACCAGGATCGCGACGACCATGTTGCTTCGCAGCGCCTGGAGGGTGCGCCGCAAGCTGCCGCTGTCCAGGGTAACGATCCCCATCCCGGTCCGATTCCGCCCCAGCCGCACCAGCCGATCGACCTCCGGCGGCGTGAAGCGATCCGCGAGCGCGACCATCGGGTAGCCCCGCGCCGCCGTCAGAGCGGCGGCGAGATCCCAGTTGCCGAAGTGCGGCGTGATCAGCACCACCCCGCGCCCTTCCGCCAGCGCCGCATCGAGATGCTCCGCGCCCTCGACGTAGGTATCGGCCTCGATCAGATCGGGGTCGACCGTCATCTGGCGGAAGAAATCGAAGAGCGATTTGGTGTAGTTGCGGAAGGAGCGGCGCGCGGTCAGGCGCACGCGCGCCGCCGTGGGCTCATCGGCCAGCAGCACAGCGAAGTTTTCGACCGCTTTATGGCTGTGCTGCGGGTTGATCCAGAAGTAGAGTTCGCCGCCGAGCGCGCAGAGCGGGTAGGCGATGGCGCGCGGCAACCGCGCCGTGAGCCAGATCGCCGCGCGGAAACCCCACTCCTGCCAGACCACGCCCGTCTCTCGATCGCGATACGTCGTGCAGGCCCGTACTGAACGCATGGCAACGGGCGGGGGATGGTCGTGCCATCCCCCGCCCGCTCTATACCATATCCGCTGCCGGTCGTGCCAGATACGACGGCGGTGCTGAAGCCCCGTGGTGACTAGTCGGCCTCGACCGCAATCCGCTCGGCGGGCGGTGTCGCCTCCGCCTCGGGCAGGGCGTGGGTACGGATGAACGCCTCCATCAGGCGCCGCGCCTCGTCATCGGTGTACTGCTGCGGCGGCGACTTCATGAAGTAGGCCGACGGCGCAGTCAGCGCGCCACCGATCCCCTCGTTCAATGCCAGCTTGGCGCAGCGGATCGCGTCGATCACGACCCCGGCGGAGTTCGGAGAGTCCCAGACTTCCAGCTTCAGTTCGATGTTCAGCGGCACATCGCCGAAGGTCGTCCCCTCCATGCGGATGTAGGCCCACTTGCGATCTTCGAGCCAGGGCACGTAGTCCGACGGCCCGACGTGGACATCCTTCGCCAGCATCGGGGTGCCGAGCTGCGAGGTGACCGCGTTCGTCTTGGAGATCTTCTTCGACTCCAGGCGGTCGCGCTCCAACATGTTCAGGAAGTCGGTGTTGCCGCCGAAGTTGAGCTGATAGGTGCGGTCCACCCTGACGCCGCGATCCTCGAAGAGGCGGGTGAGGATGCGGTGGGTGATCGTCGCGCCGACCTGCGACTTGATATCGTCGCCGACGATCGGCAGCCCCTTCTCCTCGAAGCGCTTCGCCCAGTACGGCTCCTTGGCGATGAAGACCGGGATGCAGTTGATGAAACCGCAGCCCGCCTCCAGGATCTGCTCCACGTACCACTTCGTCGCCATCTCGGAGCCGACCGGCAGGTAGCTGATCACCACCTCGGTGCCGGTCTCGCGCAGGATCTTGACGATATCGGCGGTTTCACCGGGAGCCTTGATGACCACCTCGGAGAGGTACTTGCCGACGCCATCGTGCGTCATGCCGCGATAGACCGGCACGTTGAGGACGGGCACCTTAGCGAACTTGTAGGTGTTGTTCGGCTCGGCGAAGATCGCCTCGCTCAGATCCTTGCCGACCTTGTTCACATCGATGTCGAACGCGGCGGTGAACTCGATGTCGCGCACGTGATAGCCGCCGAGATTGACGTGCATCAGGCCGGGTACGCGCTGATCTTCCGGCGCATCCGCGTAATAGGTCACGCCCTGCACCAGCGCGGACGCGCAGTTGCCGACACCGATGATCGCGACTTTGATCGGCCTGGTCCCGTTGCTCACCAACTCTTCTCCTCCGATCGGTCCCGCCACACGCAGGGAGCCGACCAACGTTCACCACCGTACACGGCGCGGAAGCGGCTAGAGATCTACAGACGGATTGTAGGGACTTGTGCATGGATTGTCAAACATCCTGTCTTCAATGCCAGGTTTTTTTACTTCTCGTCAATTGGAACGAACATCGCCGCCGCGTATCACCGCGGGTTGACAGTTCGTACCCCGTTTCTTATGATTAGTGGCAACAGAATGACGTCGATCGGGAGGAGTAGGCGGTCACGTCGTCGACAGGGAAGTGGGGGCCGGCGATTGAAAGCCCCCCGTGCTCGACGACCGCCGAAGTCGCCCGTGAGTCGGGATACCCAACCGCCTTGCGCGAAGTATCCCCGGGTGCGCCCGTTACCGCGTTCTTGAGGAATGGGTTTAGGCCCGTTCGCAGCAGGGTGGTACCACGGGGTTGAACCTCGTCCTTCGCAAGAGGACGAGGTTTTTTGTTTGTCCGGGGTTATCCACGATCGGCGGGACGCAGGCGGCGCGGTATCGCGAGCCCTGGCCCGCGCGATGATGACGAAGAGGGGGGCGACGATGACCGAGGGTTTAGCCAAAATCTACAACCCGCGCGCGACCGAGCGCGACTGGTACGAGCGCTGGGACCAGGCCGGGGCGTTCGCACCCCGCCCCGCGACCGGTCCCGACGACGATCCATTCGTGATCGTCATGCCGCCGCCGAACGTGACCGGCGAGCTGCACATCGGCCATGCCCTCTTCGCCACGGTCGAGGACATCATGATCCGCTGGCAGCGGATGCGCGGTCGCCCCGCCCTCTGGATCCCCGGCGCGGACCACGCCGGGATCGCCGGGCAGTGGGTGGTCGAGCGGGAGATCGCCAAGGATGGCCTGACCCGGCACGATCTCGGGCGCGACCGCTTCCTGGCGACCGTCTGGGACTGGATGGACAGCTATCGCGGGCGGATTCGCGAGCAATTGCAAATCCTCGGCGCGTCCACGGATTGGTCGCACTTCGCCTTCACGATGGACCCCGGCCCGGCGCGTGCCGTCCGCACCGCCTTTAAGCGCCTCTACGACAAGGGGCTGATCTATCGCGGCGAGCGGATGATCAACTGGTGCCCCCGCTGCCAGACGGCCCTCTCCGATCTGGAGGTGAACTACGAGGACGAGCAATCCAGCATCTGGCGCGTGCGCTACCCGATCGCCGACGAGCCCGACCGCTGGATCACCGTGGCGACAACCCGACCCGAGACGATCCTCGGCGATACCGGCATCGCCGTCCACCCCGACGACGCGCGCTACCGCGATCTCGTCGGCAAAGCGGCCATCCTGCCGATCCTCGGGCGGCGCATCCCGATCGTCACCGATGATGCGATCGACCCGGCCTTCGGCACCGGCGCGGTGAAGGTGACCCCGGCGCACGATCCGGTGGACTTCGGGATCGGCCAGCGCGCCGGGCTGCCCGCGATCACCATCATGAACCTCGACGACACGATGAACGCCGAGGCCGGGCCGTTCGCCGGGCAGACGACGATGGCCGCGCGCCTCAACATCGTGGACTGGCTGCGCGAGCACGACCAGCTCGTCTCGGTCGAGCCGCACACCCATGCGGTCGGGCACTGCGACCGCTGCGGCACGATCGTCCAGCCGCTGATCAGCACCCAATGGTTCGTGCAGATGGCCCCGCTCGCCGCCCCCGCGATCGAGGCGGTCAAGAGCGGCCAGGTGCGGATGGTGCCGGAGCGCTTCACCGGCACCTACCTGCACTGGATGGAGAACATCCTCGACTGGTGCATCTCCCGCCAGCTCTGGTGGGGGCATCGCATCCCGGTCTACTACTGCCAGGAGTGCGGCGAGATGACCGTCACCGATCGGGAGACGCTCGACCGTTGCGGCTCGTGCGGCAGCGACCAGATCGTGCAGGATCCCGACGTGCTGGACACCTGGTTCAGTTCGGGGCTCTGGCCGTTCAGCACCCTCGGCTGGCCGGATGACACCGCCGATCTGCGCCGCTTCTATCCGGGCGACGTGCTGGAGACCGGCTACGATATCCTCTTCCACTGGGTCGCCCGGATGATCTTCTTCGGGATCGAGTTCATGGGCGAGCCGCCGTTCCACACCGTCTACTTCCACGGCACGGTGCGCGACGAGAACGGCCAGCGGATGAGCAAAACCAAAGGGAACGTGATCGACCCGACGGAGATTACCGCCGAGTACGGCACCGATGCCCTCCGCTACGCGCTGATCACCGCCGGGGCGACCGGGGCCGACCTGAAACTGAGCATCGGCAAGATCGAGGCGAGCCGCAACTTCGCCAACAAGCTCTGGCAGGCGGCGCGCTTCATCTTGTCCAACACCGAGGGGGCCACGATCGCGCGCGACGCCGACGGCGCACCGAGCGTGCCGGACGAGGCCGCGCTGACCGCGACCGACAAGTGGATCCTCACCCGGCTGGCGCGCACGAACGGCGAGACCGACCGCTCGCTGGAGCGCTACGAGTTCGGCGAGGCGGCGCGCGCCCTCTACGAGTTCTTCTGGAACGAGTTCGCGGACTGGTACATCGAGGCGGCCAAGGTGCGCCTCCAGGGCGCGGACGAGGCGGCGAAGGCGGCGGTGCGGCAGACGCTCGTCCACACCTTCGAGCGGACGCTGCGCCTCCTCCACCCGATCATGCCCTACGTGACGGAGGAGCTGTGGCAGCACCTCCCGCACGCGGGCGAGTTGCTGATCAGCGCCCCCTGGCCGACTGCTAGGCGTGAATGGCCCGCCGAGGCGCGCGCCTTCACCCGCCTGCAAGAGGCGACGCGCGCGATCCGCAACGTGCGGGTGGAGAGCAACATCGAACCCTCGCGGCGGATCGAGGCGATCGTCGCCGGGCCGTACAGCGCCGAGTTCGAGGCACTGCGCGCCGAGTTCGCCTTCCTGGCGCGGATCGATCCGGCGAAGTTGACGATCGAGGCGACCGGCGACGCGCCGGAGGGGGCGATCACGGTCGCGGTGGAGGACTTCGCCATCTACCTGCCGCTGGGAGGGCTGGTGGACCGCGACGCCGAGCGCACGCGCCTCGCGCGCGAGATCGAGGCGGCGGAGGCCGAGGTGGGCCGCGCACGCGCGATGCTCGACAACGAGGGCTTCATCGCGCGCGCCCCGGAGAAGGTGGTGCAGGTGCAGCGCGACCGCCTGACCGGCGCGCAGGAGCGGGTGCGGCTGATGCAGGAACGGCTGGCGGCGCTTGGCTGATCGTGCCGAAGTGTGGGGCGGGCAGTCATCGCCCGCCCCACATACGACATTATTCACGTTGCGGTGAGGGGTGCGATGAAGACAATCGGGCTGATCGGCGGCATGAGTTGGGAATCGTCGGCGGAGTACTACCGCCTGATCAACGAGGCGGTCAAGGAGCGGCTCGGTGGGTTGCACTCGGCGCAACTCCTCCTCTACAGCGTCGATTTCGCCGCGATCGAACGCCTGCAACGGTCGGGCGACTGGGACGCGGCGGGGGCGATCCTCGCCGACGCCGCCCGTAGCCTCGAACGGGGCGGGGCCGACTTCCTCCTCCTCTGCACCAATACGATGCACAAAGTCGCCGACGCGATCACCGGGGCGGTGACGCTCCCCTTCTTCCACATCGCCGACCCGACCGCGACGGCGATCCGCAACGCCGGGGTCGGCACGATCGGCCTGCTCGGCACCCGCTTCACGATGGAGCAGGAGTTCTATCGCGGGCGGCTCGAAGGGCAATACGGCCTGCGCGTCCTCGTCCCCGATGCAGAGGGTCGCAAGACGGTCCACCGCATCATCTACGACGAACTCTGCCTCGGCAAGGTTCGCGAGGAGTCGCGCGCCGAATACCGCGCGATCATGGCGCGGCTCGTCGCGCAGGACGCGCAGGGGATCATCCTCGGCTGCACCGAGATCACGCTACTGGTAAGCGCGGCGGATGCCGCTGTCCCCCTCTTCGATACTACCCGCCTCCACGCCGAGGAAGCTGCGGCGCTGGCGCTGACAGAAACTATTCCTGCCCGCGAGTAGCGCGCATTAGCACAGAAGTGGCGGCAGATGTGGCGATGAACGACATCATCTATCTCAATGGCCCCAGCAGCGCCGGGAAGACGACACTGTCTCGCGCGCTGCAAGAACGCCTGCCCGAACCATACCTCTACCTCAGCATCGACACCCTGATCGAGCTGATGCCGACCAGGGTGAACGATTGGAGCGGCGAGGGGAGCGCAGTTGGCTACAGCTTTCAGAAGGTACTTGATGAAGGCGGACAACCAACCTATCGGGTCGTCGCGGGCGAATACGGTGCGAAGATGTTCCCGGCCTTTCGCGCGATGGTCCTGGCCCTCGCGCGGAGTGGCTTGAAACTGATCATCGACGACATCGCATTCGGCGAAGAACCGGCGCGACTGTGGCGCGCGTGCTTGCGCGACTTCGCGACCCTCTGGGTCGGCGTCACCGCCTCCGTCGAAACGCTGTTCGCCAGGGAAGCGGCGCGCGGCGACCGCCTGATCGGCTCGGCGCGCGATCAACTCGCGCGCGTCCATCGGGGCGTGACCTACGACCTCTTCATCGATACAACCGCGCTCTCGATCGATGAGGCCACCGAGCGCATCGTCGCGTACCTTACCGCAAGGGGGCCACGCGCGGAGCAGGACACCAACGCGACAACAAGTATGCACCAATCAGCTGTGAGCGAGGATCGGGGCGCGGATGAGCGAGACTAACAGTACCGCGCGCAAGTTGCCGCGCAGCTTCTACGATCGCCCCGCCCTGACCGTGGCGCGCGAGACGTTGGGGATGGTGCTCGTCTGGGAGGGGCCGCACGGTCGACAGGCGGGGCGCATCGTGGAGGTGGAAGCCTACGACGGGCCGGAGGATTCGGCCTCCCACGCGCGCTCCGGGCCGCAGGGGCGCGCGGCGGTGATGTTCGGATCGCCCGGTCGCGCCTACGTCTACCTGATCTACGGCATCCACCACTGCCTCAACCTCTCGGTCGGGCCGGAGGGCTACCCCGCCGCGATCCTGATCCGCGCGCTCGAACCGCTGGAAGGGATCGCGGGCGGCACGAACGGTCCCGGTCGCCTCTGCCGCGTCCTCGGCCTCGACCGCACCCACAACGGCTTCGACCTCACCGGCGATCAGCTCTACCTCGAAGATCGCGGCCTCGCAGTGCACGACGAGGATGTCATGGAGCGCTCGCGCATCGGCATCAAGTTCGCCGGGGAGCCGTGGATCTCGCAGCCGTGGCGCTTCTATGAGCGCGGCAACAAGTGGATCTCGAAGAAGTAGCCACCCTTCTTTTTCTTTCCCCACCCACAATAACCCTGGGGATATGTCTTATTCTTTGGTCTCAGCGCTCAGGCCACGCTCAGCCCGCGTAGGCGGGCTTCGCCGGTGCCGCGAGGCGCCTACAGACGGGGGATTTATCCCCCGGTCCCCGCGTAAGCAATGGACCAACCATAGTGAATACCATTCTGAAAAACGGTGACCGCCGCGTATTCAAGCGCGGCGGTCACTTTTGCACAGGACTACGCGGTTAGGGGATTTTTAGAGGC
>JAABUU010003340.1_pt1 | contig 20613 bp, 13 predicted proteins | sample 5559301 | NCBI WGS metagenome assembly JAABUU01 (sample SAMN10711884, study PRJNA513360) | rock metagenome | isolation source: Antarctica rocks | place: Antarctica: Victoria Land, Richard Nunatak white | reverse complement strand
CGATCGCGCAGCGCTTCAATTCCCGACCGGAGCACCTCGGACTCTCGCTCGGGCGCCTGTGTTCCGGAAATATCGCTTATTCGGCTTGCAGCGGAAGCAGGCATTTGTCCGGTAGACTACCACGCAAGACCTGAGTCCGAGCGTCTCGGCGACCGCGGCGATGAGCGGGAGCTCGGGCTTCGCCTACTGCCGTGGTACTGGCGACGGCCCGTCGATGTCCGCAGGCGACGTCACCCCTCCTCGAACCCGCTCTGCTCGAACTTCAACGTCGTCGCGTTCTCAGAGACTGTCCTGACCTTCGCGTCGTCGAATCCGTCTGGCGCCGTCGCCTCGATCTCGATCGTGACGTTCACCGTCGCGCCGGGGGTCGCCGCCAGCGGGCCGAGGATCTCGTCTGCGAGCTTCTTGAAGTCCGATGCGTAGCGGTCGGCTTGGAGGCGCTTGCTGCCAAAGAACCGCGTCGTTGCGGGCGACTTCGGCGGGCCAGGCTCCAAGTCGGGTCCCGGCTCCGGCAGGGCGCCCGGCTCAGAGCCGCTGGCTGCCTGGTCGGCCGGCCGCTCGGCCGCCCGCTGTGCCTTGGCTCGCTCGGGGCGCACGATCAGCGTCGCGTCGGTCACCGCGACCGCCACCGGATCTGACGGCAGGACGAGCGCGCGGAACCTCCCGGTCGCGTCGTCGTAGCCATCGGCGAGGGCGAAGCCCTCGTGCTCCCACAAGAGCTGTGGCCCCGTGAGCCCCGCGTCTAGGACCGCGCGGTCGCGTAGGCGCGGCATGTACGGGTACTCCGCGTAGAGCCGCCACAGCGCGCCGATGGTGACGTGGCCATCGGCCCACAGCTTGTCTGCGCTGGTGTTCAGCTGGTGGCGGATCGCCGGCGCGGCGTGCTGAACGGTGAGCGCACCGTCGTTGCCCAGGCGGCGGCTGACGCGCTCGGCCAGCGAGGCCGCCTGGCCTTCGACCTTTGTGGGCTGGATCTCGATCGGCTGGCCGGTCGGTACGAGCGCCCATTGGTAGGCGCCCAGCAGCCGCGCGTCGGTGGTCTCGCCGGCCTTCGCGCGCCGCTCGGTCGCCTGGTTGCGCTGACTGGTGGTGAGGTTAAGGTCGTCCTCCCTGGCAAGGATCTCTGACCAGCCCAGGTACTCGCGGACCGAGCGCTCTAGCTCTTCCATGCGGTCACTGTCGCCGGCCAGGTATACGAGCATGTTGCGATAGATCCGGTTGGCTGTGCCGCGGTGCTCGGTGGCGCCCTTGGCGAAGACGATCGCGTCTGAGTCGCCGGCGCCGCGCTTGTGGGTGAGCTTGGGGTGCAGGATGACCAGGCGCGCCTCGTCGATGTCGGGGATGTCAGCCGCGTCCTCGGGGCAGACGTGGACACGCGCGAACTCTCCTCGGGCCTTGGCCTGGTCGCCCAGGCGTCGGACGATCTCGCCGTAGACGTCTTCCGGGTGCAGCCGCTCGGCAAGGTCTCGTGCGCGCCGTGAGATGTTGGCCTGCAGGTCATACCAGTACCGACCTCCGGCGCTGTAGAAGTAGGTGGCGCGGTCGGCGAGTGCGGCGAGGGCGGAGTGGAAGTTGCCGGGCACGTCGCCGGGGGTCGCTGTCCCGAGGAAGACGCGCTGGGTCTCAAGGCCCTTGTGGGCCGAGCCGATCGTCGGCGCGGCGCCGAAGAACACAGTGCGCGCGAGGCGCCGGGTGAGGGAGCGCTGCCCGAACAGGGGCTTGCCGGCGTCGATCTTCACCGGCTCGGCGTTGGGGCCGTCGACATCGGCGTCGATCACCGCCTTCCATGAGTCCAGCAGGTACTGCGTAAGCTCGGAATTGACCGCCGCGGTCCCGATCGGAATCGAGGCAGGCATGATCAGCGGCGACTGGTCCTCCCCGACCCAGAGCGCGTGGATGACTGTGTTCATGAGGCGCAGGACGCCGCGGGTGCGCTGGAAGCGCTCGAGGCTCGACCAGTCCTCATAGAGGCGGTCAAACAGCTCTGGGTGGATCGGGTAGGTCTGCTTGATGCGGTCCTCATAGCTGCCGTCACGCGCCTCGCGCGGGAAGTCGTCGGCATGACGGTGATACATCTCGACGAAGCCGCGCGCCGTGGCGTTGATCGACGCGAGCGCGTCGGAATCGGGGGCGGTGAACAGCCGCTGGCGGACGATGTGGTAGGCCTCGTTGGGGGACGCCGGACGCCACTGGTCGGCGACTCGCCGCACGACGTTCTGCAGGCGCTTGAGCGCCTCCAGGCCATGCGCACCTCCCACCTCCTCGGCGTTGCCGGCCGCAGGCTGGGAGTCGTCGCCGCTCTCGGATGCGGGGATCGAGATGGCCAGCAGCACGCCCCGAGTGCCCTTGACCGCCTCGGTGAGCGACTGGGCGAAGGTGAACTGGTCGTCAAACGTGCCGCCCGCGAGATCGTCGCGGGCGACGAGGCTGCGCGCGTAGGCGACCCATTCGTCGATGAGGATCACCGCCGGGGCGTATTCGCTGAGCAGTTGGTGGAGCGCCTGCCCGGGCGGAGTGCGGTTGGCGTCGGCGGTCGCGACGGTCGCGAACGCCTCCTGGCCGCCGAGCTGCCATGCGAGCTCACCCCAGATCGTGTTGACCTGCGTGCCGTCGCCCTTTACCGAGCCCGCCGGCGAGATGTGGTTGCCGACGAGCGCGACGCGCCGCACGCCCCCGGCCAGCTCCCCGAACGGCGTGGCGGTGAGCATGTCCTGGACATCCTGGGGGTAGTCGCCGAGCGGGGTGCCGGAGGCCAGGTGCCACAGGGCGAGCATCGAGTGCGTCTTGCCGCCGCCGAAGTTCGTCTGCAGGTTGATCACCGGCGAAGCGTTCTCATCGCCGGCCAGACGCCTCACCGCGCGGTCGATGAGATCCCGCAGGCCTTCGGTGAGGAAGGTGCGCGCGAAGAACTGGACCGGCTCGGCATAGTCCCTGCCCGCATCCCCGGTTGCTGCGACCTTGTAGAGATCGGCGGCGAACTCGGCGGCCTGGAAGTTGCCGGTGGCAACATCGTCGTGGGGCGCGAGAACCTCGCGCCACGGACGCAGCCCCGCCGACTCCGGCGTGACCGCAGCCGACTTCAGCACCTTACGGTCGTCCTTGTCGGCCGTGAGGCGGCGCAAGCCGAGGCGGATCGCCTTGACCTCGTCGGCGACCGATGGGGCGCCGATCGCGACGAGCAGGCGCTCGGCGGTGTCCAGGCAGCGGTAGGCGTCGTCGTCGTTGAAGGACTCGTTGTGGGCCCAGTCGTTGCGGGCCTCGCGCAGCTCCTTGCCGTATCCCTGCCCGACGCGGCCGATCGCGTCGTCAAACGGGTACCACCCCGGCTTGACGTTATGCGGGAGGTTCTCGGTGAGCATCCGAAGCTGCACCTGCGGATCCAGGCGCCGGTACTCCTTGCCCTCCACCCCCTTTTTCTTGTCCTTCATCGCCACCAGCGCCGTCCACGAGGCATCTCCGGGAAGCTGTGAGGCGACTGAGCGGGCGATGAACTCATCCAACGCCGGTGCGAGCAGCTCGAACATCTTGCCGATGCGATCGCGGTTGGAGATCGCCATGGATCAGCCCTCCTCGAAGTCGAGCGTGGCCTGCTCGCCGCTGTCGGTCTGCACGGAGCGCGAGGCCTGCACGATGTCTGGCCAGGCCGTGGCGACGGTGTTCAATGCGAGCGCGTCCTGCACCCAGCCGTTTTTCTCAGCGATCGAGAACAGCAGGAATGCGAGCTCCTTGACGAGCTCGACGTCGACCGCGCCGTCGGGGCGCTCCTGCGCGCTTCGAAGAAACGCGCCGGCGACCGGCAGGCCGTCCCGCTCCAGGAAGGCGATCAGGTGGTGGAGCACCTCCCAGGCTCCGACGCGGTCGTCGGCGAGCACGTCATAGCCCTCCGGCATGCTGGCCGGTGCCAGGAGCGTCACCTTGCTTGCGATGCTCGTGAGGATCCCGTCGCGGACCAATGTCTCGACGGCCGTGTTGCGGGCTCGCGCGAGGCCGTCAGCGACGCCGAAGCTGCCGGTGGTGTAACCGTGCTGGCGGTACCAGGCGATCGCGAAGCGGGTCGCGGCGTCGAAGTCGCCCTCCTGCTCATTAAGTACCTGGTCGAGGATCTCGTTGATCCGGGCGAGCGCCGAGCGGACCGTCATAGTCGTGCCGTCGTTCTCGATGACTTTGGCGTAGCGCGAGAACACCGCCATTCCCGGTCCGATCGCGGCCTGCGGCAGATCGACCGGCGCGATCGCACCCTGCTGGAGCCTGCGCAACGCGTCGGGCAGCTCGACGTGCAACGCCCCAATTAGACCACGGCGATCTGTTGTCGGTGCGTGGTCGGGGCGCGGGCGCAGAGCGAGCACGATCGAAGAGGCGAGGGCGTTGGAACCGAGGTTTCTTATGCGGTTCCCCAGCTCACTACGAATCGGCCAGGTTGCGGTAATTGACCATCCCGAGTGGATCATGCCGTCGAGAAGCGTTTCCCAGCCCGTCGAGCCAGTTCCGTCTTCGTCGCCATCTGACTGCTTGAACGCGTAGTAAACCGTGATCGGCATGTCCGGCAGCGCCGTCTCGCGCGCCTGCGCGAACACGCGGCGGAATCCATCCTCGAAGAAGGCCCGCGCGCCCATCTTCCCGTTCTGCCGAAGCGTATTGGCGACGAGTTCCTCCGCCTTTGGGACAAGCATCGTGCCGAGGAGCTCCGGCTGTACGGCTCGCAGCGAGCGACGCAGCCACACATAATAGAAGTCGGAGAGGTCGGCGTACGGGACGTTGTCGTAGTACGGCGGATCGGTGGACAACAGCGCGCCGGTCGTCGGCGTGGTGGCAGCGTCAGCCTGACGCACGACGCCGAGGGCATGACCCTTCGGCGATCGCTCGACGCACTTGGCGACCCAATCGACACTCTCTCTCCAGGTCCCGCTTGATTTCGCAAACGGGTTGGCCTCCGCAAAGTCCCAGGTCATCGAGATCGCCTGCCGCGCGAAGACACCCCGGACTTGCTCCTTCGACGGGCTGGCGTCCCACGAACAGATCGACGACTGTCGATCGGTGCCACGGCTTACCGCAATCCCGAGATAGGTCGCCACAGCGTCGGCGTAGGCCTCGCCGTCGGTGCCGTCAGATTCAAGGCGTGCGCCTCCCGGGGCGCCGGCCGCTCGCGCGTCGCCGAGTATGCGCTCACGGGCCTCCGTCACAAGGTCACCAAACATCGTGTGGGCCGTCAGTTGACGGTTCGTGAACAAGTCGCACACGCGAGTCATGCCGTACCGGGGTGCTCCCATGTATTGGGGATGAGTCGATAGGACCGCGTCGGGGGCATCTTCAGGCGCCGTGATTGCTGCCGCGAGTTCGTGATCGCGAGCCGATGCCAGGTAGATCCGTTGGCGCCGTCCCTCCGCCACGATGGCCATCAACCGCGACCCGAAGTTCCCGCGCTGCCCCTCAGCCCGCAGGTACTCCAACGTGGCCGCCGACCCACATGCCACGCACTCAGCGCCATTACGCCCGACCGTCCCATCCTCGCCGGGACTCGGTGCGCCCACTTGCCCATGCGCGATCTCGAACTGAACCCGCTTGCCGCTCGGATGCTCCGAGTCGGCGGCGATGATCGGCCGGACCCACGCTTCTTTGTCCTTCTTCTTGCCCAGCCACCACGACCTCACGAGCGGCATCTCGATCCCACAGGCCGGGTTGGGGCAGGTCACGGTCCGTGCCCAGATCCAGGCGATCACGGTCGCCCTGGTCCCGTCTTCCAACGTCGCCTGCGGGTAGTGCCCGCCGATGCGCTTCTGCGCCGCGTCGCGCATCCACTCGCCGTAGGCGCGGACGTCGGCGGCCAACCCGGTCGCGGCTTCCCAGTCACCAAGGCGGCTGCCGGCAAGGCCAGGGAACACGGGGGGACGCCCGGCGAACTTGGGCGGGATCTCGATCAGGGCCTTGTTGATGAGCACTGCAACGGGGTTGAGGTCTGATGCGTGTGCCTCCAGGCCGAGGCGCTGGGCCTCGAGCGGGATCGTGCCGCCGCCGGCGAACGGGTCGAGGATCGGCGGCGGGTTGCCGTCGGTGGAGGCGAGGATCTCGGCATGGGCCTCGGCGAGCAGCGCCTGGTCGCGTGTGTTCTCCCAGACGACGAGCCGCTCGATGATCTCGTGCAGGCGTTCGCGTTCGGCGCGCTGCACGTCCTCGGTCGGAAAGCGGTCGGGATGGGAGGACGGGTCGTCGACGAGCTGGGCGAACAGAACGGCGCGGGCGGCGGCGAGCGGCCGGCGCGCCCACCACAGGTGCAGCGTGGACGGGTGACCGTGGCGGATGGACTTCTCGCGAGCGGACTCGCGGTTGATCGTCTCCAGCGGGAGCGCCACCTCGATGAGCTTGCGCTTCGGCGCTCCCACGGCATCGTCCTGTAGGTCCGTGCTCATCAGAACGGCTCCCGGGCCCGCGCCCACGTCGCCTCCCACTTGCCGCGGTGGCCGGTCGCATCGAAGTCGCCAACGTCGAAGCGGGCGAACGGGTTCTCGAGGTAGCGGGCCTCGTCGTGCTCAGGGCCGCGCGGGTCGACGCGCACGAGCGCCAGGCGGTAGCGAGGCGCGCTGTTGAGCGCCGTGAGCACTTCGTTGTGGGTGACGAAGAAGTCCTCGGCGCCGGCGAGGCGGCCCTTTACCTCGATCCGAATGGGATCCTCGCCGTCACGCGCGGACAGCACGTCGAAGCCGGGGTTGTTGAAGGCCTGCTCCACGGGGGCGCGGCCGAGGGCGCGCTCGGTCGCGAGCACGAGATCGACGCCCCGGCGCTCGATGTCCTTTGTCTCGACCGCGTGCATGGGCGCTTCCTCGGAGATCTGGCTGGCCACCGCTGACAACGGCAACACGAGCGCGGCCGTGACGACGCTCGGTGGCTTGGCTTGCATCTGAAGCTGGCGGTCGAGCAGCGCGAGTCGTGCGCTACGCCGGCCTTCGAGGTCAGCGGCCTCGTACATCAAGCTCGTGTGGGTCTCCCTAGGCTTCTTGCCGGCCCGCTCGGTTTCCTGGGCGACCAATGCTTCGAAAATGAGGCGCTCCCTCTCCTGATCCAGGCGCCGGGCGACCTGGTCGCGGATGCGGTCAAGCTCCGCCTCGCGGCGCAGCTTGACCTCGCCCAGGAACGTGGGGAGCTGGTTGGCGATGATCCAGCTCGCCGCCCGCTCCTCGGCCTGGGCCAGCCAGGACAGGGCCCGAGCCGCGGTCACCTCATTCGTCAGCGGGGCCGCGACGCCATCGAGGTACGGCGCCGGTCCCGCCGCCGCGACGACACCGTGCTCGTCGATGAACGCGTAACTGAAGCGCCGAGCGACCGCCGTGTCGGTCGCGTCGGCGATCTCCTCGATGACCCCGACGAGCAGGCGCGGCCCCTCGACCGTCGCGGAGATGAGAACGGTCCCGCGCTCGAGCACCTGGTGCCAGCGGGCGACGGTCTCGTCGGTGACTGCATCATGCAGCGGGTGCCCCGGCGCGAGCAGCTCCGCGCGAGCGCCCGCGGGATCGAGCACGTGCGCGATGTCGAACGTGACCCGCTCATAGCGGGTGGCGATCGGGCCGCGACCGATTGTGCGCAGCGGCGCTGGGACGTGGGTGATCTCGAAACGGCCCTGCTCGCGGCGGCGGATCTTTCCGCCGAGGCGGGTAAACGCCGCCCGGAATGCCCCCTCGATGTAATGCGGCTGCAGTCGCCGGGCGCGCGCCTCGTCCATCAGAGCGCGCAGCTGCGCGATGTCGGCGCGGCGCATCGTGTCGGTCGCCAGGGCGCGCTCGGCGAGCAGCTCATCGATGCCGCGGGCCACGCTGGCATCGATGACCTTCTCCATGTTCGCCTTGGTCTCGGGCAGCTCGCCGTAGCGGATCGCGTCGATCAGCAGCGTGCGCAGGGGCGTCTCGCTGAATGCCGTGCCAAGCACGTCGAACACCTTGCCGCCGTATGCCTTGCGCTGCTCCTCGATCTTTTCCAGCAGCCGCGTGAACACGTCGCCCTCGCGCGTGTTGTCGGCGACGAGGTTCCACAGCCGACACACCTCGCCCTGACCGATCCGGTGAATCCGGCCGAAGCGCTGCTCGATCCGGTTTGGGTTCCACGGGAGGTCGTAGTTGACCATCAGGTGGGCGACTTGGAGGTTGAGGCCCTCGCCGGCGGCGTCGGTCGCGAGCAGGACCTGAACGGCCGGGTTGGAGGTGAACTCCGCGGTGATCTGTCGGCGGTCGGTACGGCGCACGCCACCGTGGATCGCCTTGACCGCCTCGGGCCGGCCGAGGAGCGACCCGATCCGCCGCGCGAGATACTCAAGCGTGTCGCGGTGCTCGGTGAAGACGATCAGCTTGCGCCGCTCATCGCCGGCCCCGGAGGTCGCGAGCGTGTTGTCCTCGAGAATCGTCCTCAGCTCCGACCACTTGCGGTCGGTGTCCGACGCCCGCACCCGCGCGGCCGCCTCGATGAGATCGCGGAGATCGAGCAACTCGGCGTCGAGCTCCTCGACGGTGCGCGCCGCCGTCGCCGCATCGACGAGCTCCTCCTCGACCTCCTCCATCTCCTCGGCGGAGTACTCATCGTCGTCGAAATCGTCTAGGGCGCCGATGACATCCGCCGCCCGAGGCTCCGCCACGGTGCTGCCCGCGAGCACATCCTGCTTGCGGCGCTCCAGTCGGGCGGCGCGGCGCTCCAGGGACCGGTAGATCGCCTCCGGGCTGGATGCCAGCCGCCGCTGGAGAACGGTGAGCGCAAAGCCCACCGTGTTGCGGCGCTTGCCGTCGAGCTTGGCGGCCCTGTTCATCCCCTCGCGAACATAGGTAGTCACCTGCTCGTAGAGGTCCTGCTCAAGCTCGGTCAGCTCATAGGGGACGGTCTCGGCGATCCGCTCGGGAAACAGCGGCTTGCCGTCGAAGGTGAGGAGGTCCTCCTTGACCATCCGGCGCATCACCCCCGAGGTGTCGGCGGTGTGGACCTTAGCCTCGTACTTACCTTCGAAGCGATCGCGGTCAAGGAGAGTAAGGAAGAGCTGGAAGTCCTCCTCCTTGCCGCTGTGGGGGGTGGCGGTCATCAGCAGCAGATGCCGGGCGATCTCGCCGAGGAGCTCACCGAGCTGGAAGCGTTTGGTCTTCTCGAGCTTGCCGCCGAAGTAATGGGCGCCCATGCGGTGGGCCTCGTCGACGACGACCAGGTCCCATTCGGACTTCGCGAGCTCGGCCTGTAGGCCCTCGTTGCGCGCAAGCTGATCCATGCGCGCGATCAGGAGCGGATGCTGATCGAATGCCGAGGCGCCGAACGCCGTTTCGCCGAACTGCGGGGTGAGGATCTCAAACGCGAGGCCGAACTTCAGATACAGCTCATCCTGCCACTGGTCCACCAGACCGCCGGGGACGACGATCAGGCACCGCTTGACGTCCTCTCGGAGGATGAGCTCCTTGATGTACAGGCCAGCCATGATCGTCTTGCCCGCGCCCGGGTCATCAGCGAGGAGAAACCGCAGCGGCGTGCGCGGTAGCAGCTCACCGTAGACCGCGCGCAGCTGGTGGGGGAGGGGCTGGATGTCTGAGGTCGTGACCGCCAGCATCGGATCCGAGAGCCCGGCGAGCTTGATCCGCTGGCACTCGGCGACCAGCTTGAAGTCGGCGGCTTCGGCGTCAAGAGGACGGGCCTCGGCCTCGGCGATCGCCAGGTTCGCCTCAGCGTCGCGGCCGAGGACGCGCTGGCCGAGCCCGCCCTGAGCGGTCTTGTAGGTCAGCTCGATCGCATCAGCCCCGTGCGGCTGCACGGCGATGACCGAAACGTTCTGACCGGGAATCACGCCAGTGAGACGCAGGCCGGGCTGGAGATCCTCGAGATTCGACACAGGCGACTCAGTTGTCGACCGTACCGGATGTGGCCCTACCAATAGACAAAGAGTCCCGGCCGGCGCCGGCGACCGCCCACCCGGGAAACGTCGTGGCGACATCTGCGCCATTAGCTGCCACCGGGTGAAGAGAGTGTGGGCGTGCAGGCCAGTGATAGGCCTCACGCTCGATGTTGGAGGCGTCCGCCCAACGCGTGACGGTTTGAGTCCTGCGCCGGTTCGGGCGGACCGAGTCCGCTCTCTCAGGCGCCGCGCGGTGGCGGCAACGTCACGCTCCCCTGCACACGCACCAACCGGCGCGCAAGTCCGGTACGAAGCTCCTTCCTCCGGCTCGGAGGGGGTGTGGCATCCTCGGTGTAATGGACGGATGTGTGCGCACAGATCACCGGCGTGTTGCCCTGCGGTGTGTGCACGACGGACATTCCTAGTCCAAGGGCGCCTTGGACTGTTGCCTCATAGACGACTGGATGCCCGACCCCTGTCGCTGCTTCTGAGGTCAGCTTGTGCACCCCCTCCAAGTGCTCCGCCCAGCTGACTGACCACTCTGGGTTGAACCGTAAGGCGTAACCGTCTGGCAGCCAGCACAGAGAGTCGGCGTCCCACGTGTGCCAATCAGGGTGGTCCTTGGCGGAGCGCCAAAGCCGGTGAGTAGGAGGAATGGGTGCGGCCATGCCGCAAGGCGGGACAGTCATTTGCTCGTCATCTCGTTCAGCAGCGTAACCAGTCGTTTCCTGTTCTCCGCGAGCGAGCCGTACCAGTTGGAGGCGTCGCTCCGACGGTGCGCCCACACCGACGCCTCAACGGCGTTCACCTCGATCTCGACATCCCAGCCTTTCTTGTGCCATACGAAGGCGATGCCGTTGTCGTCCGACGGCACTACGGACGGCGTCGGCGTTCGTGGTCCGAAGAGTGGACTTATCTCAGCCCACGCTCGCCCGATCACAGAAGCGTCCGGGTACGCATCACGACCTTCTCCCTCGATAAGCATTTGACCTAGGCGGCCGAGGACGTAGCCGCGCCAAGCGGCAGTCTCGGCCGGGCCCCGCGTGCTCAAGCGCTGAGCGGTATCGATGACGTCGGCTCGAGCCGCCCAAGCATCGTCATACCGTGCCTCGACGGCGCCGCTACCCGCGTCGATGGGGCGCTCGGCACCTTCCACAAGAAGCGCCCGGCTCATCGACAATAGCCGTGCGCCCAGCCGTTCCATGGATCGCGTCCCCTGCGTCAGGACCACGGGTTCCACCTGTGTGCCCTGGGTTCCAGAGAGTCGGCTGCGAGTCGGGGCATCCCATGCAATGGTCGCCGCGGTCACTGGATCCGTCCCCAATGCTCGTGCGCGGCGGGGGTCGTGAGCTCCGTGAAGCCTCGCACGATGACGTTACGCCCTTCGGCGAGGAGACCTTCGAGCACTGAGTCCGAAGGTGTCTCGGCACACGGCACGAGGAACGTCAGCGACATCTGAGAGCCCTGGGCTGGTCCGTCGTCTCCCATCCTCACGGCCGGCACGCACTGCACGTGCAAGCGAGCGAGGGGCCGTGTTCCGGAGTCACGGACGATGTACCGCGCGGTCCACGTCTGATCCTGCGGTTGACTGTCGACTCTGGCGATGTCGATCCCGACTGGCCTGCCTGGCTGGAGAAACTCTGCCATCGTGAGGTCCGCGATCCAATTGATGTAAGTCACGTCGATCTGACGGATCGCCGGGAGGGGCAGCGTTTCGGTGGCGAGAAACGCGCAGAACGCAGAGTAGTCGGACCGGAACGAGTTCCCGAGCTCATCGAAATGCGGGTAACGCTCAAGGCGTCGGCGCCAGTTTCGATAGAAGCGGTTGTTCTGGATCTGGAGCAGGTAGGCGTCATCTGCGCTGACTAGGAAGGTCCGGGCGCCGTGCGGCGCAATGAACAACGGAAACGGCGTCGGGACCGCCCCGATTGGTTGCTCAAGCACCTCGAGCGGCGACTCGATGCGCGGTTGGGGCTCCACCCTGGGGTAGCCGGACTTAACTTCCTGCCAGAACACGCCAGCATGAGCGTCCGCGAAGCCTGAGATGGCTGCCGAGAACTGGACGCCAATCGCGACCTCGTCGATTGGCGGCCGTTCGTAGTCCGGGAGGCCAGGCGGACGCGGCACGCAACGTAAGCGTACACCCGGCGCCAGCGTCGCGAATCGTCTGGTCGACGTCGTGCACGGCGTCAGGTATGCGCCGAGGGAAAAGCATACGTTCCGTGACGACGCCGATGCCCTGATTCGAAGCGCAGGTCCAGCTGCGAGTCTCGGCACCGAGTCCGTATGCAGGCCCGCTCTTGCCCGAGGAGAAGCGCTCCACCCCGGCGGTCCTTTCACGATCTGTCTGACTGCGCCGAGCCCAGATTGCCGTAGCGGGCCTTCCCAAAGACGGGGCTCAACCGTAGGCCCCGTGTGGGAGGCGTGCGCCTCGCTTACGCCAGGCAGCCGGCCCAGCGGGGCGAAAGTTTAGTACCCCATTAGTACCCTGGCTCGCGTCGGCCGAGACGGCGGGAGATCAGAAAGTGGCGATTAGCAGCAACTTCAGGGAGGGTGAGCGAGGGGACTCGAACCCCCGACCGCCTGGACCACAACCAGGAGCTCTACCGACTGAGCTACGCCCACCGCGAGACGGGGAGAATCTAGCAGCGAAGGTCGCGATGCCCCGTCACAAACGCGACCGCGCCCTATGACCCGCCTGGCAGTGCGGGTTCCTGATCTTCCTCGACGGCTTCGCGCTCAAGCTTCAGGCTCTCGGCGCCTTCGCGCCAGGTGGCGCGCCAGCCCAGGCCACGCTCCTCGTGCTCCAGGGCCTCGGGCGTGTGACGCGTGAAGCGACCGGTGGCTTCGGTGTCCGAATCATGTCGGCGACCGGGGTTCGCGGTGATGCCCAACTCCTCAATCCCTTCAGTCCTCAGATGACATCCCGTCACCCGCCGGGTCAGAGGACGCCAGCCCCGCCGGGTTCGGCAATGACCTTACTCTCCGTTTGCCTGCCTTGCCAGTCCTGAGGCGGAGATGAGGACGTTCGGCGCCGTGCCGCTTGGCCCGCGTGGGCCTCGACCGTCGAGCACGAGGAGGCCTTCGAGCGGCGCTCAGCGGGTGCGGGCGCGCACGCAGGGACCGAACAGGGAGGTGGGCTCCTCGGGCAGCTGGCCGCGCTTGTGTCGCTTACTGGCCATGAAGGTCCTCGTCGGCTCGCTCCAGCAGCCCGCGACCCGAGAGAGCCGTCGCACGCTGGACAGCGTCTGATCGGCGTCACGGACCATCGACGCCCGAGCACGGCTGGGCGGCGCCGGCGGCGAGGACCGCTGCGGCTTGTGCTCCCCGGAGGCCGTCGCGTCACCCATCGAGGGCGCGCCCGACACGCCCTTCGCGTGGGGCCATCAGCGGCCCGCTCCTGCTCGTCCCCACGCTGTGGCACCCCTCAGTGCTTCCGTGACCATCAGACACCTATCGACGCGGCGAGTCTCACCCCATCCCCACTTATGGGAGCCTGGCTTTGCTTGGCGCAATGGCACTCATAGCGGGTCGGGGGGCCGGGACGCCTGATCTCCGCCTGCCTGATCTCCCGCCAACCGCGAGCAATCTGTGGGCTTCGACGCCGACGAGTCGTCCCAGGCCCGCTCAAACCCCGTCCGCGCGGTGAGCGCGAGCAAGGATGGTCGAGCCCAGTCGGCGCCGGCCCCGTCGGCGCCCATCGTCTCCTCACCGCACGCCCGGGCCTAGCCGGCCACACCCTCCACCAGCATCTGCAGTCCCGCGTGACGCACGCGTCCCGGCTTGAGTCCGGCGTCTGCCATGAGGCCATGGACCTGCGCCGCTGAGCGCTCGCGGCCGCCCTCGCACTCGACGAGCATGTGCAGGTCGGTCATCGAGGTGATCGCGTTGGGACGGTCGCGGGCCAGGTCCTGATCGATGCTCACCACCTTCGCTCCGGCCGGCATCGTCGCCCGCAGACGGGTGAGGATGTCGCGGCACGCACCGTCGCTCCAGTCGTGCAGGATCCACTTGAGCACGTAGACGTCGGCACGAGCATCGAGGGCACCGAACAGGTCGCCCGGGCGGCGCTCCACCCGCCCGCCCATCCCGCGCGAACCCAGGAAAAGATCGGCCTCCTCGAGCACCTCGGCGGCGTCGATGAGGATTCCCCGGGCCCCCCTACGGCGCTCGAGGATCGCGGCCAGCAGGGTGCCGTTGCCGCCGGCCACGTCGCAGATCACCCCGCGGCGCGGCCACGGGTAGGCGCGCGCGAGGGCCGCGACGTCGATCGCGGTGAGCTGGCGCATGGCCTCACCGAAGCGAGCGCCTTCCGCGCGGTGCTCGCCGAAGTAGCTCCAGATCGAGTCACCGAACGCCCGCCGGTGCCCCGAGGGCTCGGCCCCCTCGCGCAACAGCTCCCCGAGCTCGCCGTAGGCCCGCGCGTTGGTCGGGGCCGCCTGGTAGGCCACCCAAGAGGCGATCGAGTGGGGATGATCGCGGTGCAGGGGGCCGCCCAGCCGCGACAGGTGGGCCCGGCCGTCGGCGTCAAAGCGGACGAGGCGGGCGCCCGCTGCGGCGCCGAGCACCCGGACCGTCACCTCGGCGTCGAGTCCGAGATCCTGAGCGAGCTGGCCCGGATGGCGCGGACGCTGGCCCAGGGCGTCGGCCAGACCCGAGCTGATCAGCGCCCCGGCGAGCGTGGTGCGCTGCATCCCGGCCGTGTAGTCCCACAGCGCGCCCTCAGCGGGAAGCAGGAGATCGGCGAGATCGAGGGCACGGCGTCGCAGCCCGAGTCCAGCGCGCACGACAGCCACAGGGACGGGGACAAAAGGCAACGGCACGCGGGCGAGAGGATAACGCTGGCCCGTGCGGTCGCGGTCCCGGCCCTCGGTCGCGGCGCGGCGCGGGTGGGGTCAGGCGACCGATCTGATCGCGGTGGAGAGGGCGCCGTAGCCGGGGACCCCGACGATCGGCTTGACCGTGCCCTTGGGGCCCTGGATGACGATGGTCGGAGTCGAGTGATAGCCCTGGGCCTGGGCGGTGGCGGCGTCGGTCTGCACCTGGGCGCTGGGAGCCGAGCCGTTACGGGCGCCCAGCCAGGCGTTGTAGTCCAGGCCCGGCACCTGGCGGGCCAGCCCGTCGACGTAGCTCTCGTTGACGTACCCCGAGCCCTCGGTCCCCTGCTCGGCGTAGAAGAGCTCGATGAACTGCCAGGCGCGCTGCTGTTGGCCGGCGGCCAGCGCCGCGACCTGCTGGTTGGTGAACACCTGCTGGCTCTGCGTCGCGGTCTCCAACGACCGAAAGACCAGGCGCACCCGGCCGGAGCGGACATCGCTTGAGATGAGCTGGCTCTCCGAGCCCTTGGCGAAGTCAGCGCAGACCGGGCACTGCAGGTCGGCGTACTCGGTGACCGTCACCGGAGCCGACGGATTGCCGAGGGAGTTGGCCGCCTGGGGGATCCCCGCCAGCAGCTGGTCGACGGCGGTGGCCGTCGGGTTGACCTGGCTCGGCGATGTGACGGGGGCGGCGTGCTTGGTGGAGCTCGAACCCGAGCTGACCAGGATGGCGATCACCACGGCGACCGCCGCCGCCACCGCCACCGCCACCAGGCGCAGGAAGCGCTGGCGCCGGCGAGCCGCGCCATCCTCGGTGCTCTGGGCGCCCGCACGCTCGGCGCGGGCCTGCTCCTGCTGTTGCTCCCTACTGGCCACCGGAGTCGATTCTAGCCGCGGGCATGCCCGGCCCCAGCCTCAGGCCCCCGCGCAGGTAGCGGGTACAGGCGCATCCGAGCAGGACGGTCAGGATCACCGCGCTCGACGCACACCACTCACAGATGGCGTGGATGGAGAACAGCTCCCGGTAGGTCAGATAGGCGCTGAAGCCGAAGCCGACCGTCGTGAGGCCCACGGTGGCCAGGCGGATTCCTTCGCGGTCGGGGGCGAGCAGGCTGGCGAGAATGGCGACGTAGCCGATCAGGCCGAGCAGCGCGACGGGTACGCCGGCGAGCTGTGACCACACCGAGCTCTGGACCTTCAGGCACGAGCTGCCCGCGGTGCACGCCGGGCGGATGCCCGCGGAGTGGACATAGCTGAGATAGATCGCCACGCCCAGACCGGTGACGGTGAGGACCAGCATCACCCGGCGCAGCCCCGCGCCTTGCTCTGAGCTCATGCCCCGGTTCTAGCCGATCGAGCCAAGGCCATTTTAATGCGACTCACGTCGTAGAGGGAGGCCGGGCCGATCAGTTGACCCGCACGCGGGCGATCGCGCTCGCTCCGATGACGTAGGGGTAGCCCCCCTCGGCCCGCACGACGGCTCGAAACGTGTAGATCACCGCGATGGTGGTGCGCTTGAATCGATAACCGGCCCGGAAGCGCCCGTTGGCACCGGCGTGCGCCGCCGTCACATCCTGCCAGTGACGACCGACCAGGACCTGGATCTCCACGCTGCGCCCGCCGGCGGGGATGTAGCCGCCCAGCAGACGGCCGGTGAACCGAATGCGCTGATGGTTTCTCACATGGCGGGGCCGGATGGCCAGGGTGGCGCCGGCCCTGACGTGCTCGACGACGCTCTGGACGATTCTCGGAGCCTGGTCGCCGGGATGGGCCGGGTAGACCACCTGGATCAGCCGTGACGGTCCCGGCGCCACCAGGAAGCGATAGTTGCCGTTGACGCGAGTGGTGGTGTGACCGAGTAACACGAAGCGGGCGCCCGGGCCCTGAACTCGGGCGAGCACGTCCAGCACCACCCCGCCGAGGGGGGCTCGGCGGGAGCCGGTGAGACGACCACGGATCACGGCGCGCCGGGCGAAGCGCACGGTCAACGATCTGCGGTGGCCGGCGTCGGCTGGGTTGGGGGCACCGGGTCGGCGAGCGTTGCAGGTCGCGCAGGTGTGGGCGGTGGTATTGTTGACGGTGATGGGCTGGGGTGAGGTGGCGGTCACCGGGTTGCCGGCGGGGTCATAGGCCTTGAGGAGGAGGTAGTAGGTGCCGTTGGGCAGCTGGGTGGTGTCGATCGGATCGTGGTAGTTGGTGAGGTTCTGACACGGGGAGGCCAGCCAGAAGGAGCAGCTGCTGGTGTGGGTGAGATCCTGGGCGATGGCGGGAGCGTCGCCGTGGCCGGCGGCGTAGATCTCCAGGCGGGCGATGCCCGCTTCGTCTGATGCGGTGAGGGTGAGGGGGACGGTGCCGGTCTGGGGGCCGGGGCTGAGGAGACCTGAGTTCTCCAGGCTGGCGGTGGGAGGACTGTTGTCGCGGACCGACACGACGGCGCCGTAAAGCTGAAATTGGGTGTCGGCGCCGCCCGCCACGGCGGGGTTGTTGCCGCCGGTGGGGCAGGGGGCGAGGTTCGCGCAGCCGAGCTGGTAGGCAAAGACGCTCGGCAGCTTGCTGGCCAGGTCGATGTTGAGGTAGTTGCTTGAGTTGATGCCGTTGTTGGTGTGGTCAAAGGCTCCGGCGGCCCCGTAGGGCACGTCGGCGGAGCCGTCATAGACCTCGGTCGTGGGAGCACCGTCGGCCAGGGCTTCGACGTAGGCGCGCTGGGAGGTCCCGCCGTTGCCGCGGCCGAAGTCAAAGATCGAGCGCCACATCTGTATGCGCTCGATCTGATCCCCGCTGGGGGCTTGGAAGCGCTGGCCGGCGAGGTTGCCCGCGGGTGAGTCATACCCGCTGTAGGAGCTTGCGCCCAGGCCGGTGCCGGGGTCTGCGCACTGATCGAAGTTGGCGTAGTAGCCACCGCTCGTCTGGGTGTAGCCCGCAAACGCCGCGCCCGATCCGCCCGGGTTCAGATAGGTGCCCTGGTTGGCGTGGCACACCGATACATCGAAGTGATTGGCCCCCGCCGCCGGCGGGCCGAGCATCCCCACCGCGACGGCGACCAGGCAGACGAGACATAGGCGCAGACCCGAGCGCTGGAGATGCATCATCGCAACCGTCCTCTCTGACCCCTGGCGCGACGGCGGGGAATCGGGGTTACGGGGTGCCGGGCACCCACCAGGAGGGAGACCGTCACCCGCGCGCGCTCCCGGTGCCGGCCGACGCGACGCCGGGCGATCACCACGAAGGTCACCTCCCCGCCCAAGCGGCGCACGCGAAACGCTCGGTGTGACCGCCCGGCCCGCAGGCGCACCAGCGCGTGTCCGCTGGCGATGAGGTGCCCGCCGCGCAACTCCCGATAGCGCAGCGTCAGCCGTCCTCGGGCGCCCCTGCCGGCGGTGGCCGTGACCACCAGCCGTCGACCCACCACGCGGGCCCTGACCGTCAACGCGCCACGGCGGGCATCACCCGTCGCCCGCGCTGGGCCGGGGGCCCCGGGAACCAGGGCGATCGTCGCCACCCGCGCGGGGTCGCTGTTGCCGGCGCCGTCTCCCAGCCACACCTTCAGGCGCCGGTCGACGCCGCCGGGCACGGTGATCGCCGGCAGCGCTACCGACGTGGCCGAGCTCACCGGCGCGTCCTGGGCCGGCGCGCAACCTGTCCCGGCGCCGTCACACACCGCGTAGTGAGCGACGGTTATCGGCGCCACCTGTCCACCGGGGAGCCCCGCCGTCACGTAAACGTGGAGGAGGGCGGGGAGGAGCCCCCCTCGGTGGCCTGCAGCGAGGTGGGCGGCGAGGGCGGGGTGTTGTCGACGACGAAGGCATGCGCCTGGTCGGCGGACGGATTCTGGGCGGCGTCCAGGGCATGGACGGTGAGGGTGTGGGGGCCGTCGGGGAGCCGGGTGGTGTCCAGCGACAGGGTCTGGACGCCCGTGCTCGCCGGGCACGGCACCGCGTAGGAGAAGTCACAGGCCGCCCCGATCCACGCCCGCGGCAAGCCGTCGACCAGCCCCTCGATCCGGGCCACCCCGCTCTGGCCGTCGGTCGCCGAGACGGTCAGCGACTCCGTGGCCTTGTGAAAGCCACCCGCCGCCCCCGGGCCCCACAGCGCACCCGACGGCTGTGCGATGGCCGGCGGATTGGGGTCGCTGAGCGACACCGTGGCGCCGAAGATCTCGGAGAACACGTCGTGATAGCCGCTCGCACCGGTGGCGCACTGGGTCCGGGGCCCGGCCGTGCAGAGCACGCCGAAGGTCAAGACGTGCGCCGATAGGGGGCCGACGTCAGCGGTGGGGTTGCCGCCCATGCTGGGGTCGCCGAACGAGCAGCTGCGCCCCGAGCCGGGAATGGAGCAGGTCTCGTTGGGATCGAGGGAGCCGTCGATCCACAGCCCCGGGACCCAGGAGTTGTCATACACCTTGCCCGCGGACCGCTCGTAGCGCAGGCGGGTGATTGTCGTCCCCGGCGGCGCGGTGAACGTCCAGCCGCTGGAGGCGCCCCCGCCCGGTCCGTTTGGGAGGTTCAGCGCGTCGTCGGCCCACAGCCCCTGCTCATCGCCCCCGGTGGCAAAGCCCGGGCACACGGTCCCACCGGCGAAGTGTCCGGGATCGTTGGTGGCGTAGGCCCAGGAGTGGTCGACGTTGGCGTAAGCCGCCCCGCACGTCGCCACGTCGTAGGTCCCCGCTCCCGCCGCCGGCGCCCACGCGGCGACCGACACCCACGCGGTGGCCAGCCAGACCGTCAGGCAGATGAGCCTCCTCATCTGCTCAGCGTGGTACCCGTAGGGTCACTTCTCGACTCCGTTTCGCCGGGTGCCCCACGTCGACGTAGCGCACGCTGACCGAAACCGCCCCCACCGCGGGAAAGGTGATGCCCGGGCCGTTGACTTCCAGGGTCTGAATGGTGCGGGGCCGCCGGGAGGAGCCGCGACGGCCCCGCACCCGCACGAGCGCGCGTACCCTCGGGGGCCGGCCGCTGAGTTTGAGGATGAGCCGGCGCTCCTGCCGTCGAAGGGAGGCGTGGGGTGGGGCGAGTGAGCCGAGCCGAGCCGACCCCGAAGCGATCACCGAGCCCAGCCCCGCCGCCCGGAACCCGGCGGCGATGTCGAGGCGCCCGCTCGCCGCAGCGGTGAGCAACCCCTCGGCCTGGTCGGTCGTGAGGTCGGGGCGATAGGCGCGCAGCGCACCGAGGGCGGCGGCGGCGATCGCCGTCGCCTCGCTCGTCCCCTGCTCGACGCCGAAGTGAGGCGTGCCGGTGAGGGGATCGGCGCTGTCCAGGCCGCACCCCGGGGCCAGCAGGCGGATCGCCGGGCCGCGGTCGCTGAACGCGCACAGCCCGTGGGATTTGCCCATCGCCGTCACCGGGAGCACCGGTTGATAGGAGGCCGGGAAGTCCACCGTCGGCGTCCCGTCGTTGCCCGCCGCCGCGAGGACGTTCATGCCGTAGTGGCGGGCGCTGTCGATCTGGTCCTGGACGGATGCGTCCGCCCCGCCGCTAAACCCGCCGAGTGACAGGGAGATCACCTTGATGTTGTACAGCGGCTGGTAGTGCTGGCACTCGGTGATGCCCCGGTCGAAGTCGGCGTAGGAGACCACATCGCTACCCGGGCTCACGATCCGGACCGACACGATCCGCACCGCCCCCGGAGCGGTCCCGATCATTCCCCAGCCGTTCACGGCCCCCGCCGCCATCATCGCCATGCGCGTCCCGTGCTTGTTGGCGGCCACGTCCCCCGGGTCGCCGCCGTCGATGGCCTCCCGAAAGGCGATCTCCCCCTGGGTGTCGCGATTGACGTCGACCCCGCTGTCGACAATGCACACCCCCACGGGCCGCGCCGGCGCCGCAGCGTAGGGGAGGAAGACGCCGTCGTCGGCGACCGCCTGGGCCGGGGGGGAGGCCTCACCCAGGGCCGGCCCGGCGCCGACCAGGGACCAGGTCGCCGCCATCGCTGCCACCAGCTGGGGTAGGCGCC
>JAABUU010003339.1_pt1 | contig 20614 bp, 29 predicted proteins | sample 5559301 | NCBI WGS metagenome assembly JAABUU01 (sample SAMN10711884, study PRJNA513360) | rock metagenome | isolation source: Antarctica rocks | place: Antarctica: Victoria Land, Richard Nunatak white | reverse complement strand
GGGAATGCATGTAGCTGTGTGTTATGCTCATGCCCAGCTTATGCTGCCTTTGCAAGATCAGCTTACGTCACAGAAAATGTTGATGGCAATTTAGACAGCACATACCTTGCTTGCGCACATGGCTGTGAAGTGTACACAATCACAAATGAACATGCTTCTTATACTGACGAGCAGAACTTGCGTGGTATGGCCGTTAAAATGGTCATCACAACAATAATTCAACTGCATTGCCTAGTACAGTATAATAAGATTCGTGCCCAACTGTCATATGCCATCACCCTTCAGTCAAGTCTGTCCATCAGTGATAGGCTATCACACATATGCGGTAGGTACATCTGTCTAAAATGAATGCTGAGGCAGCAGCTAAACCATTTGCAAGCAGCTGCTCTGCAATCTGCCTAAAACACTATGGACCGACGCTGAAAGTGTTTCAGCCTGAGTGCATTGTGGCTGACATCAGCTGGTGCATTCCAAATATGTCATATGCACTGTGCTGGCACTGCCTGCGGCTACTCGTGAACAATGGCGTTCAAGGGGGAGGGGAAGAGGTTGGGGCCGTGTAGGGGGACAAAACGAAAGCGGAAAGATTTGTGTAAGAATAAAGCAGAGTAGCGCGCTGCAGCACAGGGCAAGTATATGTAGTCTTCAGCACATTGTGATTCATATCCACCAGCTAGCATATGTCTTCAGCTGCTTCATGTTGAGGGATCAGAGGTTGACGCAACGGATTCTGGACGCAAATCCAAAACCTGTTAAAGCCCTCAGATACCAGGTGTTCAGCTGCCTGCTGACCTGCTCTGCTCTTGTTGTACTTGTACATGCCTACCATCAGTGCTGCAGGCATGAAAGGTGCGGTCAGCTGGCCAACAAAAAATTCAGTGTCAGCAAGAGGTGTGAGTGTTTGTGTGAACCCTGTGATGATCCTGCTTGCACATCAACTGTTGTACCTTATGTTGTCCAACCTGGGTCTTGCAAGCATGGGAAACCAGCTTGGGTGTACAAGAGTCATGGAACATAATGGTCACGTGCAAAAAAGCATATGCATATGCATGCTGCACACACAGGCTTTGCGGGCAGGCATACTGTCATGTGCCTCCCACTCCTGAGCCATGTCTGCTCTGCAAGTCTGCACATTGCTGCATGCAAAGCTGATGCAGGGAACAGGGCATACCAGAGAATGCTGCAACAAAGCCTGCAGCGCAGATGAGTAAGTCTAGCCAGGAGCTTTGTAGGCCATCATTGACCATCTCCTTGCCTTGCATCACCGCCTGCAGGCACAGCAGTTAACATTCATTCACCGCTGTGACTACTACCTGGAGATATTGCATTGCGCCATGCATTCAATGCCCAAGGGCATTGATCACAGGCACTCATGCTGACTGCCATGTGCAGTTGCCTACTGTGTGTGCAAGAAGAGTTCTCAGTAAACGCAGATCTGCAAAGTTGTCATGTCTGTTGCCCACCAACTCATTGGGCTGCACATTGTTTTGTGAGCAATGCAAGTGAAGCAGCAACGATGTGAATCATGCAAGTGCAACAGCAGTCTCCAGGGTAGCTGATCATCACCTGCTTGCTGTTCTGACCATCAGCCTCAGCATCTGAGGTGGCCTGATGCTGTACAACAGTACGCACACTGACCTTCACTCTTTCTCCTCCATCAACCTACAGCTGGCAGTCACATGTTGAGCTGGCTGCAAAACGCAGAGACATGTATGCTGCTTTCACTGCAACTTGCAGCGCTGTCTGTCCTGATAGAGTAGATATTGTGTGATGTTGCTGACACGCCGATGCCAGGCGAGTGACGACTTGTTTGCAGCTGCTATCAACCAGGAGCAATGGTATAAAGGCTGGTGACAGATTGTGGATGGCAGACATGTGTATACCAGATGTGAAGGCTTGAATCAGCTGACAGCTATGGGCACATGTGCATGCACGCTGTGGTGCTTGTTGACTCAAACGGTGCGACATGTACCTGGATCTCAGCCATTTCCACTGAGAAGGCACCGCCGCGTGATGAGAAAACGCCCTGCCTATCAAAGCTGGCATCAAGCTGGTTCACGGTAAAGCCCTGCTTGGCGATCTGTTGTTGGAAACGCCTGCTCAGGATTGAGTCTCCGATGACCCTCTGCAAAACCTATATGGCAGGTGCAACATGTCTGAGATGCAACACATAAGAGCAGATATTGCCAGGATAGTGCTGATCAGGTTCTCTGTCCTGCCCTAGACATGCAGGAAACTCTGTGCATCTGTCACGGGTGCTGAAGCACACTGCCATGGTGTTGTCTGAACTGCTGTTGGTCAACATCACGAGCCATGCCGAGCTTGAGACTTGCTGACCACACCGCATGTTGAGGCAATACACAAGACTCAGTGCAGCATCCAGTGACAGACCATACTCTCTGTTCCAACAAAGTCTGACAAACAGGTGCAGCAATGACAGGCTAGCCATTCTATTGAGCTACAATAAAAACATAACCATGGTGATACAATAAATCATGATCAATGTTGTATATACTATATTTAGAATATAAAAGTATCAGCAGCCATGGTTGCAGAAGGCACATCCACCACACCAATGCTATCTCACCTCTGATTGGTTGGTAGCTATGCTGAGCACCATAGTCAGCAGCACAGCACTCCTCAGCACAGGCTTCTGCACACCCACGCTGTCGTCACTCAAGAAGCTGTGTGACAAAGGCATCTGAATGATGTCACTGGGTTTCTGGATGACACCACTGGCTTTCTGATTGAAGTCACTGGGTTTGGCCTCATCAGCCAAGGGCTCATCCAGCCAGCTGAGAGACTGCCCTGAGCCAGCCAAGGGGTCAGACCTGTGTGCTGCTGATACAGCCTTCAAGGCAGGGAAGCCAGCCTTGTCTGCATGCGGCTGGTCCAGGTACACCCCCTGCAGGCTCTTGGCACTGGGCCGCACCAGACTCTTTACAGCAGGCGCCGTTTGCTGGTCAGACACACTGTCGAAACTGCTGCTGAACAGTCCATGTGACGCCTGCTGACTCTCGGCATGACTCAGAGCATGCAATGCCTTGGTGATGGCTTGTCCATTGCGTGGGGTGAACAGGCTAGCAAGCTGCTGAGTGGACTCGTTCTGGGCATCCAAGACGCCTGCTGCAACTCCCAGAGGACGGCCTTGCTTTTGGATGGTGGCTGTCACTGGCTTGGGGTTGGCAGCTAGGGGTTGGTTGGGGGTGTCTGTCAACCCCTCCAGCGTGCCAGTGCCATCAGCTAGCGTTTGTAGTTGTTGGGGAGTCAGATGGTGGTTGGGCTGGGCCACTGTGGCCCCCCCACCTGTCTTCAGGAACAGCAGGTGCGGGTGTGTGTCTGTCTGAGGCAGACTGACCAAAGCTTTGCTGTGAGATGCGGCCTGCTGGGCGTCTAGCTTAGGGCTAGGCTTCATGGAAGCAAGAGCGTATCTGGCTGATGGGCTGTCCATGTAGTCATCGGAAACATATACCGGCCTGCTTGAAGGGGTGTCTATGCAGTCATCTGAAACTTGAACACGCCTGCCTGATGCATTGTCCATGTAGTCATCAGAGACACTGCCTGTTCAGCATAGCAACATGTCAGCAGCAAAGCCTGGTCAATGCAGAACCATGACAGTGAGATGGAGTGCATACAGAGTTGGCAGAAGCTGGCATTGTGCCTAGATGGCCAATGAGTGCTCACATGGCACTTTGCATGGCTGAGCGCTGCAGTGGTTCTGCATCTTGTCAAGAGTGCCCCAAAAATAGCATTCAAGTGCAAAAAATGCGCCATGAGAGAATTGCAACCTAGTGCATATAGCAAACAAAGAACCAATCAGACACCAGATATTGCCAGCAGAAAGGCTCAATGCTGTGGATGGTAACAAGCTGCACAGCTTGCTGGGCACAAACAAATATGCACAACCGTTAGACTCAAGAATACAGTATCAGCTTTGAAATGCCCATGCTGTATACTGAATCAGTAGCTGGTTGGGTGCATTGAGCAGTGCTACCTTGCTTAAATTCGGAGAATGCTTGCAGGAGGCTGAGCACATCACTGGGAGACTCAGGGGCCTGGTTGGCAGACATCACAAAGTCCTTCAGCGTCAGCAGCTTTGGATCATCCTTTTGCATGGCTGCAAAGTCAAGCTGGATCTGCAGCACACATGACACATGGTCAGTCAGCATGCAACGCCATCCTCTGGCTGTACTTGTGACATGTTGCGACCACATAGGACATCAGTTGTGAACAGCTGCTACACAACAGACATAGCTGGTGCAACGCTGTGCACATGTCTGGCCTGTGATGCTGTGGAAGGTAAGAGCTTGGTAGAAGATGATACAGTCAATGCCATCTAAGGTGTGCTACTATGTTGGACAGGCTTAAAGACGTACATTTGCAAGTGAGTCCTTTGATTCCAACAGCTGTCTGGCACCAGCCAGATTGCTGCTTCCAAGCTCTGCATGCCTGGCTGTTGCAGAGATGACTGTGATGCTGGTCTGGTTTACACCCTGCAGCAGGCAAGCTGCTGATCATGTTGCATTTAGTGGGAAGCAACCGCTGAGATACAGACCATTTTAGAAGCTCAGAATTGGCCACTCACCCACACTTCAGCCGCGGCATGCAGCAACGTGCTGACAGACAGAAAGTCCATAGTTGTGATTTGCAGCGTGACATTCAGAGGTGCCTCTGTAGCTCCTGCAGGCATAGCCTTCGTCAACTAAAGCTTGCAGGCAAGCTGCAGCAGGAACAATGACCAACATGTGTTACATACCTGTCATAGCAGCTGTTGTAGCTAGCACTGCTGTCAAGAGCAGCGTCAAGAGGGCCATGATGCAGTGAACACCCCTCTGGTGCTGATGGCAGAGCAGACCTGCAAGCAGGAAGCCTGCACCAAAACGTTCAAATCCTTTGACATGTCTAGGCACAAGGAAAGGTCCTCAACAGAGCTCCGGAAAAACGCAGTGCGTCGCAGAGCAACAGGCAGGCGTGACACATGCGAAACCGCGCTATGCTGATAGCAGGTGCCTCGGAAAACACGCTTGCACGCGCAAAGTGATGTGGCCGACTCACCAGCGGTTTGATGCTGGTTCTCTGAACAAGAGCAAGGTCTCAGCTGAGCTTGCAGTGCAAGCTACTCAGCTCGAGTCGAAGCGTCTGCTGCAACCTTTCGATAGCACACTTTTGATGGGAGACCGGTTTTAAGCTGCGCACACGCAACTGCGCAAAGAGAAGCCTACAGCGATATCATGCACCAGAACGCTCGAGCTAAGCCTATGCGCAGATGTGCCGATGTCCGTCGCGCTCAAAAGCTGTCCTTGACTGCAGAATGATGGGAAATCCAAAGCAAAGTCGAGGTTCAAAGTCAAATCACGCCATTTTGAGCCGAGATTTTCGAGATTTCAAAGGTGTATTAGCAAATTATTAAACCCTGATTAAACTCTAATTAAAACCTAAAACCTGAGGACAGCAATAATAGAATTCGAAGCACATTTCGATCGCGCCGAGCAAATAGTTCGCCCGCTTGCGGGCTTCTGACCGCGAACTGAGCTTCGCTGTGCAGAAACTGCCCAAGTGCCGGGGCCAAGTTGTCATTTGTACAGAAAGGAAGCTTGTCTGCTTAGGTTGTCCCGCTCAGACAGAACGAGTACCGGTGCCTCGCTCCTCCACGGCAGACACCTCGGCAAATCAACGACATTGTACGACTACATATTAAGGTCATCATTCTGCGGCGGGCCCAGCTGCAGAAATGTGTAAACAGCAGGAATATGCCAGGCAAGTGCATATGTGGCTATGTAGCAGCCGATCAACGATTCGAGAGGCAGATACATACTTGTACCAGTGGGTTGAGACTTGGCACTGTTCAGTGGGTTGCCGTTGGGAGATGCAGAGAACAAAGTCGCAGCAGTCGGCACATTGCTTTCAATTGCTTCCCAAAGTGACTCTCAAGGCAAAAGTCATTGCTGGTACAAGCTCAGGTCCACACTGCCAGCCATCCACCACCAGTTACGCAATCTCATTAACGTGACGAACATCCGTGAGCTTTGCTGTGCACACCAACAAGTCAGCAAGGACAGGAGTATGCAGATTCAAAACATACGGTCCAGGCCTCATGACATGTCTGATTTGTTGCATTCAAGCCCCACTTTACTGCCCCGACAAAACATTCGCATTCAAGCACATACATGCAGAAATAGCATTTGACAAAAGAGAGACCTTCACTTGCACTATTGGTCAGGCAGATACATGGTCTGACAGCAGCTAATACTCATCATGCAGATATACTCATTAGCTGTCACAAAGACCTGAGCAACCCGCTCCATATTCATTCAGGCAACACATGACTGATGCTCTAGTGGGGCATGCAGCTATACAGCGAACAATGCATTGCAGCAGCAAACGTCAAATCAAATAGTATACATGCTTGAGGCCAAAAAAATATTTGGGATGAAATGAGTGTTTGTAGGCTGAATGTCTTGTAACATCACCACTCAGGACTGCTTTTGCTTAAGCAGGCCTTTGACTTTGTTGACAAACTTGTTGACCTGCTCCCCATCAATATGTGGCATTCCAGACGCAGCATCGCCCACAAACCGCTTTGCATTTCCCAGCTGCTTATACAGCGGCTGCGCATATTTCTCCACAGCGAATGGCGCATCATTCTCAAATGATTGCTGGTCACTGCTGGCAAAGGTTGCAAACACGACTGACCCAGTCACAAAGAACACAATGGACGGAACAAACAAAGCCAGCGGCCAGGATCCAGTCTTGTCCAGAATGGCTCCTGTGATGGTGACACCAATGATTCCAGGGATAGCTCCTGTGGTGTTTGTCAATCCCAGCAATACAGGAGCATACCGTGGGGAGAGGTCTGCATGATTGCAGTAAAGGCCAGCCAGAGAAAAGCTTGCAAGCCCCAGCCCAGCTGTGATGAGACCTGCAAAGCATCAAAAGACAGTCAGTGCAGAAGCAACCTAGATGTAATACAGGCTTTGCCAGTGGAGACTCTCTGAGCAAACGCTAGCAGGGTAAGTGCGCCCTCATCTACAACAACACACATACAGACTGTACAACAAAGCAAACGAGCCATTTCAGCAGCAGCCAGGCATGCTGATGGCAGACAGGCAGGTGAGCAGGCACATCTGACGTCTTGCACAGCACACCAAGAGCGTGCTCTGCATATGCAAGCCTGTCCCAGCCACACTTGCAGCGCTGCCAGGTCAAAGGACAAGCACCCACCAACTTTCAGGTGGCTGTCATCTGTCAAGCTAGCGCCAGCCAGGCACAGAGCGGGTCCCAAGAAGGCTGTGCACTGCGCCAGCTTCCTGACTTGCACCACCGGCATGCCCTTTGAGATGAGGGCGTCGCCAGCTGTGCCGGCTATGGAGGAGGCGACGATAGCAGCAACTGGGGGCAGCAGTGAGAGCTGAGCAGCTTGTGTCAAGTTCAGGCTGAGTGTGTCGGCAAAGTAGCTGGGCAACCAGGCCATCATGGTGTAATGGAACCTGCATGACAGGCCAAGGGGTGAACACGCATTGCAGGACAAGGTGTGGTGATGCTTTAAAATGGCGGGAGCAGGCATGATGCGTCAACAAGTAAACAGCCACCCGGCTTTGAAGACCACATCAGTGTTCAGAAATCAGAGTGGCCTCTGCCAGTTGTGGGATACCATAATGCACACAGAGGCAAGCACAACTGACAGGTTGCTGCCAGATGACCAAACTACCAGGAAAGGCCTGCTAGGCCAGACTGCATTGGATGGCTGTTGAAATCTCATGCAGCAGGAAAGAATACGAATGAGGGCATGAAACCAACAGACATGGCGCACCAGTTGTTGCAGAAGTGTGTGTAGGCAAGTGCCTGCACAGGTCTGTTTCTGAGGAAGCCCCTCCAAGGGACAGTCTGTTCTCCAGAGGCAGTCAGCTTGACAGCTGGCCCACTATGTTGTTGGTAACCCTGGAGCTTTGCAGCCACCCCAGGCTCCTTGATGGCAATACCGCTCTGGACCTGCTCAAACCATACTGCCCATCCCAAGCCTGCGCCACAAAAGTTTGGGACAAGATTGCAGCAAGGGTGCAAGATCACAGCATGATTGAGGAATACTGAAGCCTGGTTGCTGATGATCTGTTTGAAAGGACAGACACGACCCAAACTGAGGCAGTGCGTAATGTGACCTGACGCTCAACTGCAGTTTGGCCATACAGAACCATTGCAGTGCAACCTTTGGCTGGAATAAACCTGACAAGATGCACCAGATAGATTGGTTGTTGCCAGTGCCGACACAGGCATCAGCAGAAGCTTTGCAATGTTTGCAAGCACAGACACAGGGAACAACCGAAATTCACTTTCTGAGGCGGCCAGCACCTTTCCACTGGTGCACATGAGGAAGCTGTACTCACCTAGCAAGCCAAAGGCATAGAACACAGTGGGCCAGCCAAAGCGCTCAATGAGTGGAGGAGCAACAAAGAGGCCCAAGAGGCTGCCCACATGCAGACCACCAAAAATGAAGCTCATGGCACGTGACCTCTCATCCTGGGAGATGACACGAGCAACCATGTCGGTGGCAGAGGAAGGCGCAACACCCTCACCCAGCCCTACTGCTGCTCGTGACAGAAAGAGCCCTGCATTGCAGCATCAGCCTCAGCAGCTTGCCTGCTTTACACGACTCCTACTCCAGGCAGGAGTAATTGCAGCATTGAGCTCTGGCTTTTGTTATCAGAAACAGTGGTCAGGCGTTGCTTCCACAGAGACTTAGCGCCGAAGTAGATGTAGTTGAAGCAACAGTGCTGCATGCTGTTCCGGCTGTGCAATATGCCTAAGCATGCACTGTGCAGTCTGATTCTCACACAGCACTAAGTTACAGCGCTGCAACTGTGACTAGGCTGAGTCTTGCAGCATGTACCTGGCATAGTGCCAGCCATGACAGGAACAGCTGCTGTGGCAAGCGACCACAGGCCCACCCCCATAGGCAGGATCTTGCGGCCACCTTTTTTTGCAATGATGTAGCCGCCAGGTATCTGAGTCAGCATATAGCCAAAGAAGAAACTGGACTGAACAAGACCAGACACTGTGGAGCTCCAGCCAAAGTCTTCAGCCATTGGGATGATTGCAACACTGATATTGACCTTGTCCTGCAAGTAGACAAGGTTGCTTACAGATCTGGTAGCAAACTGAAGCAGGCCAAGTGTGCAGCACTTTGTCGGCAACACAAGCCCAAGTGGCTGTGGCAAAGCGCAGAAAGGCTCACCATGTTACATAGGACAAAGGCCATTGATGTAGCAAAGACAAGCTTGTATTTGGCTGGCAAGTCATCCCAGTGGCGCCCAAACAGTTTGTGCAAAATGTTCTGATTGGCTGGAGATTGACTGCCATTAAACTGGTAATCATCCTCTACGCCATCATAGCTGCCACTGTCTAAGCTGCTGCTGGACGCTGAGCTGTGCAAATGCTCGAACTCCAACTCAGAGCGCTTGGCAAGTCTGTGACCAGGGGAAAATTCGTTCTCCCAGTCCTTCTCAAACTGACCCCTTTTTGCCGCTGCGGTGATCAACCGGCGAGGTCTTGCCGCATGCCCTCTTCGGTGATGTCTACGCTGACCAGCAAATATTCTGCAACAGGGCGGGTGCATCAGACAGCCTGCGGTCTACAGTCAAGAAGTAGAAGGCGTCTCTGGCACATAGACTACCTGCAGCTTGGCAGGCCCCCAAGCGCGTGAAGGCCTGTTTGACTCATTGTCCCTGTCGTCTACCAAGCACAAGACCTCTCAAAGCTTACAATCAAATGCTCCTCTGTGTGAAAAGAAGGTCTGAATTCCTTGAATAGCGTTCTTTCTAGACGCTGACCTCGTGCTAATTCAACGCTTTGCCCAGAAGGTTTCAGGACAACTTGTGGTCGCGGCGGGAATCCCCTAGCACATTCACTGTCCGTTGGCTTTGTGGTTCACGCAAGCTTCTTCGAAATGGACGAGGGTGGATAGAATTCTTAGATTATCATTAATAACCTTAGGAAGTTTCGGAACGGTCACATCACTGCAGCAGGCCATCTGGCAGGGAGCATGCTGTGCGTGCTGTCGAAGCTGCCACAAAGACGGCTTGCGTTAGCCAATTGTGAACATTACAAGGGCTCAAGCTTCATCGCGATCAGCGTACGGTCCCCGGGCGGTTTTGTCAGCGCGACAGACGCATTGTGCAGAGGGGGGCAAGACAGCGCGCCGCGCATGCCAACACCACCAGGCGCAAGCAGTCAAGACACACAACGCGCAGAGAGAAAGTCACAGCCTGTGCCAAACCCTTTGCACGAAAGCGTATTCGTGTCTAACGATACTCCCGTTCATGATGTCCCAATGCACATTATTCACCGACCGCTGCAGTCCACGACAGACGAGAGCAAGGTATCAAGAGATAACACATGCTGAAAATTTCAAGTTGCCGCTCGGCATCCGGATTGGGCTCATGAAGCTTTGTCTCTGCAATTGCAGGTCAAAACATTTGTGAAAGAAATGCAAAGAGGGGATGATTTCACCCCCATAGAGGTCCTGTGGGTGCAAAGGGGGGTTGACAACTTTTACTTTGCCTTCGGTGGCTGTCATAGATGGGAAGCTCACAAGAGGCTCAACAGACCAACAATCAAGGCAAAGCTTGTGAAAACTACACCAAAATCACTGTCTATATATCTTGGGCGAGACCCGTTTGTATGACCCTGCTGAACCATGCTAGCTTGCAACAGTCACAATCACTGGAGTTAGCAAGGCATGTGCATGAGCTCGCTTGTCACGCAATGAGCGCTGATCAAGGCATTGGGCAGGGTAGCTTGCACTTCAATCGAACGAACCTATAGGAATAGCTATGACCAAATGAATGCATTCAGAGGATGAGGTAGGTGTGTACGTACAGGGTATACTAGTACAGTATATTTTCTACACTAGAGTACCCTTCAAGCCCGTGAGGCTTGTTCTGGCCAGAAGCCTGGCTGACCAACAACCACAACATGTCCCTGGCGATTTCACATGACAGCTGCACATAATGTCTGCATGACTACATCTGCCCAAACTATTGACAATTGAGCTGTTGACTTGTCTCATCCACCGCATGTGTGCACACTGTCAAACCTTGAGCCAAATTGATTATCGGTGCATCTGTTGAGCAGCAACATGGTTGTGCAAGATCACATCAGGTGCTTGCATCCTCAGTCATGCTTGTGCACAGGCTTCTGCAATGATCTGTCTCTTCACTATCTGCCACTTAGTCTCAAGAGGACAGTTCCTGGACGTCATTATTGTAGGAGAAATTAGTCATAAATTCCAAGCAAACAATTCTTGGCTTGATGTTGTTAAGCACTAACCAGAGTGATGCACAGGCAAAACGTCTCTGGTCAGTTGCAATGCTTCTCCGCCAGAAAACCCTGATATACTCTAATAAGCCCTAGTTACTAGTCTGAGTCATATGCCCTTTTACATTCATGTCTGTGTGTGTGTGTGTGTTCTCACCAATTGTAACTATGTCATGTGCTGGTGCTTAAACATCTTGTCAGCCAAGAAACCCACAGCAATCAACTGATTGCTGACTGGCTGTACAGACTGTTGCCACACTTGCAAGTGGCTGGTCTGTACTGATGCACACTATCCTCTACCTTGAGACTGTCCATGCGTTGCAGATTCCGCATACATCATCTGCACTTAAGATGCAGTCGTGAAGCCAGAGTTGACACCTGTGACCGGCACAGTTTGCAGGCTTTGTCAGGCTACAATGGAAAATGGAATTGCTGCTGGCTGCTATGACATCTGACAAGCATGCACCACAGCAGCATACCTGCAGCGCCAGGACTGACTGGAGCATGTCGCGAACTGCAGCCTTTGACACCAAGCATCAAAGGTCAGTCTGCTGCACCTTCTCCAGCAAGGCTGAGCACAACCCATGCAGCACCCTCAGCTCCTGCACCAACAGCAGAAGGCGCTACATCATTGCTCATCAATGTTACAGTCATGGGAACGATTTTCTGTGGACCATGCTGGCCGAAATCGTTTTTATAGCATGCATGCAGCAGCAGAAAGCTTGATGGCTTGTACATGTCAGGTGAAGCATTTGGCAGCGTTCTGAGCCACAGCCTGGTTGCCTTGCGTTGAAGCATGCAACACTCCCTGATTCTTCGTCCAAACAGCTGATGTCATGCTGTACATGCAATGATTAAGCTTCAAACCCTTGCCATGGCTTGCAGCGCAGACCAGTTTGCAGCTGGTTCAGGCTCTACAGGTGTATATCAACAGACACTGTGCATCAGCATTTGCAAAATAAATATGATTGCCTACCGCACATATCAGAGACCCATTCAACTATAGTCATGCAAGGTTTTGTGATTGCGTGCGCAGACAGCAAATCGCACACATACCTGCACTGTGACTTGGGCTTTGGACAGGACGGCCTTCACATGGCCTGCTGTCCTGCGTTTGCGGCCATGACTGCCTGTGCCACCCACACTGTCTGCCAACCTGCCAGCACATATGCCACAATCCCTCACTTCAGCTTCATTCATGGGATTCACTATGTGCAACACTGTGCGGTATGGAATGAGTCGCCTCATGACTGGCTGATTGCACTTTTGGCAACGCTTGACCATCTAAGATGACACCGTTTGATGTCATCTCAGCCGCTCTTGTTGAGTCCAGAATTACAGTGGCTTTCAACCAAAGCAGAAGCGCTGAGGTTGATGACATGCTTTGGCATACACAACATGCTTTGGTGTCAAGCAATATCGATTTCTGGGATTGGAACATATGAGCAGCAACAGCTGGCCTCTGAACACAGCCCAAGCAGCAAATTGCAAATCCCAGGAAGCATATCATTTTGACCGCAACGCTTACAGTATATAGTGCAATTACCACAACAGTAGCATTGATCACAGCAGAGTTTGCTCGGCTGCAACATACCCAAGACCAGCAGCATCAGTAAGCTCTGTCCATCTGTTTATGAGAAACTCAACGTCACTCCTTGGCGCAGGCTGATGCTGCTTTGGTACTTGCTTGACGGCTGCCACATCTGTGGCCACACAGCCACTTGTAGTTTTGAAATTGCAGTCTGTCTTAGACGACCTTCTTGACAGACAGGTACTGGATTTCAATACAATCACATAAGGCAGCATTGCGGCACAAACGGCACAACGCAGTGGATGCATTGTGTCAAGTAACTTGTGGCTGTGGTGAGCAACACCAACACTGCATTCTGTTAGTACCGATTGTAATGCACTCACAGTGAAGATCAAATTGAGCAGAACCACTGCTTGGTAATGGCAAGTGCCCATGCATGCAATGAAAATCTTTGCAGCAATGCATGAACAGAGATATGCAAGTTGAGTGAAGTGGACAGATCTCACACCTGCATCAGTATTGGAGGTTCTCTGCTCAAAGAGCTGTGCCAATATCACACACACAGCATGAGACAGGTTCAGAGAGGGCTGCACTGGGCCTGTCGGTATTGAGCAGCTGTGTGTGCAAAGGGATAGCTCATTTGCTGTCAAGCCGCTCTCTTCGCGGCCAAAGACGAGAGCTACGCGTCTTTCTGAAGCCCAGCTGCTGTCTCTGGCTGTTGTGGCAGGGTCAGGCAAGGTGTTGGGAAAGTCTTGCAGCAGCTTTGATAAGCTGGCATGCACTAGGCGAGTATTGCCTACACGTCTCGTGAAACCAATGCTTGCTGCAGCATGAAACAGAGTCAGGGAACCTGTGTATGTGCTGAATGTTGCATGTGGCTTGCATGCCAAGCATAACGTCACATGCATAACATGCGTCTATATAAGACAGTTGTTGAGACCCCTGCACAACATGACATATGCATGCTGTGCATCACACTACAATACACAAGCTGCACATGTGTTTGTGGCAGGGGGTTACATGGCAGGCAAGCATGCGCTGTATCATGAGTCTCAAGACGGCTTATGTTACACATACAAGGGGCCAGTAGCTATGTGTGAGTCAATGTGCATCTTGTCTGCTGTGCATAGAGTATGCATAGCACCATGTGAAGTAAGCTGACCAGGTATGACAGGCAGACCTGAAGTGTTGGCCAGAGCCTCTTGTAGAGTGGGCACAATGGTCATAGTGTCCATCAATGGAGAGCCACAGGCCAGCTGAAGCATAACAAGCATGTTAGCAACTGGTGAAACAAGCAGGAACTGTTGCATTAGATCAGGTCCTGGGACGATGCTTGATTCAACAGACAACAGTTGGTAAAGGGAGGCAAAGGGTTGCAGCTGCACCATATGTGCTTCGCCGTCACGTGGGTCACATCGGGGGTCCACCACCCACAAATCAGACACCTACGCAGAGTCACTGCGATGGATGGGATGATTGAGATGACGAGACTGGCTGATGTGGAGCTCCTAGCACAGGTGAGTACCTCAAAGTTTTCAGCAGATCTTGCCACAGAGCCAATATTGCCAGGAGACTTTGGGGAGGTCAGGACAACGCGCACATCTTGCAGCGTCAAGTTGCTCTGTGGCAACAATAATATGCCACAGTCGCAAGCCAAGTGTTGATTGCACGCTGCAGTGCCACACTTACCTGCCTTGCAGCCACTGCAGTGTCTGCGATGGCAGCGGGTACAAAGCCTTTAGGTTTCCTGCCTGAACGGATCGTGTACGCAATATGAACATGCCCACGAGGAACAAAAGCACGCCAACAGGTAACCATCGAGAGTGATCAGCCAGCCAGAGACTTCACCGCTTTGTACTAGCATCTTGTGTTCGGTAAGATCCATAGTTCAGGCCATGAGCGTAGACGCCTACTTTTGCTGCCATTTTAGCATCAATGCCGAGACTACGAGCGCTTCAGTGAGTGCAGCGCCAGGTGGCAGGTTGACTTATCTTTGAAAGCTTGGCAGCAAAGCTTCTTCTTCGGTGCAGTGAGAGTAGGCAAGCAACGGTAACTTCCAACAGCAGGCAGCGGCCTGCAAGTTATCTTCGGGAAGCAGGATTCTTGAAGTCGTCAAAGCCACCGTGTTGAAATTTGCAACGCTGGGCAGTCAACTGCATCGCATTGCAAGCAGTGCCTTCACGCGCTCTAGATCACAGGCGTATCTGCGAATCAGCCTGTCAAGCGTCGCGGCCCTTCGACTACGCCGTCTTGTTCCCCAAAAAGTAGTCGACCCTGCAAGTTGGCTAGCAACCGCTTCGTCTGTAGTGCAAGAAGTCATGATGCCACCTTGATAGGGAATGACCACTGATGGAACCTGAAGACAACTCATGGCCTCACAGCATTTGCATCCAGCCTCAGCTACCTCCGTCTTGTGATCTTCTGCAGCAAGGCTCTCAGACTGCCAGTGTGGCATTCAAATGGCAATGCCCAAGATAGCATGCAACGCAGAACTTGCTCCAAAGCTTGTGCTGCTGTTGTTGCTGGTGACGCTAGTCATATGTGGTGCCCTTACATTGGTAAGCCTCCTCATGCCTGCCTGTTACATCATGTGTCAAGTCTGCATCTGCATGCCAACATGACAGATGGATGAAGAAAGCTGCGCCAGCAATGCAGGCAGCAATTCCGCACCTGGCACCTGGCGCCAGGGCATACTTTGCAAACATGTGCATCTCACACCATGCACTGAAGCGTTTTGCCATTCTGAACATTCTCAGTAGCATCTAATACAGCAAGCATATGCTGTTATGATGCTTTCTGTGAAAGGCAAACGGAGTAAACAAATCAGCCTGGGTTCAATTCATCGCTACGTCATATAAACTACCACCAATGTTTGCATGTGCTAGGAGATGCCACTCTCCCTACCATGGGTCTTTCAACACACCAACATAGATGTAGCTCACAGAATTACAGGCTGCCTGTCTTCAGCAACGCAAAAGCTACATTGATGTTTTTAGATGCCAGGGGGCCGTCCTAGGACCATGAGCAATCCAGCGCATTCTTCTTTGACCAGAGTCTTTGACAGAGCTCCCACCCTGACATGCCAGGCTACTGAGCGTACTGACAGGCTGTCTATTGTGCATGACCAATTTGTCTTGGCTAAAATGTGCTCACTGTTGTGTTGTGCATTCAGGACAGTGACAGGCTGGAAGCTTTGTTGACATGGATGGAAGAAGAACCTGTGCAGGGCAGCATCTTCTTTGTGGTATGCTTTTGTGCCGCCGCATACAAATGCGCATGTGTATGTGCATGCAAGGCTATTGTTCTGATTGGAAAACATCAGACGAGCAACATGAATGCATCAATCATGCTTGTCCTCCTGTAGTCTTCTGATGAACATGGCTGCCTCATGCTGCGCTGATGTGTAGCCAAGTTTGTCGCAATCCTGGCCAGTAACTTCAGAAGTGTTTCACCACGCCTTTGCTTGCATAACCTAGGAAATCTATAGAGCCTTGAGTTGCATGGCAGCTGCGTATGCAACAGCAGTGACAAGATGACGCCCATATTGCCTCACCTTGGCCAATTCACTCATCTGGTGCTCACATGACTGAGGGCAAATGCAGGCTTTGTATGTGGTGGCGGTCACGGTGCTGTTCCCCGGCTCCATCTTGGCCTTGGCTGCTGGGGCAGTGTTTGGGCTGGTGCTGGGGTCTCTGCTGGTGTGGATGGGAACAGTCCTGGGCCAGACCTTGGCTTTCATGATTGGCAGGTACAGCAGCAGAGCGTGCCACAGTCACTACAGGCATTTTGCTTTGGATTCTGATGAAATTTGATAAGACATCGAAAACATGGTCATGCCAGGGAGCCTTGTATGTGATATGTAGCATTGTGGTGCCTTTGTGTGTACAGTCACATATGGGTCATCTGTTTTGTATGAGCTCGGTCTTGATGTGAAGCACTGTAAAGCATAGCACCCAAGCTGCAAATGGAACGAGTGCGATGCCAGGTGCTCGCTGGCAGCCAGCGCAGTCGTGCAATGCTGTTATGTGCTTGCAGGTATCTGCTTCGTGATCTGGTGGTTGACTACACGCTGAAGAAGTACCCAAGCTGGGCTGCTGTGGACACAGCTGTCAGTCGAGAAGGCTGGAAGTTGATCACGCTCCTCAGGTGAGACTCATGCTCTGTGTGATACAGACAAGTCACATGCCTGACTGCCTTCGTGCGTAATGTTGTACCACCACTGTTGTAATAGCTCACCTGTAGCGATGCTGCCCCACGTGCTGTGCTGTTTCTGCCTGCACAAAGCTTTATGATGGCGTGGCTTCGATTGCGAGGCAGACAATGAGCAGACAATGAAAACTTGCAGGTCATGAGTATTTCATCCAAATGACATACTGCAATCTTGTAGATTTCGTCCGTTTGGCAATTTCTGCAGCAAAAGCCTGGAGTTCTGAGGTGTGGCACACGATCGGGGTCATGTATTCCTTAGAATCAATCTATAATACAATGGAAATTTATTGCCATCAGCATACATGAACCCCACAAAGTTCCTTGTCGCATGTGCAGGCTCTCACCCATTGTGCCATGGAACATGCTCAATTACGCCCTGTCTGTTACCGGCGTTGGCTTCTGGCAATATGCGGTGTCATCTGCTGTGGCTGTGTTGCCGTGGAATGTGACCTTTGCGTATTTTGGAAGCTTGGCTCACACCATGGCAGATGTGATTGACGGCAACACTGGTCCAGGAACACGCACTTCCATCATATTTCTGGGCATTTCTGGAGTTATGCTGGCCGTTGCGGTGACCTATACAACCATCATTGCCAAGTAAGTCAAATGCTGTTGGGCCGTGATGCTGTCAATGCCCTGAGGATGCAATAGGTTACAACAAGTGGGCTCAGCTACAGTGCAGGTTATTGGCATCATGTGCCAGCTTTTTTGGTTGCAGAACTGTTGTGCTGGCGACGTTGTAGCAGGAAATTCCATTCAATGTTAGCAGTTTGTTGGTCCTGGTTTGTCATGCACAACTTGCAGCCACTGGCACTGCATTGACATAGCTTGTGCAGGCGAGCAATCAGAGAGGCTCTAGATGATGGACCTAGTCAAGACATTGCAGACAATTTGGACACTTTGAACCTGCTGTCTGCCCCATCACAGGTGAGGCATGTTGAGCTGGAATGACTCAGCCTGCCTGAATACGTCTGAAGCTTCTTGAGCCGAGATCATGTTTTGCTAGTTGACCAGGCAACCCACATCGATCTGGGTTGAATGTGCCATGCAGAATTTCAGTCAAGACATTGAGATGGCGGCTGCATATTGCAGTCCACGAGGGCTAAGCAGCAGCCCAACTCTGCAGGCAGTCTCACCAAGAGATAGTAACAGATTGCTTGAGAGACGTGCCAGCATTGCTACCGTGAGCAGGCACTCTAATGAAAGGATCCAGGCCAATACCAGTGCACTACCGAGCAACTGAACGAAGTCAATGTATGGCCTTAGCACTAGCACTGGCTTGAGCGTCAAGCATCAATTTTCAGTAGCAGGTTAGGCCGCAGCCCAACATCTACAAAGTAGGACACAACACTGTCAAGCTTTGTAAACTTGCAAAGCAATACTACAGAGCATAAATCACAACTCCAACCTAAACTAGCACTACATGCACCACATTTGGTGCAGTCAGAATCATATGGCACATGATTGCATGACACCTAAGCTAACACACTGGGGCATCTTTGTTACACTGGACAAGAATGCTATGCTATACTGGTGACTCATCAGTCAGAGCCCTGGACACACACAAGATTGCCTAATGTAGTGACGGGTCCCTGCCTGGACCATTTGTAAAACGAATATGCCATCTGTTAGAAGCAAAGATGACAAACAGAGACTGATCGGGAGTGGAAAAGTACAGTTCTGCCGGGTCAGCGCCAATGAAAAGCATCATACATTGAAGGCGGACCCTGGAAACTTGGCAAGAGGAAGTTCTTGTGCCCCTGGCCAGTTCTTATGGACACTGATGCACGCGGATGTGAGACCACACACACTCAGAACGGCAGAACTGTTCATTGGGCTCCTGCCATCTGCAGCAGTACACACATGTCAAGCCGCTCAGGTTGATCAGCTCGGCCAGTTCTTGTGCACACTGATGAAGGCTGACATGAGCCCACAGGCGCTCAGCACTGCAGAGCTGCTCACTGGCCCCTTCCCATCTGCAGCACAACATGTCTGTCAGGTTTGACTTGCAACTCTGGAAGCAAGGCAAGTGGACTGGGGGAGTTGCTGAAGTTGGCAGAGGCGCTGATCCTGCAGGAGTCATGGGTGCATTGCTTGTGCTTGCAAAGGCACTGCTAGACAACTTCCACAACTCCCAGGCTGCAACCAACAACAAGGCGCATGGCTGCATGGGCCAAGTGAAGCAATTTGCAGGCTCATGTGATGCGCATGGTGGTCTGCTTGCAGTAGGCCAGAGCATTAGTTGATGATGATTGCTGGCGCTGCAATTCAAGAGCAATTTTGCAGCAGGAGTGTGACAGGGTGACCACCTGTGACGTCATTGACAGCCATGAGGGCATCTGACAGATCCTGCACAACAGCCAGTGTTCGTAGCAGCCGCCTGGCTCTCAAGGCCTGCACTTCCTTGATCAAGTGGACATCATCAGGCATTGTGTCATCTTCCTGCATGACAGGATCAAAGGTGAGGAACACTGCCATGCAAATCAACCCGTGCATTCAAGGCGCGACAGGCGAAGGTAATGCAGAGTGTGCGCCATTGGCATGACATGGTTGTGTCTTCCTTGAAGTATGCAGAGCAGCATACGGGAGGCTTGGATAGAAGCATGATAAGTAGCCATGCAACAGACAGGCAATGCAAGCTACGGCATGACTGCGATACCTTTTTCCTTCTGACAAGCTCCTGTGTCAGCATGAGCTCACGCTCTAGAGCTGCCGCAATGCGCAAGCCATTCAGAGTGACGTTTCCTACGTAGCCAATAAGCTCAGCCCAGGCACTGATTGTGCTGAAGCGCTTTGCATACTTCTTGTCCAACAATCCGGCCTTGACTAGCCTGCATGTCAGTAGAACGACATTGAGGTTCAGAAGCTGCGTCATGTATTGCCGTGCTATATTCACACTAGACGAGTCAAATATAGCAGGTGAGCTCATGCTGATAAGCAAACGTGGTGAACCAAAGTGAATGTCTACCGCAGTTCTCACAGCAGGGCCTTGGCCGCAGCCATACATACCAGGTCAGCTGCTCAACAAAGTAGTACACTCCCTCACCACCGCTGGCAAGCAACTCCAATGATCCAGCCTTGGTCAGAACAGGGGTGTTTCGCAAAGTATTGAGATCAGACAGCCATTTGCCCAAACGATAGGCTTTTCTGCAGCCACACCAATCAGGTCAGCACCTAAGATCAGGGTCCAGCAATAGTAGCCTCTGGCAGACAGCGACACCAGGTACTGCACCTGCTGGTGCCTATGCTGGTCTCAAAATCCTTCAATCGTACTGCCAGATCACTTGAATCATTCTTCAAGGCTGTTGCCAATGCAAGTTTAGTTGAGTAACGAATCACCTTCAGCACCTGCCAGGCAAGCAGATTCAAGTTTCACGCAAATGTCCTGTCATAGGTGCGAGGTGGCACTACTCACAAGGAGGTAGATGTTGACGACTGGAAGCTCAAGCACAGAGCACAGCGCTTGCCTTGTCGATGCCATCCCTCTTGGCAAGATAGGTGACAGTCTTGTCAAGTGTGTCTGGCCCTTTACGCTTCGTCATCGCCATCGCGAGATGGTTTTAT
>JAABUU010003338.1_pt1 | contig 20620 bp, 25 predicted proteins | sample 5559301 | NCBI WGS metagenome assembly JAABUU01 (sample SAMN10711884, study PRJNA513360) | rock metagenome | isolation source: Antarctica rocks | place: Antarctica: Victoria Land, Richard Nunatak white | reverse complement strand
AGCTGATGTGCATAACAGCAGCATACACAGCATCGATGACAGCACAGCACAGCACAGCACAGCACAGCACAGCACAGCACAGCACAGCACAGCACAGCACAGCACAGCAGTACCACATCAGTAAAGCCACAGTAACAGTCATCTCACAGGTTCCTCCGGAGTTGAACAAAAGGATAGGAACTACAGCAAAAATGGCAGAGGAGAATGAAGAGCCAAACCTGAAGAGCCCAGTCCGTGCGGCCAGCTCTGCAAGCTGCCTCGATGGTGCTTTCCCACATGCGGCGGTTGGATTGAGTCAGACCTGGTAAGCCCCGTTTGTCGCGCTGCAGCTGCTGATACAGCCTGCACCACACCACACATCGCCTCTGCACCCATCATGCTCCAGTCACGTACAACATGGTCAGCTACCTCTCGCTTGCCAAACTGGCAACAGAGTTGTCAAATCGCCTCAACTGGTCAGATCCAGCTGTGTGCAGTGGCTGGCAAGCATTCAAGACAGACCCATGTTGTCATAAGCTTGAGCACATCCAAATGCATGCATGCTGCCATTGCTCACCTGTCACACTGATGAATGTCATCGGCAATGGCAAAGGCATGAACCAGAGCAGCGGTAGCACTAATGCTGGGAAACACTGGCTTCTGACTCAGCTTCAAACTGCTGACCAGCTTCCCATGACCACTGGCAGCTGCTGCAACAGCTTCAGCATCAGCTGCCATAGCAGTTGGCCTGTTGCCTAGGCCAGCATCCTGTCGGCTGCCATGAGCTTGACCTGCCTCTTGACCGCCATGATGGCTTGAACTCTGACCGCCACCTTCACCAAGATGTGTGGTTAGACCATCATCCTCTGAATGGTCATGTGCAATGGCAGAGATCTGTGGAGGTGTTCTTTTGCTGGGCCTGATCAACAGTGAGCCTGCATCTGTGGGTATCTCCTGAGAGCCATTGCCATTGCCACTGCTGCTACTGCTGCTTGCTTTGGCTAGGGGTGACGCATGGTTCTGCTTGTCTGCTGGAGTTGCAGCCGCTGCAACGGTCAGAGAGCTAGCCTGCTGCAAGTCTTCAGTCGCAGCAGCATCTGATTTGTCATCTTGAGGGCGGGTGTCCAGTGGATCTGAGTGGGTCTGAGTAGCAGCAGGGGCTTGGTCGAAGTCTGCAGCAAAGGAGGTGTGCCTACTGCTTACCTGACCCTCAGCTGTTGCAACTGCCATGTCCACCGCATGCTGTGAGTCATCATTGGCCAAAGCTGCTGGTATTCTACTACCATGTTGACTCAAGCTGTCAGGCACTGGCATCTCAGACTGATGATGCTGCTTGCCGGCACCTGAGTGATGCAAAGCACTTGCCATGTCAGTGTTTCCCTCTGCCTCATTTGAGTGGTCAGAAGGATGGGCAGTTGCCTGGCGGTGGCCCTCAGCTGTGGTGACAGCAGCCACAGCTGTGGAGACGCCCTTCCGCCGCTGCTTTGCCGCAGAACGGCGGCTGGATGTGTTGCTGTTGGCGACAGACTTGGATGGGGATTTAGTCATGGCCTGATGACGGTGGGAAGAAGAGGAAGGGGAGGTCATGTCCTCATATACTCTGAGGGCTTCGAGACGGTCGCCCGCCTTACATAAGCTGATGATGAGTTCTGAGCCTGAGGCCCTGCTAGCCTCACCGCCCTGCTCGCGCAAACCCCTGCCACACACATGTGCTGCCTCGATTCACTATCACATGTCATGTTATACAACCTTTTCCACTCAAATGCCTAAACAATTTGGCGCCAAGATATCCTGTGCAGGATCATGTCTTGTAGCAACTTCTAACTCATTGCAAGATGCTATGGTCGCTGCCATGGCCATGCAAAGATTGGGCACAACGAAGTGTTTGCATAGCTTACAAAGATGCCAAAGCCAAGAGGACTTGAGCATCAGCACAGCACAGCACAGCACAGCACAGCACAGCACAGCACAGCACAGCACAGCACAGCACAGCACAGCATGGCACAGCACGGTGCAGCATGGCATGGCACAGCATAGAACGGCACAGCACATCAAGAACTAGCAGCAGCAACCACAACCCCAGGGGCAAAAACTCACCAGTAGAACTTGGCTGCCTCAACACTGCTGCTATCACGAGCACAACCAGCAATGAGGGCATTCACAGTGCTTTTATAGGGCTTCAGCCCCAGGTTGAGCATGATGCTCAGCATACGCAGCGCGCGGGGCACCTGGGACACATTCAGCAGGGAACGGATAAGGGAGTTGAGGGTGGCCTGCCGCATTGACCCATGCTTGCTTGCCAGTGCCTTCACCAGGTCTAGGGCTTCTTCCACCCTGCACACACGCATAGACAGACGGGTACCTTATCACTCAGGCGACTTGTCTGTCGCCAGCTTGAGCTGATCACAAACATACACTGTAGCAAGATCACACGAGCGCTACAGTTTTAAGTGGTGAAGTTCATGTCTATGTCACTCTACACCAGCGGCCTTCACTTCTGCCGATCCTAAATGAGATTGCCACGCAGGCTCCACAAACTGTTATCAGGATTTGAGGCGGGGAACAGCTCATCTGGCTTGGGAGCACAAAAAATGCATCAAACCGGTCCCTTGTGTGCAGGGCAGAAGTCTCACCTGCCAGCATCAGAGCAGATGCCAATGAGAATGTTGTGGCATTCGTCAGTGGCCAGCACTCCAGTGTCGTAAGCCTCCTCGTACAGCAGGAAAGCCTTGTCCACATCGCCCTGCCTCGCACACACCATCAACAAGCAGCCGTAGGTGGTTGCTGTTGGCTTCAGATTCCCGGCTGCCTTCATTTCCTCAAACACCTGGGATGACGTACAGTCCTGTTCTTCAAACTTGTGCTACATTGCATCACTTGTATGATGGCTGCATGGTCCCTCCAACAGCGCAGTGTTGTTTGTACAGCATGACCACCATGTCTGTATGCGGCAGGGAAGCATGCATAGCAGGTTACAGGAGTGAGTCATCACATGAGTCAGCACTTGCGGTGGCTGACGCAGGCAGAGTGCATCAACAATGCATCATGGTGATATACAACCACAGATATGATCTCATGACATCTGTGAAACCTGCTGACCAGCACTGGACAGTCAAGAACAACTCAAACGATGGGCGACTTTAGTACAGGACGCTTGCCTCAAAAGCTTCGTCAAGCGCTGCAGGAGTGCCTTTTTTGAGGCAGGCGTCCATGAGTGCAGTGTAGGCGGCCACATTGCGGTCAACATGCATGGTCCTGAACACTCTGCGAGCTGCTGTCAGGTCCCCAGCGCGTGAGCAAGCAGCCAGCAGGCTGGTGTAGCACTGGGGAGTGGGTTTCATGCCCTGGGACACCATCTCATCAAACACTTGCAATGCTGCTTTCTGATCAGCTGCCTGCAGTACAAAAATGTGAATTTTGACAATTTTCAGTCTGCAGTAAAACGTGGCCAACATGTCGCTGTGGTGTATGGACATGCTGTGCAGACATGCAGCTGTGGAACAATTGTCAGAACCTCCTCATGGTGTATGGCCATGCTGTGTAGACATGCAGTTATACAATAACTGTGAAACCCTCATTGTGGCATGTGGACATGCTTGTAGACATGCAGCTGTATAAGCCACAGCTTTTGGGCACTCATGGCAATGAAATAACATGCTAGCTGTACAGGAGCAAGATCACACAATAGGCTTAGCAACAAGCGTCCAGTCCTGCCAATTGACTCAAATAGCCCAGTAATTGCAACGCAACAAAGCCTCTGGTGAGAGGTTGAACTAGGTTGCAATACTTCTTGCATCCTTCTTTCATCCTTCCACGAATTTGCAAATGGGTTTGAGATCAAGCTGCTTGCACACAACACACAGCACACAGCATCAATCTGGCTGTGCACCTGGCAGTAGCGTGGACCCTGCAATGCTGACCAGCCAGGTCGTGCCTTCTTGCCAATCCACCAAGGCAATTGATGCAAACCAATTGTGCAGGCTGGACTGGACATGGTGAATGCTGCGCAATGCAAGTGTTACCTTGGCATATGCAGCAATGATGGTGCTGCCAGAGACAGCATCAATGGCAGGGCCCCTTTCCTGCATGGAGCTGTACAGCTGCTTGGCCTTCTCTACTTGCCCATGGCTGGCGTACACGTGCAGCAATGCATTGTGGGCCCGCAGCATGTCCCTGCGTATCATATGCACAGTCAGTCTATGCAAATCATGGCTGACCAGCTCGAGGAGAGGCACAAAGGAAATTGGGATGTAGACCAACATGCGCATGCAAAGGAACAAAACGTGCCAGTCACGCAACAAAGCGTGGCATCAAAATGCGTCTTGCAATGATGTGTGGGTCTGAAGCAGGTTGCTATGGCTGACTGTTCACATTGCTAGCTGCGCTAAGCTGTGACAAAAATGGAAAAGTTGTTTACCCTGCCAGCAACAGTTCAAAGCCAGACGCAACAATACAGCAGATGTTTGTTCAGTAATGGAGCAATGAGAGCAAGACAGTGATGCAAGCCAGGTGTGCCAAGCATACTGCTCTTCAGTGAATGTTTTGCCCTTGCTGCAGATCTTGTTCCAGAGGCCCTCCATATGCATGTGGCTGCTGTCTGCAGCTTCCAGCATCTCTTGGGTGCCGGCAGCAGCACACGCCGCAAACATGCTGCTCAGCAAGTAGGAGCTTGGAGGCACCCCATCCTGCACTTGCCAAACAGGGCTTCGCACGAAAACTAATGGAAATGAAAATTTTCATACAATCAGGTGACACAGTATGCTGGTAGCACCAGACAGACAGAGTGTGGATATTGAAGAAAGCCTGTCAGGACGGACCTAGCTGCTCATTACAGTGTGCAGTCTTGGATGCCAGCAAGCTGACACTAAGCATGGTCAAGGTGATCAGCAGCAAGTCATACTGCACAGCAAGAATATCAAGCTATGAGTGTTGAGCTGGTTGTTGTAAACAAAGATCTGGGGCTGAAGACCAAGCATAACAATAGCATACCTCTTGCATGGCCTGCCAAACATCCAGAGCTCGGTCCGGGGCTTGTTTGGCGCAGAAGGTGAGCAAGGAGGTGTAAACAAAGGCAGTGGGAGGCTGACTGGCTCGATAGGAAGCCATGGCCCCAAAGACTGCCTCTATTTGATGGGCAGCTAGGGGCACCACTGTGCAGGCCTGTAGAAATGCTGTGAAAATGTGGCTGTTCATCTGTATCCTGTGTGTGTTCATGTCTGACAGGACCTGCAAAGACAGCACCGCACGTCAGAGACTTTGCTCAGCACAGTTGTGGATCTGCTTGTTGCATCATACAAAGGATTTCCTTGCAAGATTGCATTACCAAAGTGAACACACTCAGCATGTTGCTGTGTCTTGTGTTAGCCTTGCAGCTGTGAGTGTCACATTGCAGCCTGCCACCATCCCATGCACTCAACTCACTCACTCACTCACTCACTCACTCACTCACTCACTCACTCACTCACTCACTCACTCACTCACTCAACTCACTCACTCACTCACTCAACTCACTCACAAGCCAGGCACTCCAGCTGCTGCAGTGCAGAGGAATGCATCATGCCAATACATTGTCCCCATAACAAGTCCTAATCATACAGAGGACAAAAAAATGTGCACTGTCTGTAGAATGATTGGCACACCTGGATGAGCCAGGAAGCTGGCAGACCTTTGCCACAAGTAGCAGCAGCTCTGAACACATAACCAAAGGTCTTGTCTTTCAACACCAGGTTCCTGTCTGCTATCATCTGGGCATACAGGCTTTGCAGACCTGTTGCCTGCAGATGTCTGCTGCCCTTCAGCACTGTGTGGTAGCTATGCAGTGTCAGCTCTAAGCCTGAGCCTTGCAGCTGGTCGTATATCTTGAAGGCAAGCTGCAGCAGCAGGCAGGCTTGTGTCAGTATGTTGCAAAGCCCATGTCTGGATTTGATCTGTAGGCATGAGCAAAGAACACAGGCATGCACTGTCACATGGGTACGCATCACTTTTGGCCCTGCAAGAGCATATACGTGCTACCACAGGCCAGGCAGATGCTGACAGTTCACATTTGGAATGTCATTGTGATTGGACTAAGATAAAAAATGCCGAGTAGAAGTGCCAATCTGCATTGCACCTTGCATATCGCAAGCTTGATACATGCAGCTATCTGCAGGACACACCTATGTGTTCCATGAGCAGTTGCGTGCTGATGTTGAATCTCTGGTTGAGCTTGTTGCTGTGACTACAAGCATGATAGAGCTGCAGCATGCTTTCACAAGGTGTGAGCGTGGATGTACAGAGGTGTTGTTTCTTTCTTGCAAAGCTGAAGAGCCCACCTGGTACTTCCTGCTGCCGATACAGCTTTCAATGGCATCGCAGTACACATCTGTGTCTGCCATGCTGCTTGCAACAGCCCTCTCAAACCAGAGCAGCACTGCGTCTACATCATGCACTCTGTCAAAGGCCATCTTGGCTTTTCTGAATGCTGCTTTGGTGAGTGCGCCCCCTGCTCTGCACTGCGCCTGCAAGCAAGCAAGCATGTACTGCTGCTGGCATGTTCCACAAAAGACTTCATCAGACTTCATCATGCACTGCTGCTGGCATGCTCCACAAAAGACTTCATCAGACTTCAGTCATCATTGCTGTTGGCATGCTCTACCAAAGACTTCACCAGACTTGTGATGCACAGCCATTGCTCCAGACGCCTGATGCAAAACTTGGGATGCTAACTAACTATGCAAGGCAAAGTGCTATGTCATATCCAGTGTTGAGCGTAGCCTGTGGAGCCACAACATACATGTGCTTGTCTGTTAGTGCCTGCATGACCAAGAGGAAGGATCCTGAAGGCAATGTACCTCAAGTACAGCATTCAGGGTCTTGAGACTGTTGTGCTCAGAGCACAAAGTGATGAATGCGATGTAGACATTTTCTGGAAGGATAGGCTGCTGCTTAAAGACAAAATCCTGTGCCCAATTCTCATGTCTCTTTGCAAGGAACAGCTCCAGAATGTTGCTACGGTAGCCACGCCAAAGCAGGTCTGCACGCTGAAGCACATCATAGCCTTTCAGGTGACTGATCAGCATGGTATGCAATAACTGAGGATCTGGCACAGGCTGCTGATGTACATTGTCCGTGGTGTTTGACACATTGGACTTGTCCTGTGGTGTGAGTGCGAAAGAAGATGATCCAGCAGCTGAAGAAACAGGAATGCTCTTTAGCTGATCATTCTTTGTTGCTTGCTGAAACAGGTACCGGTGCGCTGTTGATGAGCTAGCTGCCAGCAAATCTTCTTCTGACACCTTCCCTGCTGCAGCTTCCAGCTCCTGCAGAGCTCTGTGGCATGTAGTGGCATCTAGCTCCTGCAAGCTAGATTGCAGCCTGGTAATGATCTGCTGTATTGCAATTGTGCCTGTGGTGTAACTGCTTTGGCTGGGTAGAATCAGCTTTGGCAGCAAAGGCTTTTGGTGCTTTTGCTTTGCACCCTTGGCCTTGGATCTAGAAGGGGCAGATCTTGGCATCTGAGGCTTTGCATTCCTTAAATGCTGTGATTTGCTGTCTGAACGGGTGTTTAGACCAGCGACTGGCTGTTGAAGTGTGACAGTAGGTGCAGCCACTTGATCTTCAACGGCAGAGGCTCTAGGTGACGACGGGATATGGCGAGCTTGGTACCGATTGTCGAGCCTTGCAGGTGAGCTAGGCGCAAAAAGACCACCGCGACAGCAGCAGCAGATCTTGCTGTGGACAGCTGCTGCCCTTCCGAGTTTGACGTGCCAGCTTTCCAGTGTCGGCAGAGCATGGTAAGGCCATTGAGCTACGAGAACTCCGCCGTGCACAAGCATTGCTGTGATAAAATGATGCGCTCCAAGCTCGGTGTTAATGCCCTGTGGAGGGAAGATGAAACGGTGAAACGGCTGAATGCAACGCTTGCTAGACATTGAGGGTGTACCTCTATTGCTCAGGCAGACATCAAGTCCCTGCCCAAAGGACCAGCATTATGAAAGACCGACGACTGCACAAAGGCCTACGTTGCGTCGCCACTGCTCTGAATGTCACTATCAGCAAATCGGCCGACCCTTTCTGCCTGCTGCAAAGCATTGCTGCGACTTGTGGCGTGGCGCTGGGTGATGATGGTTCGCTGGTGCCCGATGATTGCCAGGAAGCTAATCCAGTACTCCAGGTGCGCCTGCGACAGCAAGCAGTCTAATGCATCAGCATTAGCATACATCTACAGTAAAAGGCACCGCTTGCAGCTTGACACACAAGTCTAAGACTCGACAGAGCTATCAAATGACTTATTCCACAAGAGTGTAACTTGAAGGCTTTGTGTTGTGATGTTGCAGCCGCCAAATAAGAGACGCAAGCTAGCAGCTAAAGGTGTGTCATGAAAAACTGGCACTGGACCCTCAGAATCTGTCAAAGGGTTTGTGCGTACTTGTGACATCATTTCCATAAATTGCAGCACATCAGATAGCAGTTGCCCCTGTTTTCCTGCCCACTGCGGCCATGCTCCATGCTGCTTTGCTTGTACAGGCTTGCTCTCTCTGTTGCTGCCGTCACCACTTCTCTGTGCAGGTGGTGAGAACAAAGCGCTTCGGAAGCCAGATCTGCCATTGAGCAAGCCAGCTAAATGTTTGCAGGATGAATCTGACAAGGTCAGCCGAGACTGCTTGCCAAGCGCCTTGGAACCCTGACTTGTGTCTAGCATGACAAAGACATGTCAACTTCACATATTTCCCTTCTGTTGCTTCAGCACTTTTGGCTGGCCTTTGCACAACCAAATGTGACAAATGACTACATCATCTGTCCTTTTTTCTAATGTATCCTATCCTGTGCAATGCTTGGCTGTGTGACCGTGCAATGGTTTCCAATATTGACTCCATAAGCGTTAACAGCTCAGTCATTTACTGTGCTGAGCCTGTCCACCACAAAGCTCAGCATCTGGCTTGCCTACATTGCAGGGTGCTGTTTCTTCGGCAAAATGGCAGGAAGGATGCATGCTCGACTGGATGCTGCGACCCTGCACCACTCAGCAGTTCATCAAGCAGTACCTAGACCAGCGGCCTCTACACATCAGCCGGCAGAAGCACCAGCACTACTTCGATGGCTTGCTCACAAAGGCTGACATTCAGCAGCTTCTCAAAAGCCAACAGCTGCAGTATGGAACCAATGTGGACGTCACCAGCTACACCAACGGCCAGCGTACCAACCTAAACTACAATGGTAGTGAATGCACAGATGAGCTAGAGACAGCAGATGCAAGTACGGTGATGCGGCGCTTCAACAAAGAGCGCTGTTCTGTCAGGGTTCTACATCCTCAGCGATGGGTTGAGCCGGTGTACAAGCTGCTGAGCATGCTGGAGGACGAGTTGAGGTCGCCTGTGGGGTGCAATGCCTATCTCACCCCACCCAGCTCTCAAGGGTTTGCCCCCCATTGGGATGACATTGATGCCTTTGTGCTGCAAGTAGAGGTCAGAATCATGCTCTGCTCTGCCAGTCCCCTGCAGCTTCATTCCTGCTGCTTCCTGACCTTACATGAGCTGCCTTCCTTTGCCAGAATTTTCACACCATCATCACAAGCTAGCACATTGCATTGCATGACACTGATGCCCAGTCAGCCAGGATGAGACTGTTTTAGTGTGCAACAGCAGCAGTCTTGGCTGCATCATGTGAATGCAGCTTTGGCAGGATATACAGACTGGCGCTGACATGCAGGGCAGCAAAAGGTGGCGCCTGTATGCACCTGATGACAATGCAGACCTGCTGCCACGCGACAGCAGCAGAGACTTCAAAGAAGAAGAGCTCGGCAAGCTGTTGCTGGATGTCACTCTGCACCCTGGGGACCTGCTGTACATGCCCAGGGGCTGCATTCATCAGGCTCAAGCGCTTCCTGATGCACACTCACTGCACCTCACAGTCAGTGCAAATCAGCATTGTTCCTGGACAGATCTGTTTGAGCTGTCTCTACCCAGGGCTCTGCAGCTGGCTGGTGATGAATGCATTGGGCTGCGGAGGTCCTTGCCTTTTGACATGTCACAGTATATGGGGCTTGTCCATGAGGATGAAGAGTCAGCGCAGTGCACCAACTTCACCACAACAGCGCAGCAGATGCTACAGCAGGTGTCGAAACATATGCCTCTTCATGCAGCTGCTGATCGCATGAGTGTACAATTTGTTCAGCAGAGGTTGCCACCATATGGTCTTCACAGAACGGAGGAGCGCCCTGATCTAGAAGTGTCTGGAAGCAGCAAGATCACCCTTGTGCGTCCTGGCATAGCAGCTATGACTATAGAAGATGACAGTGTTGTTTTGTATCATTGCTTGAACAATCCCAGGATATTGCATGCCTCACGTCCTAAAGATCTGGGCGAGGACGGGTCAGCAGATGAGCAGCCGGACATTGCGCCAGGCAGACTGGAGTTTGATGTTGACTATGGTGAGGTGCTAGAGCGCATCCTTTCAGCACATTGCAGCAAAGGCGTCAGCGTGGGCAAACTGCAAGAGATGCTTGACGGCACAGATAGCACTGCCGATCTTTTTGCACTTATTGGGGACCTTTACAGTGAAGGCTTGATCAATGTTCAATTGTAATGGACTGTCTGTGACTCATGCATGCATCCGTTGACTGTCACAGTGTGGCTGCTGACAAAGGTCCGGTTATGTATAACATACATCTCACATGTACCAGACATTGATTGTGTACGCAGCGCCTGCTGTCTACACAAAACGCATGAAAGCAGCCTAGTGTGCCAACTTTGCATTAACCTGTGCATGTGTGCCAGATCTACTGCTTGTGATCTTGGATCTGCCGTGGACAGCTGGAAGTCTTCAGAAGAAACTTTTCAGACACTATTCACTGGGCGCCACTTTGCTCTGACTCATGTGCTTGTCGCTCTGAGCTGCCAGTAATGGCCGTTTCCCACCCCGTTCCGAGGACCTGTGAGACTTGGCTCTGCATAAGACAGAAATTCTGAAGCTTATGCCATGCTCTTATGAAATTTGCAAGCGGTCAGAACCAATAGGTACCTACCAAGCCTTGCAGTGCATACCTGGAAATCATACACCAGCTGAGCCATTTTGGCAAGGTCATCTTCTACCTCGGCATGCTCTTCTTTGCTCTTCACACTGATACCCTGAGCCTGACTCTGCATTGTACTGACGTCTTGCTCAATTGCCCTGGTGCGTGGCAGCAAGACTGTCTCCAAAGCGGTCTTCACCTACACAGCATCAGCCAGCGTGAGCTCAGGGCAAAGTGATGGTAACCTACGCAGTTTCAGCTAGCATTGGCTAAGGGCATGACGATGGCACTTGCATAGGTACGTAGCTGCTCCCAACTGCGTGCAGGCTTCTACCTCAGCCTCAGCCTACGTCAGTGTTCAGCAGATCATGCAGTATTCCACTCAGCCATTCTGGAGCACCCTCTGATTGTTGTTCTTCTGCCATGTCAGAAGGCTCCTCAGCTTGGGAGGTCTGACACAGCTGTGTTGTCGGCTGAGACTGCTTGCCACTTGAGGGTCCGTCCTGTGGTGTGAAGGATTGTTGCTCTTCGTCCATTGCTCGGGTTATGCTTGACTTGATCAACAAGCCGCCGCAATTCAAAGATGGCTGGCTGTTGCACCTCGCATCTTCGCAGGCGACAGGGGGGTTCTCCACAACGCAGGATCAAAGTGCAGGATTCAACACGCGATTGAGCTTGAAATAGCTGCAGACCAGCGCGCGGGAACTGCGTTTTGAGTGGATCGGTGCAGACCTTGCCTGCTCAGCATTACAGCGGTGCAGCAGCGGCTGCGATTCTTAGCACCAGAGCAGATTTGTAAGGGCAAGGCAGCCGACTTGCTCGTGTCGTTCTGACCCTATGCGGCATATATTCCTGATGCACCTGTCGTTCACCTAAGAAGCCTGCAGCTTTGTGACCTCTTGTGCACCGGCTACTCTAAAGCCGAATGCAAGACAACAAAGCTGTGTTGCTGCAACTTCCTGTGCCATTTGCCACCTTTGCAAGAGTCAAAGTCCCGGTGCCAGCAACAGGTCTAAGTGCAGTAGCAACCAGTCCAAAAGTTGCAGAGGCTGAAACCCTCTCTGTGGATGCTCATACTGCCAAGCTTCATGGACTGTCCAATACAGCCTTTTCAAAAAAAGCATTTTTTGTCAGCTTTCAAATATATTTTTTGTGGTTCTGCTGTAGCTGCACAGGGAGTCAAGCGGCCAGCAATGCAGGCTGGTGCACCACTTGTACCTGCCTTGCTGAAGAGACCAAAGCTGGCAACCCATAGCAAGCAGCTAGTCAGCAAAGCAGGCGCCACTCAGCCCAAGCCAGCTGCTAGCAAAGCCAATGCTGCTAGCAAAGCTGCAGCAGCAAGAAAGGCTCCTGCAGGTCCAAAGGCAGCAGCCAAGGCAGCTTCAGCCAGAGCTGGGGCAAAGGAAGCCAGCGTGCAGGCAACTGGCGCTACACATGGCGTCCAAATGCCTATGACTGCTGCTCCTGACGCTGGTGTCATGTCTGCCCCTTCTGCAGCAGCCACTGCTGTGCCTCTTGGCACAGACAATACAGCATCGGTGGCCCTAGTCCCTGATGCTCACGCAGCAGCAGCAATGGCAGCAGCTGCTGCAGCAGCAGCCACTGCTCCTGCAAAGGCCCCCCGGCAGCGTAAAAAGGCAGATGACATTGACTTGGCACAAGTAGAGAAGAAGTTCCAGGACAAGCTTGCTGCTGGCAAATTGGCAGATCTCAGCATTCCAGAGCTGAAATGCTTCTTGAAGGCACGCAAGCTGCCTGTTGGAGGCAAGAAGTCAGACCTTGTTGCTAGAGTGGAGCCTTTGCTGACCAAGTCATGAGGCGTGTACAGATTTGATGCGTTGCTTCTGGCATGCTCAGTTGATTATAGTTTCTGGCACAGTACAGACTAGTTCGCTCAGTGTGTGTGACTCAAGCATCAACTGTACTGGACATGCAAAATGTGTTTGACTTTGAAACCTATCTACAGCTTTGCACATACGCAAGGATGCCTGTAGTTGTAAGAGTGTTCAACATAGCTATGAGCAGCTTTATTATTTCACATTGGCCACATTGTCAACATTCACTGCTGCAGAACTTAAGTATTATTGCAAAGGTAGACACAAGTCTTGCTGAGCACATTTGCAGATGAGAACATGCTATAAGACCATGTAACATCCTGTGTCCAAGTTGAGTTTTCTTATCATAAAGCCATAGCTGGCAGGCCACAAGATGCAAGCTTACAGGGTGTACTATGCATGTATATGTAGAGTTCATACTGCACATGCAATGGCAAGAGCACATTGCATTTTTATGCTGTAGTCCACAAGCCGCAGACCAGCAGAGTGTCTCCTGACATTGCACTTGTCATCAAACAGGAAGTTTGGCCACCATTAGAATTGGCCCATCACATCTACTGCACTATTGTATTGAGACAGCTTTTACAGAAAATCAAACACAGAAGAGAAGTCCAAAGAGGCATGGCATGCATTGTGCACAGGCGTTTCTGCTGGCTTGACAGCCACTGCTGCTTGAGAGTCTGCACTTGGCATGCTGAGGCCAGGCTTGTCTGCACCATTTGCAGTGTATGACGGCGCTGGTGGCAAACTTATGGCTCTGGCAGACACCTGCCCTTCACTATTGCTGTGACCAGCAAACAGAACCTTGCGTACAGGTGCTCTGTGGCCTGCCTGTTGAGCATTCTCCTTGTCAAGATTTGGATCTGTGGTCATCCTGCTGCTGGCAGCACCTTCATGCAGTGTTCTGCTTGGCATGAAAGTGCTTGGCTCCAAAGTGCACTCAGTCAGGTCTGTAGCTGCAAGCACTGGCTGTACCAATAGCCTCCTTCCAGCTTTAGTCCCTGTGGCCCCTGACACAAAACTGCCAGTGGGCTTGCTGGCATGTGCATCTCTGAGGGGCTTGTCTCCCTGTGGCTGCTGCTGAGGCAGCAGCCTGCTAGCATGCGCACCTGACTGGACGTCCTGTCTGGGCAGCTGCTGCTGCAACTGCCTGCTGTCATGCTCATCTGGTAGTATGCGCCCTCTGAGTTGCTGCTGTTGCAACAGCCTGGTTGCATGCTCCTCTGATGGGCCAGCAATGAGAGGCTGCAGCTTGGCATCCATCGGCGATCTCCTGTGCAACTTCGGCACAGTCTTGCTGTGACTGGCATGCTGCTCACCGCCACACCAGGCTTCCTTGCACATGCTGAACACACTTTCAAAAGCAGGGGCCTTGCTGTCAGGCCTGCCTGCTGGCTCTGAGCCGCCACTGACATTGCTGTCATCTAAGTAGCTGCTCCAGTCAACAGGCGCTGTAGCTACAGACCTCACTGATAAGTCAGAACTAGGCTGATGGGCCTTAGGGATTGCAAATCTGGCCGGTGGTGGCGCCAGGGGTTCTGCCAAGGGTTGCTGATATGCTTGACCCTGCTGACCCTGCCAGGAGGGTTGTCTGTGATTCTGCGGAGGCAGTGCCAGAGACTTGGAGGCAATCTGGTTCTCTGACAGCCTGCTGAGCAAGCCAGGGCTAGATGAGGTGGTGGTGCTACGGCAGAGGATGCCAGGAGCAGGGCTGGGCAGTCTTCCACCACCAAAGATGCTGCTGCTTGACATGGTGCTGCCAGGAGTAGTGCCTGCAGAAGACAGTGTGTGTTTCCGCAGCCAATGTCAAAGTACAGTCACAGCAGCATTCAATGCAGAGGGGCATAAGCATATCAGAAATCAGCATTCTTGCAGGCAAGAGCACTGCAGACTAGTGCAGGACCAACTGCTTGCATGTTGAGATGAACAATACGCATGATACCTGTGACTGCACAAAGGCGTGTGTTGAGCTCTCACCACAAATGCAACAATATACATCAACCCTACTAAGGCTTGTTTTACCACAAAGAGAAGTGTGCAACACAGCTGTCTGGCTCGACAGCATAGTTAGCTACCTGGCAGCTTTTTAGCCTTTGACCTGACAAAGTCAAACATGCCTGAGGCCCCTTGACCAGCCCCAGGGTCTGCTTGCTGGTCCGGTGGGGTCTGACTAGCACTTCTCTTACCTGCACAACAGAAATCATCAGCATAACTACCCTGTGTTTAACTCAAGTCCGCATGCATCATGAGGGTGTAACCCAAAACACAGCTGGTTTCAGGAGCCAGGTTTAAGGACAGGTGCACCTGACGGCATTATATGGTGTATGCACAACATTGACATTGCTTCTAGACTTTCAGAACAAAGTGTACTGTGTGTGATCACCACGTGGTTCCTACAGGCACCTCTGAGGCTTACAAGTACGAGTATGCATCGGTGCAGAAGGCTTACGGCTGCTGGGCAGGGCAGAATGGTTGAAGCGGCTGAAATTCGCTGTCTGACTGATGGCCTGCGGTGACACCTTCTGCATCACTCCACCCCCCATGCTGTTGCCTGCAAAGTCTGGCAGGCTGTGCATGTCATCTACTTGAGGGCCGCTGAGATCTGTGATCTTCGGCTGATACTTGACTGAGTCAGGCAGGTCATGGTGGTAGTGGTGAGTAGATTGGGGAGCAGATGCTTGCTGCTGAGCCTGCCTGTCATGCAGAAGCAGATTTGCTGGGTAGACTCTGATACCACTGGCTGACACGCCTTGGGTCTGCAAACCAGAGGCACAATCAGTAGTCGAGACGCCGCATGCACAGGAAGAGCGTTGTCTTTGAGCAGGCAGTCTGATCAAGCAACAAGGGGCCTCAAGGGCTTCATGTGACTGTAAATAAGGGCCTGCAGGCATGATTGCACACCTATGATCATATGCTGGAGCTTGTTTAGGAAGAGTGAGGCTGACAGCTAAGCTGGGGTGTGAGAGAGCATAGTCACTGTTGCTGGCATCTGTCATCAATACAAGCACGAGTGCATGCAATACACTGTACCTGGTGAGGTGGCATCTGTGTACTGCCCAAGGACTGTACCTCAGCAGGCTGCAGACGCGGCAGACCTGCAGCAGTCTGACCCTGGACACCACTGCTTGGAGGCGCATCTGGTTGCAAGCAAATGGTGTGGACCAGCTTGCGCCTCTGTTTGCCATCTTTGGCAGGACCAACAGGCAGAATGCCTGCATTGGAAGTCTGCCCATGTGCAAGTGGCCCTCTGGTAGCAGCACCTCCAGTCCCAACACCGACGTCAGCCCTAGTTCCAGGGTCGGTTCTGGCTGGACAGCTCGGTGCAGTCTCATTTGCTGCTCCAGGTTCAGTTGTAGTGCCGCTTTTAGGATCAATCCCACTTGCATTTCTGATTCCAGATGCTCCAAGTCCCAAAGCTCCAGCTTCACGCCCAGCATGGGCTGTCGTGCCCACATTACTTCCAGCTGCTGCTGCGCTGTGCAGCCTGTTGGCTTGCTGACTTGCACCTGTCCTCGCAGGGCTGCTTGGAGCCGCAGCTTGGCTGCGCTGAAGCTGCCCAGCAAGTTTTTGGTGAAGGCCCATGGGCTGCTCAGCAGGGGCAACTGAGGGAGCCACTCCAGGGTAAAATTGCCCTGAATACCTGCTTGGGATTGGCTTCATCACCTGTTGCTGACTAGGTGCAGCAAAAGCTTGTGGCATGGGACATGACTCAGGATGCTGCGTGTCTGTCTGTGAGCACCCATGCTGCTGCTGAAGGCGTGGCTGAACAGGCGACTGAGCTGGGCCATCATGCTGGTCAGCATTGCTGGCTTGCTGACCCTTGGGACCAACACACTGAAGATTGGCGGTTTTGGGTATAATGACCACCTTTGTGACATCCAACCCAATGAGCTTGTCCAGTATGACAGAAGCAACCACCCTGACTGCTTGCACATCAGCAGGCACCGGGTTCCTGGTCACAAACTTGACTGTATAGGGTGATGGGAAGTGCTCCAGAACCAGGCTCTCATGTAGCAGTAGGCAGTCGTCATGCAGGCTGCCAGCAATCAACTTGGCAAAGGTCCTTGACTGAGAGCCGCTGGGTGTACTCTCTCTGGTCAAAGTGATCTCAAGCTCTAGCCTGCCACCAGCCACTCTTCCTGCAGCATAAATGCATGCAACTGGCCATGACTGTGTGGATGTACCAAGGGAGGCATAGCTGTCTCTCTGACTCAAGGGCAGACCACAGAAGTATACCTTCCCACCATCAACAAAGTGTTGACTTGGATGCAAATTGTACATACACATGGAAGCTTCCTTTGAATGCAGCACAGCTTCTGTCTATCATTCAGGTGGCTATTGGCTTGGCACAACAAAGCATCAAGGAAATATAGGCAGGAGAGAGAGGCTTACTGAGAGGCAGCACAGCAAGACTGAAAGGTGGCGGCATTCTTCTGCGAAGCTCCTCCTTCACCTGGTTACCTGCATGTCACAGGAACCAATGCCTTCTCATGTAGCTGTAAGAGCCAACTCAGGACTCAAGCGCTTCATGCATAACACAGGCGTGAATGGTACCTTTGCCACAGAAACCAGGCTGCTTTTGCTGATGCTGATTGCAAAGGTCAAGAGCCTGCCACTGCAAGAGGTGGCCACTGCCCATGCATGTGCTTCGAAGCCACATGTCAATTGCATGTCAGCAACAGAATTTGCAATCAACAAGGCACATGCCAGTGTCCACCTGCCGCAGCATGCAGTTCACCACACGGTGCGCAGTCAAACTTAATAGGCTGGCAGTCTGGTGTAACATGGGTAATGCTTCACCGCACACGCATCCACAACAGACAATTCTCACCAAACGGGTAGTGGCGCTGCGTGACTGTCTCAATGCGGCGGGGGTCAGTATCCTGCAGCTTGCGCAGATGGTCGATGCCAGCTGCAGCTAGCCTGTCTGCTAGCAGGCTGCCAATGCCTGGTAGCTGCCGTGCAACATGCCTGCTGTCATCCCACATGCGATTTCTGAGTGCCTTGTGAAGAAGCATGGAGTTGGCTGTGGCAGCAAGGTGACCCACATGGGCAAAGTATCTGCATCAATGCAAACTGAGTCAAAGGTCAACAAGCTGGATCAGCAGCAAAGTGATTCACTTGCCTGCGTGCCTGTGTCAGTGGATTTGTGTCATGCTGAGGTCATGCCTGGTCTGCACAACATGCTGAATGCATGTGGCCAGTGACAAGTCAGCGTTTCCTGTGCCTGGCAGTCAGCAATGCTCAAGTGTGTCATGAGAGACTGCATGCACCTGCAGTGCACTGCATCTGACATTCAGGAGCAGATAGGAACGTCAACTTACTTGGCCATGCACAATGCTATACGCTCACCAACCTTCAGCACCTGCAAATGACCAGCTTGGTGGTGAGCAGCTGCCAACACACATCATGCATGAACAGTGACCTGTGTAACGCTTCAGTCAGTATACGTTGAGGCAGCTGCAAGGGTTGCTGCAAATCAAGCAGGGGCAGCATTGGAATGAGTGCATGCCCAGGTGGAACATTGTACGATCGACCTGCTCCAGCTCCTGCTTCATGCTGAAGTCCAGCAGGTCCGCAGGAGAGTCACTTAGTCCCTCATTGACCTGCACTTCAATCAGGCTGATTGATGCACAGGTGCTTGTGGCAGATGACCTGGCTGCATGCAGTGGTAAGAAAGTAAAGTGTGAGTCTTGACCAGTTGCATTGTACATGTAGACAGCAGTGAGCATGATGCTCAGTGAGCAGCTGAGGTGCATGTATAATACCCCCTGAGCCAGCTCCAACTGTAAACAACGTGCTAGCAACACAGATGCTAAGGGCGCTCTGCCAAGGAACATGTCAATCATAGAACTCTTCACCCCAGCTTGCACCAATGCCATACATCAAGAACAAGACAGACATGCTGTGCCACCTGGCACAGCAAAAAACCTCAAAAGGACGCTGACTACCATGATGAAGATCTTCTCAGGACCAGTACTGATCCTCTCCTTTGTCTTCTGGGGCTTATGAGGGTCCGGCACACAGAACCTGACAGCATGAGCTTTGCCGCCCTCCACATTGCTGCCCTTGTTGATAGCATTGAGAGGCTTCTTCTCACTGCGCCGCAGCTTGATGCCGCTGAACTCAGCACTGCAGGCAATGATCATGAGCAGCTCTGGCAGGCCTGCTGGGCTGGGGGTGTTACACATGGCCACCATGGTCTTGAAGCAGATGTAGTGGCGGGCCATGAGCTGGCCTGGGACCAGTGGTTCCAATGCAAACCCATACTCATCAGTCTGGACCTGCAGCAAAACTTACACTGGTCAGAGGAGGAGCTGCAAGGCTAACCTCAAAAGCGCCTGCGTTTGGTCTGCATGCGTTCTGTATGCAAGGCAAGCTAGTGGCAAGCTATTTGTGCTGTTGCTTATCAAGTGCATGTACACTTTGCAACTAGAGCAAGGAAGTGCTCAGGCACAGCTTGGTATTATCAAGACAAGGTAAATATTATGTTTATTTGACTTTTGTACAATTTGCTGATTGTTCAGATTACTATGGTTAGAGTCCTCATAGCACTTTGGCATGTCATTCATACATAATAGCAGCAGACTGTGCGCAGCATGCTGCACGCCATCGGGCCTCAGCACCAGAACTGCAGAAGCAAATCTTGCAATCGGTCTCTCAGCCGCAAAGCACGCTTACCATTCCATACTTGGCCAGCTCCCTGACATTGGCCAGGATGAGCTGATCTTTGAGGATCTTCTCTACAGAGCTCTCAGTCAACTTATTGCCTGGTATGCCATAAGCTGCTGGGTTCTTGCGTACCTAAATAGTACAGCAGGCAAGGTTGATGTTTCTTTACATAGCACAGCTCGCATGGCTGATTTTGCATCTCATGTTGTGAGCATTTGCCATTGTTTCAAGCAACCATCATGCATGAGACACCATCTGTCTGTACATTAGTAGGCAGAAGATGACCATTCGTCTGAATGATAAGTGCCAATCAAACAAACTTGCATCATGCTGCTTTGTAGCAGACACAGTGGCTGATGAACAGCCAGAAAGCAGCATACCCTGATGTAGAAAAAACTGCCTTTCAGCCACGAAATGGCCACAGACACATCAGTCACTGTCCTCAATGCAATCTCTGCATTGAGGTACTCTGGAAATGAGTCCTTAAGCTGGCTCTCAACCAGCTCTGCTCCATGCAGCAGGTTCTGATACCTTGGGACCAACTGCACGTACAGGACACATTTGCTTCAGCTGGGCTGTTGCTTGATTACCATACTCTCTGTGTCTATCATACCTGGGCCTGAGGTCCATGAACATGACATTGCACATATCCCTCTACCAAGGCAGTGCACCTCGACTGCATGCTGTGCAGATGTCTGCATTGCCTGAACAGGTCTGAAAGCGGTGAGCCTTCTGATCAGTGAAAAGGTGTACAAACTGTGGAGTAGGTCATGCCTGCTTTTGAGTCATGATGACAGCCACGCCCTCAGTGTCAAACTGTGGCCTGCCTGCTCGGCCAATCATCTGCAGGCAGGTGGTGCGGTCATACTCCTGGTACCCAGCTGTCTCTCCACCATCACTGCTCCACCTCCTAGTCCCTTTCAGCACCACCAGATGAGCTGGCAGGTTGACTCCCATGGCAAGGGTGGATGTGGTACACAGCACCTGCTCAACACAAACCGAAGTCTACTGCTACTGCTACTGCTACTGCTACTGCTACTGCTACTGCTACTGCTACTGCTACTGCTACTGCTACTGCTACTGCTACTGCTACTGCTACTGCTACTGCTACTGCTACTGCTACTGCTACTGCTACTGCTACTGC
>JAABUU010003335.1_pt1 | contig 20628 bp, 22 predicted proteins | sample 5559301 | NCBI WGS metagenome assembly JAABUU01 (sample SAMN10711884, study PRJNA513360) | rock metagenome | isolation source: Antarctica rocks | place: Antarctica: Victoria Land, Richard Nunatak white | reverse complement strand
GGCTGCTGCAACCAGCCCTCTACGCCCACGCCGCACCAGGCGTGAGCCCGCCAGGCTTTCGGGACATCACCACCGGCAGCAACGGCGCCTACACAGCAGGCCCCGGCTGGGACCCCTGCACCGGCCTCGGCGTCCCCAACGGCCAGCAACTCCTCGACAAACTGCGCTCCGGCTAGTGGCGCTACTGCCACTCCACCGCCAGGTGGTAGGACGGGCGGATGCGGGCGGCGGTGGTGGACCGTTGGCGGTTCGACCGCAAGGTGGTGTGGTCCCCGACCTGCCTGTGGTGGGTCGGCGCGATCGCAGACGACGGCTACGGCCGGTTCGCCGCCGGCACCGGCCGGGTGATGAGCGCCCACCGCTGGCTGTGGGAACACGGCGTCGGACCGCTACCCGCCGGGGTGCGGCTACGGCACAGTTGCGATGAGACCAGCTGCGTGCGCCTGGCTCACCTGCTGCCGGGCAGCCACCGGCTCAACATGGGCGACATGACCCGCCGGGGACGCGCCGGCGGCCCGCACCACCACGGCCGGGCTGACGTCCGCGGGCCGGCTGGGCGGGCCCGGGCCATCCGCGCCGCCCTGACCGGCGGCTACCACCCCGACCGGCTTACCGCCGCCATCACCGCCGGCGAACCCTGGCGCCACCAGCTCGCATTGTTCCCCGACCCCGACACCAGTTGAACCAACCCCGGCAACGCGCAGCCCCGGGCGCGGCAACCGCCCCTCCCCCACCACAAGCGACCATGGCGCCCACCAGCTGCAACCCCCCGCCGCGCGGTACCGCCGATCGTGTGGGTGGCCGTACGCGGGCGCGGGTGGCTGCGTCTGGGCGCCGTGTCGCTTGTGTCGTCCTACCGTGGCAAGGCGCTGTCCTAACCCTGGGGCAGCAGTTAGGAGCAGAACGTGAACCGCAAGGAGCTCATCGCCGCTGTGGCGGGCAAAGCCCGGGTTGCTGAGGCCGACACCGACAAGGTGCTCGCAGCCTTCCAAGACGTCGTGTTCGACGTTGTAGCGGACGGCCAGGACAAGCTGAGCCTGCCGGGCTTTCTCACCTTCGAACAAGGCGCCCGCGCCGCCCGTGAGGGTCGTAACCCCGCCACCGGCGAAACGATTCAGATCGCGGCGACCAAGACCAAGGTCACCGCCGGAAGCAAGCTCAAAGCCGCGGCCGCCGGCTAGCCCTGGTAGGGGGAATGGGTTCTTCGCTTCGTTAGTCCGGGCACGCTGGGGCCGCGCGGCCAGCATCAGCGGCCGACTCGGTCAGCACCGTCTTTGTCCGGGTGCCGTTACGGGAGTCAGCTCGGTTGCGGGTGACAACGGCCGCAGCGACGCGGAAACCGACGGCGCAGCCCACGTCGACTTCCCCGTCTTCAGGCTACCCACGCCCAGGGCTGCGACGGCACCAGCCTGCGGCTCAACGCCGCCGGCACCCACCGCCGAGATCGCCTGGAAAGACGGAACCGGGCGGGCCGCTACCGGCGTCGACGGCGGCGCCGACCCGCGACCGGCTTCCGGTCCCGGTCGGCGGCACGGCGAGGGCCATCGGCGGTACCAGCGCTGTCGCGCCGCTATGGGCCGGTCTGGTGTGCTGCCTCACCCAAGCACTAGACGCCACCTCGGGCTACTCCAGCCATCGATCACGCCAAAGCTGCCGCCGGCGCCGCCGCACCGGGGTTCCAAGAGATCACCACCGGCAGCAACGGCGCGCCTACACCGCCGGCCCGGGTTGGCACGCCAGTACCGGCCTCGGAGGCCCCAACGGACGCAACTCCTCGACCATGTGCGCTCCGGCTGACGATCGAGCGGCGCTAGAGCGCTCAGTCCGAGATCCAACGACTTACAGACTCAGGGAGAAAGGGACTCCCGGAGTTCGTCCTCAGTTGCGCCAACCAGACGGTCCGAGCGGGCCAACAGGACGTCCACCGCAATGCGTATGAGCGTGTTGTCCGTGATGCGCTCTCCCCCACCGCCACGGGCACGGTTGAGTCGACGCGTCAACTGAGCCAGAGCATCCGCTTGATCGAGCCGAATACGCGCCTCCTTGCGCTCCATCTGCAAGTACCGCGGCCCCGACTCCGGTTCAGCCAGTCGCTGGTTCTCCCCCGCCTTCGGCGCTATCTGCGAGACAGGGGAGGTTACGCGGCTTGCGGTCGCTGCGTCCTCAACATCTATTGCGACTCGGGCGCGCTCCCCCGGCTGGTCGGGAGGAAGCAACTCGGCGAGACTGGTCCTAGCCATCAGCGGCCTCCGGCGAGAGTTACGGGCCGGCGTGCGCTGCCGCTCCATTCTGCAAACAGCTCAAGTGCGACCTTGCGGTAATCATCGACAGCCTTTCCCGCGTAGCGGTCCCGGTTGGCGTACTGCGTGACGACGAGGCCCTCAAGCGGCGCCCGCTTATGCGCTTTGTACTCGCGCACAGCTGTGCTGAAGGTCGGTACCCCGGCCGCGTCGAGCAACTGTCGCGCCTCGGTCACTTCAGTGCCACTGCGGGGATCGACAAGGTTCAGCAGCACTCGGTAAGGAACGCCATGCGGATCCACGACATCACGGACGCTGCGCAACAGCGGCATGACGGCGAGCGCGGCCGGCTCCGTTGGCAGGATGACGAAGTCGCTAGCGGTTAGGACCGCCGTTAGGACGTCGTGGCCCTCAAGGGATCCTGGCGTGTCGACAAGTACCACGTCGTACTCGGCCAGGTCTCGTAGCCGCGACAGATGCGCTGGGTCCGTATCACTCGTGAAGTCAAAAGGCAACCGATCCCCCGCTCGTTCGGCCCACCACGTGGCGGAACCCTGCGGGTCAACGTCGATCAGCAAAACTCGGCTGGCCTCTGCCGTAACGGCAGCTAGCGACATCGCGGTCGTCGTCTTCCCCACGCCGCCCTTCTGGCCAGCGACTGCAACGATCCGCATCTGCTCTCCCAAGTCGGGCCAGACTCTGTAAGTCCGGCACCTCGAGAAGCAGGGAACCTCGAACTGCCAGGGTCTGTCACGTAGGCGCGCCGCGAGCCGCACGCCTTGCGCCGCTAGTGCCGTCAGTTAGCTCAACAGTCCCGTCGGGCCAACGGGACTGGACTTCGCAACTTCGGGACTCTTTGACTTTCGGACAACCGAAGTCCCGGGGTTCGGTAGTCCGGCGGGTCGGAGACAGGACAGTCTTGAGGTACGAGACTTACGGAGTCCGGGGTTCTGTCACCGCCGAGAGGCCTAACTCCCGGAGTTCGGCGGGGCGCGATAGGCAGAAGACGGACAGTCTCGATGTGGCGCGGTCTGGGAGTCTGTGAGTCCGTGACTTCCGAGAGACCGACCTTCCAGGGTCCGGCAGTCCTAGGTTCGGTAGTCCATCCACTAGCACAAGAGCTACCGACTCTGTTCCGCGGCTCCCGAGAAGCCGGCCTCGCTGAGTCCGGTAGTCCGGAAGCCCGATAGTCCGACAGTTCGCTTGTCAGAGGCTTCGCAGTCCCGAAGTCCCGCACCCACTGAGTCCCTGACCGCAGCACCTCGCGTACACAGGTTCCTCCCTTAACTGGGACGCCGGGCCAACGAAGGAGACCTCGAATCAGCGGCGGGGGAGGTGGCGTTTGGCCGGGTGACATGAGCGCTCCCTCCAAGGGTTTGGCGGTTTGGTCGGGCGGATCGGCCGCCTTCGGGCCGACCACGCTAACCGGGCGGTCAGTCTGTTCGGGATGAGATGCGTCGCAAGGGGGAGTAGCCGCGACTCCGGGGGCTGGCCGACGCAAGTGTTCCTCCCTTCGTAGACGACGCGAACTCAAGCAAATTCAGCTACTCCGAATTCTCGAGCCGCAGCAGTGCGCCGCCGGGGCAGCAAGCCTGACAGGGCCGGGGGAGGGGGTCAGTCCGGCTGGTCGCTGTCTGGCCGGAGGATGTCGGGGTCGGTGAATCGGTAGCAGGTGGTTCCGGAAAGCCGGCTCGGACGCACATGACGGTGGCGCCGGCGGGGCCGAGGACGGCCAAGGCGAGCGCGGCGCCCCGGCCGCCACGGTCTCCGCGTTCCGAGAGCTGACGGGTGTTGTCGGCGCCGGCGGCGTGCAGCGTCTCGATCGCCTCGTCTAGGTCTTGGTGGCTGCTCAGGGTGCGCTCGAAGCCCTCGGGCCAGTCGGGGTCGTCGTGACACATCCGGTAAGCGATCAGGACGAGCTCCAGACCCGGGCGGACAGGCGTGGTGGCTGTCCAGGGTAACGCCGCCGGCCCCCCGTGCTGTGGACAACCCGACTGACTGAGCGCCGACAGAACCTATCCGCGTTCAGAGTGGGCGATGGAGGGCTGCGTGGGTGAGGTTGCCGGCGCCGGGCACGTGCCGCGTGGACCCAGCGGCGGCGTCCAGGCAGACGGTACTGAACCTGCCCGGTGGCGGACGGCGACGAACGGGGCAGCTGCTGCGGGTGGGCGGCCGTCGGTGACGACGGGCCGGATCTGGCCGGCGACGTGCAGCACGGCGGCGCCGACGCTGCCGACACCGCCTGCTTCGAGGTGGGGGAGGGGAGCGCGGTCGTGGACAAGGAAGACTCGGCGGGCGCAGGTGTGGGCGTGGCGCCAGCCGGCGACGTGGGCGGTGATGGTGTCGGTGTCGTCGGTGTAGAACAGGGTCGGCCGACGGCGACAGTGACGTACCTGCCGTGGGCGTCCTGCCCGGTGAACAAGCCGGGCTGTTGCTCCCGAACCACCGGCGGCGAGGCTGCGCTGACCGGGCCGGGCCGGCCCGGTCAGGCTGCGGCCTGCCGCCCGGTCGGGTACCGACGGGTCTTGCTGGTGTGCGCCGCAGTCTCGGAGACGTTGGCCCGGCCGGCGAGCAGCGCACGACGGACAGCGGCGAAGTCAGCGTGACCATCACCGCGGCGGGGGTGCGCCGGCCAAGCCGGGGGAGTGCCGGCCGGGTCCAGCACAACCAGCTGCCCCCACCCGGGACGCCGGCTGGCCGCGCTGCGGCGGGGGGCGTGCATCCAGGTGAGCTCGTCGGTCCACCAGGCGAACGCCTCACGCTCCAGGGCGTAGCGCCGGGCCCGGTCAGCCAGCCTGCCGGCGACCCCGAGCCGGAGAGCGGCCGCGTCGCGACGGTCGGCTCGAACCACAGACCACCCTTTTGACGTACGTCTAGCCAGGCGTGCGGCTCGAAGTGCTCCGAGTCGAATACCCGTGTCCCCGAGAGAAATGCCTAGTTGGTGAGCGAGCCGACTAGTGGAAACAGGCTGGCCGGTGAGGGTGGCGTAGAGCTGACCGGTGGCATGACCCAGTCCGCCGGCCGGGGTGAACGCGTCGTGGGCTGCGGCGCGCAGCCGGGCGCGCAGCAGCGTGAGCCACCGGTTTCGTTCGGCGCTACCAGCGCCAGGGGGGCGCGGGGCCGCTTGTGACCGGCTTGGTACGTCTATGGCTGTGCACAACGCCCCGTTCAAGCTCCACGACGCGGCGCGGGGACCGTCAGCCGGGGCGTGCCGGGTGACCCAGCCGTCCCTGGCCAGCCGCAGCAGGGCGGTGCGGGCCGTTTCCCGGCCAATGCCGCAGAGCAGCCCCAGGCGGCGGATGTCGGCCTCCACCACGGCGCTCATCGCGTGCAGGGACAGCACGCACAACGCGTCCAGCACCCGGCGGTCCGCCGGCCCACCCGCACCGGCCCACCTGCCCGCCGCGGCGTCGGCGCGGGTCTGGGTCGCCTCAACCGCGGCGGCGAGGGCGGCGGCGCGGGGCTCGAACGTCGGATCGTCGAGGTTGCTGGCACGGGGATGGGCGGCGACCCAGCGCACCGCCCGGTCCCACTGGCGGGCCAGCACCGCCCTCGACTCGCCCGGGCTACGGACCCGGCGCGGCACACCCGGGCCCTGGCCCTGCGAACGGACGTGTTCCAGGCCGGGGGAGCGGGCCACCAGGACAGCGATGTCAGCGCAGCGCCACCGCGCCGCTGCCGCGCCGTCCAGCACCCGGCACAGCACCCGGTTGGCGTCCATAGCGGCGGCGTCCACCTGCAGGGCCTGGACGCTGCCCGCGGGCAGCTGCCGGCGGACCCCCGGCAGGTAGAGCCGGCCCGCCCGGTCGACTGGTAGCGCAGCAGCCGGGTCCCCCGGGGCGGACGGGGCGGACGGGGCGAGCGGCTCGGGGCGGTGACCCGCGGCCAGAGTGTCCACCAGGCGGGCCACGTCGGCGGCGGCCACCGTCGGGGCGGTAAGCGCGCTCAGGTCCCCGGCAAGAACTGTCGAACTGCCGCCGGCCCGGTGCGGCGCCCCCGGCGGCCGGACGCAGCCGGTGACCGGGTTGGACAACGGGGCGATATCCAAACTCGGCAGCCGGGCCCGGACCAGCCGGGCCAGGATGTCCACCACCCCGGCAGGGACGGCGTCGGCGAGGGCGAGCCAGACGTGCCGGCCGCCGGACGGCCCCGAGCGGGTGAGCAGGTGAGGGAGGCCGGCGTTCTCGAGCCAGCCGCAGAAGGTCGCGGCGTCGTTGGCCGGGTCGCCCTTGGCGGCGTCGAAGTCGAACGCCAGCAGCCGGAACGCGCCGGTCTGGTCGGTCAGGTACACCGCCCACGGCGCGTTCGGCTGGTCGCCGGCGGTCCGGGCCCGGCGGGTGTAGGTGTTCACCGCCTTGCCGTAGGCGTCGACGTCGGCCACCCGCACCACCGGACGGGGGCTCACCGCACGGGTCAGCGCCCACGCCTCGGAACGGGACAGCAGGCGGCCGGAACCGGCCGCCGGGCCGGTCACCGCCGCAGGCGGCGCCGGCTACGCGCAGGACTCAGCTGCAGGTCACGACACGCCAAAGCCAGTTGGCTCCGGACATACATGACCCACCAGTCGGCGGGGGGTATGGTTCCTCCTGAGGTACTCGACGAAGCCCTGCACCCACAGGCGCGGCCAAACGACTTTGGGGTGTGGGGCTTCGTTATGTCCCGGGCCAGCCAACTGACATGACCCGTCAGCTGGCCGCTAGGCGGTCAGCCTCATCTGGTCGTTAGTTTCTGGCACCGCTACTTGCGGTAGCCCGTAACGGTCCGCGAGAGCATTTGCGATCACGTCGCTCCAGCCGAGGTTAAGACGCTCGGCCTCAGCGCGAACAGCTTCTGCCACCGGCGTAGGGACCCGAGACAGCATGCGGACACGCTCGCCCTTACTGGGACGACCACCGCCCTGCGAAACCCGGTTCGGCATGCGGGCAATCTGACACATCAGACACTGATACTGGGGAGATCGTGACGGCGTGTCGCGATCGGTCCGAGCATGTAGATCGTTCCGGTGTGAGTCGTCTACCCCCTGAAAAGACAGATCTATTCTCGATTTGCTGCTGGGCGGCTTGCCGGGCTCAACTCGCTGCATCTCGGGCGGCGTAGTCCTGCTAGGTACACGACGTGGCCAAAGCAAATCGGAACGCAGCACCTTTTGAAGAGCACGCGATCGCGGGTCGGCGGCTCGCAAGATGAGACGCTCCGTTCCGGTCGCCGCTGTGGTTCCAACACAAAGGCGAAGGCAGCGGTTCATCCGGCTCGGCCTGTCTCGTCGCTGTCGACGAGCCATCGCCCGTCGACGTTGCGCATCGCGAGGAGGGCCGGTAGCTGGGATCCGTTGTAGGGCCAGATGCCCGGCAGGTCCTTGGCCACGACCGGCATGCCACTGGTGTCGACAGTGCTGTCAGTGACCGCGCAGATGAGCGACGCCTGGCTGTTGGTCACCACACCTGCGTCGGGGTTGTACCGGCAGGCGACGGTGACACGCACGGACCACTGGCGCTGACGGGCAGTAGCGGCGGGGAAGCCGCCGCTGTCGCCCAGCGAGGCGGACAACCGCTGCCAGCCGGCAGGGGTCATCACCGGCTGGACCTCGGCCAGCCAGTCGCGGGCGCCGGGATGGCGGAAGGAGATCGCATTCTCCCGAGCGGTGAGATAGCCGGTGGCGACGGCCTCGCCGTCCAGCTCGACCGGGGCCCCGGTCGGCACGGCAGCAAGGGGCGTCCGCGCGGATGCAGCTGGGCCAGGAGATGGGCGAGCTGACGAACTGGATGAAGCGAGCCCGGGGGAGGGAGCGCCGGGTGTGGCCGCGGTGGAACTGCTGCCACACCCGGCGGCCGGCATGAAGGCACAGATGCCGACAGTGAGCGCGGCCAAGGTGGGCAGCGGCGCCTTGCCCATGACTGACCTCCTCGAGGGGCTAGTGGCGGCGACGGGAAGGGCGCCCGCTGGGGAGCGCGTCACAGCGACACCGGTACTGCGGCCAGCGGCCGGGTTGCGGCGTAGAAGTCGCCGCCGTAGACGCCGATCAGTCGGGCGACGGTGCCGGGGTGCGCCTCCTCCAGCATCCGACCGGCTCCGACGTACAGCGCGACGTGGTGGATCGACCCGGCCGAGGAGCCCCAGAACAGCAGGTCACCCGGTTGCAGCCGGGCCAGGTCCGGGCTGCCGGTTTCGACGGTCCGGCGGGCGGTGGCGGTGTACTGCTCGGCGGCGGTGCGGGCCAGGGTAATGCCCGCGCCGTGGAACAGGGCGTAGCGGGTGTAGGAGCTGCAGTCGAACCCGACGATGCCCGCACCGTCGGCAAAGCCCTCGCTCGGTCCGTCGAGACTTCCTCCACCCCACGAGTACGGCGTGCCGATCCAATGCTGGGCCTGGGCGATGACCGCGGCGGCGTTGCCAGTCGCACCGCCGGGCGGGAGCACGCCGCCTGGGCCGCAGAGCCCGTCGGCGCCGGTGTAGCCGGCGCTGCTCCCGGCTGAACTGCCCGGAGGTGGGTTGAGCACGGCGACGGGGGGCGCGTCGGCGTTGGCAGCCGCCAGCTGGGTGGCCTCGCCCTCCCATTTGGCGTAGGCGTCGGGATAGGCGCTGACTTGTACCTGCTGCGCGGCGACGGTGACCGGCAGGGACTGCCACCCGAGGACGTCGAGCAGACCGGGGTTGGCCGGCGGAACGTCGGGGCCGCCGAAGAACGCGGTCGCCGCATACGTGGGGTCCATCAGCTGTGCGACCGTGCCCCACCCGGACTGTGGACGCTGCTGAAACAGTCCGAGCGAGTCGTGGTCGCTGCCGGAGCCGTCCTTGGTCATCGACCCGCTCTCCGGATAAGCCGGGTTTGACAGATTGCGCAGCCCGGACTCCTGCAGAGCCACCGCCAGCGCGACGATCCAGCCCTTCGGGGAGGCCCCCCGCGCCTTGCCGACGCCGATGATCGTGCGGACATACGCCGTCTGGCCGGCCTCGACGGGGACGGTTCCACCGGCGCCGATCGTGACGTTGCAGCTCGCCTGCGCCTGTTGCGCTGCACCTCCGCCGACGATGACCAAGACGAGCAGGACGAACGCGAGAGTGAGCAAGGCGGCGGGGGCGACCACCCATCGCAGGATGCTCATGGGCGATGTGTCTCTGCTTGCACGCTCGCAGCCTTATCAACCAGCCGTTATCTGTCAACTGGTGTGGCTAGTGCTGCTCTCTGTTTCCTTACTAGTAGATACCTTCGGCACGGCCGTCTTCGCTGCTGGTAGACAGACTTCAGTGAGCGTCCTGACCAGCGCAGCAGGTCTGATCGGCCAACTGCCGCCGCGGACCACCCGCAGAGGCACCGTCCACCGCGACCTCCGGGTACCGGTCAGCGGGGGAGTGGAGCTGCTGGCTGACCTGTACCAGCCGGCGCCGGCCGCCCCGTACCCGACGTTGCTGGTGCGTTCGCCCTACGGGCGGCGGGGGCTGGTGGGGATGCAGTACGGCCGGCTCTACGCCGAGCGCGGGTTCCAGGTGCTGGTGCAAAGCACCCGGGGCGGCTACGGCTCCGGCGGCCAGCTGGAGCCGATGAGCCAGGAAGCCGCCGACGGGCAGGCCACAGTGGCCTGGCTCCGGCAGCAGCCGTGGTTCTCCGGCGAGTTGGTGACGATCGGCGCAAGTTACATGGGCTACGCCGCTTGGGCTCTGGCCTGCGCTCCGCCGCCGGAGCTCAAGGCGATGGTCGTGCAGATTGCCCCGCACGAGTGGCGCGACGTGTGCTATCAAGGCGGCGCCTTCGCCCTCGAGCTGTCGGCCGGCTGGACCCGCGACGTGGTCGGCCCTCCGCTCGCCGACGGTGTGGTCCGCAGCCTGGTTGACGCCTTCCGCCCGGGCCGGGACACCACCTTGCGGCCGGCGTTGCGGGAGCTGCCGCTGGCCGAGGCCGGCCGGCAAACGTTCGGGCGCGACGTCGCCTTCTTCCGCGAGTGGCTCGACCACCCCCCGGCCGACCCGTTCTGGCAAGCACGTGACGCCACCGAGGCGCTAGCACAGGTAGACGTTCCGGTGTTGTTGCTCGGCGGCTGGCAGGACCTGTTTCTCCGTCAGACCATCGAGCAGTACCAGCTGCTGACTCGCCGTAGCGTGCCGACCGCGCTCACGGTGGGGCCGTGGACCCACCTGGGCGTGGCTGAGGCCTGGGCGTTGTTGCTCCGAGAGTCCTTGGCCTTCCTGCAGTCGGTGTTTGCCGGGGGAGCGGGACACTTCCGGGAGTCGCCGGTTCGGGTGTACGTCGGTGGCGCCGGGACCTGGCGCGATCTACCGACCTGGCCACCGCCCGGCTCCTGGCCGCAGCTTTGGCACCTGCAACCCCAGGGAGGGCTCGCTCGGGCTGAGCCCGTGGCGAGCGCGCCGGACCGCTACGTCTATGACCCGGCGGCACCGACACCATCGGTGGGCGGCCCGACGCTCTGGGACGACGCCGGAGTCCGGGACAACCGGGGGCTGGAGTCACGGCCGGACGTCTTGACCTACACCAGCGAGGTGCTGACCCAGGACCTGCAGGTCGGCGGCGACGTGACCGCGGAGCTGTATGTGCGCTCCAGCCGGGCGCATTCGGACGTGTTCGCACGGCTGTGCGAGGTCGACCCGGCCGGGCGGTCATGGAACGTCACCGACGGCATCTGCCGTCTCGAGCCCGGCCGGCCCAGTGCTCACGCAGACGGCACGCTGCTGGTAGTCGTCGACCTGGGACCAACCGCCTACCGGTTCCGTTTGGGTCACCGACTGCGGTTGCAGGTCTCCAGCGGGGCGCACCCCCGGTTCGCCCGCAACCTGGGCGTCGGCGGAACGCTGGCGGACGCGACCGAGATGGCGGCCGACGAGCGAAGCCTGTTCCATGACCCACCGCGGCCGTCGCGGGTGGTACTACCCGTGGAACAGTCGGTGGGTCAGTCGGCCGCGGTGTAGTGGCGCGCGACCAGGAAGAGGTAGTCGAGCTCGCTGTCGAGGTCCTCGCCGCCGTCGGTTCCGAAGTCAGCGGTGGCGCCGGCCGGGGATGCGCCGCCATGCAGGGCCTGCAACGCAGATCGTACGGCGGCGCCATCGACGGCGGCAGCAAGCTCAAGACCGCACAGACCCCGAGCCTGGCCCTGCCGCCGGGCGGTGGCGACCGACGCCGGGCTGGCATACGGGCGTAGCGCCACTAGCGCATCACGGATGTCACTGACGCGGCTGCCGGCCCGCAACTCGAGCTGCCGTAAGGCAAGGTCACCGACACTCGCACCGGCCAGCCCGGGCCGGGCGCCGCTGCTCGGCGCACGGCTGGTCAGGTCGGCCCACAGCGGACGCAGCTGCCGGTGGCGACGGTGCCGGCCAAGCCAACGGCGGGCCTGATCAAGGCGCAGGTATCGGCTCCAGGCCGGCAGGACGGCCCCGGCCATCATGAGACCGGTCCCCAGCAGCGCGACCCAGTTCAGTGCTTCGGATACGGAGTACCCAATCAGCTGCCAACGGCCCGAGTGCAGCGCGGGAACGAGCAGGTAGGGACCGTATTGATAGATGAAGTGCAGGAGGTTCATTGCAGCGCCGACAGCTACTGCCTGCAGCCCCAGCCGGAGCTGGAGCCGATCGGCCACCCGAGCGAATCGCCAGCAGTATTGCGCTACCTGGCTGAGCATGAACGTGACGTAGGTCAGTGCCGCCAGCCAGTAGCCGGCAGCGGCCGGACCAGGGTCGTAGCTAGTTCCGAAGTTGGGGTTCTCCGTCTGGTGGGCAGGACCGGCGACATAGCAGCCGATCATGACAGTCAGCATGGCGAGCAGGATGTAGCGAGACCGGCGGGTGAGGCGGCGCGCTGTGGCAGCCGAGTGGCCGGAGTGCAGGAGGAAGGCGTGCGCGCACCAGCCGGCCGACAGGCCGGTGCCGTAGGTGAGCAGGTTAGCGGCGTTGGGTAGGTGGCAGAGCCGGTCGACCCAGCGGTAGGAGCTCGGATGGTCCAAGGTCAGTGCTAGGGACAGTCCGAGCAGGCCGAGAAAAAAGAACCGGACCAGCGGCTCGTGCCAGCGCCGCAGCGCGGTCGGCAGCCGGCACAGCACCGCGGCCCAGCCGACGAGCACCGGGAAGGTGGCCAGCGCGGCGGTCATTCGTCGTCGCCGTCCATGGCCAACTCCAGCCGGTTCAGCACCGCGGCGACGCCCAGGTCGCGGGTGCGTCGATCGACGCGGGGTCGTTGGAAGCGTTGGCACAGTAGCCCCGCGATCAGCTCGGCCTCGTCTTCAACGGCGCTGCCGTAGCCGCCGCGGGCCAGCATGCGGATTACTGCGCCGGCGAGCAGGTCGGGGATCAGGTCACCGGGGAAGTCCGCGACGAGCAGCTGGGCGCAGTCGGCGGCAGAGACCGGGGCTGGGTCGTGGCCGGCGAGCATGTGACCGACTTCGTGGCACACAATGCGCTGCTGGTGCGGCGAACTGGTCTCTTGGCGGTAGCCGATGACGTCGGTGGTGGGCAGCGCGACCCACACGCCGGTCACTTCGGCCTGTGGCCGCAGCGGAAGCAACTGCAGCGGGCGGCCGCGTAGGTGGGACAACCGGTCGCCCAGTGTGGGCAGGTCTGGGATGGGTGCGCGTCCCAGCCGGGCGATGTGCGTCTCGGCCCTCCTGCGGGCGTTGCGGGACGGGTTCAATTCTCCTCCTTGGGTACGGCGCCGGACGCCTTCGGCGCAGCGTCGTCGACCGAGGTGCCAGTGGCGGCCTGCAGCCCTTCGGCGCGGCGAATGACGTCGATGACGTCGCCGGCTGCGCCCAGCCCGGCTGGTGACAGGCCGGCGGCACGCAGCGCCAGACTCTCCACGCCGCTGTCTCGGACGGCAGCCAGCAGCTCGAGCTGAGCGTCGATTCGCCGGGCCTGCTCGTCGTCGAAGAAGTACGCGGGGGGCACCCCGAAATAGTCCGAAAGGGCCTCGAGGTGCTTCTTGGTCGGGTTGTCCCGCAGGCCCTTGCGCAGCATCCACAGGTAGCTCGCCGACACGGTAGGGCCGCCTCGTTCGCGTATCGCGGTCGCCACCTCCTCGAACGAGTGCTCACCGCGTCCTCGAGGGTGCACGGTGCGGAACAGGTGGTCGACCCGCTCCGCGAGGGTGCGAGGGGGCGTGTCTGGTGCGTTGCTCACGCCGCTGACTCCGGCAACCGGTGCTCCACTGAGATAAGACCTGAGCGACGCGCTCTCGACATGAGTTGACACTCCCCTCCAAGGTGCCTAGCGTGCAGCACCGTCCACTCTTGTGGATTGATGTGGACTCTGCCGCTAAGCCAGTTGATCGACAAGCAGCACCTTGCTGCTCTCGGTCGGTGGTGCCGCCCGAAACAGCGGCACCTGTCCCGGCGGTGCTGCTCGTCCCACGGAAGGGGGAGTGCTGTGCAGGTTTCGAAGCGCGCCCCCGTCGGCGACGCCGACCAACTGCGACTATCGCCTGTCGTGCAACCTCTGGTCAGCCCACCCACGCTGCAACGTCGGCTGCCGGTCCGACCCGCCTCCGTGTCGGGTCGTTTCAGGAACCCATCACCGGCCACCGGAGGGTGGTCGTTGCTGGCGGCCCACGGGGGCGCCGGTGTGAGCAGCCTTCAGGGGGCCGGTGCTGGCGGCGAGGACGCCCAGCGGATCTGGCCCTCGTCCGGGCTGGTTGTTGTGGTCGCGCGGCGGACGGCGTACGGGCTGGAGTGGGCGCGCGACGCCGCTCGTCAGCACGCTTCGGGCTGCGCGCCTGCAGGGGTGGAGCTCGCCGGCCTCGTGGTGGTGGCGGATGCACCCGGCCGAGTACCGAAACGGCTGGCCGCGTTTCTGGACCTCGTTTGCGGGGCCTACCCCCGGGTCTGGGAGGTCCCGTGGGTGGAGGAGTGGCGACTGGCCGGCCATGGCGAGCCGCTGCCCACACCGCCGGCGGTTCAGCAGCTGCACATAGACATGCAGGCGCTGACCGGCGTCGGCACTCACCAGGAGAAGGAGTAGACCGGCAATGGCAGTCCTCACCACGGCGGCGTCGTCGCTTGCCGCCCAGGGCGGCGCAGTCATCCTGGGCGCCGGCAACATTCCCACCCCGACGGGGGAGCAGCCGCCCGGCACCGGCGGTCTGACCACGGTGTTGAACTGGACCTTCTGGGGTGTCACGTTCTTGTGCGTCGTCGGCGTGCTGATGGTCGCGGGGACGATGGCGGTGGCTCACCGGCGCGGCGAGGGCGGCGAGCACCTGGCCAAGCTCGGCTGGGTCATGGGCGCCTGCGTCCTTGGCGCTGCCGGTGCCCAACTGGTCAACACGCTGGTCTGAGCATGACTCTCGACCACACGAGCGACACCGAGCCCGAGCCCGGACGGCGGCAGCCCGGCCGGGCGTGGACAGTCGCCGCAGCAGCCATCGTCGCGCTGATCGTGCTCGCTGCCGTGGTCGTCATCCTTTCGACCCGGGGGGGTGCCAAGGCGCCGCCCGCTGGTGCCGCGCCAGCGCCGGCCGCCTCAGCCGTGGCAAGCCCGAGCGCGGCACCGCTGGCCGCGCAGGACCAGACCGTTCCGGACAGCGCGCCGCCCGGAGTCTCCTGGACCCTGTTCCAAGGCGTTGCACTGCCCTCCAGCTCGAGCGCCGGCCCGGGCCGGATCACCCGGCCGGTCTACGCCGGCTACGCCCACACGCCGGTAGGTGCCTTGCTGGCAACAGCTCAGATTGGCTACCGCTACTTCCTCACCTCCGGTGATGGATGGAGACAAGTCGTCCGCGACCAAGTTTCGCCTGGCCCCGGACACGACGCCTTCGTGGCGAACCGGGCCAAGGTGACGACGACGGACGTGGCCCCCGGAGGACTCGGGCAGCTCGCCGGCTTCCGCTTCGTGACCTACAGCCCGGATGTTGCCGTCATCCAGCTCGTCAGCCGCTTCTCGAGCGGGACGCTGCAAGTCAGCACCGACACCGTGCACTGGGTTGACGGCGACTGGCAGCTGCAACTTCAACCGGACGGCGGCAGCAGCCCGACTGCACAGCGGGTCGACACCCTCTCCGGATTCGTGCCGTGGGGTGGTGTCTGATGCCTGGCCTCTGTGACGTGCCCGGCGTCAACCTCGGCTGTGACGCGGTCGGCGGAGCGATCGGCTCGGCTGCGGGGAGCGTGTTTGACGCTGCGGCGCAGAAGCTGGCGCAGGGCTTGGGGGACGCGACGAAGGCGCTGGTGACGTTCTGGACCGACCTGCCGATGCCGCAGCTGTCCACGGCCAGTGGTCCGGTCGCGCAGCTGCAGTCGATGACGTACTGGCTGTCGGGGTTCGTGGCGGTGCTGTCGCTGCTGATCGCGGCGGGGCGGATGGCCTGGTCCCGGTCGGGGGAGCCGGCGGGGCGGGCGGTGAGGGGGTTGCTGACCCTGATCGTGGCCTCCGGCGCCGGCGTCGCGGCGATCAACGCTTTGGGGTATTTCGGGGACCAGTACTCGCAGTGGATTCTGAACCGGTCAGCGGACGGGGACCTGGGAGGACGCCTGGCCAAGCTCGCGGCGATCACCAGCGTGCCGGGGATGGGCTCGGGGCTGGTGCTGATCGTGGCGCTGGTCGCGATCCTGGCGTCGCTGGCGCAGATGGGCCTGATGCTGGTCCGGATCGGTGTGGTGACGATGCTGGCCGGGACGTTGCCGCTGTCGGCTGCTGGGACGTCGACCGCGACCGGGCAGGCGTGGTTCGCCCGGGTGATGGCGTGGCTGTTGGCGTTCATCGTCTACAAGCCGGCGGCCGCCACGGTCTACGCGAGCGCGTTCCTGCTCATCGGCAAGGGCCAGGACGCCGCCTCCGTACTCTCGGGACTGTTTTTGATGATCCTGGCGATCGTCGCGCTGCCGGCGCTGCTGCGCCTGCTCACCCCGGCCGTCGCCGCAGCGACCAGCTCCGGGGCGGCCGGCGGCGCCGCGGCCGCCGCGGGTGTCACCGCACTGGCGACCGGCGCCCGGATGGCCGCGGACCGCAGCAGCAGCCGTGCCTCGTCGCCGTCTGCTGGCCCGCAGCAACCCGGGCTGGTGACCGGCTCCGCCGGGAGTCCCGGCGGGCCGACCGGTGGATCTGCCAGCGGTGGCACCACAATCCCCGGCCCGCGGGGCGGCGGTGGCGGCGGCGGCGGTGGCGGCGAGGCGACAGCCGCTGCGCCGGCGGGAGGCGGTGGTTTGGCAGCTGCCGGCTCGAGCGCGGGCGCCGCAGCGACGGCGGGGACGGCGGCAGCTACGGGCGGCGCCGCGGTGGTCGTGCGGGGCGTCGCCAAGGGCGCCCAGGCGGGTGTGAACGGCGCGAAGTCCGCGGCGTCGAACGCGACCGGCGACGGCGGCGACCTGTAAGCCGGCGCGAGCGAGACGAAGCCGGACGGGACATGTGGATGAGGAGAGGCGTGCGATGACGACGGTGGCCGGGGACGAGCCGCGGACCTACGGCAACTGGCGCAAGCCGACCTCGCCGGGGCTGCCCCGCCTGGGTCTGCTGGGCACGGTGCTGGCCCTGGGTGGGTTGGTGCTGGTCATGGTCGTCCAGCTCGCCGCCGGGCTGCTGGCAGCTGCTGGCGGCGGGCTGGCAGTCGTGGTGTTGCTGGCGCCTTTGGCGTACCGCAACAGGGCCGGCCGCAACGGCTGGCAGGTCGGCACCGCGAACGCGGCGTGGGCACTGGGGCGCCGTCGCCGCCAGCACGTCTACGTGTCCGGGCTAGCCGGGCCGGTCGCGTTCGGCGCAACCCGGCTGCCGGGTCTGCTGGCCCGTTCGGAGCTGCTGACCGCGCAGAACAGCTACGGCGAACAGTTCGGCCTGATCACGGTCCCCGCCGCCAAGCACTACACGGTGGTGCTGCGCTGCGACCCGGAAGGCTCGCAGCTGGTCGACACCGAAACCGTCGACGCCTGGGTGGCGATGCACGGCCGGTGGCTGGCCGCCCTGGCGCACGAGCCGGGCCTGGTGGCGTGCACCGTGACGATCGAAACGGCGCCGGACCCGGGGAGCCGGCTCGCGGCCGAGGTGGCCACGTTGCTCGTCGACGGCGCCCCCGAGCTGTCCCGCCAGGTCCTGGTCGAGACGGTCGCGACCTACCCCAAGGGCTCGGCAGCGGTGTCGGCCCGGGTGGCGTTGACGTTCACCGCGACCCGGCCCGGGGCGGGCGAACGCGAAGGTCTGGGCCTTCGCCGGCGCACCGCCTCCTCGGCGCCCCCGGGCCGGCTGCGTACCGCCGAGCAGATGGCCACCCTGGTCGGGCAGCGCCTGCCCGGCCTGGTGCAGCAGCTGCGCTCCACCGGCGCCGGCAGCGCCCGGGCAATGACCCCGGGCGAGATCGCCGAGCTGGTCCGGGTCGCCTACGACCCGGCGGCCGGCCCGGTAGTGGAGCAGGTCCGCGCCGCCGGCGGCGACCCCGGGGTGACGTGGGAGAACGCCGGCCCGGCCGGCCAGCTGGAGGCGTGGGACTCGCTGCGGCACGACAGCGCCGCCTCCATCACCTGGCAGATGGTCGACCCGCCGGCCAGCGCCGTGCAGTCCCGGGTGCTCGAACGCCTGCTCGCCGCCGATGAGAACGTGGACCGCAAACGGGTCACGCTGATCTACCGGCCGCACAGCCCGGCGTCGGCCGCCACCATCGCCCATTCGGACGTGCGCACCGCACTGGGCCATGCCGGCGCCGGCCGCGGCGAGACCCACGCCGCCGACTCCCTGGCGGTCCAGGCGACCCGGCAGTCCTCGGGTGAGGTCGCCGGCGGCGCCGGGCTGACCCGGCTGTCGATGCTGGTGACCGGCACCGTCGCCGACCCGGCCCGGCTCGGGGCCGCCGCCGAGGTCGTCACCCAGCTCGGTGCGGCGAGCCAGCTGCGGCTGCGGCGCTGCTACTTCGCCCAAGCGGCCAGCTTCGCCGCCGCCCTGGGCGTCGGGGTGATCCTGGCCGAGCACGTCGCCGTCCCCGACCTGCTGCGCGAGAACTGACCCGCGACGACATCCGGCTGCGACGACCACCGCTCCGCCACACCACTGATCCGCGACACCACCTGAGGAGACCGGCAGATGCCCACTATGGAGACACCGCCGTCGGTGCCGGGGCTGACCAGCCGGGGGCTGCGGGGCGCCGGCCGGGGCCGGGTTTCCTACGTCGAGGCCCCGCCGGAGTGGCGAGCCACCACGGTGCAGGTCTGCGGCCTGTTCCCGTGGGCGGTCGGCGGCCTGTCACCCACAATCGGCGTCCCGCTGGGCCGCAACCTGATCACCGGCGGCACGGTGTGCTGCGACCCGATCAGCTGGTTCGAACGAGCCCGGCTGATCCTGAACCCGTCCGCTTTCGTGCTCGGGCTGCCCGCCCTGGGAAAGTCGACGCTGATCCGCCGGCAGGTGATCGGACTGGCCGGCGCCGGCGTCGTCCCACTGGTCCTGGGTGACCTCAAACCCGACTATGTCGACTCTGTCCGGGCGCTCGGCGGCCAGGTCATGCGCCTAGGCCGGGGGCTGGGCTCGCTGAACGTGCTGGGCGCCGGCGGCCTGGACCTCGCCGCCGACCAGCTGCCCAAAGATGAAGCTGCCCGGCTGCGGGAAGAAGCCCACGGCCGGCGCCTGATCATGGTCTCGGCGTTGGTCGAGCTCGGCCGCGGCTCACGGATCAGCGACACCGAACGCAGCGTGCTGTCCGCGGCGCTGCGCCTGCTGGCGCAGCGCCACCGCCGGCGCAAGACCCCGCCGCTGCTCGGTGACCTGGTGGCCGTACTCGAACAAGGACCGGACCCGGTCCGGGTCCCGACACTGGACCGCGGCGATGACGCCCGCTACCGCAGCGTCGTCGACCCGCTGCAACGCAGCCTGCTGTCCCTGCTGGACGGTCCGCTGGGGTCGGTGTTCGCCCGGCCCAGCACCGAAGCGATCCGCCTCGACGCGACCGCGGTCTGCGTCGACGTCTCGGGGATCAGCGCCAGCGACACCACACTGCAGGCCGCGGTGCTGCTCGCCTGCTGGAACGAAGGCTTCGGCGCGGTGGAGGCGGCCAACGCCCTGGCTGATGCCGCCGTGGCCCCGCAGCGCCGGTTCTTCATCGTCCTGGACGAGCTGTGGCGGGTGCTGCGCTCGGGGGAGGGGATGGTCGACAAGGTCGACTCGCTGACCCGGTTGAACCGCAACGAAGGCGTCGGCCAGGTGATGATCTCCCACTCGCTGGCGGACCTGCGGGCGCTGCGCAACGCCGAGGACCGGGACAAGGCCAAAGGCTTCGTCGAACGCGCCGGCCTGGTCATCGTCGGCGGGCTGCCCGCCAGGGAGATCGCCGAACTGTCCGAGATCGTGGCGTTCTCCGCCGCCGAACGTGCCCAGGTCACGTCCTGGTCGACCCCGCCGGGCTGGGACGCCGAGGCCGCCCCGCCGGGGCGGGGCAAGTTCCTGCTCAAGTGCGGCCAGCGCCCCGGCATCCCGGTGCATGTCGACCTCACCGCCGCCGAGCGGGACGCGCGCGTGCACAACACCAACAAGCGGTGGGCGGCCGGACTGTGACGGCCCGGGCCCTGCCGGCCGGCGGGGGAGTAGGCGGGGGTGCCGGGGGTGCGGCTGCAGCGTGGGTGGTGCCCGCAGCCGGGGCGGCGCTGGTCGCCTCCGGCGGGGCGCTGTGGGTCGCCGGCGGGTTGGCCTCGGTGCTGGCCGGCGGCGGCTGGCGCTCGGCGCCGTTCGGGCTGCTGCTCGCCGCCCGGGTGGCCCGCGACGGGCCCGGCGCCTACTGGCCCGCGGCGCGCCCTGAGCTGGTCTGGGCCTTGGCCGCCGCCCTAGCCGCACTGGTGCTGGTCCCGGCCGGGGTGCTGGTGCTGCGCTGGGCGCTGCGCCGGCCCCGCTCGGATGAGCCGCTGCGTTCGCTAGCCACGCTAGCCGACGTGCGGCACCTGACCGGCCGCCCGGCGGCCGAGGCCGCCCGGCGGCTGCGGCCCTCGCTTTCCGACATCCCGGCCACCGACGTGCCCGCCGGCGACGCCGGGCTGGTGCTGGGACAGCTGCTGCGCCCCGGCCGGCGCCGCGGCCCGCAGCTGCTCGCCGGCTGGGAGGACGTGCTGCTGGCGTTTATGGCCCCCCGGGCCGGTAAGACCACCAGCTACGTCGTCCCGGCCACCCTGGCCGCACCCGGTGCGGTGGTGCTGACCTCCAACAAGGCCGACGCCTGGGCCGCCACCGCCGAGCTGCGCGGCAAGCAGACCGGCCAGCGGGTGTGGACGTTCGACCCGCAGCGCATCGCCCACGCTGCTCAGAGCTGGTGGTGGAACCCGCTCGCCGGCCTGGACACCGTCGAGGAGGCCGAACGCCTGGCCGGACACTTCGTGCTGACCGTGGATGACGAGCGCTCCAAGGACATCTGGGGCCCGGCCGCCGCCGAGCTGCTCGCCGGGCTGCTGCTCGCGGCCAAGACCTCGGGCGGCTCGATGATCGACGTCTACGA
>JAABUU010003329.1_pt1 | contig 20644 bp, 27 predicted proteins | sample 5559301 | NCBI WGS metagenome assembly JAABUU01 (sample SAMN10711884, study PRJNA513360) | rock metagenome | isolation source: Antarctica rocks | place: Antarctica: Victoria Land, Richard Nunatak white | reverse complement strand
GGTCCAATGAGGGAACGAATGCATCATCAGAGCACAAGTATCTGTTAAGGCTACCTCAATACTTACAAAGTAGGCATGTCCCCAGGACAGCACTTCAGGCTGCAAAGGTGTGCAGGCAGGCAGTAGCTCACCTTCAGCAGAAGGTGTAAGGTCGGCAAGGACTTGAGGCTCTTCCGCCCTTCTTCAGCGATCAACTGGCTGAAGTATGGTGTCAGCGGATGGAGCCCTGCAAAGGAGGTGGTGTCTGTGAGTACACACATACATATGGTGTCAGCGGATGGAGCCCTGCAAAGGAGGTGGTGTCTGTGAGTACACACATACACACAGGTCCACACAATGATGCTGCTGCGTATAGGTAGTGTCTCTATGAGTGCTTTGCGTGATTCTGTTTGGATTGGGTTTGGATTGGGTTTCGGCATTGCTGGGGGAGGCTGTTCAGTGTTGCAGCGTTGTTCTGAGATACCTCCACAATATAGAAACGCCTGATACTAGTCCCCAGGCATGGTTGAGTTTACATTTACACCGTGAAACAGCCTTTTCTCTAAAGACACTTTGACGTTCCAATAGTTTGAAGAGCCACCTTGTGTCACAGGCACCGATTTGTGATTGGCAGATTGAGCATAGAGTTGCACACAAATCATGAGTTTCTGTGATGGGTTCTACCCTCTGGAAGACAGCACGACACCAGTCTGTCAATCTTCCTCTCTTGGACATGCCGCAGTTCTCCTATTTCCATCTGGTTGCTCATCTGTCTCGGTTCATACGACATGTCATCATATATGACCTCAAGCAATCAGCTGCCAGCATATGCCACGAAGCCAGACAAGACAAGACCAAGACAGCATACAAGCTAGAGCATGAAGCAGGAATGTATCAGCAAGCACTGCTCAGTGTTTGATTCGGCCCTGCATGCTCAGTTTGCAACGTGGTCTTTAGGGTGGTTGTCCCACAATGCGCCATGTGCAAAAGCTTTGGCAGAAACCGTACCAGGATCAACAGCTAAACTGGCCAGAACAGCCCTCTGCTGCTGAAGCTGAGAGGCATTCTGGGACTGCCCTTGCCCATCTGCCCCAGTTCCCAGGCCAGAAGAAGCTTCTGTACCTGCATCAGTCATGAGTGACCTTCAATCACCAGCAGTGCGATCAGCACAGTTTCTTCGATAACCCCTTTGTCTTCTTCCCCATGTGATCAGGCTTGTTGGCTGGCTAATGCACTCTCTCTCTTTCTCTCTCTCAGCGTGCCAAACTAGCGATTGCAATTCCAGACTGCCAAAAGTTTGGCACAGCTGGGCACCAATGCATCTATAGACAGGGGTGCAGTTGTCAGACGTGCATCATACATATCACGTCCACTTGAGTCTTCAAGCTGCAACAGCTGTCATGTAGCAGTCACTTTTCCCTCTTTCCTTGATTGGGGCCGACGTACCTGGCAGCATGTCCAGGACTTGACATGAAGTACAGTGCTTTCTTGAAGGAAGCATAAATTTGTTGCTGTTCATTCATCAGCAGAGCAAAGCAAAGGTAGTGGCTGTTGAGTTGCTCAGTCGCGCCTGATAGGTGAGAGACAGGTTGCTTTGAATGCCAACGCGATGAACACACAAACACGACACCTCTCTGGCCCTGGGGCATTACCTGGTTTGGCCCTCAGCAGTTGCGCCACCCTGTCAAAGTACAGCTGCAGCTCCTGAGACAAGACGTGCTTCACTGGTGCTCGCACCAGGCTGCCCTCCTGCCCTTCTGCACTTGCTGCTGCAGCAGCTGCTTGCTCAGCACTCTGCATAGGCCCCCCTCTGCCTGCATCAGCCACAACAAGGTGTCCTCACAGATCACCTGTGTCGAGCTCAAACTGCCATGCAGGCACACACAGCAGGTATATTCATGAAATAAAGGCATATGCTTGCTGCAGACATGCAGTGCTGCACTGAGTGCAGTCATGGGCGGCTACAAGCAGCAAGAGAGGCAGCATCTGCTTTCAGAACAGGCAGGCTAGGTCAGAGAGCCTTTGTAAGCAGCAGCGTGCAACAGCAATGGTCAAGTGGTCGCTGTGGTCTGACATAGCATGTTGGTAAAATTGTCATTGTCAGTATACATAGCAGATAAGTAGGCTAGCATCTCAATTTCACATCTCAGTCACACATATCAACTACACATGTCAATGACACATGCAATTAGACAATAGGCAGAGGGCATGATTGTGAGCCTGAAGCAAGCTCACCTGGTGGGCTTGCATCTGCAAGCTTTGCACCAACAGCTGTCTTGGCCTTAGCAGCAGCAGCCACGTCCAGCTTGGGTCGCTTTGCTTTGCGTGGTTGAATGGCTGCATTCTCAGGAATGGCCGGCTGCACCCCTTCAATGGCAAGCCAGTGAGGAATGACACCCACCTCCACAGGCACCTTGGGCAATGGCTGATCTACAGCCTGCATTAGAAAGAAAAAAAGAAAAGTTTACGCTTTGCAGCGATCATAACGGGAGCCTCCTGAGGCAGCAGCCTGGAGCTATAGCAGCCTGCGTTACAGCTACATGTTGCAAGGAGTGGCCTCAGTGACTGTTGCTTCCTTGGACAGGTAGCAAGGAAATGGTTTCCCTCTATGGCTAGCCAGCATGAAATGATGCTTCTGCACTTCTACATGCACGCTTGGCAAAGGGCTGACTGTGCCGCCTGTGCATGGTGATGTCGTAAAGTGTGAGTGTGAGTATGGCGGCATCATGAGGGATGGCAGGCTGCATTCCGTCTGTGGTAGGGCGATGCAGTGTGACGGCTGTGTCCACTGTCATCTTCAGCGGAGGCCAAGTTACACTCTGTGTTGCAGCATGTGTTTAAACCCATGATATGGCACCTTTCAGGACTAGCCATAGTGGATGCCCATACTCAAGGGCAAAGCTGTCTTCACCAATCTAAGACAGCTGTGTCAACAACAAAGAAAGCAAACAAGAAACAACACAAAAGGAAAAACAACAAATAGAAGAAGGCTGAGCAAAATTGCTGAAGCCACTTACAGCTTGCAGGTGAAACACTTTGAGACAACTTGTATCATGCAGGCCATCAGTGCAGACAAGCAAGCACACACACCTGTTCAAAGGTGAGCTCTGGGTCATGTACGTACAGAAGGTCCTGGTGTCCTGCAGCTCTAGCAAAGCGAGCCGGGTCCTTGCCACCAAACCCATACAGAGGCTGCAGAATACGTGCAAAACACTCTGGAGGGAGTGCCCATTGATGCCAAGGCCATGCTGTGTTGCAGTCGCAGTAGCTGTGTGTTGAATACATCCAGCCCAAGCCATGTAAGCGGCCAAGGTAAGAATGCGACGCACAGCAAATGCATGGGATGTGTGTTTGCATCAGAGAAAAATGCTGACTGCATGTTTGGCTTGCAGGTTCAGACAGGATGCCAAGATTGCAGTTTGAGACAAGATATGCCAACGAACTCAGCGTGGAGGAATGGACAGGGTTGTAATCAAGCAGCATGCCTCAAGGTACACTGTGAACCTGAACATTCTTCAGTCTCAAAGCTTGGTTGATATCGTCAGTTGTCAGCATCCTCCTCTTTGAGTGCCTCATAAACTTTTGTGCTTCCTGTGGGTACCATGTTGCAGATTGTCATGTTTGTGGTGGCCAATTTATTGGGCTAATCATGTCCTGGTGCTAGGCAGCAAGCAGTGCCTGGTTACCTGCACCACCTCCCGCAGGCGATACTCCACATCTGGTGACAAAGCTTTGGCTGCTTCATCACTGACGGCTCCAACTTCGAAACTCTGTGCAATAGCGTGTACGGTCGACGGCTGCACAAAGCTCATACTGAGCAACCTCAGACGTCAGGCTAGAAGCACGGGCCAGGCTTGTGGCCTTGGGTCGAAGGAGTGCAGCTATTGGGTGAAGTCCTTCTGTACCACACTGGACGACTTCATCAGCAAGTGCTTATCTCGGCGTACTGTAAAGTCAGGCAGCAGCGAATCGGCAGGGCTGCTGCCAAGCGCGGCACTCCTTTGCTTGTATAAAATCGGTTGTTGCGGTGATCTTGAGTATCTGTGCACAAACGTGCGTGCTGGAAGATTCAAGCTGCTCGGAAGCTGCTAGTCTTTTAGCTTAAGCGCGAGATCACTTTCGACGTTCAATAGCAGTTGTGCCTTCGCGATTGGAATTGGTCATCGGATTCATACCACTAAGAAACCAAGCCAAACAAGCGCTCCGAGACCACTTGCAAGTACTCCTTGGATCTCAGGCTGATCTGCAGAGTCTGGTGAAACACCTGGATCATAGAGTCTCTGATACAGACATGCAATCATGCAAGGGTGTGTTAGGCTGGAGCTTATATTGACAGTCAGGTGCTGACTTTGAAAGCTGCTGAGGAGCATTTGGAGCGTCTGATGATGATTGCTAGCTAGGTCATCTCTGACAGTCCTGATGGCCGGCCGCAAGCGCAAGCACGACGCATGTAGAGCTAAGCTTGAAGGATGTGTCAGTGACCATACCTCAAAACAAACATCAAAGACCGTAATGGCTGCAGAACCATGGCCAGATTGTGCGCAGGTCAGGCAAACCCAGCCGTCTGGCAGAAGTCATGAACCATGACAGGACTGTGAGTGACATTGACTGTCTAGATACATGACATTGCTCCTATGCACCCTGTCCTAACCCGGGTGCTGTAATCTGTGAGCGACTGTACGCTTTCATATCGATAGGTGCTGCAAATCTATTCCTAGCATTGTAAATCGCTGCACGTGTTTCTGCAAAAACTCGTGGCCTACTTAGTAAGGCTACGCTGTTTACGCATAGCTACAGAAGGCCTCTTCTCTGGTGCTTTCCTTTTGCCCTCTACAGGTCGCTGACCAGCTGAGGTGTTCTTGGTGACGGCACCAGCCACGGTCTTCTTGGACCCCTTTGTCTTGAAGCCCTGCCAGTTCTCAGCTGGCTCTGCTTTGCGTTGCAAGGCAGCGACTGCCTTGTTGCTGGGCCTGCTCTCTTTTGAGGCTGCAAGGTCATGAAAACTATGTCAACACTGTAACTTGCATTATACATGGCTTTGCATGTGTCAGCACAAGCAGACGCCCAGGCTATATGGTGCATACACTAAGATGCACAGGAAGCAAGCATGTGTATGTGCCAGTTTCAGTCCTCGCCATGCACATCTGCGTTGGAGTAACAGATGATACTCAGCAAACGTCTGAGTGTGCTGTCTGCAGATCAGCACAGCAAGAGTGTCAAAGCAAATAAGCTCACCATGAGTACCTGCAGTTGCGCTGCGCTTGCCATCAGCCGCATCCTTACTCGTCGGCTTCCTCTTTAGCTTCTCCTTCCTGCCCAGTTCTTTCAGGTGCGCTGGCACCTTCACAGCTTTAGTCACCCTGATGGGGCGCTTCCTAAGCAGCTGTCCATCACAACCAAGGGCTGCCCTTGCAGCTTGCTGATCACTGAATTGGACGAAGCCAAAGCCCTTGCCGAGCTGGCTGGCTGAATCACGCACCACACGAACCGCCTCCACAGGATCTGTGATGCCCAACTTGGTGCAGTTGTCATTGAAGAAAACAATAATCTCCTCGTCCTACACAGCCAACATGCTGTCAGGAGACCTCAAGGAAACCCTCATTGCTTTCTCTGGAGGACAGCAATGCAATAGGTTTACCAGAAGTTGTGTTCAAAAATGCTGCTGTGCTTGGGAGATGTTCTACTGATGAACAGCAGCTACTGTCCCTGCGTGTGCAACTCTGTTTTCAAAGCTTTGTGTTGCAGCCGACTTTCTTTAAAGCTCGTAACGCATGTGCAATATTCTGCATCCATTCTCTCACGATACTAAGAAACGAAACAAAATGTCGCCCATCAAAGAGGTCACATAGGAGTGCACCATCAGCTCATTGATGATGCCTTTACATCTGGCCAACAAAAGGCTGCAGCCGTAGAATGCTCCTGTCAACCTGCCGTTGTATAATGCATGTGTTGCCACTGCCTGTTGCTGCTTTTGCTGTAACAGTTGCTGCTGTTGGTTATGTTGCTTCTTATGTGGCTGGCGCAGGCTGTATTAAGGCAGTACTAAAACATTATATCATTCATGACTCTCTCATGGCTCACCTCAACATCAAACGGCAGGTTGCCGAGGAAGACAGTTCTGTTGCGCTCATACATGACGCTGCCTCCCGCACTGCCATGCGCGCTCTGACCTGCTCTGTCCACCCGGATGTGCCTTCCATCAACCTGAAGCCGCAACACCCATTGCTACAGTTATGCGCACATATGCTGCTGTGACGTGTTAGCATTGATCTGAAACAATGACATGACGCAGATTCTGATGCTTTACAAACAAGTCAGGCACCATTCAAAATGACAGCACTATACATCTGCTTGCTGTAACGATTTTGTTCCGTGCCACTGAAGCTATGCCCAAATTTGCTGACACCGGGATTGTCTGATACTGCATGTACGCTGGTGCTGTGCATGTTCATGAGTTTTCAAGCAAGCAAGGCCAGTGGAACTTACAAGACGCAGGCTCATAAAGCATTCAGGACTCACCATGTGCATGTTGCTTGCCAAAGCTGCTATGGCGGCTGTTTCATCTTGAAAGACAACATAGGCATGGCTTGTGCCTCTCTTGTCACTGACATTACCAGTGATGACTGCAGCTTTTCTAGACATCTTGGCGTCCAGTTTAACAGGCACTGAGCGCCTCCTGATGCTCTCAATGCTGCCATATCTGCACACAAAGACAGCATGAGGTTACAGCATGTGATTGACTGCCAGATCCATGCTGTGTAGAATGATGCGGCCCTAAACGGAGCTTGTTAAGCATAAGCCATGCAGACAGCTGGCATGAAGGTCTGGATGGGCAGCTGTGAAATGACAGCACAATCTTGATGTTTGGATATAGCATGTGTCAGCAACTATATAGGGACTTGCTGCACAGATAACTCACCGCTCAAGCTCTTTCTGTATCATCTTTCTCTTGACATCTGAAGGCAGATTGCCGACAAATACAGTCCTTCTGAGCTTTGCCGCCTCTTCTTCTGGTGACAGTCTCTGCACAATGTACAGACGCGTCAGCATGTGTGCAATGTGCACAAGCCTGTGATGCAAACAGGCATGCTTTGTATAACTCGGAATGCTTTGCCAGCACAATGCTCTACCTGGATTTTGTGATCACTTGCAAGCTGAGGGTCGCTGGCAGCCATCACATCAGCTTCACTTGCAGCAACTCTGTTGGGAGCTGCTGTAGCATTTGCAGGAGCAGGTGCAACACTCTTTTGGACTGACTGCTTCTGCTTCTTGGCAGGCTTGACCTTGTCCACTGAGTTGAAGTTAGCATCACTGATCACTACTCTCTGCTTCTTCTTGGTATGGGTCACCTCGCTGCTGACTGTGTCTGCGGGGCGTTTCTGCTTGTTTTGTTTTATAGGCAGCTCTACTGGCGGCACCTCAACTGTCTCAGCAGTCTTGCGCTTTTTGGCTTTGCTTGCCTTTGTAGCTGGCGTATCAACTGTTTTGGCTGCTTTTGCAGCATCAACAAACAGAGGTTGACCTGTTGCTGAGCCTTCAGCTGCTTTTGCTGCTTTGAATTTGCTGTTGCTGCTGAACAAAGGATTCAGGACTGCTTGTGGGGAGTTATTGAAGATCGTGTCAAACAATGACATTTTTTACCCTGGTGTCCCGTCTGGCAAATGGCAGAGCAGCGTCAACGCCTCACGGGTCAGGACTATCTTCCGTTCGAAAGCACAAGCATACACTCAGACGACCATTGCAGGTGAAGCGCTTCAGCAATTACCGATGTCAAGCAGAAAGCCAACAGACGCGGAGACCAGTGCGCAAGAGGTGCGAGTGTCTCAGGCTGTGGCAACCGCGGATCAAGCAGACTTCTTCTTCCTCTTTCAACAACATGCTTAGGGTTGCTATTGCGACATTCTGTGGAAAGGGCCCGAGCGCAAATTGCAAGAAATTCCTGTTGCCTTGCCGCTGCGTTAAGCTGCCTGAAAGACTTGCCTGCTTTGAGTCTGCCGCTGCTGTACAGTGTAGCTCGCTAAAGCCGCTTACTGAGCTGCTGATCTGCCGAATGTCACTGCTTTGAGCGCTGCCTGCACATCTTTTTCGTACACTAGTGTCAGCCGTCTCGTTTTGTCATTCCCGGGTGTGGTCTCTTCGATGTCTGCCATGGATGAGGCAAGGACGACAAAGCACCCAGCTTGCTTTCTCGCCTTTTGTTGCAAGCCGTGGGCTATCATGTCTGAACTGATGTCGCCAAGCACGGCGGTCACGACACGAGTTTCTACCGAGAAATGTTGACGTTCATCTCGTTTGCTGTCTCACTCGGATTGAGCTTCTGCAGGACGATATCTACGGAGAGGATATCTATGGTGGCGTATCTGAGGTTGGCAAGTCAGACACTGCCGTACCGTCCAGCAATGGCTACGCCAGTCAGGTGTGCTGAAACAGCAGGCAAAGCCTGCAGACTTGTGCAGCCTCGTACAGCCTGCCTATGTCACGCGTTGTAGTAAGATACACCTGCTGCAGGCTGGTATCAAAGCTGAGCAAGCTTCAGAGGTAGCGACACTAGCAACAGACAGGTAAAAGTTTGAACAGTCGTGCTAGCTATATAACACAAAGCCAATGTGGGCTTTGAGTTGTGTCAATTTGTTCCTGCAGTTCATTTCAGCTTGAAGATCAAGCACCAGATCTTCAGGTCAGCCTTGCCTGTCTGACTTCAGCTGGCCATGTGTGATTCTGTTGAATAAAAGATTATGGCTCCGCATCGCATTTGTGTTCATCCCTTGAAACTCTGCTTACAGGGACAGTTGCGTAGCGCTCAGGCCAGCTTACAGGAATGGCGCAACGCTTTTCAGAGCATTGCTGCAAATGCTGGCCTTGCACTAGAGCCTACTGCACTCCATGCACACTTGCAGCAGACTCATCAGCAGCCAGCAACAACAACCACCAGTGGCAGCACACCCACTGAGGACATATCTGTGCTGAGACAGCGCGAAAGTCAGCTACAGGCGCAGCTGATGGAAAAGATTCTGGAGAACATGGAACTTCGGCGGCATCTGCAGGCTGCCAAAGCAGCAGCAGATCCAAATGTTGTGCAGGTATACCTCTTTGCCAGTCTCATGCTCTGCATTTTCATGATCATGAGTGATCTATAATCACCGAGCGTCATATGCCACCTTGTTGCCTGTGCTGCATGTAGTCAGCAAAGCCAAATAAACATGTCAACAGATCTGCAGATACATCAAGCTGTTTGCTTGAGTAGCTCTAGCCTGATCCTAAGGATCGGCTACACATATGTGCAGTGTTCTGTACAGACTAGATAATAAATATACACTGTGTATGTCTATTAGGTACGGCAGCTGCTGCTTGATCCAGCAGTGAACCGCGAGTTCCAGAGGATGCACAAAGCCTTGGAGGACAAGTCAGAGGAAGCCCAGCGTCTTCGTGAGGAGCTGCAGGGTACAACCTTTCAGTTTGACTCCAAGGCAGGGCGCATGCTGGTGGCCAAATGCAGAACATTGCAGGTAACTCAGCTCTAGCAGTGAAACCCAACATGCATTGTGTCCACATGATGCAGTCTGCATAATTTGCACAGTTGGATTTTGGATTTGCTTTAGGTGAGCCTGTTGTCTTATGCCTGTGAGATGACCAAAGTCATGGAAGAATATGCACACTATACATGCTCCCACCTGCGCTGATTCATGACATGCTAGCAATCTTCCTGCGTGCTAGTCAATCTATCGCATACACTGTTTGTTTCATCTTATCAGGAAGAGAATGAAGAGATGGGACGCGAGCTGAGTGAGGATCGTGTACACAAGCTTGAGAGGCAGCTGGCGCTTGCTAAGGCATATGCTGAGGACATGCAAGCAGCTTTCCAGGAATGTGAAGACCATGCAACTGCACTTGATGAGGAAGCTGAGAAGATTCAAGAAGAGGTATGCAGCGCTCAAAACCCCTGTGCTGTTTCAGCTCTGCATCACCAAGTCCATGCCAGTCAGCCATTGTGCTGAAATTACTGTACATGTGTGATCAACCTACGTGGCCCCATATGCTGATAGACAAGCAGATGGACCTGAACTGCATATTTCGAGGCACCTCTTCAATTAGGATCAGCAGCTTGCATGCTGTACACAAGAGCAGAGCTGTGAAGCACTATATGCGACTGCAAGACAAAGATGTCGGTTGCTGCAGAACTTCAAGCTGAGGAGGCAGATGCAAGAGCTGGAAACAAGAGCACCAAGGCCGCCCCAGTATGGCATGAGAGGCGGCCCAAGAGATGTGAACCGACCTTACATACCTCACAACAATAGACCTCCATTCCACAACAATAGTCCTCCAATGTCGCGTCCATACACCAGAAGGCCTGTTGATTCTGCGCTGCCTCCTAACAAAAGGAGCATGGCACCACCAGATAGACGTGACGAGGGCGACCGATTTAGCAGCCGACCCCGTGTGCGATGAGATTCCCATGTTCTGTCACTGCTCTGATGTTGTAAGCAAAGTCAGCACAACCATGCCAATCATCTACAGCTGTTGAGCCATGTGATGTGCTCGTATCAGCACCGTCGTCATCACAGAACTGGCAGCATGTACAAGGATGCCCGCAAGTTGCTTCATGATATAACATCAATGGCCTCTTGCACTGAGCATCAATCAGAGGATCAGCAAGAGTGCTCTTGCCATCCACTTCAGCTGATGTCAATGAAGGGTCCTTGTCCCAGATGTTGTGTTTGAAGAAAGTGTTTGTTTTGTGAAGGCTGACTTGGTTTGTTGTGTTTGCGGCACAGTGATCTAAAATCTAGCTCATTGGTTCTGCTAGCAGTTTTGTGCATGTGCCATATTTCAATTTTCCTCCACAGAGTAGCATGAAAGATACATGCCTTCACATAACCTCAGTACTGACCCCTGGCCTTTCTGCGCAGGCAGTATCAGGCTTGCAGCATGTGTGTTTATCTGCTTCGTTTTATTTTGCACAACTATAAGTTCAGCACAGTCTGACTAACACCACCTGAATTTGCACACCACCTAGTGTGCATATGCTTGCATGAGAGCCCAAATTGCGGCAGCTGACTGTCTGCCACCACTGTTTTGTTGAGGTTTGCTGATCCAGCACTGTGTTTGGTGCTTCGTGGAGTTTTGGCGTATGTTCTGAAGCCCTTGAGTGCTCTTAGACGTATTTGTGTTGGAAGCAAAAGCTTCAGCAAAGCCCTGTCAGGCTTTGCTGCAGAATTGCACCTCGATCAGACTGATGGCAAGTAACGAGGTACTGCAGAGTTGACGTCTGGAATGGTGAAGCAAATTGGCATGCCAGATGCTCAGCACCTAAACACTGCGTGAGGACTACGCTCAACGATCAAACTTCGCTCTCTACACAAACGTCCACAATGCCAAGTAGGGAAGTCGTCCCAGGCCTGAAACTCGACCTGCATTGCAAATGCAAATCGAAAGTTACAACATTGGGCATATGTAGGCCATTTGCTCAAACAGACAGCCTGACTGCAAACAAAGACAACCATCATCAAAGTCATAACATGTTTAAAGATTGACTATTCATTATACCGCGCATGGAACACGTCTACCTGATAAGGGTTGATGTATCATGAAGGGAATCAGTCTCCAAAGCCCTTACAGCCTGTGCAAAGGCAGCAGGGGCCTGCTGTTGTTTGTTTTTTGCTGCTGCAGTTGTGACATCCACATGCTCCCTCATGTCTGCACTCTCACACAGGCCCCGCACAAGCGCATCAAAATGAAACCTCTTGCTGCCCTGATCACTGCTGTCTGCAAATTGCTGCATGACGCCCTAGCATTCAATCAAAAGCAGGCAACGACATCAGCTGCAGCACAGATGCTCTTGATTTGAATCAGACCACCTTATGCGCCATTAGATCTGCTGCATGTTGAACATCAGGTCATCTTGACATAATTTTACATTTGCAGTAATCAACATGTTGCAAGCTGGTTCAAGCAATAATGGCAGCCTGCCCACCTGAAGCACAGGCTGAGGTATACTCGGCCAGCCACTCATGCTGACAGTTGCTTCCACTGCTTCAATGCAAGCACCCACATCCTCAGCAGCTTTTACTGCAGGGCACCAGCTGATAGCATTGGTAGGCTGGGTAGACATGCAGCACAGCATTGGTAGACTGGGCAGATGTGGAACACAGCATTGGTATACTGAGTACACATGCAACATAGCATTCACAGACTGGGCAGATGTGCAACACAGCCTTGTTAGACTGAATAAATGTGCAACACAGCGGTACATGGGCAGGCGTGCACCCATTGTGAGCAGGCATGCATCTGAAGATGGATCGCGGTTCAGCTATAAAGAGGACATGGCTACGATGTTAGGTCTTAAAAATGTGCAGACGTACGAGAGCCCTGTTGTGCAGCATGCAACAGTGATTAACAGCTCTTCAGGATACAGGAATGTCACTCTTGAGCCACGCCCGTTTCATAATGTAGAATCTAAACTCAGAAACGCATGGGTACTAGTATGAGGCGTATCTACTGTGGGATACCTGAGTTAAGCAGAACAATTGCACTGCCTTGCAGCTCAGAAGGGTTCGCAACAGACAGGCTTGCAGAAAGGTTTGCCAATCAAGTGACTGACCTAGTCATTACTCAGTGTAATGAGTGCAATACGGCCGTGTCATGACTAAACAGCACCTGCGTCTTGCACAGTGATCACACATCAAGAGAGCTGTGGCTCACGCATGTGGCTCTTGCCCTCAAAGGCAACGTGACGCAGCTCCAGCAAATAGTTTTCATACAGGAATGTGACTTCCAGGCTGCTCCATAGTTTTGGAAAAGCAAGCTTGGCCACATCCCCTGACAGATGAGGTACTGCTGAACCTGTCATGACCCACTACAGACGATAAAGGGGGTGGGATTCCGTCATGGCTGAAATGTATTTTGCAAATATGAAGCACAAGATGCACAAATCTTTGCTATCATATGCTGGCAGCTCATGATGCTTGCTTTCTACATGTACTGCATCGTGCGCTGACCTATCAAGTGAAAAAACTGCAATTTACCCTTGGGCTGATACTGACATTTACCTATTGGCTTGACCTGTGAAAAGCTCATCAAAGCAATTATAGAAGCATGTGACAATCATGCTGGAACCATACCAGCAAGATACATCGCAATTATAAGAAGGTGGTGATGGTGGAAGTTATGTTGGCAAAGCATCGTCCACTGATTTGGACACATATTAGGCAGTTGAATCCACTGTGCAAGATACAGCCCTCAGACTGTGACAAAACATGAAAGGATGACTCTCAGTTTTAGAAAAAAAAGATCACCAGAGGGTAGTAGAGGTGTGGCTGCCTTGAAAGCTGACCGTGTGACTCGCAGAGGCACATCTGAGCACATCATTAGCATCAAGCTGTGCATATCTTGGAGTGTGAATGCCTCAATGTGACTGCAGAACATGACAGGCAAGACGTCACTAGAGCAGATTGCATCATGACAAGCACAGTGCTGCAAAAAGATGTAGACAGCAAGTGCTTTGGTCCTTGCCAGGGGCTTGTGCCTCTCATAGACAAAGCAGACAATAGACTGCGTCAGCACGTGACACTGTTGCGGGTCTGCAGGTTGTATGCAAAGAAATTTGCCTTGCTACCCTTTGCAAGACATCCTTGCAGGCATTGAGGAACGCCAGGCGATTCCATGGAGCTGCTGCGATAAACTCAAACTCTCTCCCTTGTATATGCTGACCGTATGCAACTGCGCACAGGTAATTTGAGGCTAAGCGGCTGGCATCGGCCGCTGCGCTGCCACCCAGGAGCCTACAGGCAAACTTTGCATAGTAACCAGGATCATGATATCCAGCCTTTGCCGCCGGAAAAGCGTAACAGCACCCCTCGACTACCGCAGAAACGTTTCTCGACAGCGTGATCACCTCAAAAGATCGGTCAAATAGACGTGCAGGTGGTGTTCCTTGAGGTACTGCACAGAACGTACGTCAAGTTGCATGCGCGCTTGATCAGAATGTGCGATGAAGCGGGGCAATGAAACAGCTACAGCAACAGGCTTTTGAATCAGCTGGGCATAAGCGAGCGTTTCGTTGCCCTTAGGGCGGTTCTTCGCATGGCCCTCAGGCATGGCCCCCTACAACTGCAGCAGGCACCTATGCTCTTCTGCTGCGACCTGTCCCAGGCTGCACCTGCCCGAGTTGTTTGTTGCTTGTCTAACTTGTTCAATATATCTCCGCTCCTGTGCGGCATCAGGTCGCGACCGTCTTGGTACAAAGTGTTTCAGCGCAAGGTGTAAAGCTCCTGGTCAGCGTCCTGAGCGCTGGAAAGCTTTGCATAGTGTGAGAACGCGGCTCTCGTATGACAAGGCCTCGCCAGCCTCCAAGCGAGTTTCTGGCGCAAGTGCTAACCCGAAGAGGCACTCCGGATGATCTGCCATATACAAACGAAGCTGTTTGGATCATCCGGCAGCACCTCCTAGATGCCGTGCAGGTATGCCTAAACTTCCAGGGGCACTGCACGACACCACGGCCGGCTCATAGATGCCTCATTGACACTCAAGCGACGTGTATTTCGTGTTGTCAGTGTCAAACAGGCGCTGCTATGTGCAGGACTTCCCGTCCCTTACTCTGAAGGTCCAGAAGTATACACATACAGATGGCACAACTGTGCCCCTGCTCATGGCTGATGGGACATTACCTATGTATTATCAGGTGGACACTTGATCACCTCACCGTTGTTCTTTGGCTCAAGCCAGGCAGCTTGCATCAGCTCATCATGCTTGTGCAGGGCGTGAAGTACAACATTCCAGTGTCATTGTGGCTACCAGAGCGGTATCCAAATGTGGCGCCCATAATGTATGTTGTCCCCACACCTGACATGATCATCAAGCCAAGACATGCCTTTGTGGACGCATCGGGTGTGGTCAACTCAGCATACCTGCGCAACTGGTCACAGCCACACTCCACTCTCATGATCATGTGCAATGATGTGTCCATCCAGTTTGGACAGGACCCCCCATTGTTTTCAAAGCCTCCAGGGTGGGTGCCCCCTGGCCCAACGCAGAGTCATCAACAGTCGCCTCAGAGGCCGGTGCAGCAGCCATCCAGAGCTCAGTCCCCAGCCAATCAACAAGCAGAGCAGCATCACCACACTTTTCAAGCTGAAAACCCAATGATCAGGTGTGGTTGTTGTCATCAACTGGACTAATCTGGCATCTACAACGTCACTGCTGCTGTCAGCATACACCACCACAGAATAGACATAAGCATTATACAAGGGGAAAGGCTAGTAGTGAAGGCCTGACGTGTCACATAGCCCAAGACATTTATTGATCTGCAAGGGATTTGCTCTCTAAAATGCCACCAGCTGCCTGCTCTGCGCATAACATGTATGGCTCAGCACTCCATGGCTCACACTCAGCATCTCTCTGTTGTGCAGTAACTTTATGTGCTTGGTTGACTAGAGCCTCAATCATAGTATTTCATTTTTCACTTCTTGGGTGGGTTCCCTGTTAATGTTTGAAGATATCAATCCAATCAAAAAGCCCAGCAGGCATAAATGCGTCATGCCAAACAGCTTGTCTGTACCCACCCTTGTTGCTTAGTTGCACATTGCGCAATGCCTAACGTTGCTCATTGCTGCAACAGGACTCACACACCCCCTCCAGGGCCGTCAGGCCAGGTCCCAGTCAACTATGCGCCAGCCAACATCTGGGGCGGTGCAATGGCAGCCCACCAAGCTGCAGCAGCAGGGGGCTCCCACACCTCCAACCCCAATCCTACCCCCGCCACCTCATCCTATCAATCTCCACCCCCACCACCTACTCAATCGTTTGGGCATCAGCAGCAGCAGCAGCAGCAACCACAGCAGCAACCGCAGCAGCAGCAAAGTGATCCCTCAGCAGCAGTGATATCAGTGAGTTGCCATACTGGTGCCAACCTGATCTGCCTTGTCTGCTGTGCATTGTATCAGCTGCATTGCCAGAAGCTGCAGCATCTGCGCATGGCTGACAAGTCATGCAGCACGCATGCAACTGTTGCTGGCACAGTCAAGTGCACAGTGACAGCTGTCATCTGTTGGCGTAACCCAGATGGCTAAATTTGGCCTTGTTGTTGCAGGCTGCCTTCAGGAAGGCTGCCCTGGCTGCTCTGACTAAGAGGCTGCAAAGCAGCGTTGCAGCGGCAACATCTGCAGCAGGCTCAGAGCTCGACTCCCTCTTCAATATCCAGGCCCAGCTCACCCAGTGAGTCGAACACCGTGCCTGTCATTGCATCCTGTCCAGTTCCATAGATCTGTTCAGGCCTGTGCCAAAGCCACAATGTGGTGGCAGAACGTTGTCTTGATTGGTGATTTATGGCTGCTGTTGACACCTTTCTGCAGCAGGCATGCACGGCGTCCTGCAAGACTGTGGGCTGTACGCTGTGTGTAGCTGGCATGCAGCATCTGCTTGCATGTGTATCTCACAAAGGCACCACCTAGCCAGTTAGCTGAACACAGCATACCCAGCTAGCACTTAGTGCAGTCAGCGATGCCCACGTCTGTGTCAATGATGATGGATTCTGCTTTAGTCAGAATCGTTCTCATGTGCAGAGCTCACTCAAAGTCAGCTGCGTGCAAAGTCAGTTGCTGTATCAGCATGCCGAAGCCAAGGCAGCAGGCTCTGCAAGTGTTCTGTGTTGTTGCACAGCATACAGTTCATTTGCAGGCGTGGGGAGGAGGTGCAAAGGGGGGTGGCTGCACTGCAAAGGGAGAGGGAGGCTCTAGAGGCTGGGGTCTTGGACATGGCTGGCAAGACTGTGGCTTTTGACAGGTGGCTAGCTGATAATGAAGCTAAAATCCCTGAAGGTCAGCAGGCAGCTGCAAACCTGGTTGTCTGGATCAGATCCTGGTCAATTGCATATTAGCTGGTGTATTGTAGCTTTGATCAAGTACAGATTGGTCAAGGTGATTCTTATTACTAGCTGACTTCAACCTGTTTGCCCAAGCAAGGCTGCTGAGGACCCCCCCCCCCCCCCCCCTTCCTCCTCCTCCTCCCCTCCTGGCATGCTGTGCTATATTGTCTTGCAATGACCTCATCACCTGCTGTAAAAAGAATGACTTGTCATTGGCTGCAGAAAGCTTAGCCCTAGACAATGTTCTGGATGCCATGGCATGCTGCCCTTGCAGCATAAGCTGATACCAGCTGAATTTAGATTTTTTACAGGTTGCAGGTGATGTAGTTGCAGCAGACCCTCTTTGCCAGCTGGCTCTGAAGTGCCAAGCAGAAAGCATAGCCCTTGACAGTGCCCTGCACACCATAACATGTTCCCTTGCAACACGATTCGAGAGTTGTTATGCGTTGCAGGTGAGGTAGATGCAGATACAGCCATAGTCGCAGCAGATCCTCTTTGCCAGCAGGCCTTGGAGTGCCAAGCAGAGGACATGGCCATAGAGGACACCCTCTATGCCTTGGAGCGGGCTCTCACAGATGGCCACTTGCCTGCTGATACATACCTCAAGCAGGTCTGTCCTGCCTGCTGTTCATGATTGAGATTTGCTGTGATACACAACAAGCACTGTGGTCCAGCTGCTGCTGACGCAAGGTTCATGTACATTGCCATGATCCAGCGTTGATTTTTGTCAAGAGTGCAGCGTCCGCTGAAAGGCTCGTTTTGCAAGATACTGCCTGCATAGTGCATGCGTGCTTGCTGTTGTGACAGCTGCCAGGATTGGACATTGTGGTTGATGTGTTATCTAGCACGTTTGCATCCAGCTGGATGAATGCAGCCGCACCACAGTACGTGTTGGGTGCCCATGCATTTTCATACATGATTTGATTTCACTGTTGTGTTGTTTCTAGGTAAGAAGCTTGTGCCGCAAGCAATTCTTTGTGCGAGCCTTGGGCATGAAGGTTGCTACAAGGCAGCACAAGCATGCCACTCCGAGCTCACAGGGCTCCAGACCCAGCCCTTACGCACCCCCGCCTGACAGGGGGGTGCACATGACTCAGGGTGACTCGTGGGCCAACACCGGCATCCTGTCTAACCCTCTAGCTGCTCAAAGAAGCTGACCTGGACCTTGGAATCTGGCATTGCGCACAGCAGAGGATCTTGGAATTTTTAATAGGCAATTGCAAGCTTTGTAGTTGTATTATAGCTTCATGTAGGCGAATGTATTGTCTGACACATAAGGTGTCTGCAGACACCTGCAGCTGCGATGTGTACCAGTTTATCGGAGTGCAGTGCTCTGCATTACCTGAAAGAGCAGTTGCACCAAACTCAGTGATAGTACTCTTGCTTTGACTATGACTGCATGACCTATGATTGCCAAAAACGAGCTTGCTATCAGCTTTCACATGGGGATAACTGATTGGCCCCTACACTTTCGCTTTCATCGCCACCAAAAAGCAACAACACATCATTTGGCGGGAGTGCCTGATCGAATGTCACGTGCATGCACATTCGTGGCCCACGAGCGCCTGCGGCAATGCTTGATAAACTCTGCCTTGACCGTCACCAACAGACAGGCCCGGTGCCTGCAATCACTATTGAGCAGCCTGCAGTATATGAGAGGCCGTCTGCAACACGACCCGGAAGAGGTTTGGGTCTTCGGTTTTGGCAGCATCATATACAAGCAAGGTAACGGCAGCGGTGCTGTACAGGGAAGTCATAGAGCTACAAGTCAAGGGCACACCTGTACTTCGCATGCAGGCTTTGATTATCAGCGACGGGTAGACGGCTACATCAGGGGCTGGAGGTGAGGTGCTGCACGCACACAAAAGCTTCTAGCAGCTTCATGTGCTCGTGCAGATAGTGCCATACTGCTGTGCATAGGAGGGTCTGGTATCAGGGCAGTACTGATCACAGAGGTACAGAGAAACTACCCGGGCGAACTGTTACTGTGATACCTGATTCGGAGGGAATCGTGGTATGTTGTGTCAATATGCTTTTGTCAGCTGCAACCATCATGCTATCACATCATTGTTTGTTTCTCTACTGCAGTGGGGAAGCGCATTTCTGCTCACAGGCGACTTGAAAGAGCAGAAGAAGCATTTGGAGGTGTATAATGCCTATGTAGCTTTTCGTTGCTCATTTTGTTCTGCTCTCTGTGCTGTCGCATTCCATCTGCAGCCACATGTATACGCCTGCAGACCTTGGTGATGATGCCTGACACTTCTCAAGGTGCAAGCACGTATGCAGTTGTCGCTTATGTATGTTGCCAATGCACAGGATCTAGAGCACAGGGAAAAGCAATACGACGGCCGTGAATACCTGGATGTTTACACCAGCGACAGTGATTCAGAGCCGGCCCTGTGCAATGTGCTGACTTTTGTGGCAACCAGCAAGAGCGTCAACTGGCTGGGGCCAGCATCCTTGGAGTCAGTAGCTCAACAGATTGCTGCAGCTATTGGTCCCTCTGGTCCGAATCATGAGTACCTTGACCAGCTCGCCAAAGCGCTGTGGAAGGTGTGATGTGCATACTCATTGCCCAAACCAATTGATTGTGCATGCGCCATCGGTGTTTGTTGGTTGTGCATCAGCTGTTGCAACAAAGAGTTGCCGCAGGTTGATTTGGTTGTAAATATGCCATTCCCTATCATGCTTGGTCAATGCACCAAGTGAGTTTGCATGATAAATTTGGTTATTGTAGACTGGCTGCTAACAAGTGCGCCCCATGACTCAGCGACCACACAGATTTTGACAGAGTGCCTGATTCATGCAGGCCAAAGTCAAAGAGCCTGAGCTGTATGAGCTGCATGAGCGTGTACAGCAGATACGCAAGGCACTTGATCAGGCGCCAAACGACATGAATGCTGAGCAGGAGCTTGTCCAACAAGAAGCTGCCACACAATGAATGTCTTGCTCCGCGGCAACTCACGGCCTTTACCAAGGTGCTGATGCATCCGAGAGCTGTATGTCAGCCAACAACAACACAGCCTTTGTCAGCTGTCAAATCCTGTCTGCAGTGCAGCAGAAACGTGACTGTGGGCTATTGTTGCATCAAAATAGACAAACCAATATCAAGGTCAAAAATGATATCAGCTGAGATGCCAATGGATGTAGGAGAATTTTGGACTCACTGACAGCTTACACAGCCTGAATGAATGCTATGCGAATTGTATGTGGGTACTTGTTCAGTGCACCCTTCTGATTCTGTTCTGCAATTTTGCTTTTACTGCCATAGCTTACCAATTTTACTGCACTTTGCACTTGCCTTGCCAGCTGTTGTCATCCACAGGCTATCAATGCTGTAATATATGTTATACGCTGTACACATGCAGCACGCGCATATACAGCAGTAAAGTGCACATCGCAGAGAGTGCATGCACATCAAATGCAGTTAAAATGCATTGCAAAGTGCCTTGATCGATCAAAAATAATGCGACTGTTACACTGTCCCTGACTGTATGCCAGATGACGTATCAATGCCAAGGGTATAGCTGGTGCTACTGCAGCGAAAAGCTGCAAAGGCCGTTGTTGACTTCAGAACTTGCTTGCTTCTGCAATGGCGCAAAGCTGGACATCAATGTAGAATCCTGCAAATACAGGTCAACTCAAGAATATCAAAGTGGACGAGCAAACCACAGTGTGTCAGGCAATCAAGTGGGTCTTCACATAAGTAGGAGTCATTGCAGACCTGCTGCAAAGCAGGTCTATTCAACATGGGTACCAAGACAAAGCCTACCTCTTGGTGTACTTTGCAGGGCAGATGCTTTGCAG